>Ga0247667_1000029_pt1 | contig 112763 bp, 108 predicted proteins | sample CNK08_metaG_FD_183027 | JGI IMG/M metagenome (GOLD analysis project Ga0247667, IMG submission 183027) | Soil microbial communities from Purdue University Martell Research Forest, Indiana, United States - CNK08 | ecosystem: Environmental > Terrestrial > Soil > Temperate forest > Bulk soil... | reverse complement strand
CCGCCAATCATGGTTTCGGTGGGTGACGACTCACGATGGGGGGCTTTCCTCCTGTCTGCGTACACTTGGAAACCGACCAAAAACGTGGAAGTCACCGTCCACGCGGACGAGCGGACAGAGCGTGGTTTTGGCACCGGCGCGGATGTGCAATACCGCATGGGACCGGATGGGCACGGGTTGTTGACGGGTTATTATCTGAACGACGCAAAACCGTTTGCCGGCGGTGATCGCTTCGAAGAAAGCGACATCACCCACAATCGGTACCGTGGCGAGTGGCAGCACAAGCAGTACCTGACCAATGACGTCACTGTTACAGTTGATCTCAACAAACTTAGCGATTCCGCCGTGATGCAGGATTTTTTCCGGAAAGAATTCAACCACGACCGTGATCCCGGCTCCGTCGCTGACATTACCAAGCGGGGTTCCGATTACACGCTGTCGCTTCTCACCACTCCGGAATTTAACGATTTCTTCGCCGGGGTGGAGCGCTTGCCCGAAGGGAAGCTGGCAGTGGATCGGACGCGGCTGGGCGGCACGCCGTTCTTTTATGAGGGAGAGAGCAGCGTTGGGCAGTACCATAATGTGCCTGGCAACACGAATGTGCTGGGAAGCACGGCGGACACGAATTTTGTCGGGAACGCTGTCCGTGCCGACACGTTTCACCAAATCGTCATGCCGGAAATGTTGGGAGGGTGGCTTTCGGTGATTCCACGAGCAGGGGTACGCGGGGATTATTACTCGCGAGCGCCCGCAGATGCTCCGGACCAGGAGGACGTAACGCGGGTGGTCTATGATCTTGGCACACAAGCCTCCTTCAAGATTTCCCGGGAGTGGGATGATGTGCACAGCGACTGGCTCCACATTGACGGACTGCGGCATATTTTGCAGCCTTTTGCGGATTACCAGTGGATTCCGACTCCCAATGTCGCCACGAACAATCTTTTCCAATTTGATTCCGTGCGCGACGTGACCCTCCGCGGCGGTGACCTCCTCTCCGTGACGCGGTATTCACCGCTGGAGTCCCCGGCGTATAACACGATCGACTCGATTGACGGGCAAAACCTGGTGCGATTCGGTTTGCGACAGGCATTGCAGACGCGGCGTGACGGCGAGGCGTGGAACCTCGTCGACGTGACGGGTTGGACGGATTGGCATATTGAAAAGGATACAGGAGAGACCGATTTTGCGGACTTTTTCGGGACGATGGAATTGCGGCCGTACCGGTGGTTGTCGTTGGACGCGTTTTCACGTTATGATATGGAGGCGGGGTTGCTGCGCGAGTTCAACACTGAGATGCGCGTGATCAACGCCGACCATTGGATTTTTGGAATAGGAACGCGCTACTTGCGTGATGACAGCAATCTCATTACGGGTGATTTCACGTATCAGTTGACGCGCCATTGGAGCGCGCATGTGTACGAACGCTTTGACATGGAAGACGGCACGTGGGAAGAGCAATCGTATTCGTTGCGGCAGGAAACGCATGACTGGCTTATTGATTATGGTTTCCGCGACCTTGGCCGGCACAAGGAGGTTGGCGTATCCACGACCAAGGCGGAAATGGCGGTGTTTGTCAGCGTAACGCTAAAGGCATTTCCCACCAGTACTTTGAAGTTCAACTGAGTCGGCTGCGGAGTGAGTAATTTATGGTGAAGATCAGCATTGTCGGGACTGGATACGTCGGCCTTGTGACGGGTGCCTGCTTCGCGGAAGTGGGGCATCAGGTCATTTGCGTAGATAACGACCCGAAGAAAGTGGAGACGCTGCAAGCCGGCGGCATCCCAATTTACGAACCGGGCCTCGAGGAGATGGTGAAACGGAACGTCGCCAACGGGCGGCTGCGCTTCACGGGACAGATTGCCGATGGCGTGAACAACTCCGAGGTGATTTTCATCGCCGTGCCCACCCCACCCAAGACCAATGGCGACGTGGACATGAGCTTTGTTGAGCGGGTGGCGCGCGAGATCGCGGCCACCATGACGGAATACAAGATCGTCGTGGACAAATCCACCGTGCCGGTCAAGACCGGTGAAAAAGTCGCGGAGACGATCAAGCGTTACAACAAACACAAGGTCGACTTCGATGTCATCAGCAACCCGGAGTTCCTGCGCGAGGGTTGCGCTGTGCAGGACCTGATGCAGCCGGACCGGGTCGTGATTGGCGTTGGCAACTCGCGTCCTGTGGCCAAGATGAAAGAGGTTTACACGCCGTTCAGCGCCCCGATCATCGTGACCGACATCAACAGCGCGGAATTGATCAAGCACGCGTGCAATTCCTTCCTCGCCCTGAAGATCTCCTATGCCAACGCGCTGTCCGTCATCTGCGAAGCCAGCGGCGCGAACATCTCGGACGTCGTTCATGGCATGGGCCTGGACAAGCGGATCGGCCGCGAGTTTCTCAATGCCGGCCTCGGCTACGGGGGATCCTGTTTCCCGAAGGACCTCAGCGCGTTCGTCCATATCGCCGAGGCGCTGGGCTACGACTTTCGCCTGCTCAAGGAGGTCCAGCAGATCAATTCCGACCAGATCGAACGTTTTCTCAAGAAGATCCATGACACGCTCTGGATCGTGAAAGACAAGACCATCGGTGTGCTCGGGCTCGCGTTCAAGCCGAACACGGACGACATGCGGCTCGCGCCGTCGCTGGAAATCATCCGACCGCTCCAGAAGGAGGGTGCGAAAATCCGCGCGTACGACCCGAAGGCAATGGAAAAGGCGCGCGAGATTTTGCCCGGAGTCGAATTCTGCGACAGTGCGTATGCCGTCGCCACGGGGGCGGATGCGCTCATCATTTGCACGGAATGGGATGAATTCCGCCAACTCGACCTTGAAAAGCTGCGCTCGGTAATGACCCAGCCGATTGTGCTGGATGGTCGCAATTTGTTCAACCCGCAGAAGATGACCGAACTGGGCTTTGTCTACAAGAGTATCGGCAGGTGACATGCGCCGCGGCGCGGTCATTCTGTTCCTGATTGTCGCCGCGTGCGCCCCGGCTCTGGCGCAGAAGCCTTTTCCGCCCATCACGGCCAACGATCGGATCGTTGTGGTCGCGCCGCACCCCGACGACGAGATTCTCGGCGCAGGTGGTCTGATCCAGCAGGCGTGCGCCGTCGGTGCGGAGGTGCATATAATTTATCTCACCAGCGGCGACCACAACCAGATCGCGTTTAAGCTCTATAAGCTCCGCCTGCACTTTAGTCCCCGCCAATACATTGCGTTCGGCGAACTGCGTCATCGCGAGGCGACCGCCGCCACGGCGCTGTTCGGCATGACGCGCGACCAACTGAATTTCCTCGGCTACCCGGACTATGGGACGTTGCAAATTTGGCGCGACTACTGGGGCGAGACCCGGCCGTTTCGCAGCGACGCGACGCGTACCAACGCGGTGCCGTACACGGACGCGTTTGGGCCAGGGCATTTGTACAAACCTGAGAACGTCGTCGCGGACTTTGTGGAATTGTTCCGACGGATTCGTCCGACGAAGGTGTTCGTCACGCATCCCGCGGATACGAATCCGGACCACCGGGCGGCGGCGAATTTCGTACGTCTCGCCGTGCTCGAGCTTCCGGCGGAACAGGCGCCACCGCAGCTTTACTATTATCTCGTTCACTTCGGGCGGTGGCCGGCTCCCTATCATTACCATCCGGAACTGGGACTTGAGCCACCGCAGCAGCTGCTGGATGACGGCGATTGGCTGTCACTGCCACTGACGCCGGAGCAAGCGCAGAAAAAATACGAAGCCATCCTCCAGAACCGCACACAATTAACGACGCGGCACTATTTCCTGGTATCGTTCGCGCGCGCGGATGAAATCTTTGCCACGATCGATGTGTTGCCGGTGCCAACCGTGCCAGCCGATGCGGTCATCAACTGGAGGAAGGCTGTCCACAGCAAAGCCATTGGACTCAACCCCGGCGAGATGTCCCCCAAAACCAGCGCCGAGCAGGCGTTGGTCGAGGAACTCGCCGCCATGCAATTGGAGGAGACCTCGTATGTGCGCCAGGGAGACGACCTGATTGCGCAGGTCACGGTCCACAACCGGCTCGGAAAGCGGGCGAATGTGCATTTGTTGCTTTACGGTTATAAACGGGGTTCCGATTTTGCCACCCTGCCCAAACTGCACATCAACATTACGCCCCTCGGCGGTGTGCATGTGTTTGACGATCGCAAACGCGTGAAGGAAGAGGACGTCAAGGTCATTAGCGTTGAGAACCACCTCATTGTCCGCGTGCCGCTACGGCTGTTGGGCGATGAGGTGCCGGACCTGTTGTTCACCGCGACACGGGCGAACCTCGGCGAGGTCGCGGCGGACGATACCGCGTGGCATCTCTTTTCGCTGTCCAACGACTCGGGAAGCGGGCATACAATCGGGCGTTAGTCCGCAACGAATAGAAAGAACAAATGGATTACTTGATCACAGGAGGAGCCGGGTTTATTGGCTCGAACATCGCCGAGCACCTGGTCGGTCAGGGGCGAAGCGTCCGTGTTTTTGACAATTTTTCCACCGGTAAACGCGCGAATGTGGAATCCTTCGCTGCGAAGGCGGAAATTCTCGAAGGCGACCTGCGCGACGCGAAGTCCATCCAGCAAGCGATCAAGGATGTGCGCTATGTGCTGCATCTTGGAGCGATACCCAGCGTTCCCCGTTCCGTCGAAGACCCGTTGGCGACCAACGAAGCCAACATTACCGGCACGGTTAACCTGCTGGTCGCGGCGCGCGATGCGGGGGTGAAACGGGTGGTATTCACATCGTCGTCGAGCGTGTATGGCGACACGCCCACACTGCCCAAGCGCGAAGACATGCCGCCATCGCCGCTCTCACCGTACGCGGTCCACAAAATCACGGGCGAGTATTACGCGGCCATTTTCTGGCGATTGTACGGGCTCGAAACGATCGCGCTCCGGTACTTCAACGTCTTCGGCCCACGTCAGAACCCGCAGTCACAGTACGCCGCCGTCATCCCGCGTTTCATCACGGCCATTTTGCGCGACGAATCGCCGACCATTTTTGGTGACGGCAGCCAGACGCGCGATTTCTCCCACGTCGAGAACGTCATCCATGCGAACGTCCTCGCCTGTGAAGCGCCGAAAGAAGCACTCGGCCAGTCATTCAACATCGCCTGTGGCGGTCGCATCTCGCTCTTGGATCTCGTCGAGACCGTGAACAAGATTCTCGGCAAGAACGTGAAACCGAAGTTCGACCCGCCGCGCCCCGGCGACATTCTCCACAGCCAAGCCGACATCGCGAAGGCGGAAAAACTTCTCGGCTGGCAGCCCCGGGTAAATTTTCCCGAAGGCATCGCCAAGACCATCGCGTGGTATCAGCGGCAACTCCCAGCGAAAGGATGAACCATGAATGCCGAATACATAAAATCTAAACCAATTCGATTACGCGAGGCTGGGAAGGATGAGAAGTGGCTTCAGGACCTAATTTGCCAAGACCCTTCGATTCTCGGACTTGGCGAAGTATCAGTTCTGCATCGAGAGAAGGCACAGCCCAGCGGCGGCCGGATAGACTTGATTCTCGCTGACCCCGACGAGACGACTTGGTACGAAACCGAGATTATGTTGGGAACCGTAAACGAAAGCCACATCATCCGAACAATCGAGTATTGGGATGTTGAGCGACGGCGTTATCCTAAACTCAAACATCACGCGGTTATCATTGCTGAAGAGATCACCAACCGCTTCTTTAATGTCATCAGCCTGCTTAACAAAGCGGTGCCAATAATTGCCATTCAGTTGAATGGTCTTATGGTCAACAAGAAGTTGGCTGTTAGCTTTGTTAAAGTTTTGGATTTGACCAAAGAGGAGGATGAACCGGGTGAAGAAGTTAATCGGCAATACTGGGATGCCAAAGCAAGCGCGAAATCGCTGGCCATTATGGATCAAATAATCGGACTCGTTCCCAAGCAGGCCGGTGAGGTTCGAGTGAAATATAATCGTGGCCACGTGGCTATGGGGACGTCGGGCAGCAATTTTTGCTGGTTTCATCCTCGTAAGGGACCTTACGTTCATTTGAATGCTTGGGTGGGTCCAGACAAACGAAAGGCCTTCGCCAAGAAACTCGAAAGCGAAGGCATTGAATGCGCCGGAAACAGTTCGATAAGGATTAGTTTGACCGAGCAAAAGCTCACTGCAAACAAGCGGCTCATTCAGGAGATCATCTCTGCGGCGGAACAAGAGTCGCACGAATGAGCATATTCCTATGTCGAAGAAACGGCGCCGACGGAACTGGAAGAGCTCGTTCACGTTGAACCGCATACGGCGAGATGCTGACAAGCTCCGATCCCAGATAGCAACTTTACCCCGATGTCTCTCGGCACGCCGATTGGCAAATTTCTTGTGTGTTTCTAGGACACCTGTTCTTCAATGGATACGTCGCGGAAACCTTCGCACCTTGAAACGCGGCAAGCGTTTGGTTGTGGAGAGGGGACAAATCGAGATTCTAATTGCTGCCGCTTGTAATGCAGCACCCTATTGCCCGCCGATACGACCGCGATACCTGAAACTACGACGACAACGGCGCAAGAAACTATCACAGTCAAAATACACGGTGAAACAACTCGCCGATCATTTCCAATGCCGTCCATCCACAATCAGAAGAGCTATCCGTGACGGACAGTTTAGGGCTAGCCGCAAGAAGAAGTCTGGACGGTGGCACCTCAAGGTGGAAGACATCCGTTGGAGTCGATTATTCTCACGTAGATGGAAAGAAAATTGGGATAATTTTGACTGGGACGAAAAAATCTGTTGACACGTTTAAAGTTCATTTCTTCTTGAAGACGGGTTTAAAGTGGCTTTAAACGGCTTTTTTAGTCTTGGAGAGTTATGCCAATTAGTTTGCAAATATCACTCAGTAAGGAAGGTATGAAAACGCGCGAATCAGCATTACCACTTAAGCTAAACTGGCGGCGACATGAAAGCGAAAGTGGGATCTGGCAAGGCGCCAAGACAGTTGGAGCACGATGGGTGCTCCCGCCTTTGCTTAACTAAGAAGCTTGTAGAGGTGGCCAAGATTGAGACCCTTCATCGCCATCAACTTGAACGCCGAGCTCTGCGAGCCGCTATCGAGATGAAACGTCTGGCCTTTGTTGAAGCCCGTATTGGACAGTGCTTCGCTTTGATTATTGGTCTCGTTGGTACTGCGGCGGCGGCATATTGCGGGACACACAGTGCGCAAGCTACCAGTCTCGCCATTGGCGGCGGCACGGTTGTGGGGTCGATGACCATCTTCATTTGCGGGCGCAGGAACAATCGGCTCGGAAAATCACCACATCATGGCATCGGCGGGCGTCCCGAGAGGCGTCGTTGACATTGGGCACGGCGCCCTATAGGCGAAGGGGCGAAATTTGGCCGTGCAAAATTTCCGGAGGCGGGGTAAGAAGGCGGCGCTGCTTTTGTCATGAGCTTGATTCGACCCAACATCAAATTGCCGCGCGCGTTCAGTTTGGTGGACGTCGTCGTGCTGGCGGCGTTAGGGGCGACGGTGTACGGGCTGGTGTCCATCGGCTCGGAGTGGTCGGGAGTGCTGCGTCCCACCGTCGAGATCAACTTGAGTCCATGGGCGTTGCCGCAGTACACGCTATTCAGCCTCTTTCGCGGGTTTGCGGCGTATGTGTTGTCACTAATCTTCACGCTGATTTACGGGCGGGTGGCAGCCTACAACGCTCGCGCTGAAAAGGTGATGGTGCCGCTGCTCGACATTCTGCAGAGTATTCCCGTCCTCGGCTTCCTGCCGGGGCTGGTGCTGGCGCTGGTGGCGGCGTTTCCAACCAGCAATTTCGGGTTGGAACTATCGTGTGTGATCATGATTTTCACGGGACAGGCGTGGAACATGACCTTTAGCTTTTATCATTCCCTGCGGTCGATCCCCGCGGAGCTGGGGGATGCTGCGCGGGTGTACCGCCTGACCTCCTGGCAGCGATTTTTGCAATTGGAACTGCCGTACTCGGCAGTGGGGTTGGTGTGGAATTCAATGATGAGCATGGCGGGCGGATGGTTTTTTCTGACGGTATGCGAGGCATTCGTGCTGCGGGGAAAAGATTTTCGCTTGCCGGGCATCGGGTCGTACATGAGCGTCGCCATTGAGAAGGACAACATGCCCGCCATGATTTACGGGGTGGTGGCGATGGTGGTGATGATCGTGGCCGTGGACCAGTTGTTCTGGCGGCCGATCGTCGCGTGGTCACAGAAGTTCAAGTTTGAGGAGACAGAGGCCTCGGAGCAGGCCGGGTCGGTCGTGCTGGATCTTCTCCAGAAATCGCGGTTGCTCCGCTGGGTGGATACGCGCGTGTGGACGCCGCTCGTGGCCATGGCGACCCCGCCCGTAGCTCTGGCGACGGCGGGTGGCGGTGCGATGGTGGATGCGTTGGATAGCGATGGGCGCCCGGCGTTTGAGTTCGGGAAATTTCTCCGCAAGATAGGAGGTTGGCTGGTTGGCATCGCGGCGCTGGTCGCAGTGGGGTGGGGTGCCGTGAACGTGGTGCGGTTGCTCATGCAATTGCATCAGAGCGACTGGATGCATGTGGGAGGCGTGACTGTGCTGACATTCCTGCGGGTGACGGCAGCGGTGATTCTCGGGACAATTTGGACGGTACCGGTTGGTGTGGCGGTGGGATTGAATCCGCGACTATCGCGGGCGCTGCAGCCGATCATCCAGATCATGGCCTCGTTTCCCGCGCCGATGGTTTATCCGCTGGCGCTGCTCGCACTGCACTGGGCAGGCGTAACCATCAACTGGGGATCCATCGCGCTCATGTTGCTCGGCACGCAGTGGTATATACTGTTTAATGTGATTGCGGGGGCGATGGCGATCCCGAATGATTTGAGGGAAGCGGCGGTAGTATATCGGATGGGCCAATGGGAACGCTGGCGGCGATTGATTATGCCGGCTATTTTCCCGTATCTCGTAACGGGCTGGGTAACGGCGGCGGGCGGCGCCTGGAACGCGAGTATCGTGGCGGAGGCCGTCCAATCCGGCAAGGAGACGCTCACGGCGGACGGCCTGGGGGCGACGATTAGCCTGGCAACCAACCAGGGAGAATTTGCCATGCTGGCGGCGTGCGTGCTGGCGATGTGTATCGCGGTGGTGGGTGTGAATCGGATATTGTGGCAGCCGTTGTACCGGGTGGCGGAGGAAAAGTACTCGCTGACGAAGTGACCTAGTCCTGCGTATGGAAAATAAAAAAGAAATCATTTGCGAGATGCGGAACGTCAGCAAGACGTTTCATCTGCCCGGCGACAAAGAGCTGAAGGTGCTGGATAATATCAGCCTCGACGTGCGCCGCCATGACATCACCGCGCTGCTCGGTCCCAGCGGTTGCGGCAAGTCAACGATCGTTCGCATCCTCGCCGGTTTGATCGATCCCACGACCGGCGAGGTGTTGGTGCATGGGCAACCGCTGCATGGGTTGAATCCTTCAATTTCGATGGTCTTCCAAAGCTTCGCTCTCTATCCGTGGTTGACGGTCGCAGAGAATGTGTCGATGGGCCTGAACGGGCGCGTCGGCGAGCCGCAGCAGCAGAAGGACCTGGTCACGCGCGCCATCGACCGGGTGGGTTTGGAAGGTTTTGAGGAGGCGTATCCCAAGGAGTTGTCGGGTGGTATGAAGCAGCGCGTTGGGATCGCGCGGGCCCTGGTGGCACAGCCAGAACTTTTGTGCATGGATGAGCCGTTCAGCGGGCTGGACGTGCTGACGGCCGAAAACCTGCGGGTGGAGTTGGTGAACCTCTGGCAGGACGCGAAGGCCGACCCGAACAGCGTGCTGATGGTCACCCACAATATCAACGAAGCCGTCTTTGTCGCTTCCCGTATCGTGGTGCTGGGCGCGCATCCGGGACAAATTCGGAAGATACTGGACAATCCGCTGCCTTACCCGCGCGATTATCACGACGCGGCGTTTATGGCCATGGCGGAACGCATCCATGACATCCTAACAACGGCCCTCATGCCCGACGAGCCGGTGGCGCCACCAACGCCAACACCCGCGGCCCCTGCCGCCCCCAAGCCCGCGCGCATCATGCCGCTGCCGAATGTGAACGTTGGGGAAATGATCGGTTTGCTGGAACGCGTCGACAACGCGGACGGTACCGCGGATATTTTCGACCTGTCGGTGGAGGTCGGGAAAGAATTCGGCAAAATACTGGAGTTGGTCAAGGCGGCGGAGCTTTTGGATTTCGTCGACACCCCGAAGCACATGGTCACGCTGCTGCCGCTGGGTCGGCAGTTGCTCGCGGAGAATGTCAACGGGCGCAAGCGGCTCGTCAATCAACAACTCCGCCAACTGCAACTGGTCGAACACGTGATTGAAATGCTGCAAAGCCAGGAGGACAAGAAAGTCGACGAAGATCTGGTGTTGGAAGAGCTGGCCGTGTGGTTACCCACCGAAAAGCCGCACATCATGTTCAAATCGATCGTGCGTTGGGGCCGGTATGCCGAATTGCTGGGCTACAGCGCCGACGAGCACAAGCTCTATCTGGATCTTGAAAGCACCTCGGCGCCAGCGCAACCAACCCTGCCGCTGGAGCAGCCGAAGACTGACTGATGTGGCGGGAGAGTTTCCCCCTAAAAGAGGCGAAGCCGAGGTTAGGGGCCTCGGCTTCCTTATGTCGGTTGGCGTTGGAGAAGCGCCTTCGACGAGGTATGGTATAGGGTGACTGTGTAAATAGCAGTGTCGGTGCCAAGCGTGCCAAAGGAGGTTTTTTGGGGATATTTTGCCGGAATCGACCCCAAAACACGCAAAATCGCCGTCACCTCGACCAAACACCTCTCAAATCTGTGCTTGTAGGGTATCGGGAACCCCTCAACTTTGCGAGTTGCACGCTTCGACGCTTTTCTATACCGTTGGCGCCTCAAAGACTGGGAGATGACATTAGCGATGGCTGTTACAATTGAAAACACTGCGCCGTGCCGCAAGAAACTCCGTGTTGAAGTAGATGCCGAGCGGGTCGCCGGGACACGCGCTGAGATTTTGCAGGAATTCCGCAAGTTCGCCGCGATCCCCGGCTTTCGTCCCGGCAAAGCGCCCGAACCGATGGTCGAGAAGCGCTACGCTGGCCAGATCGACGAGGAGCTACGCAAGCGGCTTATCCCGGAAAGTTACCGCGAAACCCTGAGCGAGCAGAAGTTGAGGGTCGTGGGTTATCCGCAGATCGAATCGGTTGACTACCAGCCCGGTCGCCCGCTGGTGTATACCGCGGCCGTTGATACCGCGCCCGAATTCGCACTTCCGGATTACAAGGGTATTCCCGTGAAGAAGAAGGCCGTCGCGGTAAAGGAAGAAGAAATCAATACGACCATCGAGACGTTACGCGAGCAACAGGCCGACTTCGTCGCCGTCGAAGGCCGCCCGCTACAGACCGGCGACTTCGCTGTCATCAACTACACCGCTGTGGCCGATGGCAAACCAATCAGCGAACTAGTGCCCGACGCCAAGGAATTGGGAGAAAAGAAGGATTTTTGGCTGCTCGTTTCAGCAGATTCGTTTCTGCCGGGCTTTTGCGAGCAACTCATCGGAGCCAATGCTGGCGAGAAACGACAGGTTCTCATCGATTTTCCGTCTGACTTTCCCCAAAAGGCGTTGGCGGGAAAGAAGGCCACTTTTTTCGTGGATGTAACCGCACTGAAGGAGAAAAAGCTGCCCGAACTCAATGACGAGTTTGCCAAGAAGGTCGGTCTCGAAAGTGTGGAAAAACTGAAGGATGCGGTCCGCAAAAGTCTCGTTGCTGAGGCCGAGAGCCAACAGGATGCGGAGGTGCGCCGTCAAATTGCTGACCACCTGTTGGGCAAGGTGGAATTTGAACTGCCCGAGTCACTTGTGCAACAGGAGACGCGCAGCATCATTTATGATGTAGTTCGCGAAAACAGCATGCGCGGGGCAACGAAAGAGCAGCTCGAAGAAAAGAAAAACGAGATCTACGGTTTTGCTGCCCAGAATGCCAAGGGGCGCCTCCGCACGTCGTTTATCCTGGAGGCCATCGCCGAGGCCGAGCAGATCAAGGTAGAGGAGGCGGAAGTCGAGCAACGGATTGCGCAGCTCGCCCAGCGCGCCCGGATTACACCCGAAAAGCTGAAGGCGCAATTGGCCGAAAAGAACGGATTTGGGGAGATTGAGGAACAAATTCTGGTTGGCAAGACCCTGGATTTCCTCGTGGCCAACGCCAAAATCGAGACGGACACCGAAAGTTAGCTGGGAGTGGGGGACAGCGCCGGCATTGGTTGCAGTCGGCAAAAGAAATGCTAGTATGAAGCCAAAAGGAAGGCAAATGGACAAAGCTCAGTTACTGGTACCGATGGTGGTGGAGCAGACGGGCCGCGGCGAACGCGGCTACGACATCTTTTCCCGCTTGCTGAAAGACCGCATTGTGTTCATTGGCACGCCGATCGACGATAACGTCGCCAATCTCATCATTGCGCAGATGTTGTACCTGCAGTCCGAGGACCCCGCCAAGGACATCAATCTCTACATCAATTCGCCCGGTGGTTCCGTCACTTCGGGGCTGGCGATCTACGACACGATTCAATTTGTGAAGTGCGACGTGACCACCTACTGCGTGGGCCAGGCCGCGAGCATGGGTGCCGTGCTGCTCGCAGCAGGGACCAAGGGCAAACGCTTCGCCCTGCCCAACGCGCGGATTATGATTCACCAGCCTTGGGGAGGAGTCCAGGGACAGGCGGCTGACATCAGCATTCAAGCGAAAGAGATTTTGCGGATGCGGGACCGCCTCAACGAAATCCTCGCCCTGGCTACGGGAAGACCCATCGAGTCGATTGCGAAGGACACCGACCGCGATTTCTTCATGTCCGCCGCTGAGTCGCGGGACTACGGTCTGGTCGACGAGGTCGTGAAATCGCGCCGTGACCCCGACAAGAAGACGGAGAAATCCAGCTAACGAGACGCATGGCACGCCCGACCAATTTGACGATGTGCAGCTTCTGTGGGAAGACCCACGGCGAGGTGCGCAAGCTCATCGCCGGTCCGGGCGTTTACATCTGCGACAACTGCATCACGGTCTGCAAGAGCATCCTCGACAAGGAACTTGGCCAGCATAAGACCAAGTCGGCTGCCGGTTTTCGCCTCAACGTCCCGAAGCCGGCGGAGATCCGGCGGCAACTCGACCAGTATGTGGTCGGGCAGGAACAGGCCAAGAAGACCATCGCGGTGGCGGTACACAACCATTACAAGCGCATCCAGCAGGACAACACTAATCCCGACAAGGCGGCCAACGGCGCGGTCAAACTGGACGAACATCGCGACGTTGAAATTGAGAAGAGCAACATTCTTCTGATTGGGCCAACGGGTTCGGGAAAGACGATGCTCGCGCGCACGCTCGCGCGGATTCTTGACGTACCATTCTGCATTGCTGACGCCACGACGCTGACCGAGGCCGGTTATGTCGGCGAGGACGTCGAGAACATTATTTTGCGACTGTTGCAGGGAGCCGACTATGATGTCAAACGGGCCGAACTCGGCATCGTTTACATCGACGAGATCGACAAGATTGGGCGCAAGAGCGATTCGGCCAGCATTACCCGTGACGTTTCAGGCGAAGGTGTGCAGCAGGCCCTGCTAAAAATCCTGGAAGGAACGGTATGCAATGTCCCGCCACAGGGCGGTCGCAAGCACCCGCATCAGGAATACATCCAGATCAACACCGAGCACATTCTCTTCATTTGTGGTGGCGCGTTCATTGGCCTGGACAAGATTGTCCAGCGACGCATCGGTGGACACGCGCTGGGGTTTGCCAAGGCCGATGAGACGGTCAAACTGGCCCAGCGCGCCAGCATTACGGAGCACGTTGAGCCAGAGGACCTCTTGAAGTTCGGATTGATCCCGGAGTTCGTTGGGCGACTGCCCGTTGTCTCGGTCCTTAATGAATTGATCGAGTCCGAACTGATCGCGATTCTCACCGAGACCAAGAACGCGATGATCAAGCAGTACAGCAAGCTCTTCGCGATGGAAGGTGTAAACCTTAATCTCACCAAGGACGCGCTGCAGGCGTTGGCGGAAGCTGCCCTCAAGAAAGGCACCGGCGCGCGCGCCCTGCGGTCGTTGTTGGAAAAACTGATGCTCGACCTGATGTACGAAATCCCCTCGCGCGACGACATCGCCGAAGTCACTATTAACCGCGGCGTCGTTGAAGGCAAACGTGAACCCCTCATTCGCAAGAAGCAGTCGAAAGATGCAGCCTAGTTTTTCGGTGTGGCAGGCGTGAACTTCTTCTGCTGTTCGCCGTCGATGCGTTTTAACTCCTGCCTGAGTTGACTCAGCACAAAACTGTTGGTGACAATCAGTGTCGTGATCAGGATCGTGAGGGTCAACACAACAATCATCGCGCTTCCACGTTCATCTTTCATGACGATCTCCTGGCAACGGCGGTGAAGGTGAATAGTGGACGCACGAGGACGACCTTCTGGGGGCTAGCCAGTTCTACTTCCCACCGCCACGCGTTGACGCGCTGACGCGAGTCACTCGAGATTGTGGAAGCCTTCACTTGTTTGAGCACAACCGTCCGCGTTGCACCCGTCTGCCGCCAGACAGCGCCGTTCGTGAAGAGATAAGTGACTTCGCCAGAGTGCTGCGGAATCACCAGGCCATTCTCAATCGTGTGTGGCGGTGCAATGGCGGCGCGGACGTCCTCGCGCCAATGTTCGCCGCCACGCAGGGCGCGGGTGATGTCGTCGGCATTGCGGCGAAGGTTGCGCGTGTGCTGATCGTAACGGTAATAGGCCACGAAGGAGAGATTCAGAACGACCGCGAACACGGCAATATAGACGAGGCATTCGACCAGCGAATACCCGCGTTCCGACTTCATTGTCCCACCGCCTCTCGTACGAGGGGCGCTCCAAAGCGGGACTTTTCAGGCCGCCACTCCAACCGCAAATGTGGACCGTGCACGGTCAGGGTGAATTTGCCCGACGGCAGATGTTTTGCCGATTCGGCATGGACGGTATACGCTGTCGTGCCTTCCGCAAAAGACCGCCATTCGCCGGCGGCGAGGACTTCCATTTCTCCGTCGATCGCTTCCATGGCCACGGCGCGCCAGTAATAAACGCGACACACATGCTGTTCGTCCACAAACGAGAGGCCTAGCGGCAGGAGAATCGTGACGAGAATGGCCAGGGCCGTCATCATCTCGATCATCATCGAACCGCGCTCGTGTCGACACCGGTTCACCAGAGGGCCTCACGTTGGATTAAGGCGATAATTGGTTGAAAGATGGCCAGGACAACGATGCTGACCAGGACGCCATTGAGAATTATCAACACCGTCGAAAGCACTTGCGAAGCAGCTTGTTCCTGCTGGTAGGCTTTGGCATCCAAAGTATCGTGCCAACCTTGGAGTGAACGTAAGAAGCCACCAGGGCCGTGCGCGGCGTTGGCGAGGCGCCACTGAAACTCTCCGGAGTCGTCGACAGCTCGAATAGCCCCGGTGAGTTTTTCACCCCCTTGCAAGTGTTCAATTACCCGTTGGGAGCGAGTCACGAAAACATAATTGGCCGTGCTCCGTGCCGCGAGTCTTACAGCTTCCGACTCGGGTACCCCGGTATCGAGAAGAATGGCCAGGATGGCGGAAAAGTCGCGTTGCATTCGCTTGCGGCGCCACGGCAGACGGAAGAGCCATTGATCGCAGAGAGCTTTGATTGTGCGCGAATAAGCGGAGGGCCATCGCCGGCGCGCCCGACCCAGAAGGAGTACCAGGAAACCCAGTACTGCGGCAAATACGCTGAACCCCAAGAGCGCCTTAGCATAGGTGATAACCATCAGGGTAGCGATGGGCAGGGGTCCTGTTTCCAGCAGGTCATGAAAAATTCCCTGGAATTTTGGAATGATGACGATGCAAAGGAAGAGCACGACCGCCAGCAATGGCAACAACGGAGAAAAAACCGGAAGGTAATTGAACGCTCCCATCGCGCGCGAAGGACCGGCACTCAGTGTGTCGCGACAGGCAGGCAATACTTTACGGATGTCGCCCAGGCGCTCGCCGGCCTGCAACATTGCCGCCACCGGTTCCGGAAGGAACATCGGCGTCGACTCCAGGGCGTGCCCCAATGAAGCTCCATCCCGAATGCGCCGGGCAATCTGATGGAACTCTTCTCCAATAATTTTGTCTCCCGTCGCGGCAACTTCAACGACCGTGTTTTCTGGGCTACGCCCTTGCGCCAATCCCATTTCCAGCAGATCGAGAAACGTGTGTGCCGCTTCGCGTCGGCGCATGGGGGCCACGATGAAACACTTTGCTGCCAGCAGCAGGACAATTCCGGGTACCACCCACAGGGCGGATTGGACTGCAAACCCGATCAAGAAGGCAGATAAATTCACAAGCCAACTCCCAGTAGCGTGAGAGGAATCACTGAGCGCATAGATTGTGGCGACCGTGTGAATCAGTCCGTTATCCCCCGAGCGCTCCGATTACGCTCATCAGCGGCATGAACCCGGCGAGGACAAACAGGAATACCTGTAGGCAAATCGCCAGGCCCATGATTATGACCGATGCCGGCAGCACCGCGTAGAGAAACGCTTCCATCCGGTAGGCGGTTCGCTGCCGATAAATCTCTGCGGCTTGCCGGAAGCCTTCCGCCAACTCCTCGCGCGCGTTGCCGACGATCCAGAGGAACAAGGGAGGAAATACATGGCTTCCTGCCGTAACATCTCGAAACTGGGCGTGTCCATCACCGAGGCGCTGCTGCCAGCGTCCCAGTTCGGCCCCGGCTGGCGAGCCTTCTTCCAGGTCGCGAAGGAGCGTGATGGATTGATTCAACGTGCAGCCGCCCTGTAGCATGATTTGCATTGCCGAGGCACATTGCCAGAGGCTCGCCTCCCGAAAGGTTGGCAGCAGCCAGCGCCATTTCTGGCGCATCGATGGAAGAGAGACCGTCACTGCCGCAGCAATGAATGCCGCGGCGAAGACGAAAACAGGCGTCCAGAATATGGCAATACCGTGTTCCATGTAAAACTGCGTAAGCCCGGGTAACGACTTGCCCTCGAGCAGATCGCGGTTGATGTCCTCGAACCCGCTGCGCATCACCCCCAACACAATCGCCATCACAATCGAGGCGCAGAGCAAACCGGCGAGCAAGATGACCGGGTAAACCATCAACCCCTTCAGACGGGTCCAAATCAGATTGCCAGACCGGTAATAGTCGGCCACCAGCGTCAGTACGCCAGGCAGGTCGTTGCTCTGGATGCCGACCCGAATCATCTGGACGTAGAAGGGTGGTAATTTGCGCGCGGCGAGCGCTTGGTTGACGGGGACGCCATTGGCGAGGTCGGCGCGGAGTTTCTCGAGTTCCTCCCGCAGATCGCCATGGCGCATGGAAGAGCAGAGCTGGCCGAGGGCGCTTTCGAGCGGGATGCCATCGCGCAACATCGCGGACAACTGCTGGTTGAAGAAGGCGAATTCGTCCAGGTTCATGTGCCCAGTACCCTTCGGAGTTCTGCGTCATTAGTGATACCGCGTTCCACCAAACCGCGGCCGGCGGCTTCGAGCGAGCCTGACGGCGTGATCGCCGCCAGGTCGTGAGTGCGCAGCCGCTCGCGCATCGGCTCGTCCATCTTCACGCATTCGACCAACGGTGCGCGGCCCTTGTAGCCGGTGCGCAGACACGACTCGCAGCCGTCGCCGCGACAAGTCGGGCAGAGTCGGCGTATTAAGCGTTGATTGAGAACCAGCCCAACCACAGAGGCGATAGCGAAATGGTCCGGGCACATCACCAGCAGGCGTTCGAACACGCCGCGGCATGAGCCGGCGTGCAAGGTGGAGATCACGAGATGCCCGGTGAGCGCAGCCCGTACGGCGATGTTGGCGGTCTCTTCATCGCGAATTTCCCCGATGACCAGGACTTGCGGGTCCTGCCGCAACAAATGGCGCGCCGCTTTCGAAAACGTCAGGCCGCGCGCGTCGTTGATTTCCGTCTGCATCACACCAGATACGATCTGCTCGACGGGATCTTCGACAGTGATGATGTGCCGCCCGCCGAGGTCCAGCAACTGCCGCAGACAGGCGTAAATGGTTGTTGTCTTGCCGGTGCCCGCCGGACCCGTCAACAACAGCAGGCCTGCGGTTTGCCGGAGAAACGTCTCCAGTTCCGTGCAAACCGTTTCGGGAAAATCCAGCTCGTGCAGGGTGGGCGCTGTGAAGTCGCTGAATAATCGCAAGACGATTTTCTCGCCGGTGACCGTAGGGTAGGTCGCCACGCGGATGTCATGGTGGCCACCGACATCGCTCTTGTCGATACGCCCGTCCTGCGGCAGCGAATCCTGATACGTCTTGAGACGCGCGAGGAACTTGATGCGGCCAAAAACGTGGTCGGCCAGGTCGGTGGGAATGTCCGAGACGGCTGTGACGATGCCATCCAGACGAAAAGCGACCTGGGTTGCGTCGGCGCGCTTCTGCAGATGAATGTCGCTGGCATTCGCACGCTCGGCCTGTTGGATCAGGCTCTCCAACACCTTCGGTGCCGAGTGGTCAGCCACGATTCCATCCAGGCAGAAAGCCCGCCGATTCGCCTCTAATGAATTGAGCCATCGTCACGACGCGTCTCCCTTTCGTAAGAATTTGACAAGCCCAACGAACAATCGTCACGCGCAAACGGGTAATTTCATTGACCGCGTCGGCAAAGTTCTCCATCACTTAACGGTGTGACGGTCGAGAACCCAACAAAGATGCCCGCCGGGGTGGGGAATGCGTATTTGTTCCAGGTGTTCAATACGGTGTCGTTTACCATCGTGTTGGCCACGCCGATGATCCTCTATTTCAAGAGGCTCGGCGCATCGGCCACGGTGCTGGGAATCGTGCTGGCGTTGCCGCAACTGATGAATATCCTGCAGATTCCCGCCGCGCGGTTCGTAGAGAGCATGGGTTATCGGGCGTTTGTGCTGCGCGGCTGGACGTTGCGGGCGGCGTTTATTTTAGCGATGGCGGGCGTGGCGCTGTTGCCGGAAAAGTTCAATTCCCTCACACGCATTGCACTGATGTTGTTTCTGTTGTTCGCCTACAACGCGTCACGGGGCATTTCGTTGTGCGGCTTTCTGCCGTGGATCACGCAATGGATACCCGAGGAAGTGCGGGGGCGTTATGTTTCGCGCGACCAAATGTCCAGTGCGCTGGCGACTCTGGGTACGATGATCCTTGCCGCGTTCTATTTGCGTCCACCAGAAACCAATTATGCGTACGGGCTGTTATTCTTTGCCAGTTTCGTCACTGCGATCATCAGTCTCTGGTTTTTGCGTCGCATTCCCGACGTCCCTGTGCCGCCGTCCTCCGAGAACCACGAAAGGGTGCCCTACAAGGAAATGCTCCTTCACCCACCGTTCTTCAGATTGCTCGTGTACAATGCCGTCTTCCTGGTCGCCCAAGCGGGTAGCGGCGTGTTTTGGATCCCGTTTCTTCGCGATTCCTTCGCGGCAACCGACTCACTAATTTTGGGCATGATGGTGTTGTCGAGCGCGGTGTCCGTCATTTGCTTGTGGGCATTTGGTCATCTTGTGGATCGGGTAGGGAGCCGTCCGCTCCTGGGTCTGTCGACGCTGATTTTCGTCCTGCACCTGAGTTGCTGGTGTTCGGTGGCTGCGCGGATCCTGCCATTTACATTCCCGACGATTTTCGTGATCCAGTTCACCGCCGCAATCAGCATCTCGCTTTTCAACCTCGCGAATACACGGCTGGTCATGGCCACCGTGCCGCCGATGGGACGCAGCCATTTCTTCGCCTTGTACACCGTGGTGACAAGTCTTGTGCTCGGGGTGTTCCCAGTCCTTTGGGGCATCCTGTTGGATACGCTGGCGGGTTGGGAAGCCTCGTGGTCGCAATGGCAGTGGAACCAGTACAGCGTGTCGTACGCCGCCGCGGCTATTATTACGGTTGTGGCGTTGGTGTTTCGCAACCGGCTGTCCGAGCCGCGCGCCATGACGACGGACGCGTTTCTTCGGGAACTATTCATCGAAACCCCCAGCCGCGCTGTCAGCCGCCTTCTGGCGCGCCGTCCGCCTTCATGAGCCGGGGCTTGCCCGACGCAGCAAATCTCCGATATTGTCCTCGGCTGGATGATCGCACTCGTTGATTACGGGATGGGCAACCTGCGCAGCGTCGAGAAGGCGCTGGCGCGGGTGGGGGCTGACGTTCGCATCGTGAGCGACCGCAAGTCGGTGCTGGCGGCCGACGCGCTGGTGCTTCCCGGTGTCGGAGCGTTCGGCGATTGCATGGCCAACCTGAATAAGATCGGGTTGGTCGAGGCCATCAGCGAATTCATCGCGACGAAACGCCCGTTCCTCGGCATCTGCCTCGGATTCCAGGCGCTCTTCGAATCCAGCGAGGAAGCGCCGGGCGTCAAAGGGTTCGCACTTTTTCCGGGCACCGTACCGCGCTTTGCGGTGAATGGGCTTAAAGTTCCGCACATGGGTTGGAACCAACTTCGCGTTCGGCAGGGCGATTGTCCTCTATTGAAAGATGTGGCGGATGGCAGCTATGTGTACTTCGTCCACAGCTATTATTGTAAGCCGAACAATGCGTCGGCTGTCTGCGGTACGACTGACTACGGCATCGAGTTTTGCTCCATGCTTTGGGCCGGGAATGTGTTCGCGACGCAGTTTCACCCGGAAAAATCGCAGGCGGTAGGTTTGAAGATGCTGGAGAATTTTGTGCGATTGGGGAAGGGCCAGTCTTGAGCCGACCTTTTCTCATTTATCCGGCCATCGACCTGAAGGGTGGCAAGGTGGTGCGCCTGCAGCAGGGGCGCGCCGATGCGGTGACCGTTTACAGTGATGACCCGGCGGCGGTTGCCCGGCGCTGGGAAAACGAAGGGGCGCGCTACCTGCATGTCGTCGATCTTGACGGGGCCTTCGAAGGCGAACCGCGGAACTGGGACTGTGTACGAACGATCCTCAAAACCATTCAGATTCCCGTTCAACTCGGCGGCGGGATGCGCACGCAAGCGCAAATTGAGGAAGCCATGAAGATGGGCGTCACGCGCGTGGTCATTGGCACCAAGGCGTGCGAGTCGCCTGAATTCGTGCGGACGCTCGCGATGGATTTCGGTGCGCGTGTAGCCGTGGGTATCGATGCGCGGGACGGGTTTGTGGCTGTCAAGGGCTGGGTGGAACGCACGGAGCTGTCAGCGGTGGATTTTGCCCGGCAGATTGACCAACTCGGAGTGAAACACATCATTTGCACGGATATCGCCACCGATGGAACGCTGATGGGGCCGAATTACAGTGCAATCCGGGGCGTGTGCGCTGCCGTGAAGTGCTTCGTGATTGCCAGCGGCGGCGTGAGTACGACCGACGACGTTCGCCAACTCCAGAGCATGACAGAGGAATGCCGCAATCTTACCGGGGTAATTATCGGCAAAGCCCTCTACGACGGGCGCATCGACCTGAAGCAGATCGAGGCCTAAACGACAAACGCGCCGCCAGAGAGTGGCAGCGCGTTTGCGAGAGCCGAACCAATGGATGGTTTTTGCCCGTTAGGGCATATCGCCCTGCAAGTGGACATTGTCAAATGCATCCCGGATCTGAACAATGTGTCCGGAGAGATCACCGACATCGCGGGCTTGTACCGGCACTGGATCGCCGGTTTTCGGCAGCGGATCGCCGAATTGAGTGTCGCGAACAAACGTGGCGGTTGAACCGAGGTTCTTCTGGGTCATGTTGTCCACCGGGAGCATGACGGTCATGTTGTGGTTGGTCGTGTTGGCAATGAAGAGGGTGTATTGCTGGCCAGGAGTCAGGTTTGACGCACGGATCTTTAGTTCCGAACGGCCGCTGTTCCCGTTAAAGCTGATGTTCATCATGCCCACAGCATTCGGACTGGCATCGCCAATAGCGACCAAGCTGCCGTGTCGATGATAGCTCCGCGCGCCTAGATCTGTGGTCAAGGAGTAGAGCGGCGCCCAAAGTGTCGAGAAAACGAGCCCGGTCTGACCAGGGTTCGGGATCACGATGCCGTCGAGGATGTTCGTTACATCGCCAACGATATTCGTCACCCCCATGACAATGTTCGTTGTGCCGGCGATAATGTTTGTAAAGATGGTTGTGACACTGGGGATGTCTGGTTGCGAAACGTCAACTGACGTATTGTCTAGCTGTGTCAAGTCTCCGACGAAAGGAAGAAAATCCGGAGGGGCCTCGCCCAAACCGACCAGCCTGCGCGACCAAGTGCCCTTCTTGATACCTGTGCGAGCCAAGGGAGGCAAGTCCGCGCCCCCGACACCGTTGGTCGTAAAACTGGGCTCGTCACGAATAAAGAGGGTGAAATTATCCTGTCCCAATTTGGTGACATTGACTAGAAATGTCTCCTTCCCATTCGAGTCGATCATCGTCACTACGGAACCGACCGCACTGCGTGGTGACAGGTCAGCGGTTCGCCGCAATTGGCTGCGGGCAATCAGGGTTCCGCCGGCGGCGCGAGCCGAACGGGTGGAAAAGATGAATAGGGACACGCCTACGGCGACCAGGCTGCCCGTGAGAATAATCGACCAAGTCTTCAGCGTTCTGTTCTTAAGCATCACTGCATCTCCTTGTTTACGAGGCCGGCGGTTGCAACACATTCTCAACGGCGAGACTGTATGATAATCGCGGCCAACACTGCAAGTACAGAAAGATTTGTGCCAATTGCGGGGGTTCGCTGGACAAATAATGGGTGCATCGGGTAGGGTGGCGACCATGCAAAACACCGCGATTGAGATTTGGGTTTATGGCGTGATCATGATTCTCGGGGGCATCATGGGATTCGTCAAAGTGGGGAGCAAAGCATCGCTAATATCGGGGGTGGGCATGGGGTTGGCTTTGCTGGCCAGCGGTTTTGGCGTTTGGCGTGGTTCGGGCGATAGTCTCGCGGTGGCGCTGGTCATTGCGGCGTTGCTCGTGGTGATTTTCGCGATTCGTTACGCAAAGACACGGCGGTTCATGCCCGGCGGGATGTTGGCGGTCTTGAGCCTGGCAGCCGTCGTGGTCTTCGGGTTGGCGTGGAAGAAGTAGCCGATGACGCAAGAGTATATCCTGAAACCCGCGACAGGCGCGCGGGACCTCCATATTGATTACCGGGCGGAACTGAACGACCAACAGTTCGAGGCCGTGACGGCCACGGGCGCTGACGGCAGCGTCAATTCCGGCCCGATGCTGGTCATCGCCGGCGCGGGGAGCGGCAAGACGCGGACACTCACGTACCGCGTGGCGTGGCTCGTGGAGCACGGCGTGCCGCCGGGGCGGATCTTGTTGCTGACATTCACCAACAAGGCCGCCAAGGAAATGCTGCGGCGCGTCGAGAACCTGTTGCCAACCGATATCTCCGCGATCTGGGGCGGGACGTTCCATCATATCGGCAATCGCATCCTGCGCCGCCATGCCAAGCTGCTGGGGTTCGGCAATGATTTCACGATCCTTGATCGAGAAGACTCGAAGGATATGCTCGACGCGTGTGTTGCCGAGGCCGGCATCGACACGAAGCAGGAGCGGTTCCCGAAAGGCGACGTGCTGGCGGACATCTATTCGCTGGCGGTGAACACTGACCGTTCTGTTGAAAAAGTGCTGGTCGACCAATACGATTACTTTTCACATCTCGCGGGGCCGATCAATACGTTGCGCAACGTTTATCGCGAACGCAAGCTCAAGGCCAACGCGATGGATTACGATGACCTGCTCGTGAACACGCTGCGGCTGTTCCAGGAGCACGGCGAGGTCGCCGAACGCTATCGCGAACAGTTCCTGCATGTTCTGGTGGACGAATACCAGGACACGAACAAGATCCAGGCGGAGTTGATCGACGCCGTCGCGATGCAGCATCGCAACTTGATGGTCGTGGGCGATGATGCGCAATCGATCTATTCCTGGCGCGGCGCCAACTACCGCAACATCCTCGGATTCCCGACGCGCTACCCGAGCGCGCGCACGTTCAAGATCGAGGTCAATTACCGCAGCGTGCCGAGCATCCTCAAGCTGGCTAACGAAGCGATCAAGGCCAACGTCCACCAGTTCGCCAAGGTCCTCACCGCGGTGCGCGACGGTGGCGCGAAGCCGTGGTTGATCCCCTGTCCCGACAGCAACCAGCAATCACTATTCGTCGCCCAACGCATTCTTGAATTGCGCGACGAAGGCGTGGCGCTCAACGAGATCGCGGTGCTGTACCGCGCGCATTACCATGCGATGGAATTGCAGATGGAACTGACGCGCCGCAACATCCCATACGTCATCACCAGCGGCCTGCGGTTCTTCGAGCAGGCGCACGTGAAGGATGTGAGCAGCTTCCTCAAGGTGGCGATCAATCCTCACGACGAGATGGCCTTCAAGCGGATCATCAAATTGCTTGCGGGCGTCGGCGCGAGGACCGCGGACAAACTCTGGGAGAAGTTTCATCCGCTGCTCGCCGAGGGCAAACCGTTGCTGCACACGAGCGAGTCGATCCCCAAGAAGGCGGTCGAGGACTGGAAGAAAGCCGCGCAGGCGTTAAATGAGATTCGCAAACTGGAGCCGAAACGCGCCGCGGAGATGATCGAGAAGGTCGTGGACACCTTCTACGCAAGCTATCTCAAGGTGAAATATCCGAATGCCCGGACGCGCGAGGAAGATTTGCATCAACTCGCCTCGTTCGGGATGCAATTTGAGAGCCTCGATGATTTCCTGAGCCAGTTGGCGCTGTTGACGAACATCGAGGCCGACGACGCTTCGCTTTTAAAAAGCAACGACCAGGAGTACGTTCGCCTCAGTACCGTGCACCAGGCGAAAGGGCAGGAGTGGAAAGCGGTATTCGTCGTCGGCCTGTGCGACGGAATGTTCCCGCTTGCTCGCTCGATTGACAATCTTGAGGGCCTCGAAGAAGAGCGGCGATTGTTCTACGTGGCCGTCACGCGCGCCAAGGATGAATTGTATCTCACATTTCCACTGTTCCGTATGACCGGCGGCGACACCGGCGGCTTCCAACGTCCCTCCCGCTTCATCGCCGAACTGCCGAAGACGCACTACCAGGAATTCTCCATTCGGCATCAGCATGGGGAGTGGTAGCCGGATGGCTGTAGGTCATGATTGCGATAGAACATGCGCCCAGGTGGTGTCTTAATTTGCCGCATCGCCCACCGTCTGTGTTTTGTAGCCGAAGCGTAAGCTTCGGTGGTATCTATGCGGATTCCCGAAGCTTACGCTTCGGCTACAGTCTGCGGATGCAGATAAAAAACACTACCTGCACTCTTGGGCATTGCGATTAACGTCATGTTATAGTATGTGGTCATTATGATAACAGTGGCCAGATACGGAGACGTAAACGAAGCTCTTCAACTGAAGATGGCGTTGGAGGCCAGCGGCATTAAAGCATTCGTACCCGACGAACTCACGGCAACCAACGCTCCGTATCGTTTCCTGACCGATCCGAGTGGTGTCCGGGTTCAAGTGGCGGACGAAGACGCAGAAACCGCGCGGCAGATGATCAGCGATCAGGTGAAGGCCGGCTGAAGCCGGAGTGTGCGAAGAAAAGCCATGGAGAAGATTCTGAAAGGGATTGTGCGGCTGCTGGGCCTAGCCAGCGGTCTTCTTGGATTGCTTTGCTTAATCTCCTGCGCGGCCATGCTGGTTATCCTTCTTCACGATTCAAAGGATGCTGTTGTTGTCCTACTCGGTATTGTCGGCATTATCAGCTCTGGGTTATTTGGCGCGTACTTCCTGTGTGTCGCATTTGTGGTTTGGAGGCAATTCTCTCCAGCGGCGGTTCACCATATTTCCGCAGTCGTTGCGCTAGTCCTATTCGGTGTGCTGATAAACCGATTGGCTGATCCGCGGCCTATCCTGCCGCCATCGTTCGAGGGTAGTTTGGGAGATTTCGCCCTTTTCGGTTCATGCATTGCCGTTTCGTTTTTGGTTTTTAGACTATTCCGCTTCATGTTGAACCGTGGACTATTCCCGACACAGCAAGTTGAAACACACCTTCACGTGAACTGATGCTCCCGTTGTTGGCCAGGGATCGGGCTATTGACGCCCGCAACCCTACGATGTTTTCTAGACGAAATCGCCGAGCGTTTCCGCGGACTAAGTGATGGAACACTTCCACTTAACCACAGACCTTATTTCGAAGGTGGATGAAGTCGAATTCCGCTACACGCAAGACCGGATGAATGTGATTCGGGACTTTAGAAAAGAACCCGGATGCGTGCGATATATCGAGAGGGAGAACCTGAGAGGGGTCATGTTCCCGGGTGTGCCGAATCCCTTTTTTAATCGTATTCTTCTTTCCGGCATTGTTTCTCCACGTGTTCTCGGAGAGGCACTCGATGCTTATCGAGCAATGGGAGCGCCTCTGGATATTGAAATCAGCCCCGGAGCGGTCAATGAGGGAATGGCAAAGCTTCTTCAGACGCGTGGCTTCGTCCATACCAAGTTTCTTCCGGTGTTTCTGAAACCCGTGCGTGAACTAACGACGCGACAATCCGACAGCCTGGTGGTAAAGCAGGTATCGTCCCTGGATGAGCTAAAATATTTCCAAGAACTGTATGTGAGCGGCCACAAGATCGATCCCGGCTTTGCCTCGACTCTAAAAATCTATATTGCGGGTTGGAATAAGCTTTCTGACTGGCGGCTCTACATTGCTTATTTGGGAGAGCAACCCATCGGCTGCGCAGTCCTTTATACGAAAAACTCGGTCGCCTATCTTGCGGATGCAACAACACCGGAAGGATTTCGCGGAAAAGGCGCGCAGACGGCGCTTCTGCTTGCACGATTCAAGGAAGCCAAAACGCTGGGCGCGGATCTCATGTTCTCGAGGGCAGACTTTGGTTCGATCAGCCAGAGGAACATGGAGAAACAGGATCTTCGCGTCTCTTACATGAGAGCGTTTTGGATGAAGCTATGAGCCATCGCTGAGGCCCAGGCGCGGGAGACAGAGTAAGCCTACATATCGCAAATCGATATTTTGTACTGGACGCGGTGGGGTGAGGTGCGGTAGAGTCGGGGAAACAGATGAACGCGCAACTTCCAACATTCAACGCCCAACTTTCATCCGCCTTCGCCAAGGCTTTGGCGCACGAGGAGGACCTCGAAACACGCTTTCTGCGAAACGAACCCAAATGTAATGTTGAGCAAATCGCCTTTATATGGCTTATGGAGAATGAGTTGGATGGATTGCAGAGAAATGACAATTGGGTTCGTTTTTCCGGTCGGAAAGAAAGGCCCACGAAGTGCGCTGACGGGCGCTGCAGCCGGACCGCGGTTAACAACCGCGGCTACAGTACGGACCCGCGATCAGCGCCCGCGGGTACAACGGACGGACGATGGCACGCGGAGCGAGTGCCCTACAATTGGCGAGTTTGCGCGTGGCAAGTGGCTGGCGGGGAGTATTTTTTGACGAATTGTAGATTTCCTGTGCCATTGACAAGGATTGTGGTGTCTCATATCGTAGCACTGACATGACGATGGCCACCGTTGACACGATACCCGCTGATTTGCGCCAGTTGTTGCAGCAGACGGGACTCTTCACGGATGTGCAGATTTCCGAGATCCTGACCAACCAACAGACGGCGGCGCAACCATTGATTATCTCGCTGGTGAAGTCGCGGGCCGCCACCGAGGAGAAACTGCTCCAGGCGCTGGCGACAGCGTTGCACCTTCCGTTCACGCGCATCACGGACAAAGAGATTGATGCGGCGGCGCGCCAGCGAGTCCCGACGAAGGTCGTGTTCCAGCACAACGTCATGCCGATGCGACAGGAGAATGGCACGCTGATCGTCGCGGCGAATGATCCCTTCAACCTTACGATGTTGGAAGCGGTGCGGTTGGTTACGAAGAGCCGGGTCCAACTCGCGTTGTGCACGGAGGCGGACATTGCGAAGGCGCTGAAGCGTTACTATGGCGTTGGCGCGGAGACACTCGACGAGTTGTTGCAGAAAAACGTGCTGGATATCGACGAGATCACCGAAGTGACCAAGGACGACCTGGAGAGCGGGGACCAGGAGGCGAGCGTCGTCAAGTTCGTGAACCAGATTATTGGGGAAGCGTACAAGGAGCGCGCGACGGACATCCACATGGAACCGATGGAGAACGACCTGCGCATTCGCTATCGCGTGGACGGCGCGCTGCACCAGACGCCGGTGCCGGCGTATTTGAAGCGGTTCCAGGCGGCGATCATTTCACGCATTAAGGTCATGGCGAATATGGACATCGCGGAGCGCCGGCTGCCGCAGGACGGCCGTATCAACGTCCGCAGCAGCGGCGCAGAGATCGATGTGCGTGTTTCGACCATCCCGACAGCTTACGGCGAGAGCGTCAGCTTGCGCTTGCTTACGCGCAGCAACATTTTCCTCGGGCTCGAGAGCCTGGGACTGAACAAGGAAAACGAGAAGATCGTTCGCAAACTGATCGACCTGCCGCACGGCATCATCCTCGTCACGGGACCCACTGGCTCAGGCAAGTCCACTTCGCTGTATGCGTTCCTCAGCACGATCAACTCGATTGACCAGCGCATCATCACGATCGAGGAACCGGTGGAATATGAGCTTCCCGGTGTGAACCAGATTTCGGTGAAATCGGAAATCGGCCTGACATTTGCCAGCGGACTGCGCCACATTTTGCGGCAAGACCCCGACGTCATCATGGTCGGCGAAGTGCGCGATTTGGAAACGGCGGAGATCGCCATCCGCGCGGCGCTCACGGGGCATTTGGTGTTCTCCACGCTGCATACGAACGACGCGCCGGGGGCGATCACGCGGTTGATTGACATGGGTATAGAACCTTTCCTGGTGAGTTCTTCTGTCGAGGCGTTGATGGCCCAGCGCCTGATCCGCACGCTCTGCAAGTCGTGCAAGGAAGAGTACAAGCCTGACATGGAGCTTCTCCGAGAAGTGGGTTTCCCGATGGAGGACATCGGCAGGGTCAAGTTCTACCATGGGCGGGGCTGTGAGGATTGCCGTTTCACCGGTTTCAAGGGCCGCTCGGCCATTTATGAAATCCTCGTCATGAGCGAGGCGTTGCGTCCATTAATTATCGAACGGGCGTCGTCCGCAGCCATCAAGCATCTGGCCATCACGCACGGGATGCGGACCCTCCGCGATGACGGTTGGGAGAAAGTCAAGCAGGGCATCACGACCGTCGAGGAAGTGGCGCGCGTCACCCAGGAAGACGAAGAACTCACCGGTACCTGACCGAAGGGGACGGAGCTGCCGCGCTTTTTTGAATTGAGCGCCACCCGGAACAAAGTATGCTGCCCGGTGTCCCAGTAACGACGAGATCGCATGCCAACATTTCAATACAAGGCCAAAACACGCGCGGGCGAACTGGTCAATGGCTCGCTGGCGGCAGGTGACCGCCGGGCCGCGTTGGCCGAGTTGGGCAAACTGGGTTTCTTTCCGTTGGCCGTGGAGTCCACCGAGACGGAGCGGGATGGCAAGCCAGGGGCCACGGGCTTTCGGAACCGCGTCAAACCGCGCGACGTGCTGATGTTCACCCAACAACTTTCCAGCCTGCTGCGTTCGGGGATGTCGTTGAGCAAGGCGCTCGACACCCTGGAGCGACGCACGCAGAAGAAGGCGCTCGCGGCGGTGCTCGGCGATTTACGAAGTGGCATCGAGCAGGGCGAAAGCTTGTCCGACTCGCTGGCTAAACATCCCCTGATTTTTTCGCGTTTCTTCGTCAACCTGATCAAGGCGGGCGAGGCCAGCGGCGCTTTGGACGACGTGCTCCTGCGTCTCGGAAAGCATCAACAACAGATGGCGGAAGTGCGCGAGAAAGTGGTCGGCGCGTTGCTGTATCCTCTGGTCATCGTGTGCGTCGGGATTTGCGTCATCATCTTCTTTATGCTGGTGATGGTGCCGCGGTTTGCCATGATGTTCAAGGAGATGGGCCGGACGATGCCGTTGCCGACGCGAATCCTGATTGGTGTCAGTGATGCATTCGTCGGATACTGGTGGGTGGGCGTCCTCTTGATCGCCGGGGCGGTGATGGCCTATCGCGTGCGCGTCCGCACGCCCGAGGGACGGCTCGCGCTCGATGCGTGGAAGCTACGGTTGCCCGTGTTTGGCGGCATCATCATGGCCAACGCCTTCGCACAGTTCGCCCGCACGCTGGCCACGCTCCTTGAGAACGGGGTGCCGGTGCTTGGCGCGCTGCAGATTGTCGAAGACACGATGACGAACCGGGTGATCGCCAACGAACTCCGCGAGGCGCGCACGCGGGTGACCGACGGCACGAGCCTTTCCCAGCCGCTGGCGAAGGGAAAGATTTTCCCGCCCCTGCTGATCGACATGCTGGCAGTCGGGGAGGAAAGCGGCGAAGTGGTGCCGGCGCTGGCGAACATTGCCGACACCTACGAGTCGGAGTTGTCGCGAACACTGAAGGTATTCACGACCCTGCTGGAACCCGCCATAATCATCTTTATGGCAATGGTCGTGGGCGCGATTGTTCTGAGCGTGCTCATGGCTGTTTTCGATATCACGTCAGGCATTGGAAAATGAGCGGAGAACAGGTTTATGAAACCAAACAAGTTTAGTTCACGAAGCGGCTTTACGCTGTTGGAAATCATGCTGGTGGTCGTCATCATTGGCATGTTGATCACCGTGGCGGTCGTCAAGTTGTCCGGTTCATCGGAGAAGGCGAGGCTGATAGCGACGCGAAACCAAATTGATTCCTATAAGAACGCCCTCGGTGTCTACGAACTCGACAACGGCATGTTTCCAACGACCGAGCAGGGATTGCAAGCGTTGATCACGCAGCCGAGCGGAGTTACTCTCCCGAACTGGAAAGGCCCGTACCTCGACCCGCCCGTGCTTCGCAAGGACCAATGGGGCCGCGACTACATCTACCGGTACCCGGGCCAGAAGATTCCCAACGGCTACGACCTGTTCTCCGTTGGCCCCAACGGCAATGAAGGTGATGATGACGACATCGGCAACTGGCAGTAGACGCTCACGACGCGCCGGTTTCACGCTGATCGAGTTGAGCATCGTGGCGTTCATCGTTGCCATCATCCTGGCGATGGCGGTCCCCAACTTCATCCGCTCGTATAACGCGGCCGCCCTCAACGCGACCGGGCGAACGGTGATCACCACTTGCCAGTTTGCGAAGCTAAACGCCGTGCTACGCCAGCAAAAGGTTGCCCTGTACGTCAACATGGATAAACGCAAGATCTCGCTCACGCAATTCGTCGGGACCAATGCCCCTGACGACGCCGAATCATCAACCGTGGTTTTGAAGGAGATTGAACTCTCGCCGCGAGTCGGGGTGGCCTCCGTCCAAATTGGCGACCAGCCGGCGGAACAGAAAGGGCTGGTGGAGGCGACTTTTTACCCGAACGGGACTTGCGATGCGTTCACGATTACGCTTCGCGGCGTGGAGAAGGGAAGCGGTCTGGCGATCATGGTCGACCCCGTGACGTGTCGCGGCATGCCGTGGGTCGTGAAGCTATGAACGTTCGCTGCCAACGAAATCCTGACGCGCCGCAGCGCCGCGACGGTGGATTCCTGATGTTGGAAGTGATCCTGGCCATGGCGCTGCTGGCGATCAGCACGGTTGCGATCGTCGAGTCCCTGGGCCGTTGCCTGGCGGCGGCGCGCGCGGTCCAGAGTTATTCCACGTCCGAGATTCTCCTTGCGAACAAGAGTTTCGAGTTCCGCACCGAGCGTCCCACAGATCTCCTGGACCAGGAAGGCGAGTTTGACGATTACCCCGGCTTTTCCTGGTCGCGCAAGCTCGAGGAGACGGATACGGAAGGGCTCTGGAAGCAAACGATTACCGTTTACTGGTACGAGCGCGGCCAGCTCTCCAGTGACTCCGTGGTCGAATACCGGTATTTGCCGCTAAAACAACGGTGAGCATGCTGTCCCATTGTCCCAACAGCAAGCGCGGGGGTTTCACGCTGGTCGAAGTCCTGGCGGCGGTGGCGATTCTCAGCCTCGTTCTTACCGGGGTATACGGCCTTTGGAGCGGCTCTTTGAGGGCGTGGCGGCGCGGCGGTGAAGCCACCGAGGTATTTCAGCGGCAACGGGTCGTCATGGAAACGCTGGCGGAGTTGGCACAATCGGCCGTTTACTTTGCCGCGTCTCCCGACTTGTACGAAGTGATTGGCGTCAGACATCCGGGCCTGGGCGACAGCGTGAGTTTTGTCACAGCTTCGGATGCGTTCCTGCCGCCCAGCGAAGCCAGTGACGTTGGCATGCGACGAGTGACCATCTCCATGGAGCAGGATGATTACCGGCGCACCTACCTTGCCATCGTGAACCAGCCCGCTCTGAGCGTGACCGATGATACCAAGCAAGAGCTCCAGGCGCACGTGATATCGATGGACGTGAGCGGCTTCTTCATCCGCTACCTCGACCCGCGCGATGGGGCCTGGTACGACAAGTGGGAAGACGCCAACGCCATTCCAGCCGCAATGGAGTTCACCGTTGTCTTCGGCCAGCCCGGCGACCAAATCCCGCCCGTGACCGTTACACGGGCGATCGATCTTCCGGTCGCCGATTTCATCGCCCGCGGGACCAACCCAATGCTGGCCCCCCTGTCGAGCACCAACGAGGTCCAACGCCGCGACGTTGATTCTCTGGGAACGCTGAACACCAATGTGGGACAACAGCGAGGGCAGCAAGGGTCCCCACTCCCGAGGGGAATGTGATGAAAAGCGGCGCCTCTCCTACCAACCGCTTTCCCGACAACCGCGGCATCGCCATCGTCATCGTGTTGTGGGTCGTGCTGGTTTTGTCCTTGCTGATTAGTGGGTTTGCTTTCACAATGCACGTCGAAACGCAGGTGGCATCGTACGCCCGCAAGGAGTTGAAGGCCGAAATGTTAGCGCGTTCGGGCGTCGAGGTGGCGCGAATGGAGTTGATCGTCGGCGCACTGTCTCCAACCAATTCCGGGATTGACGCGCTCAACCAGGAATGGGCCACCAACGCGTTGATGTACGTGGACCATGAATTGGGTGACGGAATTTACAATGTGAAGGTGACTGACGAGGAATCAAAGATCCCGATCAACCGCGCGACCGACCTGCAACTCAAGCGCCTGTTCGGGTTGCTCGGCGCTGACCCGGCGGATGGCGACGTCATCACGGATTCGATCCTGGATTGGATTGACGCAGACGATTTGACCCGCCTGAACGGCGCGGAGAGTGACTATTACCAGAGCCTTTCGCCGCCTTATCGCGCGAAAAACGCCCCGCTGGATCGGGTTGAAGAACTGTTGTTGATTCGCGGGGTGACACCCGAGTTGTACAAAGGGACGCCGGCGACGGATACAGATCCGGCGCGGCCGGGTCTGCAAGATGTTTTTACCACGATGACCTCGGGCTTTATCAATGTGAACACCGCGTCGGCGATTGTTTTGGGGACGCTGGGTCTCGACGACGCCCAGGTACAGGCTGTCCTGGCCCGCCGTGATGGCGCCGACGGCATCCCGGGTACGGACGATGACCTGCCGTTCCACAGTGCCGAAGAGTTCTTCGCGGCGATCGGCAATCTCGATCCAGAAGCCAAACAGTCAGCGCAGCCTCTCGTTGCAGTTACCTCGTCGTTTTTCACCGTGAAGTCTACTGGAGAGGTTGGTGGCGTGAAGCGCACCATCCTGGCGACGCTGTATCGCAACGCGGGCAAGGTCCAGACTGTCATGTGGCGTGAAGTGCGGGAGGGGACGTGAAGACCAATCTCAATCCGCGCAAACTGAGCGGTCTGGGTCATGCCCGTGGTTGGGCGGCTGTTGCGTTCGGGCCCTCCAGCCTTGAACTTACCACCACACGCACGGAAGGCTCTGAGGTCAGCGTGCTGCAACAGTCCTCCGCCAGCGCCGTACCACCCGCCGAGGCACCGGACGCGCCGCCGCAATGGCAGAATGCAGCGCAGTCGCTGCGCCAACAATTCGATCCCCGCGAGCATCGCGTTGTCACTTCCGTGAGTTGCGAAGACGTGCTCTGCCAGATCCTGCGTCTGCCCGCGACCGAGCCGACCGAATTAAAGCAGATGCTTGATTTGCAGATCGACAACATCACGCCCCTGCCGCTGGAGGAAGTCGTCTACAGCTTCGAACCATTGGCCGTCGCTGATGGACAAACACAGGTACTCGTGGCCATCGCGAGCAAGGCCAAGGTCAATGAGCGCGTAGAAGCGCTGGAATCAGCCGGATTACAACCGGAAATGGTCTCGGTTGACGCTTTGGCCATGTTCCATGCGCTGGCCCGGCGCAACCTGTTGGCGACGGACGACCGCCTGAATGTGCTGGTGATCCTTGGGTTGGTCTCCGCAGATGTGATTGTGTACTCACAAGTCGTGCCCCTCGCGGTCCGTTCCCTCGTGCTGGGAGCGGAAGGCGAATCCGTGTTACGCGAAGAACTTCAGCGCACGTTTGTCGCGACCGAGGCTGGACAGCCGGAACGGGCGATGGGTGGCGTCATCTTTCTCGCACCCGGCGAAGAATTGAAAGCGTTCGCGGAGAAAGTCGCAAACGGCCTGACCGCGCAGTCGTCGCTGCTCAGCAACGGCACCGTGCCCACCGCGGGCCTGAGCCTGTGCCTGCAGTACGCGACCGGTGAGGCGGCCCATTTGAACCTCCTGCCGGAGGAGTGGCGGCAAAAGCGCCAAATCAAAGCCTTCCGGAGGCGGCTCATTCGTGGAGCGATTGCGCTGGGCGTCATTTACGTCCTGGCGCTCGCGGTGTTCCTGACCCTGCTGGCTTTGAAGAACGCACAATTCAATCGGGTTGTGAAGGAAATCAAGAACCAGCAGAAGAACTACGACGCTGCGCGGCAGTTGGAGGGTGAGTTGATTGCGATGCGCAATCAACTCGATACGAAATCGTCCGCGCTGGAGGTCTTGCGCGAGATCACGTCGCGCATGCCGAAAGACATGCAATTGACTTCGTTTGTGTTCAAGAAGGACCTGACGTTGTCACTCAAGGGACAGGCGCCGTCGGGGGCCGTCGCGCTCGATTTTCAAACCCGACTTCAGCAGTGCGATCTGTTTTCGAAAGTGTCGGGCCGCAGCGACACGGTGGGCGGCTTGACGAAGTTTGACCTGACTTGTACTCTCAAAACCGCTGCGGGGCCGGTAACGGCTGGGAGACGATGAAAATCACCAAACGAGAACGCGGGATATTGGTTGTTGCCGTCACGGCGGCCGTGTTGATCAGTAACTACTTTCTGGTCATTCCTCTTCTGCGTAATTGGCGGGAAACCGGTATCCAACTCAAGAGCAAGCAACGCGTACTCGACGGTATGCGGACGACGATTCAGCACAAGGAAGAGTGGCGCAAGGAGTATGACGAACTCAAGAAAGGGCTTGGACAACAAGCCGAACGTTTCCAGTATACCTCCGATGTTGCGAAGAAGATCCAGGAGGTCGCCAGCAGTTCCGGTGTTCAAATCAACGCAACACGCCAGATGACTGAGGAAGACAAAGGCGTGTATCGCGTGTTGCCGGTGCAGTGTACCGTTGAGGCGACAACCGAGTCGCTCGTGAAGTTTCTCTTCGCGTTGCAAACGGGCGCCGGTTTCATGAGTGTCGAGCAGCTGACGCTCTCGCCGCGCCCTGAGAATCCCGGCATCCTGCGCTGTGAAATCCAGGTCCGCGCCCTGTCCGGTAAAATGGGGAGTACCAACTCGTGAGCCAGCATTCTGTGAGGAGCATTGCGGTTGTATGCGCCTTGACGGCGACGCTGGTTGGATCGGCCATGGGCGCCACGGATACGCTGCACGACTTCTCGCGTTACCAGGTCATTATCGACCGCCTGCCCTTTGGCGCGATGAGCGGCGGGGCCGATGTTCCACAGCCCTCTTTTTCCGCGCACTACACTTTCGTGGGGTTGCTCAAGGAGGATGATACGAAACCGCTCCTGGCAGTCATCTTTGACAAGGAAGGCAGCCAGACCTATTTCAAAGCGGAGGGCGACACGATGGGGGAGACGACCGTTGTGAAAATTGAGAAGTCGGACAAGGGCCAGGTAAAGCTTGTCTTGAAACAAGGTTTGGAGGTCGCCACACTGTCATTGGAGACCAAAACCGGGGTCGGCGCGGCCCCACCAGTCCCGGGCGCACAGCCGCAACCAGGTGTTCCGGGGGTATCGCCCGCGCCGGTGCCACTGCAACCGGGAGTTCGCCGCATTCCGTTTCGACGGGGAGGATGAGTGAGACAATTGAGAATACGACTTTTGACGGTTGGACTTTCAGCATCGCTGTTCTTTCTGGCGGTCGCGGGATCGGATGAGGTTGCCAGCGCCCAGGAGGCGACCAACGCTGTGGTGACAACGAACGCCCCGGCGGAGCAGGCAGCGCCGCCGCTGCCTTTTCCCGTAGTGCAGCCCAATCAGGTCCCAACAAACAGCGAGAATGCGGCTGGTAAGAACCCCACGCAAGACGTCGTGGAAGTTCCACCGCCACAAGCCGGTGCGACAACACCTTCTTCACCGTTGCCGCAACCCCAGACGAACGCGCCGGTTGCCGTCAAAGCCCCCGTTCCATCGCCTTCACCGCCAGCGCCAACGCAACCCCCCCCCGAGGCAGAGACGATCGACTTTCAGTTCCAGGGCGCCCCGGTCACCGCCATCCTCGAATGGTACGCGCGCCTGACGGGCAAGTCGATCATTGCGGCGCCGACCCTGGCGGGGGTAATCAATTTCCGGAGCCAGTCAAAATTGACCAAGAGTGACGCGCTCCAGGCGCTCGACAGCGTACTCGCAATCAACGGCATCGCTGCCATCCCTCTGGGCGAGAAGTTCCTCAAAGTCGTCCAGATTACCACGGCCAAACAAGAGGGCCTCCCCGTTGGCAAGGTAACCGCACCAGCCGATACGCTGGGGACACAGATCATCCCGTTGAAATATGCTGACGCGACGGAGGTCGTCACCGTGCTGCAACCGTACCTGCACCCCTATGGCCAGTTGGTGCCCTTGCAGAAATCCAACAGCATCCTGATCTCGGAAACCGCCGCCAATCTCAAACAGATGATGGAAATTGTGGCGTACGTCGACCAACCGTCGATGTTGCGCATGGAAATGCATTCCTACGTGCTCGCCCACGCCAAGGCCGCTGACGTCATGGCGCGCTTGCAGTCGATCATTCAGGGCGCCGAGCAGGCCGGTGGACATGCCTCGGTAGCCGGTCAGCCGGGGCAACCTCCCCAAGCGCCGGGGCAGATCCGCCGCCCGGGCGTACCGGGACAACCAGGCGGCGCGCCCGGTGAGGAATCCGCCGTTGAAGGCAAGGTCATTATGGCCGCCGACGAGCGCACCAACAAGATTTTCATCCTGACGCGACCAAGCAATTTCGGTTTTTTCGACAAGCTGATTGCCGAGTTGGACGCGAAAGTTGAGCCGGACGTGGTAATGAAGGTCATTGAACTCAACTACGCCACCGCCGAGGACATCGCTTCGCTTTTAAACTCGCTCATTACGGGCTCAACGCCTGCAGCGCCGGCGCGACGCACGACAGGCACTCCGGGCAGTACGACTACGGGAGCCCGACCGCCGTCCATCCCGCCGCCACCGGCCGGGGGCTCCGCCGGAAGCGGCGTGGATACCGGTTTCCTGCAATACGCCGAGGGCGTGCGCATTCTACCCGATCCGCGGACAAACTCGCTTTTGGTGATGGCGACCAAGGAAGATCTGGTGCGCATTGAGCAATTGGTCAGGAGCATGGACACGTCGGTGGCCCAGGTGCAGATCGAAGTGGTGATCGCCGAATTGACGCTCAACAACGAACTCGATGTCGGGGTCGACCTCTTTAGCCGGTTGTGGAAGGCCGGCGAGGCATCCGGCACCGGCGGTAACAGCACGGATGGCAATACGCCCGTTCAGTTGTCGCCGCTCAGCGCGATCAGCAGTAACCTGCCGACTGCGGCAGCCCTGGCGGGGGGCGCGGGCGGACTGACTTATTTCACCACGTTTCGGAATCTTAACCTCGACACGGTTGTCCACGCGCTCGCCAGCACCGCGAACAGCAAGGTCCTTTCGACACCCGTCATCCAGACGATGGACAATCAGGAGGCGGATATCACTGTTGGCGAATCGGTCCCTGTCCCCACCTCGCAAACGTCCTCCCTCGTTAGCGGCACGGGTACGTTGGCCACCTCCGGCGTGACCTCCAGTATCCAGTATCAGGACGTCGCCATTGAATTGAAGGTAACTCCGCGGATCAATCCCGATGGATACGTCCGGATGGACGTCGAACAGAAAGTGAACGATCTCGGCGCCAACGTTAACATTGGCGGGACGATCGTGCCGACCATCCTGAAAAGGGAGGCAAAATCATCACTGGCTGTTCAAGACAAGAGCACGATTGTTTTGGGCGGTTTGATCCAGCAATCAAAGTCGTTGACGACAACGAAAACGCCGTTCTTTGGGGATATTCCGATTATCGGACAGATTTTTAAGAGCCAGGCGAACAACAAAAAGCGCACCGAGCTGATTATCTTCATCCGGCCCACGGTTCTGCGCACCGATACGGCGGCCGTGGGTGAGGCCAGGCGGCGCTTGAAGATGTTGGGTGTGAGCGAAGAATTGGAGCAGCACTATTTCCCGGATGCCAATACGGTGACCAATCGAGTCATCCCGAGCGGTACCAGTAGTCGCGCGCCGGTTCCGGCAAATCGACCGGTCGTCGCGGAGCCGCAACCCGCGGTTGAGGACCCGACGGATCGCCAGTCGACGAAGGTCAAGGCCTTGAAGTTGGAGGACGGCGATATCATCACGCAGTAGTCACCGTGAGCATCGAATGGCTCGTTCACCTTAGAGGAACCTCATGGACACCACCGGACTACTCAACCAGCGGATCATGATCGTGTTGCGGCGGTTTCATATCCAAACACCGCGCGAAGTCATCCGCGGGATTGTCACCGATGTGGACGAAACCGGGCTGCGCGTCAGCGGGCGCCGTTTTCAAGAGCAAGCCGACCTGGAGTCTCGTTTGCCCCACGAGCGACCTGTCGAGACCGACACAAAGGTGTACTGGATCCCGCACACCTCGATTCGCTACAGTGAAATCATCGATCCTGGGTCTCCCTCGGAGAAACAGGATAATGAAATCCAGCGGCGCAAGCCGTTCACGCCGCAGGAACTCCACCGCCCGACCCAATCGTAATTGAGAACATCCAAGGCCATCGGCCTTTATGCGGTCGCCGTCGTCTTGCTGGGCGCGCTGTTGGCGCCGTGGCTGTTTTGGACATTGCAAGCGCTCGCCGCGCACATTCCGGCCCTCGGCTGGCTGGCCCGGCAGCCATTCCGTCGCATTTTCGACCGCGCCCTCTTGATTGTCGCATTTGCGGGGTTGTGGCCGCTGCTGCGCAACGTCGGGTTTCGTTCCTGGAGAGACCTCGGCTACGTGAAGGCTCGTGGCGGGTGGTGGCACGTTCTCGTCGGGTTTGCGATCGGCTTGGGATCGTTCGCACTGTTGATCATCATCGAGATCGCAATGAGAAGCCGGTCCGTTAATCTCGACAAGTCGGGGGCGCAGGTGGCGGGCGCAGTTCTGCGTTATTGTGTCACGGGCATCCTCGTCGCGCTGGTCGAGGAAACGTTCTTTCGCGGGGCGCTCCAGGGCGCGTTGGAACGGGGGATGAGCGCCGTGACCGCCGTGGTTCTGGCGAGCGTGATCTATTCTGCGTTGCATTTTGTAAAGCCGACGCACGTGGTCATCCCGGCGGACCAGGTCACGTGGAGCAGTGGATGGACATGCCTCATGGGCAGTGTCACGCGGTCGGTTGGTGAACGGGATGTCTTCGTGGGATTCGTGACGTTGTTTCTGGCCGGCTGCATTTTGGGATTGGCTTATGCGCGGACGAGGGCATTATACCTCTCCATCGGATTGCACGCGGGGTGGGTCCTGGCCAATGAATTTGCCCGCTGGCTTGGGGCCTACCAGATTATTGAGGACAAAGCTGCGTGGCTTGTGCTCACGGTGCTGCTCGCGTTGGTTGCATGGCTATGCCAGAACAAACTCAAACCTCTGCGCGCCCCGGGGCCGTCCAACTCTGGTGGCGACGCGCCTGCGACATAGTCTGGCCGCGGAACTGTCCTTTCTGCAGTTGTTCGCTCTCGGAAATCGAGCCGGGCATCGTCTGTCCCGATTGCCTGGCTTCCGCGAAACCCATTGAGCCCCCGTTTTGTCGACAATGCGCGTCACCGTTCACCGGCTCGGTCACGGGTGACACGCTCGTGTGCGGGTATTGCCAGGACTTGCGCTTTTATTTCTCACGTGCCATCGCGGCTTGCCGGGCCGAAGGCGTCGTGCGCGACTGCATCTTGAGATTCAAGTATCAACGTGAGATGTATTTTGGCCCGCATCTGGCGGATTGGTTGCAAATCGCCGCCCGCCGCTGGATCGACTGGCGGGAAGTGGACGCCATCGTCCCTGTGCCGTTGCATCCGCGCAAACAACGGCAGCGCGAGTTCAATCAGGCTGAATACCTCGCGGATGCGCTGGGGAAAGCACTGAACACCCCGGTTGTGAAGCGACGTCTGCGTCGGGTGAAAGACACCTCGACACAAACGAAGCTGAGCGCGGAGGCACGGGCGAGAAACATGCGTGGCGCGTTCGCCGTACGCGATAACACCGCTTTCACAGGCAAACGCCTTGTGCTATTGGATGACGTGTTTACCACGGGCGCAACGCTCGATAGTTGTGCCAAGGCGCTGCGGTCGGCGGGAGCCAGGGAAGTCGTGGCGCTGGCTGTCGCGCGAGGCGTGTAACTGCGCCACACCAGACTTATGAAGAAGCGGGCTGCAGCCATCATCGAGGTCCTGTTGGCTTTCGCCTTCGTGCACGTAACGTATCGATCCCTGAAGCAGTTTACCGCGCTTGGAAGATGGGAAGGGAGTGCGGGACTGAATTTCACACCGGGGTTGGTGATGATTCTGTTCACGGTTTCCGTGTTGTCATTGTGCCGGAGGAGCTTTGAGGTCTATGGGCTGACCCTGAGGCGATCGCGATACAATTTGAACGTCGGGTTGTTGTGGAGTGTGTTGATGGTATCGCTGGCAGGGTTGGGACTGGTGTTGACCCATGTGCATTTTGATCCAGCGCACCCGCATAATGACATGGCAGGCCGGTTGGCGGGGGCTATCTTTGGCCTCATTTTGTCGGTCCTCCTGATCTGGACATTGAAGCGACACAGAACCCTTCTGGACCGCGTCCCTCTGGTCTTTGGACTGTCACTCATGATTGCGCTGCTGTCGGTTCCCGTGGTAGTGGCCGTGTATTCGCATCGACCTCTTCTGACGGTCTTATTGACCGTGGGTTGGTTATTCCTGGGAGCCGGCTTTGGTGAGGAGACATTTTTTCGAGGGTATATTCAGACACGCGTTGACGAGGCCTTCGGGCAGCCCTTTCGGTTTCTGGGATTTGATTTCGGACCGGGACTCTGTGTGTCATCCCTCCTGTTCGGATTTCTCCATGCCCTGAACACGGTCGATTATTTCCACGGGCATCTGGATTTTGCATGGTGGTACGGCGTCCAAAGTTGTTTTACAGGTCTGTTTTACGGGTGCCTCCGGCAGAAGACGGGTAGTATCGTCGCCGGAGGTGGTACCCACGGCCTGACGGATGTATTGGCGAGTGTTCCCTATCGATTCTAAGAAGAGTAAACCCATTGGGGCAAGGGGGTCAGGTGTTGCGGGAGGGTATTTTTACGACTGGTGCAATGCTGGACAGTTGTGCTAAAGTTTTAGCGTCGGCGGTGGCAAAAGAGGTGTTAGTCCTGCCGACACGCGAGGAGGCTTGTCATGGCGGTATTCGAAGAAAAAGAAAAGCCGAAGATTTCCGAGACCAAGACGAAGAAGCACGAGATCCCCAGCGGATTGTGGGTGAAGTGCAAGACGTGCGGTGAGATCATCTTCAGCAAGGAACTCGCGGCCAACGCGAAAGTCTGCAGCAAGTGCGATTACCACTTTACGATGACCGCCCCCGAGCGCATTGCGATGCTCGCCGATGAGGGCACCTTCCGCGAGCTCGATGCCGACATGGCGAGCGTGGACATGCTGAAATTTACGGGGGTGGCCGCCTATTCGGAGCGGTTGCGCACGTACCAGCGCCAGACGGGCATGAACGACGCCGTGATGATCGGCCTTTGCAAACTCGACGGTCACGATACGTCACTTGCGGTCATGGACTTCAACTTCCTCGGCGCCAGCATGGGCTCGGTTGTCGGGGAAAAAATCACACGGGCGATCGAGAAGGCCACCGAGCTGAAGATCCCGGCAGTCATTGTCTCCGCTTCCGGTGGCGCGCGGATGTACGAGGGCATTCTCAGCCTCATGCAACTGGCCAAGACAAGCGGTGCGCTCGCGCTGCACGCCAGGGCCGGACTGCCCTACATCTCGATCCTCACCCATCCGACTACGGCCGGGGTGATGGCCAGCTATGCGTCGCTCGGTGACGTGATCATCGCCGAACCGAAGGCGCTCATCGGTTTTGCTGGACCGCGCGTGATCAAGGAAACCACACAACAAGAGCTTCCCGAAGGCTTCCAGACCAGCGAGTTTCTCCGGGACCGTGGCCTGGTCGATCTCATTGTGCATCGGAAGCAACTCAAGCAAACAGTTGTGCAGTTGTTGAATTATTTTTCAGGACGCGGCGGCCGGAAATTCAAAGCGGCGGATTAGCATTGTGCCCAGAGCGGCGGTAGGGCAAACCTTCCACGAAGCCCAAGAAGTACTTATGACCTACCCGGAAACCATCGACTATCTCTACGGCATCCGTCTCTTTGGCCAGAAACTGGGCCTGGAGACGATGCGGTATTTACTGCGCTTAATGGGCGACCCCCAGAGTCGGCTGCGTTTCATTCACATCGCCGGCACGAACGGCAAGGGGAGTGTCGCCGCGATGCTCCACGCGGTCTTATCCAAGGCCGGCTACAAGACCGGGCTCTACACGTCGCCGCACCTCGTGTCGTTCTGTGAGCGGTTTCAGATCAACGGCCAGCCGATTGCCGAGGCTGACGTAGTGCGGCTGGTGGAGCAGATCAAACCACTTCTGGAAAGGGTCGCCGCGCATCCCGAGTTTCGCGCGCCCACATTCTTCGAGGTGGTCACCGCCGTGGCGCTCCAACATTTTCAGCAGCAGAAGATCAACGTGGTTGTTTGGGAAACCGGGTTGGGCGGTCGCTTGGACGCGACGAACGTGGTTACACCCCTTGTTTCCGTGATCACCAACATTGCCTTTGACCACACCCAGTATCTCGGCGAGACGCTCTCCGAGATCGCAACGGAAAAATGCGGAATCATCAAGCGGGGGGTTCCGGTTATCACTGCTTCCGCCGCTGAAGAAGCTCTCCACGTTATTCGGGCGACAGCAACCACCCAGGGCTGCCCGCTTACTGTAGTTGGCCAGGATGTTCATGCCACGCGGCTCAGCGAGGACGAGCAGGGCCAGCGTGTCGAACTGACGGGCGCGCGCCACGATTATGGCCCGATCACGGTCCCGTTACTCGGCGCCCACCAGACGATCAACTGTGCCACAGCCATCGCGGCCCTCGAAGCGTGCGGGCTGCCCGTCACCGTGGCGCAGGTTACCGATGGGCTGTCGCAGACGACCTGGCCCGGGCGGTTTCAAATCGTAAACCACAATCCGACCGTGGTACTCGACGGAGCGCACAACGCTGCCGCGGCTGACCGGCTGGCAGCAACGCTACGGGAGCGTTGTGCCGGCCGGAAACTGACGCTCATCATCGGCGTCTTGCGGGACAAGAACTACGACCAGATGTGCCAGATCCTTGCGCCTCTGGCGGAGCGCATCTTTTGCGTACCTGTGAACAGCGAACGCACGTGCGATCCGGACCAGTTGGCGCGTTGGTGCATGGCTGCAAATCCCCGGTTGAAAATCACCGTCGCAGGCAGCCTGGAGGAAGCGTATGCGCAGGCTCAACGTGAGAATGTCGAAGCCATCGTCATCACCGGTTCGCTGTTCCTCGTCGGTGAAGCGCTGGATCGGCTCGGGTTCGCGCACCCGACCAGGGCGAAAACACGGACGGAGTTGGTATTGCAGTGAGCGGTGTATGCGTGCGAGCCCTGTTCTTCGACGTGGGCGGCACACTGCTGCGTCCGTGGCCATCAGTGGGCGCCATCTATGCCTCGGTGGCCAATCGCCACGGGATGACGACCACGACGGAAGAGATGGAACGGGCATTCCGCGAATCATGGGCCGCGCTGAAACGACCGGGATTGACTGTTTCTCGCAAGGACTGGTGGCGCGAAGTTGTCTTCCGCACCTTGGGGCAGGAGAAGCAGGCGTGTTTTGAGGAACTCTACGAAACCTTCGCCCACGCGGGCGCATGGCAGGTTTTCCCCGACGTCAAAGAGACGCTACGCGAAGCCCGCGCGCGCGGCCTGCATATTGGCGTCATTTCCAATTGGGACGAGCGCCTGCGCCCGTTGCTCGGGGAGATTGGGCTGGCCCGTTACTTCGATTCCATGACCATCTCCTGCGAAGTGGGAGTTGAGAAGCCGGGGGCAAAGATCTTTCAGGCGGCGCTCCGTGAGGCGGATGTTCCGGCGAACGAAGCCGTTCATGTGGGAGATAGCGACGAGGCGGATGTGCGCGGGGCCGAAGCGGCGGGGATGGTGGCCGTTCTTCTGAATCGAAGTGAAGGGCAGGGTGTCGGGATGCGCGATCTGCGCGGCCTCTGGGCCAAAATCGACACGGACTAATTCTCGGTCTCAGTTCTTGCCAAAGGTAAAGCCAACTTCCTTCGTTTCCTGATCCGTCACAGTCACCAACTGCGATTGCACGCCATAAACTTCGTGCCATGCCTCTACAAGAAAGCTGCCTGGCGGCAGGCCTTCGATTCGAAACGAACCATCATCTCCCGTGACGTTAAAAAACGGATGTTCGAGCACGCCGATGTAGGCGTTCATCCACGGATGAACGTCGCATTTGACCGGGATCATGACTTCCGGCTTGTCAAAGGCGCGAACGGTGGACATGCCCTGATTGGGCTGGCCTACATTGAATTCGCGGTTGAGGTGGGGCAATGCGTGGATGTTGTGCAGCGTATTGTCATCGTTCAAGATCTTCAACGGCTGGTGAACCATGATTCCCAGAACGTGCGGTTGGTACAGGCACCCGCGCTGTTCGAGTGTCACGGCAGCTTTGGGCGGTTCAAAGGCCAGACTTTCGAGCCCTTCCTTCACATACACAAAAACGTTGCGGAGTGTCCCGTTCTCATTGACGACAACATTTTCCACAAAAACGGGGTCGGGATGCATCTGCGCACAGTGCGGATCGGCATCGAAGAATATTCTCCTGAGTTTCGGAACCGCCCCCAGCCATTGAATTTTACCGGTGATCGTCGCGCCATTTTGAGAGACCTGCACGACAACCGGAGTAGCGGCGCCGGTTGACCCCTTCGAAGGCGGTGGGGAAACGGGAGGCTCTGTTTGGGTCTCAGGCTTCGCTGGTGGCACGTTAACGGCGCCACCTGCTCGCGGTATGTTACGTGAGGACGTCTGGTTGGCCGGAACAGGAAGAGTGAGGGAAGATCCCCGCGAATTCTGGGGTGGCTGTACCAAATGCTTCGGGAGCCCAGTGGACTCAGAGTCCGACAGCCCCTGGGAAGCCGGCGTGATGGAATTCTGCGATTCTCTTCGGAGAACAACAACGAGCAGGACGACAACGAGGCACAATGTCGCCAAGGAGAGAGCAAAGGTTGCTCTTTGCGTGTTCATCTGCTGACCGACTGACAAGGCCGTCGAACTACTACTGCTTCGGCGGAGGCCTGCGCATGATTTTTTCGCGCACGTCGCGGTAACTGAAATCGACTTTGGCGATCTCCTTGTACGCGGCCAGCGCCTTCTCTTGATCGCCCATGAGCTCGTAGGCGTTGCCCAGATTGTACAGCAAGTCCTTCTTCAATCCGTCCATGACCGGAAGTTCCGTAATGGCCTCATTGTACGTGTCGATGGCCATATCGGGAAGGCCCATCTGCTGGTAGCACTGGCCGAGCTGATTGAGGGAGGCGACTCGCCGCTGCGGCTGGTTGCGAGACTTCTGCAATTGCTCGACCGCGCCTTCGATATTCCCGATCTTGATATACAGTGTGCCCAGTTCGTAACGGTACATGAGGTCGTTCGGGTAGCGTTCGACGAGGCGCTGGGCTTCGCCGAGTTTGAGTTGGTCGAGTTCGGCTTCCAGGGCGGCGATCTCGCTGGTCAGCGCCGGGTCGCCGGGCTTCTGCGCGAGTTCTTTCTTCTGTCCGGTGATTTTGAATTCGAGGCGTTTGATCTTCGTGTCGCCAATTTCCTTCTCAAGTGAGGGATCCTGGCCACCTTCCTTCGCGTACAACCCTTCCAGATAACGGAGGGCTTCGTCGTAGTTGTCCCGCTGCACGTAAAGTTTGCCCAGTTCGCGCTGGATAACAGAGCTCTCGGGTTCCTTGGCGAGTGCCTCGAGTTTCTCCTTGATGAGGTTCTCCAGCATGTCCTCAGCGCGGACCATCCGCGACTGCTGCTCCAGCGCGATGGATTCATCCTTGTCCTTGAGCTTGTCACGGAAGGATGTGGTGCTCTCCTCCCACCCGCCACCGGCCATCGCGCCATCCGCAGTCGAATCCTTGGCGCCTTTCTGCGCCTCAAAATCATTGGGATTAATCTGCAACAGTCGGTCATAGGTTTCGCCCGCTTGCGCATGCTGGCCCGTTTCCTTGTAGGAACGCGCCAGCCAATGCAGCGCCTTGGTATCCTTGGGATTCAGTCGCGTATACGTCTCCAACGTCTGGACGACTGTTTCGGGAAGCTTGGCAACCTCGGCAGCTTCCGCGAGAACCCACAACGCCTGGGAGTTCTTGGGATCTTCCGTCAAGGCCTGTTCGGCGAGGGTCATGGCCTCACTGGGATTCTTCTGAACCGCCATCTTGGCCTTGGTCAGTAGCGGGGTAAGCTTGGCGCCGGTGAACATACGTTTCAAGCCACCAGCCGATTCCGTTTTCTTCATCTGCACAGCCCGCAAATATTCCCGTGCCTTGGTGAAGTTTGGCTCGATATTGAGGGTCTGGATGAGCATCTCGATGGCATAATCGAGGTTGTTGCGTTCCAGGGCCGCAAGCGCCTTCTGGTAGAAGCCGTTGGCGCGCGGATCGATATTGCTACTGGTTTTCTCAGCCATGACGAGTTTTGTGGGTAACCACCCGCAAAATATAGCAACCTTTCCGCACGGTCAATGGCTTTTCCTGCACCCAAGCGGTCTCGTGGTTGACAGCGGTCAGTCCTTTGTTAATATTCCCTGCGTAGTCGTGTGTCTTGTTGTATTGTAGAGACTCGGTCTCGGGTGTGACTTCAGCAGAAGGGTAGTCTTTCAAGGAAACAAAGATGATTGATGAAAAAGTGGCAGATTCCTCCGCAGCGCCGGGTGGCCAGCGGCCTCCAGGTGCGCGAAGAATCCAGGACGCGGTAATTCGGTTTGCCGGCAATTCGCAGGACGGCATTCAGGCGATTGGGGGTTTCCTGGCCCGGTTGGCCGGGCGTACGGACAAGGACGTCATCACTTACATGACGATCCCCGCGACGATTTCGGGCGGTCCCAGTATTTATCAGGTGCGTCTCGGCACAGGCGAAGTGCTCAGCGCGGGGGACGACGTGGACATTCTCGTCACCTTCTACCAGCATTCCTACAACGATCACATCAGCACGTTGCGCGACGGCGGCATCCTCATTTACGACAGCGACAACGTGCAGCCCGATCCCAACGAGAAGCGCTATCGCGCGATCGGTGTGCCCATCACGGGGCAAACAGTCGAAGCCATCGGCGGCACCGCGAAAGACAAGGGCAAGAACATGTTCGTGCTCGGGTTGATTGCGCGCATGTTTGATCTCGACGTGCCCAAGCTCGAAGCGATGTTGCAAGGTTACTACAAGGGCAAGGGCGACGACGTTATTCGCAATGTCATTGGTGCATTCAACGCGGGCTACGGCTATGACATCGGCAAAGTCGCCGACACATTTGAGTTCGTAGCTCCCAGCAACCGCGTTACGCGCAAGCAGGTTGTCATGGACGGCAACCAGGCCATCGCCTACGGCGCATTGGCCGCGGGCATTCGTTTCGGCGCCGGTTATCCGATTACGCCGTGGTCGAGCATCATGGAAATCCTGCGCGCGGAACTGCCGAAGTACGGCGGCATTTTTATGCAGGCCGAGGACGAACTCGCGGCCATCGCAATGGCCTGCGGCGCCTCTTATTCGGGTTACCTTTCGCTCACGGGAACTTCCGGCCCCGGTCTTTCATTGAAGACCGAAGCTCTGGGCTGGGCCGTAATGGCCGAAATGCCCATTGTCATCATCGATGTCCAGCGCGGCGGCCCGAGCACGGGTTTGCCCACCAGCGTCGAGCAAAGCGACCTCAATATCGCCTGTTTCGGTGGCCACGGTGATTCACCGCGTATCGTGCTTGCGCCTTCGTCGGTTGAAGACTGCTTCTACACCACACTGGAGGCAGCGAAATTGGCGCGGGAATATAGCTCTCCTGTGATCATCCTCTCCGATCAGGCGTTGGCCACGCGGTTTGAGGCCTGGGAGATGCCGGACCTTGCAAAGTTGACGCAGGACATCAGCCCGGATTTCTCGGCACGCGGACCCAACTACAAACCTTACGAGAATGCGGCCGACGGCATCGCGCACCACGCGCCGCCGGGCACCCCGATGGTTGATGGCAAATATCCGGTGGTGACCGGCTTGGAACACGACGAGGCCGGGCATCCCGCCAGCCGTCCCGCCAATCATGTGATGATGGTAGCCAAACGCCGCCGCAAGCTACAGGTGCTCGCCGGACGCTTGCCCAAGGCGGAAACCTACGGCCCAGCGGAAGGCAACGTGTTGCTCGTCGGCTGGGGTTCATCGCACGGCCCGATTCGCGAAGCCGTGGACAAGGCGCGCGCGGCGGGTGAGAGCGTCAGCTCATTGAACATTCGCTACATCCAACCGCTTCAGCCCGGTATCGGCGAGATCTTCGACGGCTTCAATCACGTCTTTGTGGTGGAGATCAACGATGAAGGACTCTATGGCTACGGCCAACTGGCCGCGCTTTTGCGGGCGCGGTACTGCACTGACAAGATTCGCGGCATTAACAAGACGGACGGTCTGCCCTTTAAAGTGCGCGAAATTCTGAACGGTATGAACGAAAAATTGAAACACTCTGTCGAGCCCGCGCTCGTTAGCGCCTGATTCTCCCAAGGAAATCCATGATTGCCGAAGCCAAAGATCTTCAAGCTAAAGAAATCAAACTGACCGATCGCGCGAAGTACACCAAAAAGGACCTGGTCGCTGACCACCCGACGTGGTGTCCGGGTTGTGGCGACTTCAGCGTTCTCTCCATCTATTTCAAAATGATGGAAAAACTCCAATTGCCCCACGAGAAGATCACGAGTATCGCTGGCATCGGCTGCTCGTCGCGCTTCCCGTACTTTGTGAACGCGTACGGCGTGCACTTTCTCCACGGACGCGCGGCGCCGTTCGCTACCGGCGTCTCCATGATGCGGCCGGACCTGCATGTCTTCGTGTTCGGCGGCGATGGGGATGCCTTCTCCATCGGTGGCAACCATCTCAACCACGTCGCGCGGAAGAACGTCAAGATGACCTATGTCATCATGGACAACTTCGTGTACGGTTTGACGAAGAAACAAACTTCGCCAACTTCGCCGCTCGGTTTCAAATCGAAGACCGATCCGACCGGCGCGGTGGATCATCCGATTAACCCGATGAAACAACTCATCGCCGCAGGGGCAACGTTCATTGCCCGCACGCATGCGCATCTGCCGAATCACGTCATGGAAATGATGGAGAAAGCGATGGCGCACGATGGTTTCTCGGTCATCGAATGCTTGAGTGAATGCACCGAGTTTTATCCCGGCGCGTTCGACGCCGCCAACCCACGCAAGGGTGGCGCATTCAACCTGGTGCCCGCGGACCATAACGTGACCGACGAAATCGCCGCGTACAAGCTGGCGATGGCGCCGTTCCCCGGCTACTTCGGCGTGTTCTACCAGGAACAGCGCGCCACCAAGAATGCCCAGGAGGCCAAGCTGATCGCCGACTCGAAGGCGCGGGCGGAAAATGCCTCGCCGACCGAACTTCTGCAGAAGACCTTCGCGCGGCTCAGCTAGGCCAATGACGTTGCTCCAGGCAGCCGTGTTCGGCCTCATCCAGGGCTTGACGGAATTCCTGCCGATCAGCAGCGCCGCGCATCTCCGCATTGTCTCGGCCTTCCTGGGATGGACCGATCCCGGTACGGCTTTCACCGCGGTGATCCAGTTGGCCATCGTCGTTACCTTGTTGGCGTATTTCTGGCATGATCTTGTTCGTATCGCGGCGGCGATGCTTCGCGGCGCGCAAACAGGCCGCCTGTTTGACGACCATGACGCACGGCTCGGGTGGATGATCGTGGTGGGAACGCTGCCGATCATGGTGCTGGGGCTGGCCTTCAAAAAGCACGTGGAGACCAGCCTGCGGTCACTGTACGTCATTGCTTTCGCCGAGATCGGCCTGGCGCTGGCGCTGATCGTCGCGGAGTACCTGGAGCGCTTTCGTGTCGCGGCGGGGACAAAACTGGGGGGAATGAAAGACATCACGTGGACAGACGCGATCATCGTGGGTGTGGTGCAATGCCTGGCGCTGATTCCCGGAGCTTCGCGGTCGGGTTCGACCATCACCGGCGGACTGTTCGTCGGTTTCACACGCGAGACGGCCGCGCGGTTCTCGTTCCTGTTGGCGCTGCCGTCCTTTCTGGGCGCGGGTGTCCTGGAATTTGTGCATCACCGTCACGAACTCCTCGCCGTACCGGGCGCGGGACGGAATCTTGTCGTGGCCACCGTCGTGGCCATCGTCGTCGGCTACGGAGCGGTCGCGTTCCTGATGAACTACTTGAAGCGTCACACCACCTGGCTTTTCATTATCTATCGACTCATTCTGGGCGCGGGATTGCTGGCGCTATTGGCCAGCGGGAGACTGCAAGCTTTCTAGCGCAGGCACTTGCTTGTTCCCTGGTACAAGTCGCATCAGGAACAGCAGCGGCCAGCCCAGGTAACGCCGCGCGCGCTCCAGACGGTTCGCCAGCGCCTCATCGACGACATGTTCGCTCAAGTGGTCGAGGATAAACCCGGCTCGAACCGCCGCCATGATGTAGTCACTTAACTGATGCGGGCAGCTGGCTGGGCGAATTTCTCGTCCGCTCGCGGGGTCGTGGAATCGGGCCTGGACTCCCCGCAGCATCATCGCAGGGTGCATGACCGAGACGACGACGAATCCGGAGGGACGACAGATGCGGCGCATCTCCCCAAATAGCCCAACCAAGTCGCTGATGTGATCGATCACCAATCCGCAGACGACGCGATCGAAGGATTGGTCCGTAAAAGGTAGCGGTTCGGCCAAATCATGCGCGAGAAAGGTGATGTTCAACCCTTGCGCCTTTGTTCGCGCCCGCTCCAACATCGCCGCGGAAAAGTCCAGCGCGTGGACAGCCGCTCCCGCCGACGCAAGACGTACGGCGTGCCGTCCCGTCCCGCACCCGATGTCCGCCACGGCCAGCCCACGAACATCGCCGAGCAATCGATCCACCAACGGTTCTTCAATGGCGATCAGGGGATTGCCGTCCTCATCGTAGATCGCGGCCCAAAGATCATAACCGTCCTTTGTGGACAGAAGATCAATCTGGGACGCAGCGGAATTGGCGGATTCCTGTGACATGGCCTGTTACCGTCATCAGGATAGCATCTGCCGCTCGCATTCGTCTAGACGCGCGCGCGGCAATCGCGATAATCTCCGTATCATGTCGGTCATCAAATTTGGCACATCGGGTTGGCGGGGGATCATCAGTGACACATTCACGTTTGGGAATGTTGAGGTTGCCGCGCACGCCATCGCGCAGCAACTGGACGAAAACCCTCCAGCCAAGGCCAGGAAACTGTTGATCGTCGGCCACGACACGCGCTTTCTGTCCCGGACTTTCGCCACCCGCTGTGCCGAGATCGTGGCCGGTTACGGGTTCGAGGTCCTGCTGACTGATCGCGATGCGCCGACACCGGTCATCGCGCATGCGATCCGCGCCCACAAGGCGAGCGGTGGCATTAACATTACGGCCAGCCACAATCCCGCCGAATGGAATGGCTTAAAGTTCAATGAATCGAATGGCGCACCCTGTTCACCCGAAACGGCGAAGGAAATTGAGGCAAGGGCGAATGCACTGACTGGTCAGCGGTTGCCTGCCAGTCGCCAATCGAAGGCCGTAAGAATCTTTGATCCACTACCCGGGTATTTCTCTCAACTTCGCAAACTCATCGATTTTACTACACTCAAGAAGCACCCGAAGAAGGTCGTAGTCGATCTGATGTACGGCACGGGCCGCGGCTATCTCGATGAATTGCTCGCGCGCAATGGCTGGAAAGTCGACGCGCTGCACGGGCATCCGGATCCACTCTTTGGCGGCGGTCATCCCGAACCCATTCGCGAGAACATGGGCGAACTACTGGCGCGCCTGACGAAAACGAAGGCCGTGCTTGGATTGGGGCTCGATCCTGACGCCGACCGCTTCGCCATTGTCGATCGCGACGGCACGTTCATTAACGCGAACCAGGTTCTTGCCCTGGCACTGTACCATTTGGTGAAGAACCGCCACTGGACCGGCGCAGTCGTACGCACGGTGGCGACGAGCCATTTGGTAGATGCGGTGGCGCGGGAGTTCGGGGTCAAGGTGCATGAGACGCCGGTGGGCTTCAAATACATCGGCGCATTGATGGAAAGCGAGCCGATCATCGTCGGGGGCGAGGAGAGCGGAGGCCTGAGTGTGAAAGGACACGTGCCGGAAAAGGATGGGATTCTGGCGTGCTTGTTGATGGCGGAACTGGTCGCTTACGAGGGCAGGGCACTCGGCGCGATTTTATGGGAAATTCAAAAGCGCGCCGGCGGGATCGTCAGCGACCGCATCAATCTGCATGTGACCCAGGAGCGGAAGGAAGAGCTGCTGCAGCGATTCAAGAATGGGCTGAATGAGTTCGCTGGACAGAAGGTCAGGAACGTTGTCGCAACGGATGGATATAAATTCTTGCTTGGTGACGGTTGTTGGGTGATGTTTCGTGCCTCGGGAACGGAGCCTGTATTTCGGTGTTACCTCGAAGGTCGTACAGCCCGCCAGTTGGCCGGCTTTCGCGAGGCGGCACTGGAGCTGGTCAAGTAGTCGAAGACTTCTTCATGCGCTGGCAGAGATCAACATTCGCAGTATTGTGCTTGCTGTGCGGAGCGGCGGCGCTCCCGGCCGCCGAGACTCGTTACGACGACGTTCTCTACCTTGACGAGTGGAAGCAGCCCGTCCTTTACCTAAGGACGCTCTATCGTACCCCCATCACTTTTTCGCGCGACCCGCGCAGCGTCCGAGCCTACCTCGCGCCAGGGGAGGCGGTGGAAGTCGTCGCGCTGGGAGAAACCCGGCATTATGTGGCCGCCCGGATCGCGACGGGTGCCGCGCGAGGCTGGGTAGACGCGCAAGCATTGGAGGCACCGCCCGTGGGGCTGGTGGATAAATTACGGGCACGCCGCGAAAAAGCCCAGGCGCACCGCGAATTGATCGAGCGCCATGAAGTCACCGCCACGATGACACGCGCGGAGGTACGCGCCAGCCTCGGGAAGCCGGACCGCACCACGCGACTACGCACGCGCGAGGGCGAGCAAGAGCGATGGGTTTACACCGTTTACAGGTATCTGCCGCATTATGCGCAATCCCATGATGGTAACGGGCAACTGCAACAAGTGGTGAGCTATCGACGCGAACCGGCCGGGCATAAGGTCATCACTTTCCAAAATGATGAAGTCGTGGAGATTGCCGAAGAGGAAAAGGAAAGCCCTCGCCTGCCTCCCACGGCGGTCGTTCCGCCCGCCGGTGCCATCAATTGAAGGATGCGCTTGATTCGTTCTCCCGGGGGTCGTATGGTAACCGAATCGCCGGCTCGCCGCATGGGTATTTGAGCGAATGTCCTTTCTGCGGTAGAGTAAACGAATATTTGAGAGACATTTTATGAGCATGAAACGTATCACCGTCGTGTTGATTGTGGTGTTGTTGGGAATCAACCTCGCCATCGCTGCGCGGATCTACTCGGAAGCTTCCAGCAAGCAGGAAAAGGACAACCCGTACGCGCAGATGGAACTCATGACCCAGGTCATGGAGTTGGTCCGCAAGGAATACGTGGACGGCAATGCCGTGTCGTACCGGGACCTGACGTACGGCGCCCTCAAGGGGATGGTCAACTCGCTCGACCCTCACAGCCAGTTCATGGAGCCCAAGGCATACGAAGACATGAAGGAGGACACGGAGGGCAAGTTCGGCGGCATCGGTATCGTCATCAGCATGTCCAAGGAAGGTTTTCTGACCGTCGTGGCGCCGATGGAGGATACTCCTGGCGCCAAGGCCGGGCTGCTGCCCGGCGACCGTATTATCAAGATCAACGGCAAGGTCACGGAGAAGATGGGCCTGCAGGACGCGGTGCGGCAGTTGCGTGGCGACCCGGGCACGAAGGTCACGATTACCATGTTCCGTACCAAAGCCAAGGATCCCGGTGAGAAGATCAAGGACTACACCATCGAACGCGCCGAGATCAAAGTGGATAGTGTCAAGGACGCGAAGATTCTCGGAGATGGCATCGGTTACGTGCGGATTACGCAGTTTAACGAGCCGACCGCCGAGGAATTCGAAAAGGCGCTCGCAAAACTCGAAGGGCAGGGGATGGACGCGCTGATCATCGACTTACGCAATAACCCCGGCGGCCTGCTTGAATCCGCGCGGAGGATTGCCAGTGAATTCATCCCGGCGGGGGAATTGATTGTGTCCACGGAAGGGCGCGACCCGGCGCAGAAGGTCGTTTACCGCTCTGAGCGCGGCAAGAAACGACTGGCCTACCCCGTCGTGGTCCTCGTCAACGCCGGCAGCGCCAGCGGCAGCGAGATCGTGGCGGGCGCGCTGCAGGACTTGCGTCGCGCGGTGCTGGTGGGTGAAACCACCTTCGGCAAAGGCTCGGTCCAGAGCATCCTCCAACTCAAGGACGGGTCGGCGGTGCGCTTGACGACGGCCAAATACTACACACCGAGTCACAAGGTCATTCACGAACACGGTGTCACGCCGGACATCATGGTGCCTGTTTCCGAGGAAGACGAGCGCAAGCTGCTGGAACAACGCGCCACCGCCAGTTTGCCGCAGACAGAGAGCACGGAAAAGACAGCGCCCATCGCGGATCTCCAGCTCGACCGGGCTGTCGACGTGATCAAGGGTGTCAAACTGTTCGCCAAACAGGCGAAGGTTGCCAAACAGAATGTGAAGGCGACCGCGACGACCGCCGCCGCGACGGCGGACTAAAGGCGTGCCGGGCGCAACACTGTGAACGTGCTCGGCGTCGAGACCTCCTGCGACGAAACCTCTGCCGCGGTCGTGCGCGACGGCGGAGAGATACTGTCCAACGTTGTCAGCTCGCAAATCTCACTGCACCGCCCCTATGGCGGCGTCGTGCCCGAACTCGCTTCACGCAACCATCTTCGATTGATTAACTCGGTGATCGAGCAAGCGCTGGCGGAAGCGCACACATCCATGGAACAGATCGACGCCATCGGGGCCACGTATGGCCCGGGCCTGGCCTCGTCGTTGTTGATAGGTCTTAACACGGCCAAGGGCGTCGCTTTCGCCACGGGAAAGCCGTTCGTCGGCATCAACCATGTTGAGGCGCATCTTTACTCGCCACTCCTGGCGAATAGCGCGACCGATGCGCTCCCAATGGTTTCGCTCATTGTCTCGGGCGGGCACACCATTCTCGCCCACGCAACGGCGATCGGAGAACACGAAATCCTCGGGCAGACCGTCGATGATGCGGCCGGCGAGGCGTTTGACAAGGTCGCCAAGCTTTTGGGATTGGGTTATCCCGGCGGCCCGGAAATCGAGAAGCTTGCCGGGAAGGGAAACCCCGCTGCCATAGGGTTTCCACGGAGCATGTTGCACGACGCGAGTGACAATTTTAGTTTCAGCGGACTGAAGACCGCCGTCCTTTACTTTCTGCGCAAGAACCCACAACATAGCGTTGAGGATGTCTGCGCAAGCTTTCAAGAGGCGGTGGTGGATGTGCTCGTTGGCAAGACCCTGCGAGCCACCGTCTCACGGCGCGTCAAAACTGTGAGTGTTTCAGGAGGCGTTTCCGTTAACGGTCGTCTCCGCAAAGCGTTGACCGCCGGCTGTGCGGATAACGGCTTGCGGTTGTTGTTCGCGCCGCCAAGGTTGTGCACTGATAATGCCGCAATGATCGCGGCGCTGGCGTACTATAAACTGCAGTCCGGCAAACCGAGCGATTTTTCACTGGAGGTTGCCCCGTCAATGGGTTTGGGAGCAGGAGGTAATCCATGACCGCACGCTTGATGGTGGCCGATAGCGAACGGGACGCGAACATGCTGTATGCCACACGCATGTTCGTGCCTGACCCGTTCATTTGGTTCGAGGTGCGCGGCCGGACGTACGCCGTGATGAGCGACCTGGAAATCGACCGTGCCCGCAAACAAGCGCAGGTGGACCGCGTGCTTTCTTTTGGGGCCTATCAAAGACAACTGAAACTGGCCGGCGTGAAACAGCCGCGTTTTAGCGACATCCTCAACCGCGTCTTGCGTGACTTCAAGATTCGTAACGTGGAAGTGCCGGATTCATTCCCGATTGGCCTCGCAAAACAATTGCGCGGCATTCGCCTCAGCGTGAAACCCAACCCTTTCTTCCCCGAGCGCGAGATCAAGACGCCGACGGAGATCTCCAAGCTGTCCGATGCAATGCGCCTGGCGGAACACGGGGTGCAGTCCGCTGTGAACGTCCTGCGGTTGAGCCGTATCGGTCGAGGAGGATTCCTCTATTGGCGCGGGAAGAAGCTGATGGCCGAGGATGTCCAGGGTGTCATCAACGCGACCATCGCTGGTCTGGGCGGTATCGCGTCGCACACCATCGTCGCCTGCGGTAATCAGGGGTGCGACCCACACGAAAGTGGTCATGGTCCACTCCGCGCGCACGCAACGATCATCCTCGACATTTTTCCACGGGACACGCACACAGGCTACTGCGGTGACATTACACGGACCGTCGTGCGCGGGCGCGCCACCGAGGCGGTGAAGAAAATGTACGCGGTTGTCGGCATGGCCCAACAGCTTGCCTTCCAGAAGCTGCGCGCCGGGGCAAACGGCCGGGATGTTCACGGCGCAATCCAGCAACTATTCATCGATGGGGGCTACAGAACCGGCCGCGTGCATGGACGGATGCGGGGGTTCTTCCACGGTACAGGCCATGGCCTCGGGCTGGACGTGCACGAGCGACCACGAGTCAGCACGGTCTCTGAGGTGTTGCGGGCCGGCCACGTGGTGACCGTGGAGCCGGGCTTGTATTATTGGGGTATTGGCGGCGTACGCCTCGAAGATGTCGCGGTGGTCCAGCGGAATGGCGCGCGCAATCTCGCGCGTTTTCCAAAGGTACTTGAAATCTAGGTGCTGCGGGCTAGATTGTCCGCTGTCGGAGATACTGTGGATATGGGAATCGGACTTTTTCTTTTGTTTTTGATTTTGGTACCAGGCCTGGTGGCTCAGGTCATGGTGCGGTCGGCCATTAACAAATACTCGCGCGTGCCAGCGCAATCCGGTCGCAGCGGCGCGCAAGCCGCAGCAGAATTGATGGCCGACGCTGGAATCCATGACGTCCAGATCACCCGCGCGGATGGTTTTTTGGGTGACCACTACGATCCGAGGACGAAGACGTTGGCGCTGTCACCAGATGTTTATGATGGCCACTCCATTGCGGCCCTCGGTATTGCCGCGCACGAGACGGGTCATGCGATACAGCACCAGCATCTGTACGCGCCGCTACAGGTTCGGTCGGCGATTGTTCCTGCAACGATGTTCGTCTCGCAATTTGTTTGGCCCATCGTTCTGATCGGTTTCCTATTCCGCAGCCCGCTGCTGATCGAGCTTGGCATCATCGGCTACGCAATCCTGTTGGTGTTCCAGCTCGTCACTCTGCCGGTTGAATTCAATGCAAGTTCCCAGGCCAAGATGATCCTGCAAACCAGCGGCCTTATCAACCGCAACGAGATTCAGGGTGTTAACAGTGTCCTGAACGCTGCCGCGTTGACTTATGTAGCTGCCGCGGTCGCCACGGCCGCACAATTGGCTCGTCTCATCCTGGCGAATCGTCGTCGTTAACGGCATAAAACGGTCAAATTTTCTTTGACTTTGTTGAGCCAGTCCGTTTACCGTCTCGGCACGATTTGAGGCAGGGCTTCGCGCAAAAAAGAATTCATGGACCAGACTTCGCCTTCTCCTACCGGTCGCAACAAATATCCCGCTGGCTTTCGTCCCCGCCGTGGCTTGAATTGGGTGAGCTTGGGGCTCATGTACGCCTCGTACTACGTCTGCCGCTATAATTTTCGATTTGCGACGACGGGGATGGTTCATGAATTTGGGTTCAATACGTTCCAGATCACAGGAATTCTGAGCGCGTGGTCGCTGGCCTACGGGATCGGCCAGCTCGTCAACGGCCTGATCACGGATCGTATCGGAGGACGTGCGGCGATGTTGATCGGCGCGGCCGGGACAATCATCATCAACCTGATCTACGGTTTCGCCTCGTTCGCCGGAACGTTTACGACTTTCGCGCTTATCTGGCTGATGAACGGGTATTTCCAATCGTTTGGCGCGCCGGGCATGATCAAGATTAACGCGGCGTGGTTCAATCGCAACGAGCGGGGAACCTTTGCCGGGATCTTTGGTTTCATGATTCAGTTGGGCCAGGTATCGATTGGCGCGTTGGCACCGCTTATTCTGGCGGGCTTCACGATTGGCGCCTGGACCGTGGCCAAGGGTGACTGGCGCTGGCTATTCCGCATCCCACCCATCATCACTGCGGTGTGTGCGGTCATCGTGGCCTTCTGTGCGAAAGAGACTCCCGAAGAAGCCGGGTGGCCGGGCCTCATTCATGACGAAGTAGACTCGAGTAGCGGCGTACGAATCAGCATTCGCAAATGTTTTACGACAGTCTTCACGCACCCACTGGTATGGTTTTATGCTGTCGCCTACGCGTGCACGGGAGCTGTACGCAGCAGTTCCGACCAATTGGCGGTGTTGTATTTCCACGATGTACTGAAGTTGAACCCAGAGGACAAACCGCGCGCCCTGGTCTGGACGCTGGGATTTGCGGTACCCATGGTGGCGGTGGTCGGCTCGTTGCTTTCAGGGATCGTCTCCGACAGGTTCTTCAAGGGACATCGTTCGCCGGTCGCCATGGGACTGTATTTCCTCCAGGCCATTGTAATCGGCCTGGCCGCCGTGGTGATTTACTCCGGAGTAGTAGGTCCCACGCGGGGCGGCGTTTTTCTCGGCTGCCTCTTCCTGATTTTGATTTCGCTGATGGTTAACTCAACGCACTCACTCGTGGGCGCCGCAGCACCCATGGATATTGGGGGCCGAAAAATGGCCGGTTTTGCTTCCGGCGTAATCGATTCCTTCCAGTATTTCGGTATGACAATTTTCCTGCCGGCAACCGGTTGGCTGATTGACAAATTTGGCTGGGGCGTTTGGTACCCCACGATGGCGGGTTTTGGACTCATTGGCGGCACCGCGATGGTGCTCGTCATGAAAAAACAGCGCTCGCTTGGCCACTTCAACAACCCAACGTAGGGTTTACGCCTCGGGGGCAACTACGGGTTTCGGGCCAGCCCTGAAGATGGCCCCGAAGTAATCGCGGTTCATCTTCGCAATGAAGTTCAGGCTGATCCCCTTGGGGCAGACCGCTTCGCAGGAACCGGTGACGGTACATGCGCCAAAACCTTCCTCGTCCATCTGTGTCACCATGGCAAGGACGCGGCGGTCTTTCTCGGGCTTACCTTGCGGCAGGAGATTCAGGTGCGAAACTTTGGCGGCGACAAACAACATCGCGCTGGCGTTCTTGCAGGCTGCCACGCACGCGCCACAGCCGATGCAAGCTGCGGCGTCCATCGCCAGGTCAGCGTCCGGTTTCGGTACGAGGATCGCGTTGCCGTCGGGTGCCGAGCCGGTGGAGACGGAAACGAATCCTCCCGCCTGGATAACGCGGTCGAACGCGGTGCGATCGACCACCAAATCCTTGATCAATGGAAATGCCTTCGCGCGGAATGGTTCGACGGTGATGGTTTCGCCGTCGTGGAAACTTCGCATATAGGTCTGGCAGGTGGCGACCTTGTACTCCGGGCCGTGCGGTTCACCGTTGATGACACAAGAGCACATGCCGCAAATGCCTTCGCGGCAATCGTGGTCGAACGCGATCGGCTCTTCGCCGCGTTTGGTCAGATCTTCGTTGATCACGTCGAGCATTTCGAGGAACGACATGTTGGGATTGATATCCTTCGCCTCGTAGGCAACGAAACCGCCGGCGCTTTCCGGGTCCTTCTGCCGCCACACTCGCAGTTTGACGTTCATTACTTGTAACTCCTCTGCGCGAGGTGCACTTCCTCGTAAACGAGCGGTTCCTTGTTCAAGGTGGGCGTTTTGCAGGCGCCTGTGAACTCCCACGCCGCGACGTAGGCATACTGCGCGTCATTCCGGTCGCACTCACCGTCGTTCGTCTGGTGTTCCTCGCGGAAATGGCAGCCACACGATTCGTCGCGCATCAGCGCGTCATAGACGAGCAACTCTGCCAACTCGAGGTAATCCGCCACGCGGCCGGCGCGCTCCAGGGACTGGTTGAGGTCCTCGCCACTGCCGGGGACGTTCACGTTTTTCCAGAACTCTTCGCGGAGCGCGGGAATCCGGGTCAGGGCTTCCTTCAGGCTCTTTTCGTTGCGCGCCATGCCGCAGTGACTCCACAAAATCCTGCCCAGCTCCTTGTGAAAATCCGTCACTGTTTTCGTGCCGCGAACCGCCAGCAGCTTCTTGATGCGATCGGTCGTCTCGTACTCGGTCAGCTTAAACTCGTCGGCGTCCGTTTTCGGGCGCGAACCGGGTTTTTGCGAGGCCAGGTAGTCGCCGATGGTGTAGGGGAGCACGAAATAGCCGTCCGCCAACCCCTGCATGAGCGCGCTGGCGCCGAGGCGGTTCGCACCGTGGTCGGAAAAGTTCGCCTCCCCGATCACGAAAAGTCCCGGCAAATTGCTCATCAAATTGTAGTCCACCCACAAGCCGCCCATCGTATAGTGAATCGCCGGGAAGATGCGCATGGGCGTGTGGTAAGCGTCTTCGTGCGTGATCTCGTGGTACATGTCGAAGAGATTGCCGTAGCGCTCCCGAATCTTGTCGATGCCGAGCCGCTGGATCGCATCGGCAAAATCAAGATAGACCCCGAGGCCGCTCTCGCCAACCCCGCGGCCTTCGTCGCAGACCTGTTTTGCCGCGCGCGAAGAAATATCACGGGGCGCGAGGTTGCCGTAACTGGGGTATTTGCGCTCCAGATAATAGTCACGTTCGCCTTCGGGAACCTCACCCGGGGAACGCTTGTCGCCCTTCTGTTTTGGCACCCAGACACGGCCGTCGTTACGCAGCGACTCGCTCATCAGGGTCAGCTTCGACTGATAATCGCCGGTTACCGGGATGCAGGTCGGATGGATTTGAGTGAAGCAGGGGTTGGCGAAAGTAGCGCCCTTCTTGTACGCGCGCCAGATCGCCGTGGCGTTAGAGCCGCGACCATAGGTTGAAAGATAATAGACGTTGCCGTAGCCGCCGGTGGCCAGCACGACCGCATCGGCGGAGTGCGAGGAAATCTTGCCGGTGACCATATCGCGTACCACGATGCCCTTGGCGTGACCGTTGACGACCACCAACTCGAGCATCTCGGTTCGAGGGAAGAGCTTGACCTGCCCGAGACCGACCTGCCGCATCAGCGCCTGGTACGCGCCGAGAAGGAGTTGTTGGCCGGTTTGGCCACGCGCGTAAAATGTCCGCGAGACCTGCGCGCCGCCAAATGAGCGATTCGCCAAAGCGCCACCATACTCACGCGCGAACGGCACGCCTTGCGCGACGCACTGGTCGATGATATTGACGCTGACCTCCGCGAGGCGGTGGACATTGGCCTCGCGCGAGCGGAAGTCGCCGCCCTTGATCGTATCGTAAAAGAGGCGAAAGACGCTGTCGCCGTCGTTCTGGTAATTCTTCGCCGCGTTGATACCGCCTTGCGCGGCGACGCTGTGCGCGCGGCGCGGGCTGTCCTGAATGCAAAACGATTTGACGCCGTAGCCAAGCTCCGCGAGGGAGGCCGCCGCCGAAGCCCCGGCCAACCCCGTCCCGACGACAATGATCTCATATTTCCGTTTGTTGGACGGATTGACGAGCTTGATGCTGGCTTTGTGCTTGTCCCACTTCTGCGGGAGCGGTCCGGAAGGAATTCGGGCGTCGAGTTTCATGTTATTTCACCACCCCGGCCAACACCGCGACCGGGATTGAGATGTAACCGAGAAAAATCAGGACCGCCATGACCTTCGCCAGGCGGTCGATCACGCATTCGTAGGCCGCGTTTTTCAGTCCGAGCGACTGGAACATCGCGCTGGTGCCGTGACTGAGATGGATGCAGAGCAGGCCGATACCCAGGACATAGAACCCAGAAACCCAGCAGCTCGAGAAGCCGAAGACCATCATCTGATAAATGTCATGCCGACCCTGGGTATCCATCAGGTCGCGATACTCCGGGTGAACGACCAGCAAGGTGTAATGCGCGAGGTGAAAACACACGAAGGCGAAGATAATCAGTCCGCTCCAGATCATGGTTCGGGAAGCGGTGCTGGCTGCCACCAGTTCCTTTACTTCATAACCCGTGGCGCGCGCCGCGCGATTCTCGATGGTCAGCGAGATGGAGGCCCAGATGTGGATAATCACGAACGCCAGCAATCCGATACGAGCCGGCCAGAGGATCTCGGGCGTCGTTTGGAGGAAGTGACCGTAGCGGTTGATCGATTCCGGGCCGAGAAAGATCTGCAAGTTTCCAACCAAATGGCCGATCACAAACAGCAAAAGCCCGGCGCCAGTGATGGCCATCAGGAACTTCTTTCCGAGCGTGGAGGTAAAAAGCCGCAGCAAAATATTCATGGATGCAGCTACGGTGGTAATAAAATGCGCCGCAGAATGCCAGAAGTTTCTTCCGAAACCTGCCGCAGGGATGGCGCAGTCAGACCCTAGTGAGCACAGACAACCGCGACCCGGTCGCGTTTCTGGCCATAGGAAAACTTGCGGAAGCGGCGGATCTCCGTCGTGCGGCGGGTGCGCGAGAGGCCGTCGAGATGGCGCACGTAGCGTCGCGCCAGCCGATTCGTCTCATGATAGCGTTCCGCCAACAACGGCTCTTCAAAAGCCAGGCGTTCTCGATCGAAGACGCAGGCCCTCAACCAGCGCCGGTCCGCATCCGTCAGCCGTTGCGGCTTGTTAAAAAACGCGCAATACTTCTGGAGAATCAGGTAGGTATCAACCTTCGCTTGCAGTTCGAGATCGCGCACAAAGGCTTCGCTATGGATGTTCCGCGCGCCTTCGCGAAACTTTAGCGCGGCGTGAACGGCATGGTCGAGTTCCTCGAGAAATACCATGAACGGCAGGATGTTCTCGTCATTCAACCCACAGGCTGGATTGTTCTTCTCCAGCGCTTCCACCACGCTGGAATCGTAGTGGATTCCCAGGCACAGCTTGCCATCCACAATTCGTAGGAAAACACGCCCCAAATCTGAAATCTGCGCGGCGCTGGGACCGGCCATCTCCGATAATGCATGGCTGCGCTTTTCGCTAAGAAGGAAATCCTCGAAATTCACACCCGTGTGTCCGTAGGTGCGTTCCAGTAGGATTTGGATCTCGCCGAGCAGCGTCATCATCCACGTATTAAGCAGCTTAGGTGCCACTCGCAATAATGGTGGAGGGCAGATAAATCAAGCGACGCGCGGTGGCCTCTTGCATTCGGTTGGTTCTTCGTGCATAGAATAGGTGTCGGTATGAGGATTTTATGAGCAAACCAAAGATCACTGCGTGGTTGAAACCGAGTTGCGGATGGAGCAACGGCGTGCGCGCCGTGCTGCGGAAGTACGATCTTCCCTTTGACGACCGCGATGTCATTAACAATGCCGAGTACTACCAGGAGATGGTGACCCGGAGCGGCCAGCCTCTACAACCGACGCTGGAGATTGACGGGAAGATTCTCGCCGACGTAAGCGGTGAGGAAGTGGAAAGCTGGCTTATCCAAAACGGCTACGTTAAACCCAGCGACACCGCGACCGACGTTCCGACCAATGCGGCCTGCCAGGACCATCCCGAGCCGACAATCAAGTTCGGTCGCGGATAGACCGCTGACGAACCGCTACAGGTTTTTCTCCGCGCGTCCGTATTACGCAGATGCACGGATCGCTGAGCCTTGCAGGGCGTTTGACCATCGGTCACTCCAAATGCTACAAGTGAACTGCGCCTGAATCAGAAATTCACATGGCATCCCTGCAGCACACACATGTTGGGCAGCACCTGTTCATCGGGTTTGCTGGCGCTCAGCTGACGGCTGATACGCGCCGTCTGCTGAATACGCTGCAGCCCGGCGGTATCATACTGTTTGCCCGCAATGTCGACACCGCCACCGAACTGCGCTCTCTCGGACAGGCGCTACGCACGGAGTTTTCCTATCGTCCACTCCTGGCCATCGACCAGGAACACAATCGCGTCAACCGCCTGCGCAACATCATCGGGGAAGCACCGACGATCGCGGACCTGAAGAAGCACGGCAATGTCGAGCAGGCGGAGGACTTTGGACGCGTCACCGGACGCTGGTTGCATCAGTTCTGCATCGATATTGATTTCGCGCCCGTTTTCGATCTTGAACTGTTCGACGAGAAGACAGACAACGCGTTGCGGGAACGTTGCTGGGGCCGGACTGCCGACGAAGTGATTCGCTGGGCCGGCGCGTTTTTGGAAGGACTGGAGCGCGAAGGTGTGGCCGCGTGTCCCAAGCATTTCCCGGGTCTGGGCGGTGCGCTGCTGGATTCCCACGAGAAGTTGCCAACCATCTTGCGCACACGCGAAGCCATGCTGGCCGAGGACATTGTGCCGTATGCCCGGTTGATGAGGCGGCTCACTGCCATCATGGTCGGGCACGGGTATTATCCCGCCTTTGATGGGGAGAAGCCGCGGCCGGCGTCGCTTTCCCGGACAATCATCACGGACTTGTTGCGGAAACAGTTCGGTTTCACCGGGATTGTCCTTACGGATGATATGGAGATGGGCGCGATCTCCGAAGTGGGTTTGTTCGGGGAGGCTGTGGTCGAGGCGTTTCGCGCCGGGGCGGACATGTTGCTCGTCTGCCACACCGCCGAAAAAGCGGTAGCGGCCCACGAGGCATTGACGAAGGCCATTGAGTCGGGCCGCATCAGCCTTGGGCGGCTTTTTGAATCGCAGCAACGCATCCAGCAGTTCCGCGATGAATGGATCGCGCACCAGGCCTGAATCCTCGTGGACTGGCACGACAAATTGAACCAACGGATCGTTCGGTGCCAGCTTTGTCCGCGCCTCGTGCCGTACCGCAAGCGGATCGGCCGCGAAAAGAAACGCGAGTTCCGCGACTGGGATTATTGGGCGAAGCCCTTGCCAAGCCTTGGCGACCCGCGCGCGCGCCTGTTGATCATTGGTTTGGCCCCTGCGGCGCACGGGGCCAACCGCACCGGGCGCATGTTTACCGGCGACTCTTCCGGGCGGTGGTTGTTCCGCGCGCTTCACAAGGCTGGATTCGCCAGCCAACCTAGCTGGCAACGTCGCGATGATGGACAGAAGCTGATTGGCTCTTACATCACTGCGGTTTGCCACTGCGCGCCGCCGGACAACAAACCGTTGCCCAAGGAGATTGAGAACTGCAGTGTTTACCTCGATGAGGAATTGAACGGTCTCAAGAATGCGCGGGTGGTGATCGTGTTGGGAAAAATTGCGTTCGACAATTACCTGAAGGGATTGCGGCGGCAGGGCGTGGTGTTGCCGAAACCGCTACCGAAGTTTGCCCACAACGTAGTCTATCAACTCGGCGACAGTCGGCCGACGCTCATCGCTTCCTATCATCCGAGCCGCCAAAACACGAACACCGGCAAGCTGACCGAACCGATGTTTGGCGCCGTGTTTACCCGTGCGAGGCGATTGCTCGACACAGTCGACTAACGCAAGGCCTTGATGGCTTTGCGGGCGTCGGAAACGTGCGCAATGATCAGGGCGTCCGACTGCGGGCAACCCGCCGTGGCATAGAGGTAGTCAATATTCACTTTCGCGCCGCCGAGCGCGTCGGCGATATGTGCCAGCGCGCCGGGTTTATCCTGGGCCGGTATGCAGAGAACCTTTGTCTCACCCACGTCGAGACCTTTACGGCGCAGAACGGCACGCGCTTTGGGCGCTTTATCCGGCACGATGCGGACGATGTTGTACTCGAAGCCGCCCGACGCGTCGATGGCGAGCACATTCACTTTTGCCCGGGCCAGCGCGTTGGTGACTTCGCCGAGGGTGCCCGGACGGTTTGGCAGGACGATGGAAAGTTCAGTTCGTATGGTCATGGTGATCTCCGTGATCGGTTAGGTGTGATGTGCCAGTGCATCGGTGAAGGAGCAGGCAACGATGGGGTTGAGGCCGAGCACCTGCGCTTTTTGGATGAGCTCGGGGCTGTCGGCGCCGGGGTTCACCCAAAACTCCTGACAGCCTTTTGCGGCAATGTTGTCGAGAACCTTCAGGCCAACGGCGGGAGGTAGGTACAGGCTGATGCGGTCGAGGGTCACGGGAATGTCGACGATCGACTTGTAGCATTTCAGGCCCTCGATCGTCTCCTCCTTCGGATTGACAGGATAAACGTCGTACCCCGCCCGCAAATGAGCGTGAATGGATTTATTGCTGAATTTGTTTTGGTCGGCCGACGCGCCAACAATCGCCACGGTTGGTTTGCCCATTTCCCTCAGCCTCCCAGATATGATTTCTTCACTTGTTCATTCTTTATCAGATGTTCCGCCGTATCTTCCAACACTATTTTTCCAGTCTCCAACACGTAACCGCGTTGTGCCACATGCAGGGCCATGTTCGCGTTCTGCTCGACCAGCAGAATCGTCGTTCCCTGGCGATTGATCTCGCGGATGATGTCGAAGATTTTTGTGACGATCATGGGCGCGAGGCCGAGGGACGGTTCGTCCAACAGCAGCAGTTTCGGCCGCGCCATCAATGCGCGCGAGATCGCGAGCATTTGCTGTTCACCGCCGCTGAGTGTGCCGCCGAGTTGTGTTTGCCGTTCTTTTAAAATTGGGAATGCCGCGAACACTTGCTCCACGTCCGCGCGCAAGGCCTCGTCATTGACACGCTGAAACGCACCCATCTCCAGGTTCTCCCGCACCGTCAGCCGCGGGAAGATGCGCCGCCCTTCCGGGGCCTGTGAAATTCCGCGGTGGACAATCTCGTGTGCCGGCCGGTTCTGAATCGGCACTCCATTGAACAGGATGCGGCCCTGGCGGCATGGGTTGATACCGCTGATCGTCATGAGCGTCGTGGATTTGCCCGCGCCATTGGCACCGAGCACCGCCACAATCTCACCTTCGCCAACAGTTAGACTGATTCCCTTCAGCACCTCGATGAGACCGTATCCGGAACGAACACCCTCAAGTTGTAGCAGGGTCTTCATGACTCTTTCCCGAGATACGCTTCGATGACCTTTGGATTACTGCGGACCGCTTCGGGGTTGCCTTCGGCTATTTTTTCGCCGTGGTCGAGGACGGCGATGTGGTCGGAAATTCCCATCACAACCTGCATATGGTGCTCAATCAGCAACACCGTGATGCCGCGATCGCGAATGTCATGGATCAGTTTCATCAACTCCTGCGCCTCGGCGGGGTTCATACCCGCTGCCGGTTCGTCGAGCAGCAGGAGGCGCGGTTGCATCGCCAATGCACGGGCGATTTCGAGGCGGCGTTGGTGGCCGTAGGAAAGATTCTCCGCCAATTGATTAGCGTCTCGATCCAGATCGACAAAGCGCAGGATGTCCATCGCCCGTTGCACGGCTTCGTCCCGCTCGCGCCAGTATAACGGCAGGCGCAAGGCTGCGTGCCAAACGCTGGTGCGTAATTGGCTGTCCATGCCCAGCAACACGTTGTCGAGAGCAGTCATTTGATTAAAGAGCCGGATATTCTGGAACGTCCGCGCGATGCCGGCGCGCGCGGCGACTTCGGGGGCGCGACGGGTGCGGTGCCAGATTGCGAGGGCGCCCGCCAGTCCGACCAGGCCGCCGATTAGAAAAGGCACCACGAAACGTTGAATGGGCAATTCGCCAAAGTAATTGGACGCGGCACTGACGGCATTCGACCACAGGAATGTTTGCTGGTACGTGTAATTCGAGGTGATGGCCGTGTCCCAAAGCGGCTCGACGTTGACGATCAGCACCAGACTCAGGCCCGCAATCAAGCCGACGAGCGCCAGCGTGAGTGCGGTTGTCCAACGGAACGGGCGGCGGGCTTCCTCGCCGTTGAAGCAAATACGGCCATTGGTGGGATCATAGATGCCCGTGATTGCGTTGAAGAGCGTGGTCTTGCCCGCGCCGTTGGGACCGATGACTGAAACGATTTCTTTCGCGGGAATATCCAACGATACGGAATTGACGGCAGTCAGGCCGCCGAAGCGCACGGTAAGGTCGGAGATTTCGAGAATGTTCATGAGGTTGGCGGAGAGTGGGGTTCGTTTGGATGAACCTCGGCCTTGAACTGTCGGGATGGCAGAAGGCCTTCGGGTCGGAAGCGCATCATCAGGATGAGGGCCAGTCCGTAGAGCATGTATTTCCAGTTGCCCGGCGCGGTGAACACGTTCGAACTGCTGATAAGCTGATGCGCCTTCAGGAAGTTCGTCACGGTTTCCAACACGATGGAATTGAAGCCCATGATCACCAGTGCGCCGAGGAGCACGCCGCCGACGTTACCCATGCCGCCGACGATCACGATACACAACGCGATGATCGAAACCTGGAAATCATAATTGCCCGGCTCGCCGCTGGAGCCGAGATAGCTGGCCCACAATGCGCCCGCGAGGCTGCATTGCGCCGCGCCGAGCGCGAAGGCCAGCAGTTTCATCTTCATCGGGTTGACGCCCATGCATGAGGAAGCGAGTTCATCTTCGCGGATGGAAATCCAGGCGCGACCGACACGTGAGCGCTGGAGGTTGCGGTTCAGAAGCACGAGCACCGCCAGAAAGCCGAGAAAGAGGTAGTACCAAGGTTGGTAGGTCTCGGCGTGGAAGTGGTAGCCGAACCAGGATGGTCCTGGCAGGGGATTAATGCCTTGCGTGCCCTTGGTGATGGAATCGAGATTCTTCAGGACGTCCTCGACGATTTCTCCGAAGCCGAGGGTGACGATGGCGAGATAGTCACCTCGCAGACGGATCGTTGGCAGGCCGAGAAACAAGCCGACGGTTAATCCCACGAGAACCGTTAGCGCTGTCGCCGACCAGAAACCTAGGCGGAAGGGATAGATATCGCATGTTAGAATCGCGTAGCTGTACGCGCCGACGGCCATGAAGGCGGCGACGCCGAGGTTGAGTTGACCGGTGAAACCGGTGAGAATGTTCAAGCCGAGCCCGAGCATCGCCATGATAAAAATCGGACGGAGAAGGTCGCCGATACGCGGATGACCCGGTAATACCAACTCAATGAGCGGAATCAGCGCCGCTACGATGAGGAACGACCAGTGAAAAAGGATTCGGCGCGGAGCGGGCATTAGACCTTCTCCTTGGCGCGGGCGCCGAGCAGGCCTTGTGGACGAAACACGAGCACCAGAATCAGGACGGTGAAGACCAGCACGTTCGTCCAGCGCGTTTCCAGATACTGATCGCACAAGGCCCGAGCCAGGCCGATTACCAAGCCGCCCAGCACTGCACCGGGCAGGCTGCCGATGCCGCCGAGGACGGCGGCGGTGAAGGCGTCCATGCCGGCGCGATAGCCCATCTGAAAGTAGATCGTGTTGTTGTAGACGGAAGACACGACGCTGGCGACGCCTGCGAGCGCGCCACCGATGAGGAAGGTCTGGCCGATGACGCGGTCCACCGGAATGCCCATTAGGCGCGCCGCCAGCCGGTCCTGTGCCACCGCTCGCATGGCCTTGCCCGACCGCGTGCCTTTCACGAACCACGTCAGCAAGACCATCAGCGGCAGCGTCACCACGAACACCATGAGATCTTTCTCGGTGAATTCGACGGCACTTTGGCCAAGCAGGTTGACGTTCGAGACGAGAGCGGGAAAATCCTTGGGTGAGGCGGCGGAATGTCCCAACCCGAAGACGTTCATTGGCACGCCGCCCCAGAGCAGGCCGATGTTCATAAACACGAACGAGAGGCCGATTGCTGAGACGAGCGGAGCGAGTTTGGTGGATTCGCGGAGATGGCGGTAGGCGAAACGGTCCGCGAGCCAGTTCAGCCCGCCGCAGAATAGCGGCACAACAAGCAGCATCACGAACAGACCGCCCCACATGCCCGGTGCGCCGGCGGTGAGCTGGTCGAGTCCGAGCAGGCCCACGACGGTGAGCGCGGCGAAACTGCCGAGCATGAAGAGGTCGCCGTGGGCGAAATTGATGAGTTCGATGATGCCGTAGACCATCGTGTAGCCCAGGGCGATGAGGGCGACGATCATCCCGTTGGACAATCCGATGATCAGTTGTTGCAGGAAAATCTCACTGCCCGACATATCGGCGAGACTCTAGCGATGCGAGGGCGCGCGGTCAATCACGGTGCGCGGTTGCGAGACCTAACTACAACAACGGTAAGTTTGCAGTACGGGTCAGCACATTGCTCGTCGAAATGGGACCGGATGGCGAACTGGTTCCCAGAAATACTCAACTGAATATTCCCCTCGATGGGCTCCTCGGAACGTACAGGGTCGAGATTACACATCACTTTCAGCCGCATACAGACGTGGGGAAAGTCTGGCGTGTGTTCAAGCTCTTGAAACATTGGCAATGGATGCGACTGCCTGAGGATCACTTGAGATCTGTCCCCTTTGCACATTGCGAAGAGCAAGAGATTGACGTACCCACCTCATTAGGAACGGCTGAAGACTCTCGTGTTTCATCTGCAGGCATCTACATCCCCACAATCTTCACCGGGGTGAATTTGCCGTCCTTAATTTCCTCGACGGCCATGACTTTCAGGCTGGTGTCGCCGTTTTGGTCGAAGGACCATTTGCCCAAGACACCGTCGAAGTCGCGGAGGTTGGTGATGGCTTCGGTGATGGCGGCGCGGTCTTTTTTGCCGGCGCGTTTGATGCCTTCGAGGACGACGCGGGCGGATTCGTAGCCATAGACGGCGTAGGCTTCGGGTTCGGCGTTGTACTTCTTTTTGTAGTTGTCGTAAAACTCGCGTCCGCGGCCTTTCAACTGGCTGGGCGGCAGACCGCCAAAGGTGACGTAGGTGCGGTCGTCGAGGTTGTCTTTGCCGGCAGACTCGATGAGGGCCTGTTCGCGGCAGCCGTCGGGGACCATGAACTTCGCGCGCGCGCCGACGGACACGAGGTCCTTGGCCAACTGGCCGGCGTTTGTTTGCGTCGTGCCGCCGAAGTACACCATGTCGGCGTCGGTGCCTTTGACCTTTGTCACGAGGGAGCGATAGTTCGCGGCCTTCGGGTCGATGCCTTCGTAACCGACGACGGTGATGCCGAGTTTGACGCAGGCGCGCTTGAACACGTCGGCCACGCCTTTGCCGTAGAGTTCGCGGTCATGAAGAATGAAGACTTTCTTGATGCCGAGTTCTTTGGCCCACTGCGCGGCGACTTCGCCCTGGATATCGTCGGCGGGGACGACGCGGAAGTAATTGATTTTGCCGGAGGGACGGTACACCTGCGGCTCATTCGCTTCGCCCATTCCCGGCTTGGTGAGGCCGGGGTAGGTGTTGGCGGGGCTGACCATGACAAGCGAGGCCTGGTTGAGAATCGGCATGGAGATTTTTGCGGCGCCGGAGTTATAGGTGCCGATGTAAGCCATGATGTCAGGATTTTTGACGGCTTTCTGTGCATTCGCGGCCTCGACGGCAGGATCCCACTGACCGCGTTCGGGAGAGGCGTCATCCCAGTCTTCGTAAGCGAGCGTGAAATCGCCGATTTTTCCGCTGACCTCGTCGATGGCCATGCGAATGCCGTTGACCATCGTTTGCGACTGCGCGTTGGCGCTGCCCGTCCGCGGCAGGCTGGAGACGATCTTGATGACCTGCGAATCGGCGGCGAGCGCGACTGAAGAGGTTATCACTAACACGCCGAGACAAAGCGAAAAGAACAATCGTTTCATGCAGGGGTTTTGGCACAAACAGCGTAGACAGGCAATCTCAAAGGCCGAGACAGGCTTGCTTCCTGAATTGAGGCTATGCTACAAGGGCGGCACACATGCTGAAGCAGCAGCAGACGATCAAACATCCCGTGTCATTCTCGGGCATTGGCATTCACACGGGTTCGCAGGTCAACATGACCTGGAAACCCGCGCCGCTGGACCATGGCATCAAGTTCGTGCGCGTCGATCTTGAGGGGAAGCCGGAGATTGATCCGCATATCCGCAACATCGGGGACACGACGCGCTGGACGACGATTGGGACAAACGGGACGGTGATTCATACTGTCGAGCACGTGCTGGCGACGCTGAATGGTTACGGGATCGATAATTTGATCATCGAACTGGATGGGAACGAGCCGCCCGTTGGCGACGGCAGCGCAGCGCCGTACGTCAAATTAGTCAAGGACGCGGGCATCCAGCCACAGGAAGGCAAGCGCGAGATTTTTCAGCCGCGGGAGATAGTGCACGTCGAGGTGGGGGACTCACTGGCGGTGGTCGTGCCGAGTGATCAGTTGCGCATCAGTTGCACGATTCATTACGGCAAACCCGGACTCGACGCGCAGTTCCTGAGTTTGGCCATCGAGCCGGAGACGTTTGAGACGCAGATTTCGCCGGCGCGGACGTTTGCGCTTTACGAAGAGATCCAGCATCTCATCGATCACGGATTGATCAAGGGCGGCAGCCTCGAGAACGCGGTGTTGATCCGCAATGAAAGCATTTTAGCCACCGAGCCGCTGCGATTTCGCGATGAGTTCGTGCGGCACAAGATTCTCGACGTGCTCGGCGACATCGTGTTGCTGGGGCGGCCGCTGGCGGCGCACATCATCACGATTCGACCGGGACATTCCTGCAATGCGGCGCTGACGAAGGCGCTGGCGAAGGTGATGGAGAAAGAGCAGCCCGCGCCGGTTTCGTTTGCGCCGCCGATGGCAGCGGGCACGCCGATGGAGCAGGCGATGGATACCATGCAGTTGTTGAACGTCCTGCCGCATCGGTATCCGTTTATGCTGGTTGACCGCATCATCAAGATCGAGGGCGAAGAGAAAATCATCGGACTCAAGAACGTGACGATCAACGAGCCGTTTTTCCAGGGGCATTTCCCCGGTCATCCCATCATGCCCGGCGTTCTGCAATTGGAGGCGATCGCGCAGGTGGCAGGTGTCTTGATGCTGCGTGCGGGCGAGAACGCCGGCAAGGTCGCATACTTCATGAGCGCCAACAACGTGAAGTGGCGTAAACCGGTTCGTCCCGGCGATCAGCTCATTATCGAAGTCGAAATGGGCCGTGCCCGCGGCAAGATCGCCAAGGCCAAAGGCGTTTGTAAGGTGGCCGGCGAAGTCGTCAGCGAAGCGGAAGTGATGTTTAGCGTCGTGGAGGGGTAGTTCACCGCGAAACATACCAAGCAGACGCGAATACGGCGGAGTCGGCTTATTGCGGCGTGATTCGAACGCGATAGTAACGGGCGGAACCCTGCAGCGCTCCGTTTTGATCCAGATAGTTGGTTGTCGTGCTCCCCAGAATCGGCATGTAGATGGCCGGACTGATATCCGCGAAGCTTCCAGACAGTTTGTTTGTGGAAGCCTGCAGATAGCACGTCCTGCCGGCGACGGTTGTCCATGAGACACGGATATTCTTGCCTTCGACGGCGATGCCACGCACCGCCTCCGGTAACGGCTCGAGGCAGACATTCCACGAACCACTGTTGTCACCGTAGCCGCTGTCATTGAAATAGAGGGTCAACGGTCCCGAAGCCGGGGCGGAGAACTGGCCGCTGGCGCCGAGTTGGATGCATTGTCCATTGACCTTGCCGACCAAGGAGAAAGCCTTGAGTCCGGGGCAGGTAAAACTGTCGTCAGCGATGGCCGGGGCGCACGCACCGGCCACGATGTTGCCGTCAGGATCAGACTGGCAACCATCGAGATTGAAGCCGGCCTTGCCCGACGCTTGATAGCCATAGGGTTGACCCGCAACGACGTTTCCAAAAGGAACACCGCCGGAGGCACTGGCGGGGAGATTCGCACAAGCTTGTTGAACCGGCGTGATGCAGACGCTCCAAGAGCCACTATTGTCGCCGTAGTTACTGTCATTGAAATAAAGGGTCAACGGTCCCGAAGCCGGGGCGGAGAACTGGCCGCTGGTGCCGAGTTGGATACATTGTCCATTGACCTTGCCGACCAGGGAGAAAGCCTTGAGACCGGGGCAGGTGAAGCTGCCGTCGCCAACGGCCGGGGCGCACGCACCGGCCACGATATTGCCGTCAGGGTCGGACTGGCAGCCGTCGAGATTGTAGCCGATGACGCCATACGCATGATAGCTGTAGGTCTGTCCGGCAATGACACTGCCGTAAGCGGCACCACCGGTTGCACTGCCGGGGACATTCGGACAAGCCTGTTGGACCGGTTTGATGCACACGCTGAAGGAGCCGCCGTTATCGCCGTAGCCACTGTCGTTGTAGACCAGGGTCAATGTACCCGAGGCTGGGGCGAGGAAAGTTCCGCTGGTGCCGAGTTGGAGGCACTGACCGTTGATTTTGCCGACGAGTGAGAACGCTTTCAGACCGGGGCAGGTAAAGCTATTATCCGCAGTGGCTGGCTGGCAGGCACCGGCCACGATGTTGCCGTCGGGATCGGACTGACAACCGTCGAGATTGAACCCGACAGTGCCCGAAGCCTGATAGCTGTAGGTTTGGCCGGCCACAATGCTGCCAAAGGAGGCACCGGCGGCGCTGTTGCCAGGAACCGTTGGACAGGATTGCTGCACAGGCGTGATACAGACGTTCCACGAACCGCTATTGTCGCCGTAGATGCTGTCGTTAAAGTAGAGGATCAGCGGGCCGGAGGACGGCGCGACGAATGTGCCGCCGCTACCCAGCTGGAGGCACTGACCGTTGACCTTGGCGACGAGTGAAAAGGCCTTGAGTCCGGGGCAGGTGAAACTGCCATCGGCAGTGGCCGGGCTGCAAGCTCCGGCGACGATGTTCCCGTCAGGGTCGGCCTGGCAGCCGTCGGAATTGTAGCCGATGACGCCCAAGGCCTGATAGCTGTAGGTCTGACCGGCCACAACATTGCCATAGGATAGGCCACCTGATGTCGTGCCCAAAACAGTCGCACAAGTCTGCGAAACCGGTGTGATGCACACGCTAAAGGAGCCACTGTTGTCGCCGTACCCGCTGTCATTGTAATACAGGGTCAATGTGCCCGAGGACGAAGCGACGAATGCGCCGCTGCTGCCCAACTGGAGGCATTGTCCGTTGATTTTGCCGACGAGAGAAAACGCCTTGAGTCCGGGACACTTGAAACTGTTATCGCCAGTGGCTGGACCGCAGGCGCCGGCGACGATGTTGCCGTCGGGATCAGACTGGCAGCCATCAAAGTTGTACCCGACGGCACCAGACGCCTGGTAGCTGTACGTTTGGCCGGCGACGACACTGCCAAACGAAACGCCGGCGGCCGCAGCGCCAGAAACGCTCGTGCAGTTCTGCTGGATTTGTGTCGAGGTAACGCAGGCACTGAAACCGCCACTGTTGTCACCATAGCCGCTGTCATTGTAGTACAACGTTAATGGGCCCGAGGACGGGGCGACGAAGGTTCCACCGCTGCCCAACTGGATACACTGGCCGTTGACTTTGCCGACGAGGGAAAAGGCCTTGAGTCCGGGGCAATTGAAACCGTTGTCGCCAATGGCCGGGCCACAGGCGCCGGCCACGATGTTGCCGTCAGGATCGGACTGGCAACCGTCGAAATTGTACCCTGCGGCTCCGGAAGCCTGGTAGGTGTATGTTTGGCCGGCGGCAACACTGCCAAAGGAGACGCCGTTGGCGGCTGTGGCGGGCACGCTGGCACAAATGCTTTGGGCGTTTACTTCCCGTGTGTTATAGACTGCCGCGAGCGATATCGCCAGTAATGCCAGATTGTTTCTCACATTCCACCTTTCCGTTCGAATCACCGTAGCATCGCATCGCGCAGACGGGGCGCGTGGAACCGAGAGCCGATCCCACGAATGAGATATTATCAAGTTTCTACGCCTTTAAGTTCGAAGCGTCAAGATGTTTCGGGTATGTGGTTTACCCTTGTTGCGCGTTCGCTTGCCCTGTAAAGTTTTCCTCATGAGATTTCCGCTTTCCTTCTGCCTGGCGGCGATCCTCGCGGTGGCCGGCCCAGCCGCACACGCAGAGCGCATGGATGGCACGAAGTGGAAAGTCACAGTCACACCTGACGAGGAATCTGCTAAGAAGGGAGCGAAGGGGTTCGAGGACGAATTGATCTTCACTGAAGGCCGGTTCACCTCCACGGCGATGCTGGCGCATGGGTTCAAGGCGGGTCCGTATCGGTACGAGACCGAAGATGCCGACGTCGAATGGGCGGCCGACAAGCAGAATGACGCCAAGGACCTAGCGGGGTGGGGCGGCCGGGTCGACGGCAAGACCACGAGCGGCAATTTCCATTGGCAGAAGAAGGACGGCACTTCGCTTTTCTTCAAGTTCACCGGCACAAAAGAATGACGGAACCCGTTGTCGGTACGGTACCTGGAGGCCATTCCGGATCGCATTGTCGCCATTTTTACCTTCCCTTTTGAGACGCTGTGAAGTATCCTCCCGTCCACGCTCAGATCAAATCATGAATAAGCCCACGCGTCTGAACCCCTGTCGGTTCCTCGCCTTCGTCGGTATCGCCGCACTGGCATTACCGTCGCGCGCGCCGGCTCAAACCGTCATCACCAACACGTTCGCCGAGGTGTCGCAGATGGCTTCCTTGTGGGAAGTGGATCCGATTCAGATTTCGAGCCTGGCCAACGCGCAGTATTCATCGGTCGGTGGCGGTACCAGCACGTGGCAGTTCATTTTTCCCGGTTTCTCGATCAACTCCGATGGCGACATTCATGTCAATATGGCGATCGCCGCCAACGGCACGGGATCCACCAGTGGCAACCAGAGTGAATCGCCGATTGTCCCCGAAGTGATTAACGCCACGAGCGCCCAGCTTACGACCATTGATTCGCTGAGCAGCTCGCAAGCCGTCGTGCGGGGGATTTTCCGCTGGTATTCCGAGCATCAGGGCGAACGAAAATATGAAATCCATCCCGCGACCGAACTGCTCAAGTGGAATGGGAGCGCGTTCGTGCTGACCAACGACTACCGGCCAAACATCAAGTTCGACAACGGCAACACTACGCAGTCCACCCAGCACATGGTCACCACGTTTGATGGATCCGACGTGATGACCGCCGCGGTGATGGTGGCGGACAGCACCAAGGTCGTGTTCACGTACCCGAGCCCGCGGTTTAACTATTGCATTTACGACGGCGTCACCCTGTCCGCCTTGACGAACGATTTCGTTAGCAAGTATTTCCTGTTAAAGCCCAATCTGGTACCGACTGCGGTCATCCGCTGCCGGATCGTGACCAATACCATCGCGGCATCTGTCGCGGCCGGATTGGTGTCCAACCAGACCCTCACCGTCAATGCTCTGACGCGCTGCGACTTGCTCGGGGTCTCGAACAAGATCGCCGGATTGACGGCGGGCCAGACCAACGTTTTCACGTGGCCGGTTGAATTTATCACGTTGAACATCACCAATCTCGGGGTGGTGTCATCGCCGGTGGCAATTTTCAGCGGCAGTCCTACGAACGGTACCGAGCCATTAGCGGTGACCTTCACTGACACATCAACCGGCAGCATCACCAATCGATTCTGGGATTTTGGCGACGGCGTCACGACCAACGTCACGACGACCACCGTGCTTCACACGTATGCCGCCGGCACGAACACCGTGAAGCTGGTGGTCAGTGGTTCCACAGGTGTCAGCACCAATACCAAGCCGAATTACATCACGGTATTGACAGCGTTCCAGGCCTGGCAGGTCCAGTACTTTGGCAGCACGACCAACCCCGCGGCAGCGGCCGATGCCGACGCGGATGGCGATGGGATGTCCAACATGCAGGAGTTCCTCACCGGTACCGATCCTACCAATGGCAGCTCGGCGTTTCGCATCACCAGCGTGGTGCGGACCGGCAGTGATGTTCTGGTCACGTGGATGACGGGACTCGGCCGAACCAATGCGTTGCAGTCCACGACTGGCACGGGCGGTGGCAGTTATAACACGAATGGCTTCACCGCGATCTTCACCGTCACGAATACCACTAGCACGGTCACTAACCGTCTCGATCCCAACGCCGCTACGAATTTCCCCTCACTCTTCTACCGTGTCCGACTTGTGCCCTAATAGAGGAGGGCGACGATACCCGGCTCGGTAACCTGCCGAATTATAATGAACCAAGGCCGCTCAGTGGCTGCGTTCTGCGGCCTTTTGAGGAAAAATCAGAACGCAAGCGACGATTAACACCAGAAGAACGGCCGAGGCGGAGTAGCGGCTCAGGGCGAGGCCGCCATTGGCAACGGGTTTGTCGAGGAGGTCGCCGAAGACAGCGCCGAGGGGCCGGGTGAGAATGAAGGCGGCCCAAAAGAGCACGGTGTGCGATATCTTCGTCCAGTAGTAGGCGACAGCGACGAGGGCCAGGAGTGTGCTGAACAACACAGCACCTCCGCCGTAGCCGAGTCCGGCCGTATCGGCTGCCCAATCGCCCAGGGCAGTGCCCAGGGTCTGGGAAAACATGATCGTTACCCAGTAAAACATTTCGGCTTTTGGAGAAACGATCGTGCTTATTGACACTGAACCGAGAGTGCGATGCCAAACGAACAGGGAACCCATGAGCAGCGCGAAGAGAAGAGTCGAGCCGCCCGCATAACCGATTCCCAGGGAACGGTCGGCGAAATCGGCCAGCGTTGTGCCGACGGTTGTTGTGGCGATGATCGTGGCCCAGTAAAGGAAGGGGTGAAACCGCCTGGCGTAAATTTGGGTAATGACCGCAGCGATGAAAACCACGGCGAAAATCCCCGTGGCGACCAGATAACCGAGGTTCATCGACATCGAAACCGCGTCGCCGCCCGTCTCCCCGAGGGTGGTTGCGGAGATCTTGATGATCCAAAAGAGAAGCGTGACAGCGGGGACCTTGGTCAGAACCTCTTCTTTGGTGACCGTCATTGGTTTCTGACTGTCAATTGTGCCGGTATCATGCATTTGGCATTGTACGGTACGCGTGTCCACGTTACCAAATCATTATCGGAAGTAAACTCGACAACGCTTGCGGGTGGGGCGACGGTGTTGAAAAGGTTTTATTGGTTTGATGTGATGACGTGATTTCGTGCGTGAAGATCGCCGGGGCCAAAGGAGTCTGCAAGGTGGCGGGCGATGTGTTCAGTGAGCCACTGGCGCGGATTGCGGTGGGGTGAGGGGAATGGTTGGGCGTGGTAGCAAGCGGCTGAGAAATTTTGCAAGCGAGTAGCCGAGGCCCGCTCCTGCCAAAGAGCCGAGAGTAAAGCTCGCGAATGGGCCGATGAACATTGCCCGCAAGACCTGATCCATGTCCAAATGAAGGCCAGCAACATGGCAGAATCCTAAGAGAGCGCCCCAGCCGGCGACTGCGGCGCAGAGAGGCATTAGCGACAAGTAGGGCACGATGCGTCTCAACGACTGGACGAAGAACGCCAGAAAAGACAGAAAGACACCCACCACCAATCCGGCGTGCACGGCAAACATCGCAGCCATGCAAGAGAACATGGCGACCGGAACCGCAATACCCCAAGCGTATCCCTGAAAGTGCTCCATGATTCTTCGTCCAAATGACCGGACTCCATTAAACTCCTAACGGAAGAGTAAGTGAAGCACAATGGGAATCCCCCGCAGCATGATCGCCAAAGCGGAAGGCGTCGGCTAGGTGGCGGGCGAAGTGGTCAGCGAAATGTGTCCAGAGTATTGAGTTGACCCCGATGACTACCGATATAGGTGGCGGGCGAAGTGGTCAGCGAAATGTGTCCAGAGTATTGAGTTGACCCCGATGACTATGACCCCGATGACTACCGATAACGGTTGCCAATTCTCGCCTGTTCATGATTAAACGCCTGGTGAGACTGCGAGGAAAGCACAGAAGACTGTCCCCACACCGGATGGTCTGCGAACCTTGCGCTTTGAACTTTCTAATGTGTAGTATCTCCACTCGTTAGCTGGACGCAAAGACTGAGATGGCAAATTCACACGAAATTGTTCTCGAGGCAGCGACATTGGCTGACGCCACGTTGCTATCGAATCTTCTTGAGTTGTACATTCACGACCTCAGTGAGGCATTCCCCAGCATCGAGCTAAAACCAGACGGGCGCTTCGGGTATGGCAAGCTTGCGCTTTATTGGTCAGAGCCCGAGCGCTATTTCCCGTTCCTCATCAAATGCGACGCCCGTGTCGTGGGATTCGCCCTGGCCACACGTGGCTCGCCGGCGACGGATGACCCGAATGTATTCGATGTCGCCGAGTTCTTCGTGATTCGTCGCTACCGGCGCTCGGGCGTGGGCCAGCGCGCCGTCGCCCTTCTTTGGAATCGCCTTCCGGGCCGATGGATCGTTCGAGTTTCCGAGGGAAACCCAAGTGCGCTTGCGTTTTGGATGAGCGCCGTCGCAAAGTTCACGGGTGGCGCAGCGACAGAGTTCAAGCGTCCTGGAAATCCGCATGCATGGCGTGTGTTTTCTTTTGCGACCGGCTAACATCGTGTTGCAGCGGACGTGGCAATAGCATGTTGTCAACCTTGAGAACCACAGGCGCATATCGCCCCGGCAAAAAGACAACCGAGTTTGTCACATAACTAATGTTAGGCAACAAATGAGTGAAACTGCCCTCGGTCAAATCAGCTCTCGCGTTTATTGGATGCCGCCCGCCAAGCCGGATCGCCCATCCTTGTGCGCAGTCGTCGGCACGAATGACATATTGATGCTGGATGCTGGCGCTTCAGACGCTCATGCACGCCTGTTCCTCGACCAACTGACTGCGCAGGGAATCTCGCCGCCCACCTATGTCGCGCTTACACACTGGCACTGGGATCACGTATTCGGCGCGGCCGAAATCGGCGCACCGGTCATTGCCCAGAGCCTGACTGCCAAGAAGCTCGCGGAACTGGCAACTCTGGATTGGAGCGATGCAGGGCTTGAAGAGCAGATCGCGCTTGGCGAACAAACTGCCGCAGGTGCGGAGAACATCAAAGCGGAATTGCCCGCGCCTCGAACCATACGCATCGCCGAACCTGGCATCATCTTTTGCGATTCGCTGGAATTGCGATTGGGCGCCGTGACATGCCAGATTGAGCATGTCGGTGGCGATCACGCGGCGGATTCGTCGGTCATGTTCATCCTGCCGGATCGCGTGCTATTTTTGGGCGACTGCCTGTGTGACGCCGTTGATGGGTCCAAACGCTATTACACTGCCCAGCAATTGCTCCCGCTACTCGACACACTGCAAGCCTTCGATGCCGCCTATTATGTGGGAGGGCACGACTCCACGGTAGCGACGCGGGCGGAGTTCACCAAGCACACCGATAAAATGCGACAGGCTGCGAAGTTGGTCGAGGCGTTCGGCGCGGGTGAGGGGAAGGTCTTTGCAGCGGCTGAAGCGGAGACCGGACAACCCCTGGACGAGGATACCGCCTATTTCTTGCGCGCCCTGATTGCCGGAGCCGAAGGAGTCGGCAAGGTGGCGGGCGGAATGGCTAGATAACGTCCATACTATCTATGGAGTTATGTCAAACCGATAGAACCTTTGTGGTCCGATGGCGCTGCCGGAATTGGTCAAGGTCAGCAGAGCGCCGAGGCTGTTGGTGACGGAAACGCCGGGGACGTTGATCCAATTGGTCGGATTCATGGAATTGCTAAACTGCAATTGGTAGGTCTCGCAGGCTACCGAGGGGATGGAGAAGGCTACGTCAGCGCCGGTAACCTGAACTGCGGAGATCTGATTGGCTGGCGGATTGAGAGGAACCGTCAATTTAAATACCGTGCCACAGCCGCCGGGACAGTTCGTGCTCGCACCGCCGTTCCCGGTCGTCCCGTAGAAAATGCCATCGCTCCCCTGCACCAGTCCGGGGGGAGAGGGAGAAAAGGAGCCGAGTGCCAAGCTGGCGAGGGAACAAAGAACCGTCTCGGTCCCGTTGGGACTGAACCGAAAAACGGTGCCCACGTTGCTCGTCCCCCCGTAGTAGGTCGTTCCGTAAAAATTCCCATCGCTACCCTGCACCGGCACGCCCAGCGGGACCAGGCCATCGTTAGGAGTTCCGCCAAAGGAGTACAGATTGGAATAGCTGCCGGTGAGAGTGATGCAAAACACGGTTCCGTTGCTGTACGTCCCGCCCTGGGCGGTGGTCCCATAGAGCTTGCCGTTGCTACCCCGCACCAAGCCATTTGGGGCGGTACCATCGATGGAGGAGGCGCCAAAGGAGTACAGACTCGTGTACGTGCCGCTGGTAGTAATCCGAAATACACTGCCTTGGCCGTTTGACCCGCCGCGGAAGGTCGTGCCGTAGAGATAGCCGTCGCCGCCCAGTACCAGCGCAGGTTGTGAATACAACCCACTACCGATCCCAGTGTCCAAGATGGAACAGAGAGTGGTGTAAGTGCCGCTGGGAGTAATCTGGAACGCCGTGCCGTGGGTGCCGAAAGTCCCGCCATTGTCGGTTGTCCCGTAGAAATTGCCGTCGCTGGCCTGTATCAGTGGGCTACACGGAGCAGACGCAGGGGTGGGAGAGTGAACCAGAGAATAGAGCATGGTGTAGGTGCCACTCGGGCTGATCCGGAATATTGTGCCCAAGTTGTTCGACCCGCCGACGGGGGTTGTCCCATAGAAATTGCCGTCGCTCGCCTGCATGAGTCCGGCGAATGGCTCCATCCCATCGGAGGAACCGCCAAAAGAGTGGAGATTCGTCTCATTGCCGTCGGGACTGATCCGAAACACTGTGCCGTAGTCGTTCGTTCCGCCCAACCTGGTCGTTCCGTAAAAATTGCCGTCGCTACCCTGGATCAGCGCATTCGGTCTGAACCCATCGTTCGGGGGACCGCTAAAAGAATAGAGAGTGGCCAAGGTTTGTGCGCCGGCGTTGGATGGCGAAGCAGCCAGAACCAGCAAACTTAAGGGAATGATTAAGAGGAATGTTTTCCCCGCAGCCAACCCGACATGAATCGATTTGTTCATAACCGACGCCGCCGATAAAGCATGGATAACATTTGGGCGGTTGCAAGTCGAGTGTTTCCCAAGGTATTTGGGAAGTTTTGAGTTGATGCTGTAAGGCCGTTGAGCCTGGAGGCGAGGCATTGCAGATAACGAAAAGCGGACTGACCCCTTTTCGGACGAGGATGCCGCCTATTTCTTGCGCGCCCTGATTGCCGGGCTTGCCCCTTAAAAGCAAAGGCCTAAACCTCTAATTCAATCGCCGCGAAAGCAAAAATCGGGTTTGCACTCAAATCGGGAGACTTGGTTCCCCGCTTTGGACGGTTTGAGAACCTTGCGGTTTGAGCTTCCGACGGTTACCGCCAAGAAACTACCTGTTATGTAAGATACTCCATTCAAGGATGGCTCGGTCACCTCGTCTAATAGCATATCCCGAAATGAAAGCCACTGGTTGATAGGTGTTTTTGTCGAATGCAATTGACGTGGCGTAAAAGAACCAACCATCCTGTTCGGTTACCGCGTATACAGTGCCCCGATAAATCTTTTGGACTTCAGGGAGCCCTTGTTGTAAGGAAGAAATCGTTGCTTCAGTTTCTCCAACGATCTTGGCAGTTCCTGCCGTCAATTGCTCCATCGTGCTGTTCGCTACCACCGGATACTCCGGATTGGTGACGACAACTGGCGCGCTCCTAGTGAAAGGATTCAACATTGCCGCCACCTGATGATGATCATCAACTTTGCTACTGGGATAACTACTGCACCCAGTGGCAAGCGCCCCAAGCCCTGCAAGCATGGCACAGATGTGTCGCATACGAGTCACTATTCCTTCCTTAGGTGTTAAGTGTAGATACCCGATTAAACCCTTGAGAACACTGCGAGGAAAGCACAAAAAGGACTCCCCACGTAAGACTCGAACCCGCCTCGGCGTGTTCCCGGGGTGGGGATGATCGGGCCCAAGAATTGAAGTGAGTCGTCGATCAGAATGCGCTCAGGCCACGATCCGGTCGCGGAGGCCGCCGTAGGCGAAGGTGCGGGCCAACTCTTTGGCGTACATGCTCTGCGGGAAGCCGAGTTCGATCTGGCTGGACTCGTCGAGGGTCTTTAGTTGGTCAGCGGAGAGAGTCAGGTCGAGGCTGGCGAGGTTGTTCTGCAACTGGGAGAGCTTGCGCGCGCCGATGATGGGGACGACGGGGACGGGGCGGTGGCGGAGCCACGCGAGCGCGACTTGCGCCAGGCTGCGACTGGTCTGATCGGCTACTTTCTTGACGGCGACGACGACGCGGTCGGCGCGTTCTTGCTCTGGCATGAATTGCTTCATCATGTCGGTGTTCATTCGTGCCTGTTCGGACGACCCGTGGCCGTGGTACTTGCCGGTCAACACGCCACCGGCCAGTGGTGACCAAGCGGTCACGCCGATGTTTAACGCCTTAGCTACCGGGATCAACTCGCGTTCGACCGTTCGCTCAATCAGGCTGTATTCGATCTGCATTGCGATGAAGGATGACCAGCCGCGCAGATGGGCGAGGGTGTTCGCTTGCGCGATCCACCACGCGGGGGCGTCCGAGATGCCGACGTAGAGCACCTTGCCGGCGCGAACCAGGTCATCGAGTCCGCGCATGACCTCTTCGACGGGCGTGATCTGGTCCCAGATGTGGACCCAGTAGAGATCGATATAGTCGGTCTGCAGACGTTTGAGGCTCGCGTCCACGGACTGCATCATGCTCTTGCGGTGGTTGCCGGCGGCGTTCGGGTCGGTGCCGGGAGCGGCGTTGGTGTATTTGGTGGCCAGCACCACGCTTTGGCGGTGGCCTTTCATGAACTCGCCGAGGAACGATTCGCTCGTGCCGTTCGTGTACAGGTTGGCGGTGTCGATGAAATTGCCCCCGGCCTCGCGGAAGGCGTCGTACACTTTTCGTGAGACGTCCCTGGCGGCGCCCCAGCCCCAGTCATCGCCGAAGGTCATGGTGCCGAGAGCTGCTTCTGAAACTCGAAGTCCGCTGTTGCCCAAAAGTCTGTATCGCATAGGAATCGCCTTTCTACGTTGTGCGGGGAGGTTCGCCTTTGGCCTTGGGTGCGCCGCCTCCCGGGCTGTTGGAATATTGTTTAGGGTTTCGCGTGAATCAAGCGGGGAAATTGAGATGGCGCTGGCCGACACGACATGCCACACAACGCAACAGCGGTATACCTATACGGCAGGCATCCCGCCCTACAATGGAACATGAACCGCTGTATCGCTAATCGATAATTTTGCTGGACATGAGGTTGGCGGGCGGGTATAGTCGGGGGAACTGATGAACACTTCCTCCTTTGCTGCTGCTACGGCGGACACGCAACGTTCAACCCTTCGTCGCGAGGACGCTTCCGCTTCCGCCTTCGCCAAGGCTATGGCGGATGCGTTCCTGTACGGAACGCGAAAGAAATGTGCCATTCTACCAAACGAACCCACCGATTGTGGGACGGAAAACAGCAGTTATCGGTTTGCGATACAATGGGTTACACGATAAAAATCTACCGGAAAACGGTGGGTTTGTTTTCCAAAACGAACCCACCGTGACGGGGTTTTGAGAGAGTAAACGAGGGGAGTTGGGTGGTTTTTGTGTTCGTTTGGGCACTATGGAGACGTGCTGTCGATTTATGTGCGCGGTCGGGAGACCGGCGCACAATAGGAGGGCGGCACGACAGAGATGCTTCGACAAGCTCAGCATGACAGGCGGGAGGAAACCGAAGCGGCAACCGGGCCGGTTGCCCTACAATTCGGAGGGAAAGGCTGGCATTGACCTAATGAATGAGTTGCGGTACAAGTGCGGCGGGGAGTTCTGATGGCATTGCCCCAAGCGATGAGGTTTTGCCGTGAAGTTACATCGTGTGGCACCTCGCAGACTCGGCTTCCAAAGCTCACTTTAGTATGACGGTAAAGATTCATCTTACTGCGATTGTTGATTCTCATGCCGAGATTGGTGGCGGCTGTGAGATTGGGCCGTATTGCGTCGTGGGGGCGAACGTGAAGCTGGGGGAGGGGTGCCGGCTGCATTCGCATGTGGTGATGGATGGGCTGACGACGATCGGGGCGCGGTGCGAGTTTTTTCCGTTTGCAAGCATCGGGTTGAAGACGCAGGACCTGAAATATTCTGGGGGGAAAACTTACCTGGAAATCGGGTCGGACAACGTCTTTCGGGAGCATGTGACGGTGCATACGGCGACGGGGGACGGACTGTATACGCGGATCGGGTCGCACAACAATTTCTTAGCGTATTCGCATGTGGCGCATGACTGCATTGTTGGTAACCATGTGATCTTCAGCAACAACGGGACTCTGGCGGGACATGTTGTGGTGGAAGACTTTGCGATTGTTGGAGGACTGGCGGCGATTCATCAATTTTGTCGGATTGGCACGATGTCGATCATTGGCGGGTGCGCCAAGGTGGTGCAGGATGTGCCGCCGTATATGATGGCCGATGGCAACCCGGCGGAGACGCGCGGGGTCAATAAAGTGGGGATGGAACGCAACGGGGTACCGGAAGAGGCCCAGCGGTCGCTTCGGGAGGCCTTTAAAATATTGTGTCGAGCGGGGTTGACAGTGAGCAATGCCTTGGATAAGATACAGTCAGAACTTCCGCCCAGCCACGAGCTGGAGCATTTCATCGACTTCTGTCGCAAGTCTGAACGCGGAATAGCCCGATAGGCACTAAAGCAACACTCTTTCATGGCGAAGTTGAGTCGTAAGCCGATTCACGATCTGGAGCGCATTATTGAGTTTGACCTGGTGCGCGCGACGGAAGCTGCTGCGTTGAACGCCTCGCAGTGGATGGGGAAGGGCGACAAGAACGCCGCGGACCAGGCGGCGTGCGATGCGATACGCGGTATGTTCGATTTGATACCGTGTTGCGGCGAAGTGGTCATCGGCGAGGGTATCAAGGATGAGGCGCCGGGGATTTTTCTTGGCGAACACCTTGGGACCTGGGAACCGGGAGTCGTGCCGCTGGACATTGCGGTGGATCCCGTGGACGGCACGACGAACATTTCGAAGGGATTGCCGAATGTGATTTCCGTGCTGGCGGCGGGTAGCGCGTTTGACGGTTTGGGCAAGGCGCTGAAGAATTTGCCGAGCTTTTATTGCGAGAAGCTGGCGTACGGGCCGCGGGTGCGGAATTACATGCTCAAGACGGGAGTCGAGCAGGTGAAGCTGGAAGCGCCGGTCGAGGAGAACGTGCTGCTGGTCGCGAAGATCCTGAATGTGCCGGTGCACGAGTTGACCATTACGATGCTCGACCGACCACGGCATGAGGAGTTGGTCCAGCGGATCCGCAAAGTCGGCGCGCGGTTGCGGATGATTGGCGATGGGGACGTGGCGGGCGCTATCGCGCCGAGCCTGCCCGATAGCGGCACGGATTTGTACGTGGGCGTCGGCGGGTCGCCCGAAGCGGTGTTGGCAGCGACGGCGTTGCGATGCTTGGGCGGCGACATGCAGGTGAGAATGTGGCCGCGCGACGAAACCGAGCGGAAGCAATTGATCAAGGCAGGATTGGAAGAGGAACTCAACAAAGTGTACTACGCAGAGGACCTTGCGCAGGGGGATGGTATCATGTTTTGCGCGACGGGTATCAGTGACAGCCCGTTGCTGCCGGGCGTGCGGTTCATCGGCCACACCGCCATCACGCACTCGATCCTCATGCGGGCCAATACGCGCACGGTGCGCCACATCAGAGCGGTACACGACCTGACAAAGAAAACCATACGCCTGCGTTCGACGCGGGCAGAGCAACCACTGTGAACGAAACAGAACAGCCGCAAACACAACCGCAACCTCCACCGCAACAATCAACCGAAGGCCAGGTCCGGGGCGTCCTTGAAGTGGGCGAGAAGGGGTTCGGATTCCTCCGCAACCCCGCGCGCAACTTCCAGATCAGCCCGAACGACATTTATGTGTCGCCGGACGTTATTCGCAAGTTCAAATTGCGACCGGGTCTCGAAATCGACGGGCGGGCCGTGCCGCCCAAGAAAGGCAGCCCGCAACTGGCCGAGATTTTCAAGATCAACGGCCAGCCACCCGAAAAGTGGGCGAGCCTCAAGAAGTTTGACGAGCTGACGAGCGTCAACCCGAATGAGCGGTTCAATTTGGAGACTGTTGGGGACCGTTATACGACGCGCGTTTTCGATCTGATCGCGCCCCTCGGTAAAGGCACACGCGGCTTGATTGTGGCGGCGCCGCGTACCGGCAAGACGACGCTCCTGCACCATATCGCTGACGCGGTGATCACCAACCATCCCGAGGTTCACACGATGGTGCTGTTGGTTGACGAGCGTCCGGAAGAAACGACCGATTTCCGTCGCTCGGTCAAAGGCGGCGAGGTCATCGCTTCGACCAACGACCAGACCATTGAAGAGCACGTTCGCACTGCCAAGATGGCGATTGAACGGGCCAAACGGCTGGTCGAATTCGGACGGGACGTCTTCATTGTGCTCGACTCGATCACACGCCTCGCGCGCGCGTTTAACAATTATATCGGTTCGACCGGCCGCACGATGACCGGCGGTCTCGATGCTCGCGCGATGGAGCAGCCGCGCCGTATTTTCGCCTCGGCCCGCAAAGCAGAGGAGGGTGGTTCACTCACGATCATCGCCACTGCGTTGATTGAAACCGGCTCGCGGATGGACGAGCTGATTTTCCAGGAATTCAAGGGCACGGGCAATTCAGAGTTGGTGCTCGACCGCAAAATCGCCGAGCAGCGATACTGGCCCGCAGTGGACATCAACGCTTCCGGTACGCGTCGCGAGGAACTGCTGCTGGCGCCGAAGGATCTCGAGGCGATCACACGACTGCGTCGCGCGTTGAGTGGCGCGCCGCCCGTCGAAGCCCTGCAGAAGCTCCTTACGGGTCTTGCCAAATTCAAGACGAACAAGGAATTTCTCAAGGCGATGGCACAGTAGTTCGCCGTGGGTCGCGTCCGAGATTACAACGAGATCGTGCAACGACTGCGGGCTTTGCCGCGTCGCGAATGGCGCGTCCAAAAAGCCGGGGAGATTTCGGGATACCCCTTCTTCTGTTTGCGGCGCAGTATTTCCAAAGACGCCCCGACGGTTCTCGTCACTGCTGGAATCCATGGCGAGGAACCCGGCGGTGTCGCAGGCGCTCTGCGCTGGCTGGAGAGCGGCGAATGGGCGAAGTGGAATCGGAACTGGTTCGTCCTGCCGTGCATCAATCCCTACGGTTGGGAGCGCAACCAACGTCGCAACGCGCAGCGCCAGGATATCAACCGCCAATTTCGTGGCGACACCGACTGCCTCGAAGCGGAACTGATCAAAAGGTTGGTAAAAGGCCGGCGTTTCGTGTTCTCGCTCGATTTGCATGAAGATGTGGATGCGTCGGGATACTATCTTTACGAACTGCGCGAAGGGCCGCCTTTTATCGGTGAACGCATTGTGCAGGCGGTCAGCCGGGTGATTCCCATCGATCGTCACAAGATGATCGATGGCAACCAGGCAACCGGCTTAGGCCTGATTCGTCGGGCCTCGAACGTCGGAACGCTGAAGCGCCGGCGCCGTTGGCCGATGGCATATCATCTGTTCCTGAATTCCACCGACCATATCCTCGGCAGTGAAACGCCCGTACATTTTCCGCTGAAGCAGCGCGCCGCGGCCCATCGGATAGCGCTTCGATCCGCGCTGAGTGCGCTGGCAGGAAGGTCTCGATGACGTGGCATTTTCCTTGTTCGGGTCTCCGTCAACATGTTACCGTTTCCATCATGCGTCGATCCATGCTTGCGTTGTTGGTTGCGCTGATCGTGCCATGGAGTGCTCATGCCCAGATCTCGGTGCAACTCACCATGGAACGCGATACGCTGATACTCTTCGAAGCGGTACCCGTGGTGGTCAACGTCCGTAATTTCTCCGGCCGCACGATCGAACTGGCAGACGACAACCAGACCTCCTGGCTCAGTTTCCTGATCAGTGACGAGGCCAGCGCGACGATTTCGCCGGTTGGTAAACAACTGGCTTTCGACCCGGTGAAGATAGCGCCCGGGCGTACCGTGAGCATCACGGTTGACTTGTTACCACACTACGACCTTCGCCAACGCGGCACCTTTACCGTGCGGGCGGTGGTTGATGGCGGCAGCAGGCATGCGCTTTCGCCGCCGGTCAAGTTCACGATCATAAAGGGCCGCGAAGTCTGGAAGCAAACGGTGGGTCTACCGGTTGCCGCCGGCGAGACCAACGAAGATTATCGAACATACGCGCTCCTCTCACGACGCGCCGAGCATAATGAAGTGCTGTACGCGAGCGTGCAGGATGACCCGCATGAATTGGTCTACGGGATGGTGCCGCTCGGTGAAACTATCTCGGTGGGCGAACCCTCCGCGATGATCGATAAAGCCGGCCATCTTCACGTGTTGTTCCGTAGCGGCCCACGCTCATACAGCTATGCCGAGGTGGATCCTGACGCCAAGGTGTTGAATCGCGCCGTGTACTCCGACGTGCTTTCGGTGCCGCACCTCGTCACCGACGCCGACGGTACGGTGGTCATGCGCGGCGGCGAGCAAACGTATCCTCGCGTCGAGCGAGTAATGACGGATCAGGAACTCCGGCCGCCACCACCGCCGCCTCAGGAAAAACCGCCGAAGAAAAAATGGTGGTGGCCGTTCGGCACAAATAAAACTGCCACGAACACCAATGCTGGTTCTGCGACGGCGACAAACCGTCCCCCAGACAATACCTGGACGGGTGGTTGAGGAAGTCGCAGGCTCCGCGGATCCTCATGCTGCAGCTCGCGCCTGGGGACAAACCTCAAGGGCTTGAATGGCACGTTCATCGTTGGTGGTTTTGAAGACCGCGACAAACTGGTCGCCACCTGATGAGGAGGCGTACGAGTAAAGAATCTCGACCCCTGCCATCCCCAGATGCATGCCGATCCTGGCCGCCGCGCCAACTTCATCCGAGGCACCGACAAGCACAACAGAATTCGCCTTGCAGGAAAAACCAGCCGTTTGGAGGGCTTCCTTCGCAGCCAGCGCGTTGTCGGTAATCAGGAGAACGATCAGGTCGTTGCCGTCAGAGTAAGTGCAGTATGCGAGGACATTGACTCCGTGCTTGGCGACAGAGGCGAGTACTCCACCAAGTGCGGCAGGTCTGTTACCAACCCGCACTGCAAGCTCCACCTCTTTCCTCGCCTTCGCCATAGCACCTCCGACGAATGGAAATATCATACACTTCTCCAAGAGAACTGCAAACGAAATTATCTGGGCCGCAGGCGCTTACAGGTGGTAACCGCGAAAGCTTTTATCTAACTGGGTTGCGCGTCTGCGGCTGCATAAGCCTCGACAGGCAGGCAAGTGCAAACGACATGGCGGTCACCGTACACATTGTCCACCCGCCCAACAGCGGGCCAAAACTTGTGCTCGCGCGTCCACAGAGCGGGAAAGGCTGCCCGCTCGCGACTGTATGGATGCTCCCAGTTGTCGGCAACCGCCACCCGTGCGGTGTGTGGCGCGTTTTTCAAGGGATTATTGACGCGATCCATCGAACCCGATTCAATTGCTTTGATCTCGGCGTGGATCGCGATCATCGCATCGCAAAACCGGTCAATCTCAGCTTTGGACTCACTTTCGGTTGGCTCGATCATGAGCGTACCGGGCTCGGGCCATGACATCGTCGGCGCATGAAACCCGTAATCGATCAATCGTTTCGCGATGTCCTCGACTTCCACGTTCGCTGTGTTCTTGAACTGACGACAATCAATAATGCACTCGTGCGCGACAAGATCACCGTGGCCTTTGTAAAGCGTCGGGAAATACAGTTCGAGCCGTTTCGCAATGTAGTTGGCGTTCAAGATCGCCACCTTCGTTGCATCAACAAGGCCATCGCCGCCCATGAGCGCAATGTACATCCACGGGATGGTGAGAATGCTGGCGCTACCCCAGGGCGCCGCGGACACCGGGCCAATAGCTTGCGGACCGCCCACTTTCGCGAGCGGATGCTTTGGCAGATAGGGAACCAGATGCCCCGCGACAGCGATCGGCCCCATGCCCGGGCCGCCTCCGCCATGCGGTATGCAAAATGTCTTGTGTAAGTTCAGGTGGCAAACGTCGGCGCCCATGTCACCCGGCCGGCATAACCCGACCTGCGCGTTCATGTTCGCGCCGTCCATGTACACCTGCCCGCCGTTCTCGTGCATAATCTGGCAGACTTCCCGAATCGTTTCCTCGAAAACGCCGTGGGTGGACGGATACGTCACCATGAGCGCGCCTAGATCCTTCCGGTGCTCCTGTGCCTTCGCTCGGAGATCAGCCACATCGATATTACCGTCAGCGTCACACGCAACCGCGACAACCTTGAACCCTGCCATTACCGCGCTCGCAGGATTTGTCCCGTGAGCGGACACGGGAATGAGGCACATGTCACGATGATTCTGGCCGCGCCGTTTCTGATATTCGCGGATGACCAACAACCCGGCGTATTCGCCCTGCGAACCGGCATTCGGCTGCAGGGAGATGGCGGCAAGACCCGTGATTTCCCCCAGCCAGGACTCGAGTTGCTGAAAGATGATCTGATAACCAGCTGTTTGCTCTCGCGGCGCAAACGGATGCAGTTTCCCCACCTCCGGCCAGGTGACGGGAATCATCTCCGCCGTGGCATTCAGTTTCATCGTGCACGACCCGAGCGGGATCATTGAAGTCGTAAGCGACAGGTCCTTCGCCTCGAGCCGCTTGATGTACCGCAGCATCTCATGCTCGGTATGATATTGGTTGAAGACGGGATGTGTGAGAAATGGTGTCTTACGGGCGAATGCACCAAGGTCGGAATCAGAAAGGACCGTGACATTACGCTCTGCGAGACGGTTCAAATCCTCCGCAGTCGTCGTTTCGTCGAACGACACGCCCCACGATCCGTCGGGATATTCGCGCGCATTCAAGTCCCCCGGCTTTGGCGCTCGCCGAAAATGAAGTGTATCGAAGAACGGTTCCTCCTGCGATTCACCCCGGGCAGCGGCGAAAGCTTTCGCCAGCGCATGGATCCGCCTGGCAATCTTCCTCAGTCCCTCCGGTCCATGGTACACCGCGTACATCGATGCCATAACGGCCAGCAGTACCTGCGCGGTGCAGATGTTGCTCGTGGCCTTTTCGCGACGGATGTGTTGCTCGCGGGTCTGCAGCGCGAGACGCAGGGCAGGATTACCTTGCGCATCTTTCGAAACGCCAACGAGACGACCGGGCATGTGCCGTTTAAACTTGTCCCGCGTGGCAAAAAATGCGGCATGCGGTCCGCCATAGCCCATCGGCACCCCAAAGCGTTGCGCGCTGCCAACCGCAACGTCCGCTCCGAACTCCCCCGGCGGCTTCAGCAGCGTGAGCGCCAGTAAGTCCGTTGCGATGACCGCGAACGCCTTGTGCTCATGAACTGCGCGAATGAATGGCTCGTAATCAAGAATCCCGCCATCGGTTGCGGGGTACTGCAGCAGCACGCCGAAGACCTTCTCGTTGAGCGTGAACTTCGTGTGATCTCCAACGACCACTTCAATTCCAATTGGCTCGGCGCGCGTCCGCACCACCGCGATGGTTTGCGGGTGGCAGGTCTCAGAGACGAAGAAGACGTTCCGGCCTTCATGGCCTTGAAGGCCGTGGCACATCGTCATTGCCTCAGCGGCCGCCGTCGCCTCATCGAGCAAGGAAGCATTAGCCACTTCCATCCCTGTCAGATCAACCACCATCGTCTGGAAGTTCAGCAGCGCTTCGAGCCGGCCCTGCGAAATCTCTGCCTGATACGGCGTGTACTGTGTGTACCAGCCAGGATTTTCCATGACGTTCCGCTGGATCACAGGCGGCGTGATGCAATCGTAATAGCCCATGCCAATATACGAACGGCACACCTTGTTCTTCGACATGATGGCTTTTAATTCGGCGAGCAACTCTGCCTCACTGCGGGCCGCAGAAAGCGAAAGAGGTTTCTTGAGGCGAATCTGCTTCGGGATCGCCGCGTCAATCATTGTGTCGAGGGTGGGGAAGCCGACGACGCGCAGCATCTCCTGAATGTCTTCAGGGCTCGGGCCAATATGCCGATCCGCAAAACGCTCAGGACGTTCGATGTTCATGCGCCGATGTGGTGGGAGTAATCGTCAGGACTCAGCAACTCGTTCAGTTCGCTCGGATCGCTCATCTTGACCTTGAACATCCACCCCTTGCCGTACGGGTCCTGATTGAGCAATTCAGGTGCGCTGCCGAGTTCCTCATTCACACCAACCACGTCCCCGGTCACGGGCGCGTAAATGTCGCTCGCGGCTTTCACGCTTTCGACAACCGCGCATTCCTTGCCCGCCTCAACCCGCGCATCGACCGCCGGGGTCTCGACGTACACCACGTCCGTCAACTCGTTTTGCGCATGGTCGGTAATGCCGACAACGGCGATATCCCCCTCGACTCGTACCCATTCGTGAGTTTTGGCGTATTTCAAATTCTTTGGAACGTTCATGGGCCTTTCTTGAGAATTGGTTTCTTCTGGATAACCGCCGGGAACCTTTTTCCACGAATCTCGATTTCAATCTGCGTACCGACAGACGCGCAAGCCGTTTCCACGTAACCCATACCGATACCTACGCTCAAGGTGGGCGATTGCGTGCCGCTTGTGATTTCGCCGACCTTTCGGCCGTTCGCCAGAATAGCATAGTGCGGTCGCGGCGGCGGCGATTTCTCGGCCATCGTGAAGGCGACAAGCTTGCGACCGACTCCTTTCGCCCTCTGCTCCACGAGCGCATCACTTCCAATGAACGCGCCTTTGTCAAATGAGACAAACTTCCCAAGGCCCGCTTCCAATGGCGTGGTCTCCTCGCTAAGGTCGTTCCCGTGAAGCGGGTAGCACATCTCCAGGCGCAGCGTGTCGCGGGCGCCAAGTCCGCACGGCTTGATGCCAAATGGCTCACCCTTGGCCAGCAACATCCGCCATAAATGCGGCGCGTCGGCCGCTTCGCAGAAGATCTCAAGCCCGTCCTCACCGGTGTAACCCGTGCGCGCGACCCAGCAGTCCTTGTCAAATACCTGGTGTCGCTGCACATGGAAATGCGGCAGCGTGGCCGAAAAGTCAAAGAACTTGCTCGCCGCCGGTCCCTGGAGCGCCAGCGCTGCAAAGCGATCGCTTAGGTTCCCGATTATCACTGACACCGTCGTTTCAGTGTTCATCCACACGAAATCTTTCTCGATGTTGCCCGCGTTTACGATGACGAGATAGACGCTCGGCTCAAGACGATAAACGATCAAATCATCCAAGACGCCGCCCTGATGATTGCACATCAGCGTGTATTGGGCCTGACCGACAGAGAGTTTGGTCACATCGTTGGTCAGCAAGCCGTTGAGCGCTCGTTCCGCGTTCGGCCCCGCAACCAGAAATTCCCCCATGTGCGAAATGTCAAAAAGCCCAACTCGCTCGCGCACCGCGGTATGCTCCGCAAGAATCCCCGAGTATTGCACTGGCATTTCCCATCCACCAAACGCCACCATTTTCGCGCCGCACTCAAGGTGCGCCGCGTACAAAGGCGTGCGTTTGAGGGTTTCAGCGGTGCGCATGGCGGGTAACGTTAACGGGGGGCTGCATCGGAGTCAATTTAGGAATCTGCGGCATGAATTTGTGCCCTAAACCACCAAGTTCCCAACGTGTGAGGCCTCGAAAACCCCTGTAAAATGGGTTCGTTTTCCAAAACGAACCCATTTGCAAACGCCTCTGCAAACGGCATAAGTGCTTGTGGGTATCGGAAATACATAAACAAGTCCTCGAATTTGAAATGGGTTCGTTTCGCAGAAACGTATAGGGACCCTCGTTCCCCGCAAAACCACCGACGGAACGCCACTGTGGCCGAATCCGACAAGACCCGGCACGCTGTGATTTCGCCGCAATTTCCCGGTAAGGAACCGTCCCGGTTGCCGCCTTCGCTTTCCATAGTTTGTCATTCTGAGCGAAGCGAAGAATCTCTCATTCGCAGATCGGCGCGAGCAAATCACCTCCGGCCCTACCTCGCTAATTAACCTCCCGCACGAGATCTGTTTGCCGCATTCGGCTTCGCCAAACGAACCGGATTCAATTTCCTCATCTCTCATCGCGTAACCCATTGTGCCCCTAATGATAAATGCTATTTTCCATCAAAAATAAATCCGGTTCGTTTCGCAGAATCGCATGCTTTCAAACCCCTTTGGCCTCCCGAAGGTTTTGGTAGGGTGCGGTGGCCCACCGCGCCGCAGGTTGCGACCAAGCCCCGGCGGAGCTGGATCCGCCACAAACCACTCTGCCAGATCCCCGACCCCATGTTCCCAACATGTTCATACAAGGCCCCTTAACTGGGGGGTTCGTTTCGCAAAAACGTGTTTTGCCGGCGTCCGTCGTCTCCGCTGTAGCCGCGCTGTAAGGCGCGGACATGACGCCGGTGCCGATAGAATTTGTAGCGCGCGCGGCGCGCATGCCGTCGTTGGAAAACCTGCTCCGAATCCTCTTCGAACGTTCAAGGTTCATCTTTGCACCGAGTATACCCACCCGGGAACGCCGTGTCCAGCGCAAATATCGATTAACGATACATCCTTGGCATACTTGTTTGTCATGGGCTTACCGACGACGGAATACAGAATACGGATTCCCTTCTTCCGAGGGGATCTCGAGGGTTGTTCGTCTGGCGAGAGGCATGCTTGATGCTCTAATTCAACCGACCGCGACCGCTAAGGTGGCTCGTCGTGGCTGAAATTTATCATTAGATAATACAAAACGTCATGGGCAAAATTTTCCTTACCTACGGGGCGGTTCCAGAGCTTGCACCGTTGTCTCCTGCCAAGCGCATCGAGGTGTTGCTGGCCAGCGGCGGAAGATTCGGAAAGACGCCACTGCACAAACGCGTTTGGTGGCTCGGCGTCATTTTGAGTGTCTATATTCCGGCGACCGTGGGTTTGTTTATCTATCACTGGAGTAATAATCCTAGTTGGGCCTGTTGGATTTCTGTTGGTCTCGGACTTTTGGGCTATTCCACGTGGTTTCACATTCGCACGAGTTGTCTTCGGCCATATATGCGGGCGTATTTGGCGGAGAATGGGACACCACGGAAGGCTCCCATCAAATTCTATTGGTGGAGGGGTATTCTAGCTATGGTGTTAGTATTCAATATTCCTCTGGCGTTGGTCTCTGCCGCCTTCGAGCGGAGCGTGACAGTGTGGACGTTTTTGCCAGGCTTAGTCATCGATCCTCTGTTGCTTGGCTTCGTGTATGTGCGAGTACGGCGTCGGGGTAATGTGAGTCAGTAAGTATTACGGCAACCCTCGCGAGTACAAACCGCAGGGGTTGCAAACCGTCCAAAGCGGGGATATGCTATCAACTTCGCTCCCACCTCACTCAAACATTTTTAGTTGAGTCTCCCGGCGCGACTTACTACCGTTGCGTGCATGAGTGATACGGTTCTGGTGGGGGACGTCGTTACCGAGAAGACATTCGTGGGCAAGGTGCGCTTTCCGTCATCCGTGCCCGAAAGCTTTGTCGATCATCTGCGCTTTCCAGAAGACCTGTTCGAGCACGCGGAAAAGATGGGCTTGAACGAACGGACCGTGAAATTCCTTTTGGCAGCGCTCAACGGCAAGTGGTCGCTCACGGCCTCGGCTGACCTGCAAAATATCGCCATCAAGACCGCCATGCAGTACGCGGAAATGGACGCCATCGTCCGCGATCTCATCGAGAAGAACTACGCGCGCCTCGATAAGCGCCTCGACCTCTACCGCTTCTGGGTCGTCCTGCTCCACGTGAAGGGCGTCCACTTCAAAAAGGGCAGGGGCTAGTGTCGTGTCACAGAAATGACTTGGCGCTTTTCCGGCTGTCCCCCTCACCTTAATCCTCTCCCCCGGAGGGGAGAGGAAAAGCACTATTGCCTTCCATGGTTCGCCTCTCCCCTTGGGGGAGAGGGTTGGGTGAGGGGTGTTGTTATCTCTCGGCCTGATTGTAAAGCCACGACTGCTACGCCGCACTAGCCGCGCCCGGCGTTTGCCTTTCGCCACAGTTGTTGGTAACCTTGCAGTTGTTGTCATGAATGAGCCATCCCATAAACAGGCGTTCCGCTTCAATTCGATTGAGGAATGCCTAGAAGATATCCGCCTCGGGCGCATGATCATCGTCACGGACGACGAGGACCGCGAGAATGAAGGCGACCTCATCATGGCTGCGGAAAAAGTCACGCCGGAAACCGTCAATTTCATGACGAAACATGGGCGCGGCTTGATCTGCGTCCCGTCTACCGAATCACGCCTCAAGGCGCTCGGCATTGGTCGGATGGTTGCCGAGAATCGCGAGAGCTTCAAAACCGACTTTATGGTCAGCGTCGATGCGCGGGACGGCATCACCACGGGTATCAGCGCCCCGGATCGCGCCCGTAGCATCCGCGTACTGGCTGATCCGAACGCTGCTCCAGGGGATCTCGTGTCTCCGGGTCACATCTTTCCGCTCCAGGCCCGGGAAGGCGGCGTGCTGCGTCGTGCCGGCCACACCGAGGCGTCAGTCGACCTCGTGAAAATGGCGGGACTGTTTCCCGTCGCGGTCCTTTGCGAGATTCTAAACGAAGACGGCACCATGGCGCGCCTGCCCGACCTGATGAAATTCAAGGAAGAGTTCGGGTTGAAGATCTGCACGATTCGCGATTTCATCGAATATCGCCGTCTGCGCGAGAAACTGGTTGCGAAAGAGCAGGAGGTTGCGCTGCCGACCGCCTACGGCGAATTCAAACTGCATCTTTATCGTTCCCTCGTGGACGGCCAGCATCACGCCGCGCTGGTGATGGGAAACGTGCGCGGCAAGGAGAACGTTCTCGTCCGCGTCCACAGTGAATGTCTGACGGGCGATGTGTTCGGTTCGCTGCGCTGCGACTGCGGCCCGCAACTGCACGACGCCTTGAAACGGATCGCGGAAGAGGGCGAGGGCGTTCTGGTTTACATGCGGCAAGAGGGGCGTGGCATCGGCTTCGCCAACAAAATCCACGCCTACGCGCTCCAGGAAAAGGGCCTCGACACGGTCGAAGCCAACGAGAAGCTCGGCTTCAAGCCCGACTTGCGCGAATATGGTCTCGGCGCGCAGATTCTGGTCGATCTCGGCTTGCACAGCATTCGCTTGCTCACGAACAATCCGAAAAAAGTCGTGGGCCTGGAGGGCTTCAACCTCGAGATTGTGGAACAGGTCCCGATCCGCTCCGAGCCGAACACGCACAACACCAAATACCTCGAAACCAAGAAGACGAAAATGGGCCACGCCCTGTAATCATGCTGCGCGCAAAGAAAACTGAACGGCGACTCTCCGCCGCGGGTCTGCGCTTCGGCATCGCCACCGCGCGTTACAACACCGACCTCGCGGACGCGTTGCTGGCAAACTGCATCGACACGTTGGCGAAAGCCGGCGCGGACACGTGCGATATCAAGGTCCTGCGCGTTCCCGGCAGTTTTGAAGTTACCGCGGCCGCAGCTCGCCTCGCCAAGAGTGGCACGTGTGATTGCGTCATCGGTCTGGGAATCTTGCTGGAAGGCGAAACCCGCCACGCGCACCTCATCGGCAGTGCAGTGGCCCACGGCCTTACGAACATCGCGATTCAGACCGGTGTGCCGACCGTCTTCGGCATTGTTGCGGCGAACAAGATGAAGCAGGCGCGTGTGCGTTGCCTCGGCAAGAAACACAATCGCGGTCGTGAGGCGGCCCTGACCGCCATTGAAATGGCACGGTTATGGAAAAACCTGTAAAGCCGCACGGGAAACGCCGCATCGCGCGCGAGTTGGCCGTGCAATTCCTTTATCAATTTGATCTCAGCGGCGGATCATTAGAGGAGGCGCTGCCGCTGTTCTGGGAAACACAATCGGAAGTCGGCGAAGACGGTCGCAAGTTCACCGAGGAACTCATCCATGGCGTGGTTGAGCGCAAGGTGGCCATCGACGAACGGATTGCGAAATACACAGATAATTGGGATTTGCCCCGCATCGCCGCCGTTGACCGCAACATCCTGCGGCTCGCCATGTACGAGATGCTGTTCCGAGACGATATCCCGCCCGTGGTCAGCATCAACGAAGCGGTCGACATCGCGAAGAAGTTTTCCACGCGCGAATCGGGCGCGTTCGTCAACGGCATCCTCGACCGCCTGAAGGCTGACCTGACCCGACCTTCGCGCACGGCCGCGTCTGCGCAATGACTTCCGCCGCGACTCCATCGCGCTTCGCGGATCTGCATCTGCACACGCGCTATTCAGACGGTACCTTCACGCCACGCGAACTCGTCGAGCACGCGCTCAAGCTTGGTTTCACGGCCATAGCCGTTACCGACCACGACACGCTCGACGCGATTCCCGAAGCGCTCGCAGCCGGTCAGGAGCTGGGCATCGAAGTCATCCCCGGCGTCGAAATCACCAGCCGCATTGACACGCAGGAACTTCACATGCTCGCGTACCTGTTCGGTGATTCGTGGCGCGACCCGAATCTGCGCATGGTGTTGGATCACGCCACGCGCGTGCGGCGAGAACGCGTCGATCAATTCGTGGCAAAATTGAATGAGTTGGGCGTCGCGCTGACAGTCGAAGATGTGTTCGCATGCTCTGATTGTGGCACGGTCGGCCGCCCGCATGTCGCCCAGGCGCTGGTAAAGCGCGGCTTCGTCGCCAGTGTGGAAGAAGCGTTCAACCGCTTTCTAAAACGCGGCAAGCCCGCCTACGTCGAACGCTATCGGATGGAAGCTGCCGAGACCATCGGCCACATCAAACGCGCAGGCGGTGTGGCGGTAATCGCGCATCCGGGCCTGAACTATCTCGACAAACGCCTTCACGAAATGGTCGATCAGGGGATGAGCGGCATCGAAGTGTGGCACTCCCGCCACACGCCTGCACAAGTTGAACACTACGAAAAGATGGCGGAAACACTTGGCGTCTGCGCCACCGGCGGTAGCGACTGCCACGGCCTTGGACGTGATGGCATGCTTCTCGGCAGGATCAAGTTACCCTACGAACGCGTCGAGGTGTTGAAAGCCCGCGCACCAGCGAAATCGTAATGGATCTCTTCCAGAAATTCCGCGACGGCCTGCGCAAGACGCAGCAAAAACTTGCCACCGAGATCACGCGTATTGTCACCCGCGCCCCGAAACTCGATGCCGATTCCCTCGAAGAACTCGAAGCCGTCCTCATCTCAACTGACATCGGCGTCGGTACCGCCACAAAGATCATCGAGCAAACCAAGGAAGCCGCCAAACAATCCGGCCAGGTCGATGTCTTCGCCATCGCCCGTGCTGAAATTGAACACGAACTGGGCGTATCATCGCACGGACTGATCAAGGCTTCCGCTCCACCGACAGTCATCCTCGTAGCAGGCGTTAACGGTACGGGCAAAACGACCTCAACCGCAAAACTGGCCCACTGGCTGAAGGGGCAGGGGAACACAGTGTTGCTCGCCGCGTGCGACACGTTCCGCGCCGCAGCCATCGAGCAACTGAAGATCTGGGGTCAACGCGTAGGTTGTGACGTGATCGCCGGTCAATACGGCGCCGACTCCGCTGCGATCGCCTACGATGCCCTCGAAGCCGCCATCAATCGCAAGGTCGATTACCTGATCATCGACACCGCCGGTCGCTTGCACACGAAGAAGAATCTCATGGAAGAGATGAAGAAAATGCACCGCTCGCTGCAGAAGAAGGTGCCCACCGCGCCCCACGAGATTCTCCTGGTGCTCGACTCCACCACCGGCTCCAACGCCCTGAATCAAGCCCGTGAATTCAATCAAACGCTAGGCGTCACCGGTCTGGTCGTCACCAAACTCGACGGCACCGCCAAAGGCGGCATCGTCGTCGCCATTGCCCGTGAACTAAAAATCCCCGTAAAATTCATCGGCCTAGGCGAGCAGGTCGACGATCTCCAGCCGTTCGACCCCAAGCAATTTGCGGAAGCCCTGTTTGCAGAGAGCGGTTCTTGACTGGTAGAATTAACCTCATGGCTTTCACGCCGCAAGACGAACAATTCATGCAGCGCGCGCTCGCACTGGCGCGGCGTGGATTGGGAAAAACAAGCCCGAATCCCGCGGTTGGTGCTCTGCTTGTCCACAATGGCCGTGTCATTTCCGAAGGGTGGCACAAGAGCGCGGGCGGGCCACATGCCGAGGTGCTTGCATTGCGCAATGTGAAGGCGCGGGGCGCGACATTATATGTGACGATGGAGCCATGTTCCACGTGGGGGAAGACGCCGCCGTGCACCGATGCGATCATCGCCGCGGGCGTGAAGCGCGTGGTTGTCGCGGCACTCGATCCAAATCCCCGGCACAATGAGCGCGGGCTGAAGTTGTTGCGCCGCGCGGGGATTCGCGTCGAGGTTGGTTTGCTGGCCGACGAGGCGACCACCTTGAATGAAGCTTTCAATAAATGGGTCACGTCTGGAATACCGTTAGTGATCGCCAAGGCGGCGATGAGTTTCGATGGCAAGATCGCTACGCGCACCGGTGACTCGAAGTGGATCACAAGCACGGCGGCGCGACACGAAGCCCATAAGTTGCGTGCAAAGGCCGATGCGATCATGGTCGGCGCAAACACGGTGATTCGCGACGATCCGCGATTGACGGTACGGCGTGTTGTGCGCGGCAAACAGCCGTGGCGCGTGGTTGTCGATGGCCGTGGGCGTTGTCCTCTGGCCGCGAAATTGTTTACCAACGGGCATCGTCAACGCAGCATTGTTCTAACAACATCCTCTTCCTCTCCGCGCTGGCGAAGAGACCTTGGTCGATCAGGTGTCCGTGTACTCGTCATAAAAGGAAATAAAGGACGCTCGCACTTGCGTGCGGCGCTGCGCGTACTCGGCAAAATGGGCATCACGAGCGTGTTGGTGGAAGGAGGCGGCGAGTTGCTTGGATCGCTCTTCGACAAACGATTGGTGGACAAAGTCGCCCTATTTTTCGCGCCCGTCGTCATCGGCGGTCAAGACGCGGTTACGGCAGTTGGAGGCGAAGGTTCACCAAAGGTTAAGAGCTCTGTGCGTTTACTGGACTGCCACTGGCGAAGAATCGGCAAGGATGAAATGCTCGTGGAAGCGAGAGTCAAGAGATGATCCTGGTCGTTGGTTTGTCTCCTGCGTGGCAACGGACGCTGGTGTTTGAACAGGTTGTCTCCGGCAAGGTCAACCGCGCCACGCGAGTTAGCGAAACCGCGTCCGGCAAAGGAGTAAATGTAGCGCGAGTGGTGTCGATCCTCGGCGCGGATGTGAAACTATTGACCATCGCAGGCGGCGAACGTGGACGGCTGTTGAAAGCGCAGTTGAAAAAGCAGGGATTGAATGCACGTGTCGTACCCGTGAAGGCGGAAACACGGATTTGCCAGACCCTGCTTTCCTGTGACACGACAACAGAGTTGGTGGAGGAAGCGGGGCCGCTCACCTCCGCAGAGGTCAGGGAAGTGCTGCGCGCATTTAGCCTGGACGTACGAAAGGCTGACCTGGTTGTCCTGACAGGAACGGTGCCGAAAGGTTGCGGTGATGATTTCTATGCCCGTCTGGTCGACGAGTCCACACGTCGTGGCGTGCGGGTATTGATCGACGCGCAGAAAGCGCAACTGCGAAATGCCCTCAAGCGGCAGCCCTTTCTCGTCAGAATAAACCGAGATGAACTGGCGGCGGCCACCGGCATCGAATGCGCAGGACGAAAGAGTGTTTTGCCCGCGGTGGGTAAGTTGATGAGACGCGGTCCACACTGGGCAGTGATCGGCGACGGCGCAAAGAGCATTTACGTGAGCGAGATGCCCGGTGTTCAGGCATCGACTTTCACGCCTCCGCAGGTGGAAACAAAGAACCCAATCGGTTCCGGCGATGCCATGATGGCTGGCATTGCATTTGCCTTGGTACGCGGGCAGCCGGTACCCGAGGCCGCGCGGTTTGGCGCAGCCTGCGGCGCTGCCAACGCGATTACTGCCGGGCCCGGTTTCGTGCGAATGCGAGATGTGAAAAGACTTTGCTCGACACTCACCAGACGCGTCTTTATCGTCTAGGGATGTTCACGGGAATCGTTGAAGTGGCTGGTCAAGTTGTGCGCATTCGTTCGGGCAAACACTCGACCGAACTGACGGTTCGCGCCTCCAAGATTGCCCGATCGCTGCATGTGGGAAGCAGCGTGGCTGTCAACGGCGCATGTCTAACGGTGGTCGCAAAAAGCCGAGGCGCGCTCCGTTTCGATGTGCTCAATGAAACTCTTGAGCGGACAAATCTTGAGTTCGTACGGGAAGGCTTTTTGGTGAATCTCGAACGTCCGCTCCGCGCGGATGCACGGCTCGATGGCCACTTTGTGCTCGGTCACGTTGATGGGCGTGGAAAGATTCGCCAGTTCGACCGTAAGGGCAAGGATTACGTGCTCGACGTCGAAGCCCCGTCATCAGTCATGCGGTACATCGTTGAAAAAGGCTCCATCGCCGTTGATGGAATCAGCCTGACGGTCGCCAGTGTGCGTCGCAACTGGTTTCGTGTCTGGATCATCCCACTCACGCGCAAGATCACGAACTTGCGATCTTGCCGCACCGGTGATTTTGTTAATCTTGAAGCCGATATTCTTGGCAAGTACGTCGAGCAATTGATGCGGAAACAGTCGCGGGCGGGGCGTTGACACTCCGCGCGCGGCCCTTTACACTGAATACCAGGAAAAGATTTCATGCTGCCAGTCCTCGAAAAATTGTTGATACTACAGGATCGGGATCGTCGCATCGCCCAGCTCAAGGCCGAGCGCATCCGTATTCCCGAGCAGGTCGCCGCGACGGAACAAAGCCTGAAGGCTGAGTCCGCACGCCTCGATTCCTTGCGCGACCAGGCCAAACATATCGAAGCCGACCGCAAGAAGTTGGAAATCGACGTGGAAGCCAAGCGCGGGCAGATCGCGAAATATCGGACGCAACTTTCACTCATCAAGTCGAACACCGAATACCAGGCCTTGCTCAAGGAAATTGCCAAGGCCGAGCAGGAGATCGATGTCATCGAGACGCATGAGCTGGAAGTGATGGAGAAAGGCGACCAACTTCAACCGGCGGTCAAGCAAGAGCAGGCCACCCTAAAAGAAATCGCCGCGAAGGCAGAAGCGGAACGCGCGGACTTGCAGAAGCGCATCGCGATGGTTGAACAGGAACTGGCACGGCTGCAGGCCGAACGCCAGGGCCTTGTGCAGGAGGCGGACCCGGACGCGCTCAACCGTTACGAACGTCTGATGCACAGCAAGAGTGACTTCGCGATTGTTCCCATCCGCAAGGGTACCTGCGGCGGTTGTCATCTGAATATTCCACCGCAGCTTGTGCATAATGCCAAAAACGGGACTACGCTAACCAGTTGCGACTACTGTGGTCGTATCTTATATTGGCAGCCAGAGTAGCGGGTGCGGGCGCCGTTGGCTCATGCCCTCGGCGTTGGTTGTTTGATTTATATCGGTATTTGGAAGGGCGGATAGTCGCTGTCCCGACACCGTCGGGATGGAGGAAAGTCCAGACTCCACAGGGTGCGATGCCTTTCGCAAGCGAGGGCAGCTCGATGTAATGTCGGGTTGACAGACAGTGCCACAGAAAATAAACCGCCTGCCTCGTCAGCTTCTGGGGCGGGTAAGGGTGAAAAGGCGGGGTAAGAGCCCACCGCGTCGATAGCAATGTCGGCGGCACGGAAAACCTCATCGGGAGCAAGACCAAATAGGCGGCAAGACGCGGCCCGCGTCGTGGTCCCGAAGCAATTCGGGATGAGAGCTGCGGGTACAGGTCGCATAGATAAATGACTATCGATAACAGAATCTGGCTTATAGCCCTTCCAATGAACGAACGACGGGGGTGACGATCGCGTCACCTCCGTCACCAATTTCTGCAGATGCGTTACCCACTTTTTCTCGATCTCTCCAAGCAGCCTACTGTCGTCATCGGCGCGGGCCGTGTCGCCACGCGTAAAATTCGCATGCTGCTGCGGGCTGAGGCCGTCGTGACGGTCATTAGCCCACAAGCAACCACGTCCGTGCGCAGTCTCGCCCAAACCAAACGCCTGCGCTGGTTACGACGACGCTACCGCCATGGTGACCTTCGCGGAGCGCGCCTCGCCATCGCCGCCACTGATGATCTTGCAGTTAATCAGGTCGTTTGCGCAGAGGCGAAACGCCACAAACTGTTGGTGAATTGTATCGCGCCGCCTTCGGCGGGCAACTTCTTCGTGCCGTCATTGGCACGACGCGGTGGGATCTCACTGGCCATCTCCACGGATGGAGCCAGTCCCGCCTTCGCCAAGCGCCTGCGCCGCGATCTTGAACACTTCCTCGGCGACGAGTATCCTCGGCTCCTGAAGGCGATGAGCGCGAACCGCCGCGCAAAGAAAGCACGATGACCGACCGAACAGTTCTCTGGCTCGCCCAGGCATTCTACGCCGTGAGTTGCGTTCTGACGCTGCGCCGACTGCGCGCCGGTGGCAGCGGAGCAACGCTGCAACGGCTCAACTACGCGGCGATGGCGGCTGGCTTCGCGCTGCATACCTTCTTCCTCTACCTGCGCGGCCAGTCCGATGGGCGTTGCCCGCTTACGAACCTTTTCGAGACGCAGGCGTTTATCGCGTGGGCGGCGGTTTTGTTTTTCCTGCTCATTGGTCCGTCCTACCGTGTCTCGTTTCTCGGTGCGTTCACCGCGCCACTCGTATTACTGATTTGCCTCGCGGTATTGATACTTCCCATCGATGTGGTACAGGCGCAACCGGCCACGCGTAGCGCATGGGTTGAATTTCACGCGGCCATCGCCATTCTCGCCTCCGGCGCCTTCGCGTTGGCGTTCGTGACAGGCGTCATGTACCTGCGCCAGGAGCGGCAGCTGAAACGCCGCCAGCTCTCGTCATCCTTCCTGCTTCTGCCGTCCATTGAACAGCTCGATTTGATTCATTACCGACTCTTGATCATGGGATTTGTGATGCTCACGGCGGGAATGATCGGCGGCTTGGTCTCGTATCACATCGTGGGGCATTGGACGACACCCAAGATCATTTGGGCCGTGTCCGTATGGCTGCTGTACGGCGCGCTCGTGCTGGCGCGAGGATTGTGGACGCTGCGCGGACGCAAGGTTGCCCTGGCATCCATGGCGTCGTTTGTCTTCATGCTTGCGGGCTTTTGGGGAGTGAGCCTTCTCTGGCCATGAACCTGATCGTCATCGGTTTGAACCATCGCAGCGCACCTGTGGAAGTGCGCGAACGGCTGGCTTTTGCTGAAGGCCGGCTCGGCGAAGCGACCCGTGCGCTTCTCAACGCCGCGCCTTTGCATGAAGCGGCGATTCTTTCCACTTGCAACCGCGTCGAGATCTACGGTCTTGCCAATAACGCCACTGAGGCCACAAAGGCGGCGCGTCGGTTTCTCCACGATCACCACAAACTGGCTGATTCGATTGACGCCTATCTCTATGAACACCACGACCACGAGTGCATTCAACATCTTCTCGAGGTCGCCTGCGGGCTCGACTCGATGGTGCTGGGCGAGACGGAGATTCTCGGCCAGGTCAAGGACGCGTACCACGCCGCGCAACAGGCCGGCGCGACCGGCGTCGTCCTCAACCGTCTTTTTCAGAAAGCCTTCTCCGCAGCCAAGCATATTCGTTCCAGCACCGCCATCACGCGCGGTTCCACCTCCGTCGGCACCGTGGCTGTCGATCTCGCGGGAAAAATCTTCGGCAAGCTCGGCAAATGCACGGTCATGGTCATTGGCACGGGTGAGATAAGCGGGGTGACGGCACGCGCCTTACAGAGCCGGGGCGCGGGTACGATCCTGGTCTGCAGCCGAACGCACGATCGCGCAGAGGCTTTGGCCACGCAACTACAAGGCCGTGCGATCTCATTCGATCAGTGGCCGGCCGAATTTCCTGTGGTTGATATCGTCATCAGTTCAACGGCTGCGCCGCATCCGATTGTCACGAGGGAGAAACTCATCCCGCTCATGAAAGCCCGACACCAACGCCCGTTGTTCCTCATCGACATCGCTGTGCCGCGCGATATTGAGCGGGCGTGCGGCGAGTTGGAGAGCGTGTACCTTTATGACATTGACGATTTGGAGCAAATTGCGCGTGAAAATATGACCGCTCGTGAACGGGAGATTGCCGCTTGCCAGGTCCTGATTGCCCAGCACCGCCAGCGCTTTGCCACATGGCTGGAAAGCAACCGCGCAGCGCTCGAAGAACGCTACCGCAACCACGTGGTCGCCGCCCGCCCGCCAAAGCCGGCCCATACCCACGTATCATGAAGCCCTTGATTATTGGCACGCGAGGCAGCCCATTGGCACTGGCGCAGGTGGAGATCGTCCGCAATCTGCTGCAGAAATACAGCCCCGCGCTTCCCGTCGAAACGAAGATCATCAGCACGAGCGGCGACAATTTTACAAACCTCTCGCTCGCCGCAGGTGGCGGCAAGGGATTGTTCACGAAGGAAATCGAAGACCAGCTTCTTCGCGGTGAAATTCACGTCGCCGTGCACAGCTTGAAGGATTTGCCCACAATTCTACCAGAAGGTTTGGTGATTGGCGCCGTGCCAACGCGCGAGGATCCCCACGACGTCTTTATTTCGAAGAAGTTCGCGTCAATCCAGGAATTACCGAACGGGGCTCGGGTGGCGACGAGTAGCATCCGACGGCGCGCGCAGTTGTTGTTGAAACGGCCCGACCTGCAGATCGAGGAAATCCGTGGCAACGTGGAAACGCGATTGCGCAAGCTGGAGGAGAACAGTTCGCTGGATGCGCTCATCCTCGCGGCAGCCGGCTTGCGCAGACTTGGGCTCTGGAAAACCTATGGCGATCTCCATTGGCAGGAGATTGATTTCGCAATGATGATTCCAGCTGTGGGGCAGGGGGCTATCGCGTGCGAAGTTCGGGAGTCCGATACAGCGACTTGTGAAGCCATGGCGCTCATCAACGACCCCGGCGCGGCTGCCTGTACGACCGCTGAACGGGTGTTCCTACAAGCGCTCGGCGGAGGTTGTCAGGTGCCTTACGCGGCGCACGCGACTGTGGAGGGCGAACACCTGCGGATGCTTGGCGCTACATTCAGTCCTGATGGGAAGAAAGTCAGCCGCGTTGAGATTGTCGGGTCAAAGAATGATCCGCGTGACGTCGGGGAGCGAGCGGCAAAGCAGGTTCTTGGATGAAGACCAAAGGTAAAGTCTACTTGGTGGGGGCGGGACCTGGCGACGCTGGTTTGATCACCGTGCGCGGTGTGGAATGCATTCAGGCGGCGGACGTGATTCTGTACGACAATCTGGTTAATGCCGCGTTGCTTCGCCATGCGCGGCCGGATGTGGAACTGATTTTCGCGGGGAAGACAGCCAAAAAACATACGCTTACGCAGGATGAGATCAATGCGTTGCTTGTCGAGAAGGCACGCGAGGGCAAAGTCGTCACACGTTTGAAGGGTGGCGATCCGTTTGTCTTTGGTCGTGGCAGCGAAGAGGCTGAAGAACTGCAAAAGGCCGGGCTCGAATTCGAAATTGTGCCGGGGATCAGTTCGTCGATTGCCGCGCCGGCCTACGCCGGGATTCCTGTGACCCACCGGGGTGTGGCGACGGCGTTCATGGTGATTACGGGACACGAAGACCCGACCAAGGAAGAAACGCAGGTGGATTGGGCGAGCGTGGCGAAATTTTTCGGAACACGCGTGATCCTTATGGGTGTAGAGCGCATCGGAATCATCGCGGACGAACTGATGCGACATGGCGCGACGCCGGAAACGCCCGTCGCGATGGTGCGCTGGGGCACGACTGGGAAGCAGCAAACGATTCAGGGCACGCTGGCCACCATCGCCGACGTAGCTGCCGGGGTCGATTTCAAGCCACCGGCCGTCACCGTTATCGGGGAGGTCGCCCGGTTACGCGAAAAGCTAAATTGGTTCGAACGTCGCCCGCTCTTTGGCAAGCGGATTGTCGTGACGCGCAGCCGCGAACAGTCCAGTGAACTGGTCCGTCAGCTCGCCGACCTCGGCGCCGACGTGCTGGAGATTCCGACCATTCGCATCCAGCCACCAAAAAAGGTCGCCCCGTTGCGCGAGGCCATCGATGGCATCGGGGTCTATGACTGGCTGGTCTTTACGAGCCCGAACGGCGTGGACGCGTTCTTTAAGTTATTTTTCGCGCGGTACAAGGATCTCCGCGAAATCGGCGCTGTGAAGATCGCGACTATCGGCGCCGTGACGGCCCAGAAGATCGGGGAATTGCGCCTCGAGGTGGATTTGCAACCCGAGGAATTCACCACCGAGGCGTTGCTGGCGGAGTTCAAGAAGTCGGTAAGCGTTGAAAACTTGAAGCTCCTTCTTCCGCGCGCCGATCTGGCCGACGAACGCCTCGCTCGCGGACTGGAAGACCTCGGTGCCATCGTCGACGATCTGGATGCCTACCAAACCGTGTCCGATACAGAAGACCGCAACGGTCACCGCGCCCTGCTCCTCAATGAAGGCGCCGATCTGGTAACGTTCACCAGTTCGTCGACCGTAATCAATTTCTGCAATCTCCTCGACGTGCCCGGATTGCGTGTGAAGTTTCCACAAATGCGCTTCGCCAGTATCGGCCCGCAAACATCACAAGCGGCGCGCGACAAAGGTTTGGAGATCGCCGTGGAAGCAAAGGTGCACACAATCCCTGGGCTGGTGGACGCCATCAGTACGCTCATGGTAAAATAATGCTCGGCGCAATTCCAATCATTGCGGACAACCGGATCCGTGCAGCAATGGAGCAGGGGATGTTCGACCGCCTCGAAGGCGCCGGTCATCCGCTGTGCGACCTTGATGGCCATTACGATCCCAACTGGTGGCTCAAGCGCAAATTGCAACGTGAAGAACTGGCCGACGACGACATCGTCCTCGCCCGTGAAACACTGAAACGAGCGCACCCCCAAAGGAACTCATGACCAAGGAAGAATACTACGACGAGGGCATGGCGGAGTTCGCGATGGCCGAGTATGAAAAAGCCATCGGGTGCTATCGCAAAGCCGTCGAACTCGCCCCCGATTATTTCGATGCGTGGCACGCGCTCGGCATGGCCTACCTCCGTGCCAACAAAATCCCCGACGCCATCGAAGCCGGCAAACGCGCCATCGAAATCAATCCCAACGACATGCTCGCGCACACAAGTCTCTCCATGTACTACATGAAGGCCGGCGACAAGGCCGCCGCGGAAAAAGAAAAGGGCCTAGCGACCGTGCTCTCGTGGGGTGGAAAAATCGATCAACTCCAGGATCCGCCCAAACCGTAGCCGCGCTCACTGAAACATGTACGACGGCAGGAAGTACAATTTTCCCGACTGCACCTTGAATTGATTCGGTGTCAACTGAATCTGGATCTTCGCCCGGTCGTTCTTGCCCCACAACCGAAACAGGTTGCGTATCGAAAACGGTTCCGTATAGCGAATGACCTTGGCCTTTTTGATCTTGGCCAGTTCCTCAGCCTTGTTGATGGCATCGTCGAAATAACCCACGTCATCCACAAAGCCGGCCGCCTTCGCCTGCTTGCCCGAGAGAATGCGCCCATCCGCCAGGCCATTCTTCAGTTCATCAACCTTCATATCCCGCTCCTCGGCCACGATGCCGACGAACTTCTCGTAAACTTCCATAATCAGTCCCTGCACCAGCGCCTTCTCATCTTCCGTGGGCTCGCGAGCGGGATTCATGATGTCTTTGTACTTGCCCGACTTGAACGTATAAAACTTAACCCCGATTTTTTGCGCCAGGTCGCCGTACGTGAAGCTCTCCATGATCACCCCGATGCTGCCGGTGATGCTGAGCTCGTTGGCCATCAGGTAGTCCGCGCCGACCGCGATATAATACGCCCCCGACGCCCCCACCGTGTCGATGCTGGCGACGATGGGCTTTTTGTCGCGCGCCGCCACTACCGCCTGGTAAATCTCGTCTGACGCGACCACCTCGCCGCCCGGCGAGTTGATCCGCAAAATAATCGCCTTCACGTGTTTGTCATCGACGGCCTGCTGAAGCTGGTCTTCGATGTCCGCCACCATCCCGCCCTCGCTGCTGTACCCGTCCTCCTCCGAGCTGATCACGCCCGATATATAAATCACCACGATCTTGTCCTTCGCCTCTTCTTCGCCGTCGACGAACCGCTCTTCGTAGTGGCGTTGCTGGCTGACGGCGATACCGCCGCCGTGGCCTTTGCCAAACACCCAACCAAACAACGCCAAGTTCGCCAAGACGCTCACGAAAAGGAAAAAGGTGATGATCACCGCGTAGACAATCCAACCCGTCCGCCGGCGCGGCTGCGGGCTCTGGCCGACCGGATAAAATGGAGGCGCATCCATAGGCTGTACATTGCACAACGACCGGGGCCGCCGCAAGTGGAAAAGCACAACGTCGGTTTTCACTTGGTCGCCGCGCAAAAGTGGCGTAGCTTGTCCCGCCATGTTGCTGGTCATCGACAATTACGACAGCTTCACCTACAACCTCGTGCAGTACCTCGGCGAGTTGGGGGTGGAAATGAAAGTGTTCCGCAACGACGAGATCTCCATCGAACAGATCCGCGCCTTGAAACCAGCTCGCATTCTCATTTCTCCCGGCCCTTGTTCCCCGCGCGAATC
>Ga0247667_1000028_pt1 | contig 114460 bp, 100 predicted proteins | sample CNK08_metaG_FD_183027 | JGI IMG/M metagenome (GOLD analysis project Ga0247667, IMG submission 183027) | Soil microbial communities from Purdue University Martell Research Forest, Indiana, United States - CNK08 | ecosystem: Environmental > Terrestrial > Soil > Temperate forest > Bulk soil... | reverse complement strand
TTGATCAGGCGCCGAAGCTCATTCTGTTGCTCAGCGGAAACCTCTAAGGTTCGAATCGGCCGAGCCACAAACGCACGGTAGCACACGCTTCCTGTTTTGTATAGCTATTTGCGAGACACTACACTAGCCGCCGGACTGGCCGCGGCGCACGACCTCGGTGTCATCCACCGCGATCTCAAGCCCGCCAACGTGATGATCGACGGCCGCGGGAAGGCGCGCATCACCGATTTCGGCCTCGCCACGCTCGTCGACGACGTCGCGGCCCGCGGCTTCGCGGGCACGCCCGCCTACATGGCGCCCGAACAGTTGCGCGGCGAGGCCGCGACGCCGCGCAGCGATCTCTACGCCCTGGGCGTGGTCCTCTTCGAGATGTTTACCGGCAGGCGGCTCTTCGAAGGAGCAACGCTCGAGGAGATCGTGGCAAAACGCGCGTCCGCGAAAACGCCGAGCGTCTCCAGCGTCGTGCGCGAGATCGATCCGGCCGTCGAGCGCGTCATCGTCCGCTGCCTCGAGGACGACCCCACCGCCCGTCCACCCTCGGCGCGCGCGGTGATGGCCTCGCTGCCCGGCGGCGATCCGCTCGCCGCCGCGCTGGCGGCCGGTGAAACGCCATCGCCGGAGATGGTCGCCGCTGCCGGGGCGGTCGGCGATCTCCGCCCTGCAGTGGCGTGGACCGCATTCGCCATCGTCGTGGCCAGCTTGATCGCGATCGCGCTGCTGGCAGAGCGTACCAACGTTTTTCGCCTCGTCCCGCTCCCGAAATCGACCGAAGTCCTTCAGGCTCGCGCACAGGAGATCGCAGAGAATCTCGGCTACACCATACCGATCGCTGACGTCGGCGGAGAGTGGATCTGGAACGACAGCTACGCCAGGTACATGACCGGGCGCGACCAATCGGCGAATCGATGGCGGGCCATCGCGCGGGCGCGGCCGGGCGTGGTCGGCTACATGGCGCGGCTCTCACCGCAGCCCATGAATCCCTGGCAGGACGAATGGCGCATCGTGAGCGACGATCCCCCACTCGTCTGGCCGGGCATGATGAAGATCCTCATCGATCCGCAGGGACGGCTGCTGCAGTTCTTCGCGGTGCCTCCCGACAGGATCCTTGCACAAGGCGCCTCACCCGTGGATTGGACCGCGCTGTTTCGCGAATCGGGCATCGATTCCGCCCGCTTTCATCTGACGCGGCCGTTGTGGAGCATGCCGGTCGACTCCGATGCGAAGGTCGCCTGGGACGGCACCCTCGCGGAGCAACCGGGCGTGCCGATGCACATCGAAGCCGCCGCGCGCGCCGGCAAGCCCGTGGCCTTCGCGCTTTATGGTCCGTGGGACGAGCCGAGGCCATTCGTGGTACGGCGCGGGACCGCAGAAATCGTTGGGCAGGCGGCGGGTGTCGTGTTTAAGATCAGCGCCTACCTCATCGGCATCATCCTGGCCATCCACAACCTTCGCCGCGGACGGAGCGACAGGAAGGCGGCGTTCCGTCTTGCCGCATTCTGTTTTTTCGTGAGCTTCGCCGCGTTTCTTGTCCGCGCCGATCATCTCATCTCCACGCAGCACGAGTGGGATACGGTCAGTCTCATCGCGGCGAAAGCGCTCTTTCAAGGAGCGATCGTCTGGCTCCTTTACGTCGCTCTGGAGCCGCATGTCCGCCGCAAATGGCCACGCACTCTGATTTCGTGGAGTCGATTGCTGGCGGGACGTTTCCGCGATCCGATGGTCGGACGCGACGTGTTGATTGGCGTCGTTGCCGGTCTGGCGCTCATCGCGCTGTCGAATCTCACCAGCGTCGCGCTGCCATGGTTCGGAATTCCGGCTCCGCCACCGATCCAACCGGGCACCAGCCCGTTCGCCAGCCCGCGCCACGCGGTTTTTAACATGCTGAACGCCGCCACGCAGTTTGGGATCGTTGAGGCGATCTTGATTCTGGCCGCATTCGTCCTTCTCCGCGTTCTCCTCCGAAGTCAGCGTCTCGCGATCGCCATCACGTTCGTGCTGCTGTCGGCCGCCTTTTGGAACGCTTTCTTTTTAGAGGATTCGCGCATCGCAGGTGCCGCAGGTCCTCTCGCGGCGCTCAGCGCCGGCGTGCTCCTGTATGTCATGGTTCGGCACGGCCTGCTTCCGCTGACGGTCTGCACATTCGTCTCGTTCGAAATGAAGGTCCTTCCGCCAACGCTCGATACTTCGGCCTGGTACTTCGGCCGCTTTTTCCTCGGGTCCGCGATCGTGATCGGCCTCGCGCTCTACGGCCTCATCGTGTCGCTCGGCAATAAGCCGCTGTTCGGGACGCCGCTGTTCGACGAAACGTAGCGATCACGCTGGGCCGGACCCTTTGCCCGCGGTGCGATACGATCCTCGTATCCATGTCCGACAACGATCCCAAAGCGCAGCGCTTCGACCTGCTGTCGAGCAGCGAGAGCGGCCTCAGTTACGTGCGCGAAAAACGCGGCGGGACGATGCGTGTGCTGACCGAGACCGAGCTCGCCGATTTCAACGATCCCCCGCCGGTGCTGCCGGGTTACGACGGCTCGTCATGGAAGCCAGCGCCGGACGGCGTCTACTTCGTCATCGGACCGGACAAGCAGCTCGACGCGTACGAGAGTACCTGCAGACGTTCGGCGGGGCGCTGGTGAAGTTGTAGCCGCGGGATTTCTGGATGTGACGGTAGGCGCTGGGCAGGTTCTCGGTTGTCGGGCTTAAGGCCAGAAGTGAGGTCGTGGAGGTCACTAGCGCATTTCTCACACGCCGAGTGGAATTGTCGGCACCCTGTTGGTGGCGAAACTTGGGACGTTGTAGCGTTGTGCGAGCGGTTCGTTCTCGGCAGTTCCTCCAATCGAGAGTCCTTCTCCCCCCGCAAAGAAACCGCGGGGGGAGAAGGGCTCTCGACAAAGGGAATGGCAACGCTCTCAAGGGAACAATTCCAGTGAGCTGTGTTCAAGCGTGTGAGAAATGCAGGCTAACGAAGGGGTCGGAGGCTCTAACGAAGCGATCGCAGCCCCTAACGATGAGGGGCGGAGGCTCTAACGAAGCGCTCGCAGCCCCTAACGAAGGGGTCGGAGGCCCTAACGAAGCGCTCGCAGCCCCTAACGAAGGGGTCGGAGGCCCTAACGAAGGGAGTCGGAGGCCCTAACGAAGCGCTCGGAAGCACTAACGAAGGGGGTCGGAGCCCCTAACGAAGCGCTCGGAGGCACTAACGAAGGGGGTCGGATGCCCTAACGAAGGGGGTCGGAGCCCCTAACGAAGCGCTAGGAGGCCCTAACGAACCGCTCCGGAATCCCTTGCCGAGGGAATCGAAGCGACTCTGTTGCGATACGATCCTCGTGACCATGTCCGACGACGCCACCAAAGCGCAGCGGTTCGACCTCCTCTCGAGCAGCGAGAGCGGTTTGAGCTACGTGCGCGAGAAACGTGGCGGGACGATGCGGGTGCTGACCGAGAGCGAGCTGGCTGATTTCAACGATCCGCCGCCCTGTCCGCGGTGCGCGGAGCAGTTCGGCTGCGAACATTTCAACTGCGCCGGCGAGCCGATCCTCGGCGAGGACGACGTCGAGGCGAGCGCGCCGCCCGAGTGGCTGGCCTTCGCCAGGGCCTGCGGCATCAGCCGGGAGGACCTCGATCGCCTCAAACTGATCGAACAGCATGAAGGGGAGTACCGCGTCGCCGCCGGCGCCGACATGCGGACGCAGGAACTGGTGCTGCTGCTGAATGAAGAGAGATAACAGAGCGCCATCGTCCGGCGGCGAGACGCCGCCGGGCCAGCCGCCGAGACGGCAGCGCTCCGTGACCCACCTCTTCGGCCTGCTCCCCTCCGATCTCGCGGCACACCTGCGCGCGAACGGCGTGACGATCCGCGATGCCGAGGCGAGGCGGGTCATGGCGCATGTCATCGCGCATGGCCGCGAGGGATTTCCCGAATCGCGGCCGGTTCCTCGCATCGTCGAAGAGGCTGTCGAACGATTCACGAGTCGTGCGCCACTGGAAGTCGTCGAACGCGCCACCGATCCGGGCGACGGATTCGTCAAGTATCTCTTCCGGCTGCACGACGGTGCCCTCGCCGAGGCGGTGCGGATTCCGCTCGAGGCGGAGGGGAAGTTCACGGTCTGCATCTCCAGCCAGGCCGGCTGCGCGATGGGGTGTACCTTCTGCGCGACCGGCCGCCTCGGCCTGATCCGCAATCTCGAGCCGTGGGAGATCGTGGCGCAATGGATGGCCGTGCGCGATGAAGCGCCGGGTATCGTCACCGGCGCGCTCTTTCAAGGGCAGGGCGAGCCGCTGCACAACTACGACGCGGTGATCCGCGCCGCGGAGATCCTGGCCCATCCGTGCGGAGGGCGCATCGCCGCGGGCAACATCACCATCTCGACGGTCGGGCTCGTCCCGCAGATTCTTCGTTTCGCACGCGAGCAGCAGCCGTACCGACTGATCGTCTCGCTGACCTCGGCCATCGACGAGCGGCGCCGCGCGCTGCTGCCGTCCGCGTCAGCGTGGCCCGTTCGCCAGCTCGCCGAGGCTGTGAAGACGTATCAGCAGTCTGCCGGTGGACGGGCCACGATCGCCTGGGTGCTCCTCGGCGGAATCAACACCGGCGCCGATGAGGTGTCTGCATTGCGTGCTCTCTTCGACGGAGTACCTCTGCGGCTGAATCTCATCGACGTCAACGACGCGCGCCCAGACGGCTACCGCCGCGCCACCGATGCGGAGCTCTCCGCATTCCGCGACGAGCTCCGCACCCTCGGCGTTCCGATCGTCCGACGCTACTCCGGCGGCGCGGCGCGGCATGCCGCCTGCGGGATGCTGGCCGGGATGCGTGCTGCGGTTGCGCGGTAGCGAGGTTACGCGGTCTCGCGGTGTACGGATTCACGATCGCCGCGAGACCCCGCAACCCCGAGACCGCGAAACCGCAAACCTATGCCCCGCCCGAGTCGTCCGCCGACGGTCCGTAGATCGACGGCACCTTGCCGCCCATCGGACGGATGTACGCGCTGAGCTGGCCGCGGTGATGGATCGCGTCGAGGAAGAAGCCCCAGAAGATATCGCCGACTGTGGCCTTCCATGCTTCCTCTCCACCGAAGAGGAAGCGTCCCTCGCCGTTCCACCTGGCGTCGTCCATCGAGCCGACGACAGAACGAAGCCGCTCGGTATTCGCCTCATACGCGGCGACGATCTCGTCCAGCGTCGCCGGCCGCGGCTTGGCTTCCCAGTTGAAGGCGCCGCTCTCGTCGACCTCGGCGAGAACGCGCAGCTCCTCGGCCAACTGCCAGGCAAGATCGCCGGCACTGGCCGAGCGCTCATGCGGCTTGTAATCGAGATTGTCCGCCGGCAGCGCGCGCAGCACACGGACGAAGGCCGGCTGATCCGGCTCCCAACGCTGAAGATAAAACATACGATTCGACATCGGTTCTACTCCTCTTTCTTTCAGTCCTGAAGGAGTCGTGAGTTTATCCGTCCGGAGCGAAGCGGCCAAGAATTTCCGGCCGTATTACGCCAGACCCTGAGACAAGCGCGATGCTCCCTGCGGCGCCGTTCTCCTCAGGGTAGAGTCGCCACCCACTCCCGCAGCTCCCGATACAACGCCGCCAGCTCCTCGGCCTGATAGTTCGCATTCAACCCGCTCGGATTCGGGAGGATCCAGATGCGCGCGTCACCGATGGTCTCCTCCTGCAATCCCATCTTCGCCTTCGGACGTCCGAAGCCCGTCCGATAGGCGCCGATGCCGACGATGGCCAGGACGCGTGGGCGATAGCGGCGGACTTTCGCACCGAGGATTCGGGCGCCCTCGACCAGCTCCGCGGGCGTCAGCTCCGCCGCGGCGGCGGTGGCCCGGGCGACGACGTTCGTGATCCCGCAGCCGTGTTGCAGTAACTGGCGCTGCTCCGACGGATGGAACAGCCGAGGAGTGAAGCCCGCCCTGTGAATCGCCGGCCAGAAACGATTGCCGGGGCGGCCGAAGTGCTGCTGGACCGCGGCGGTGTAGAGGCCGGGATTGATGCCGCAGAAGAGAACGTCGAGGTCGAGGGCGATGACGTCGGGAAGCGTCGTGCCGGCAGCGGCGGCGAGATCGGCTTTGGTCGGCTTCATTCGATGCGCACGACCGCTTCGACGACTTTCGGGAAGCGCGTCAGGACCGCGGGATCGTGGCCGGGGATGATGAAACGCGGATCCTTGACCAGCGTCTTCATCCTGTCTTGGGCGGCGAGGTTCGACGCGGCATCGAACGTCTGCGCGATCGGCACGTGCTTCTCGAGATTCTCGTAGAGGTACATGTTGTCCGAGGCCAGGACGATCGGGCCGGGCTTGCCGGTGACCGCGACATACTGCGAGGCCCACGTGTGCCGCCCGCCGGTGTAGACGCGGATGCCGGGAAGAATCTCGCGGTCGCCGTCGACGAGGTGGAGACGCCCTTCCGTGTTGGCGCGGAGCAGGTAGGCCATGTCTTCGAGCTCGATGCCGCCGTGTTTCCCGCCGGGCTGCCAGGCGTCGGAGGTGTAGTAGCGGTACTCCTCTTTCTGTATCCAGATCTGTGCTTTCGGAAAGAGATCGGCGCCGTCGGCGTGGTCCCAATGCGCGTGCGTGAGGATCACGTCGGTGACCTCCTCCGGCTTCACGCCGGCGCGGGCCACCGCCTCGTCCGGACGGACGAAGTCGGTCACCTTGAAGCTCTTGAAGAACTGCGGCCGGTAAAAGCCGGAGTCGACGACGACGTTGCGTCCCCCGCCGCGAACGAGCCACACCATCATGGCGATATCGATCTTGCGCGACTCGTCGGCGCCCTTGATGAGGCTCGCCACCGGAAACCCCGGGATGGTGGCGTAGCGGATGGCGTAGACGTCGTACTGCGGCGTCTGGGCGGCGGCGATGGAGGCGGAGAGAACGATGGCGATGCTGCCGATGATGCGGCGCATGGAGGGCATTGTAGGACGGAGCGCTGGCGTCTCGCGAAAGGAGCGCTGGCGTCTCGCCGGCTGGCCGGGCGGCGTCTCGCCGGCTGGCCGGGCGGCGTCTCGCCGGCTGGCCGGGCGGCGTCTCGCCGGCTGGCCGGGCGGCGTCTCGCCGCCCGGAGGCGAGTTACCATACTGTATCGAGGAAGCCTCAGCGGCGAGACGCCGCCGAGCCAGCGGCGAGACGCCAGCGCTCCTTTTTCATCTCACTTCTGCATCGTTACCTTCCCCTCCCGCACTGCCTTCTCCTCCTCGACGCTCGCGCATTCGACGGTGAACGAGCCATGCCGTGGATCGACGGTAGGGCTGTGAATCGGTGACTCATCTGAATAATCTCCTTTTCCGGGTGGCGACATTCGAGATGCCGCCGCTCCGCGGCTCAACGTTTAGTGATCTGCTTTCCCACAGCTCACGCTGTGGGCTACGTAGATTGCGCCGCTCCGCGGCGCGCACGCCGGCTCCGCCGGCGAATTTGCCGCGTTAGCGGAATCGTAACGTCCAATTTCCAGTGCGCCGCTCCGCGGCGGGTTTGCCAACGGAGCTGGTGAGAACGACCTTTAGTGTTGCATCACGACCCTCCCCTCCCTCACCGCCTTCTCCTCCTCGGGGGTCGCGCATTCGACGGTGAATGATCCGTGCTTCGGGTCGACGGTGTCGTTGAGCCTCGCTTGCCATTCCGCGGGATCGGCCGGTCCTTCGACGAGGATCAGCCATGCGAGGTGGGGCAGCGGGCGGTGGCGCAGGTCATTGCGCTCGATCGCTCCCTGGCCGTATTCGGGATCGGTTCCTTCGACGGCGGTGTAGCGGGCTTTCAGCAGTACGTCATCGTGCATGGCAGTGGCCTCGGGCGCATGCAGCGCCAGCAGCAGAAGAATCGTAATCATCGTTTGATTGGTACAACGGGAGTGAAAGCGCGAGGACGCGCCCGTGTGGGAGGGATGGAAGGATAGCACAACGAGGTTGCGGGGTCTCGCGGTTGCGGGGTTACGAGGTTGCTGGGTTGCTGAGTTGGGTGTCTACACCGCGAGACCTCGAGACCTCGCAACCGCGAGACCCCGCACCAACCCAGCAACCCTCCTCTTCTAACTACCTGTCATTGAACAGCTCGATGAACTCGTAAACGAAGTTGCCGGTGCCGAGGGCGTCGGAGAACTCGTTGATGAAGACGCCGCGGTTGCAGGTGGTCAGTCCGCCGGTGCCCGGCGTGCCGGACGTCGACGCGCGGTGCGACCAACTGCTCAGCGTTCCCACCGCGCCGCAGGTGGCGCGCTCGAAGTCGAAGCCGGCGGAGGTGTCCATGGCCACCGTCGGACCGTCGATCGTGGTCGTGCCGTTCTTCAAGGTGTAGGTTTCGCTGCCGTTGATCTGCGGCATCGTGTCGGCGGAATTGATGTAGACGACATTGGCGCCGAGGGTCACGCCCCAGAATGTCTGGAAGGCTGTCTTCGTGGCGTTGCGGGCCACGATGACGTAGCCCTTCGACGGGATCGTCGTTCCGGTTGGGATCGTGTAGTTCAGCGTTGCATTGGCCTGGATCAGCGTCCAGCCGCCGATGTTGACCGGGACGCCGTTGCTCACCGTGACGCCCACGGCCGCCGACGTACCGACGTTGAGCGCGGCGTCGTACGCCTTCGATGTCAGCGAATGCGAGCCGTTCGTGGCCGTGGTCGTGTCCCAGCTCCAGGAGTATGGCGAGGTGGTGTCGGTCGATTTCAGGACGCCGTCGAGATAGAACTCGACCTTCGTCACGCCGACGTTGTCGGATGCCGAGGCGGTCACGGAAGTCGTGCTGCTGACGGTTGCGCCGGCGAGCGGCGCGGTGATCGACGTCGTCGGCGGGGTTATATCTCCGCCGCCACCGGAATCGTCGATCGTAAAGCTGCGCGGCAGGCCTGACGCGGCCAACTCGTTCGGACCCTGATGGACCAGGCCGTCGGCGGAGACGGTGAAGATGCTGACGCCGTCCGTGGTGACTTTGATGTTGCCGACGCAGTAGCCGGAGTGGCTGGTGTTCGTGCCGGCCGGGTTTCCTTCCTCGGTCTGCAGCACGAACGCCGGCGGGGCGGTGGTGCACCCGCTGGTGCCGAGGAGAACGCTGTCAACCACCTTGGTACGCGGAAGATCCCAGCCGCTCGTTTCGCCGTCGCCGACGCCGATGATGGCCACGGCCGGTTTGGCCATGCTGAAATACGTCGGATTCGTGCTGCTCTCGCTGCCGTGATGGTTGACGTGCATCAGATCGATGCCGCCTGCGCTGATCAGCGGATGCGCGCCGCCGGGGGAGATGGCGGTGATGACCGAAGTCTCCACGTCGAGCTGCGCCGTCGAGCGGCCGGTGCAGGTATCCGAGCCGCCTCCGAGGTCGCTGGCCCAGAGGTAGTCGAAGCCGCCGTACTTGATGAGCAGAGCGATCGACCGGTCGTTCTCGTCGGTCACGGCTACCGAGCCGCCGCCGATGATCGACCCGTTGCGGGCCACGCAGGTCATGGTGGCGCCGTTGCCGAGATCGATGATCGTGCCGACCGGCATGGCGATGGGAACGCCGGCGGTCGTGCCGGCCGCGGCGGCGTTCCATTGATCGACGCACGACGAGGCGTACGACGATCCGTTGTAGTACTGCTTGATGTGGACGTTGTAGCCGGCGTTGATGACCTCATCGAGGCCGCCGGTGTGGTCGCAATGCTGATGGCCGCCGATGATGTAATCGAGGCCGTTGGCCGGCTGCACGCCGATCGATTTCAGATACGGGACGACATAGGTCGTCCCCATGCCGGTGTTGCCGCCTTCCAGAAGCACGGTGATGCCGGTGGGACCTTTGACGAGGACGGAGCCACCCCATCCGACGTCGATGTAGTGGATCTCGAGGTTCTGCGCGGCGAGTGGGAGGGCGACGAGGGCGACAAGGAACAGGCAGACCGGGATCAGGGACCGGAAAAGTCTCATCATTTCTCCTCTTTCTGTTTGTGACCTTTGGGGGGCGTGTCGCTATGCAGGCTTGTGCGGGAAGTGACCGGGATGCCCGCCTCGCCTACTTCTTGATCGTTTTCGCTAAGTATGCACGAATATGGTCGTGCGTCTCCTGCGCGGCCCACACCGCGTCGATTTCGTCAGCCGAGGCCACGGCAATGTGGGATGCATCGCGGAGGTACGGCTCGCGAAGCTGGCGCTTGGTCAGCCGGAAGGCATCGCGCGGAATCGAGGCCAGCGCCTGGGCGGCGGCGTGCGCGCGGTCGAGCAGGTCGGCCGCGGCCGGCGTCTCGTCGATGATGCCGATGCCTCGCGCGGCCTCGGCATCGATGGTCCGTCCGAAATAGATCATCGGCTGCAGATGCTGGCTGGGCATGGCAAAACGGACGATGGCCAGCGCCATGGCCGGAAACGGAACTCCGACCAGCATCTCCGGCACGCCGATGCGCCCTCCGCTCATGAGCCGGTGGTCGCAGGCGAAGGCGAGGATGGCCCCGCCGGCGATGGCGTGACCGTTCACCGCGGCAACCACCGGCTTCGGGAAAACGAAGACGCCGCGCAACGCCGCGTCGAGTGATTCCACGAAGTCCTGAATGTACTCGCCGCCCGTGTTGACCATGCGCGGCAGATCGACCCCCGCGGAGAATGTCGAGCCGGTCCCGGTAAGAATGACGGCGCCGACGCGATCGTCGGCGGCCGCTTCCTCGAAGGCGCGCTGCATGGCCAGACAAAGCTCCAGATCGAGAGCGCTCACTTTCCCGTGAGCCATGCGGATGGTGAGGATTCCGTCGGTGAGGTCCTGGTCGAGCATGAGGGAATGATAGGGGTTGCGCTCGCAGACGGAGCGCTGGCGTCTCGCCGGCTGGCCGGGCGGCGTCTCGCCGCCCACCCGCGAGTACCCATACATTCGCTGGTAACCCTCAGCGGCGAGACGCCGCCGAGCCAGCCGGCGAGACGCCAGCGCTCCGTCGGAACCCAGCAACCATCAATCCACTACCGCCGGCCCCGACATCCTTCCCTGCCCGATGGCGCGAAGGCGCGCGATGCGCTCGCCGGGGTCGACGCTCTCCATGACGCGATATCGCTGGACGGCGCCTGAGGCCTGCGATGCCTTTCCCGGCTGCGGCGGATGCTCGAGGTGCAGCACGGGCATGTACCCGAATTGGTACATGCCGCCGGCAAACGCCGCCCGGTCAATGAAGTCGTTGTCTTCGCCGCCCCAGCCGACGTAGGACTCGTCGAACCCGCCGATGGCGTCGTAGGCATCACGCCGGGCCACGATGCTGATCCCGCCATCGAGGTTCTGAACGATCAACGCCGGTACCCCCTGGGGCGCTGCTCCGGTGGCGAAGACACGCGCCGACGAATCGCCGTCCAGGTAAAAGATGAAGCGCTTCAGATCGACGAACGAATACCCCTCCTCCACGCGCTGCACCGCCTCGCACGCGTATCGCTCGGGGATGAGCACGTCGTTGTCGTGCAACACCAGGATGTCGCTTCGCGCGTGACCGGCCGCGATGTTGAACGCCCAGGAGCGGCAGTACGGCAGATCAGGGCGGGGAAGCGGCGTGTGAAGGTAGCGAACCCACGACGGCAGGTACCTCTCGACCTCGGGAGCCACCGACTGCTCGACGACGATGCATTCGAAGGCAACGCCAGTCTGCCCGGCGATGCTGCGCAGCGCGGCCAGGAGATGCGGCAGCCGGCCGGTGCCGCGGTGGCCGATGAGAAAGGAGACGCGCGGAGGGCCGCTCATCGGCGCCGGCGCGTCACGCATGGCGATGGGCCAGCGGTCCAGCGATCTCCGCATCAGACGCGCCGCCGTCGACGGAAAGACCTTGCCGATGTGAAGATCGGAGGCAAACCGCCAGTGGCATCGCACGCCGCGCTCGTTCATCGCGATGGTCTCGCGGCGGTTGCGGATCTGCAGCCACGGCTCGGGCCGGCCATTTCGGGCTCCTATGCCGCGCATGCGCAACTCGAACGGCACCCAGTCATACACCAGGGCGCCGATCAGGTGCCGGAGGCTGGCCTTCACGGCGCCGATTCTAACCGTTCGCCCGCGTTGCTATCCTTGACCGATGGGCGAGCAACTGGTCACGACGATCATTCCGGTCTTCAACCGGCCGGCCCTGCTTGTCGAAGCGGTGGAGAGCGTCCTGGCCCAGACCTATCGCCCGATCGAGATCATCATCGTCGACGACGGTTCGACGGACGAGACGTGCGTGGCCGCGGATGCGCTGTCCGCGCGCCACAAGGGAATCATCCATACGATCCACATCACCAACGGCGGACCCGGACGTGCGCGCGAAGCGGGCCGCGTGGCCGCGCGCGGTCACTACATCCAGCATCTCGACAGTGACGATCTGCTGCTGCCGCGCAAGTTCGAAATGCAGGTGGCCGCCCTGGAAGCATCGCCTGAATGCGGTGCCGCCTACGGCTGGACGCGGTTTCGTCATCACGACGGCCGGCTGGAGCCACACCCGTGGAAACGATCCGGAGAGCGAATCGAGACGATGTTCCCCTCGATGCTCACGATGCGCTGGTGGGATACGCCGACGCCGCTCTACCGCGCCTCTCTGATCGCCGCGGCCGGGCCATGGACCGCCCTCCGCGTCGAGGAGGATTGGGAGTACGACTGCCGGATCGCCGCCGGCGGGGTTCGCCTGGCCTGGTGCGAGGAGTGGGTCTGCGAGGTCCGCGCGCACGAGCCGGCTCCGCTCACGCCGGCGGGCATGCGCGATCGGGCGCGCGCGCACGCGCTGGTCTTCGGGCACGCGCGCCGTGCCGGGCTCGATCCGGCATCGCCCGAATTCCGGCAGTTCGGACGGGAGCTCTTTCACATCGCCCGGCAGTGCGGCGCGGCCGGTCTCATCGACGAATCGAAGCAGCTCCTGGCGATGGCGCGGGAGATCGACGACGCACGCGATCTGCGCATTTATGAATTCGTCGCCCAAACGCTGGGCTGGCAACGTGCAGGCCGCGCGGCAGGTTGGCTTGATCGGCTGCGGTACCATGCGCTTTCTTCATGAATGAGGTCCATCGCATGCGACATCGCCGGCCTCAAGGCGTGATCGGGCGCAGGGGTGCGGCCTCGTCCGGGATCGGCGATGCCCGAGTGGCGAAGATCGGTCAGCCGTGATTCCCGGGCGCGCGGCCCGACCGATAGATCATCCACGTGCCGGAGCGGCCCACGGGAACCCAAAAGGGCGATTGCACCGGGCGCGGGACCACGAGGTAGTCCGCTTCGCCGGCGATCCGGCTTGCGACGGCGGCATTCCCCGGATCGCGCAGGAATGCATCCCAGAGCGCGGCGCGCCTGGGCACCGAAGAGCCGATTGCCGGCACGAGATAGGGCTCGGTATTCGGCGTCGGCAGCCAGACCCGCCGCTCCGCGATCCAGAGCGTCGGCAGCTCTTCGCCCATCGCCAGTCCGCCGGGATCGACCACGATGGAATGTGGCGGCGTGTGATCCCGGAGCCAGATCAGGGCGTCGTAGTAGTCGAGCGGGATGGCCACGCTCCGCGATCGTGATCCCGTCATCCGGTAATACGGAAACTGCAGCACGTAGACGAAGGTCTGAACGGCGCCCAGGACCACGAGAACCGAGGCCAGAATCGTCTGCCAGCGCGGCAGTGTGCCGCTGAGCCATCGTTCGATCGTGGGGGCGATGAGCGGTGCAAAGGCGACGGCCAGCAGTGAGCCGACCTTCATCGAGAAATCGACCTGTCCGGTATTACTGCCCGCGACATAAAGGAACGAAGGTACAGCGATCGACGTAACGATCAACACGTGAAAGAACGTCAGGGCCTTCCGGCCGGCCGTCACCGGCGCCATGATCAGCGCCATGACCAGCAATCCCCACAACGGCAGCATCCCCAGGATCACAAGCCGCAGGAACTGCCCTCGGTCAAAGGCAACGGCGGCGTGACGGGCGCCGCCGGAGCTCAGAACGTGAATGGCAAAGAACATCGCCACCGCGGCGCCGCCTGAGACCACGGCCCAGGCCAGCACGACCAGAGGCCGCTCGATCTTTCCGAGGGCCAGCCAGAGGAGCAGCGCGGCCACGAGCGGGAAGAGAAGTGTGACGCTGTAGCCGATCACCATCGACAGCGCGGCCGTTCCCAGAATGAGATCGGCGATACGCCGCTCGCGATTCCAGCGCTCCACCTGCATCGCCGTGAACAGCACCAGCACCAGCGCGAAGGTGTTGTTGCCGAAGACGATCATGCTGTTAACTGGGGAGAGCAGCAGATGGTTGCGCGTAGGCATCGCCAGCCAGCCGAGTGAGAAACGCGCCGCCAGGGCCTGGTAGTAGTACACCGTGAACGGCGCGAAGAGCGCCACGGCCATCGCCAGTTGCGTCGTGCGCCGCCTGCTCTGTGGAAAGCACGTCGCGATGACCGTGGTGAGCGTGTGCACCAGCAACGACGCCATCAGCAGGTTACAGAGGATCAGGGCGTTGAAAGCGGGAATGGAGGCGCCGCAGAAGTCCGCGAGAGTGGCGGGCAGCGTGAAGTACAGCCAGTGATAATTCACGGGACCCCCGTCCGTGACCGCCGCCAACGGCAACAGCGGCGAGGCACGCAACGTCGCCACGACCGACACGAGATTGCCGAAGTCGATGGCGAAGAGACCGTGGAACAGGACGTCCTTGCCGGCCGGAACCGCGTATCCGACCCAGGTGATGGCGAACAGCAGGGGAAGCACGATCAAAACGACGAATCGCGATCGTTTCAGCGCCGGACCGAGCTCCTCGATCGTCGTCCTGACAGCAGCGAACTTCGCAGCGGCGCCGATGAGAATCGCGCAAACCACGGCGTCGGCTATCGCCGGCGCAAACGGGAGGAGTTTGCGCACGAAGAACCAGGGCACGGCCAGAATCACCACCAGCACGCACGCGGCCGTGAGCCGCAGATCCGGGGGCATCGTCCGCAAGTGCGGAAGGCGCATGATCAATGCACACGCGGGCAGCAGAAAGGCGGCGAGGAAGACGAGGAACACCAGTGCCGGCAGGATCCCGCCGCCGAGATGGACCAGGATCACCGCAGCGAGCAGCACCGCGGCGCCGATGATCGTTTTCTTCATCATCGGCGGTCGATCATCGGCGCCATGAATGGATGGCATCGATCACGCGGCTCTGCTCGGAGTCGGTGAGGTTGTTGTAGAACGGTAGGCGCAGCAACCGGCCGCTCACGCTCTCGGCGACCGGGCACTGTCCGGCACGTCCCCCGAAGCGCATCCCCATCTCCGAGGCGTTGAGCGGCAGGTAGTGGAAGACCGCGAAGATCTTCCGCTCGGCCAGATGAGCGATCATCGACGTCCGCTCGTCCATCGACGGGAAGACGATGTAGTACATATGGAACGGCTGCTGGCAACCGTCGGGAACCGCCGGTGTCTGAATCCCCTCCCGGCTCGCCCAATCGGCCAGATCCACGTCATAGTGTTCCCACACCCGCCGCCGCTTGGACTGAATGACTTCGGCTTTCTCGATCTGGCCGACCAGATACGCCGCCAGCATGTCCGAGGGGAGATAACTCGACCCGATGTCGACCCAGGTGTACTTGTCGACCTGACCGCGGAAGAAGCGGCTGCGGTTGGTCCCCTTCTCGCGGATGATCTCCGCCCGCTCGACGAGCGCGGGATCGTTGATGACGAGGGCCCCCCCTTCGCCGCAATTGATGTTCTTCGTCTCGTGAAAGCTCAGCGTCGCCAGACGTCCGAAGGTGCCCAGCGGCCGTCCGTGGTAGCTGCCGAAAAGACCGTGGGCGTTGTCTTCGACCACGTCGATCCGATGCCGGTTGGCGATCTCCATGATCGCATCCATGTCGCAGGCGACGCCGGCGTAGTGCACCGGCGCGATGGCCCGCGTCCGCGGAGTGATCAACCGGTCGATGGCTGATTCGTCGATGTTGAGCGTGTCCGGACGGATGTCGGCGAACACCGGCGTCGCTCCCCGGAGGACGAAGGCATTGACGCCGGAGACGAAGGTAAAGGAGGGGACGATCACCTCGTCGCCAGGCTGGATATCGAGCAGGATCGCAGACATCTCGAGGGCATGGGTGCAGGAGGTGGTCAGCAACACCTTCGGCGCGCCCAGGATCGATTCCAGCATGGCGTTCGCCTTCTTCGTGAAAAGGCCATCGCCGGAGATGTGGAGGGCTGAAATGGCCTCGCGCACCAGCTCGATCTCTCGCCCCTCCACCGAGGGTTTGTTGAACGGAACAATCGTCACGCGTCGTCTCCTGATGCGAACCCGTTAGATCCTAAGACGGAATGGCGCAGGATAGCTATGCCTTGACAGGATCGCCCGGGTCGCCTCTCATCGCACTCACATGCCGCGCAAGACCGTCGTCATCCTCCAATCGAACTACATACCCTGGAAGGGGTACTTCGACCTGATCGCCACGGCGGACGAGTTCATCCTTTATGACGATATGCAGTACACGCGGCGTGATTGGCGGAACCGGAACAAAATCAAATCCCCATCGGGGCCGCTTTGGCTCACGATTCCGGTTGAGGTCAAAGGCAAGTACTCCCAGGCGATCAAGGAGACCCGGATCGCTGACGCGGGCTGGCCGCAAGCCCACTGGAAGACGATTCAACACAACTACGCGCGCGCCCCGTATTTCCGCCAGTATCATGACGTGTTCGAAGAGCTTTTCCTCGGCTGCGACGAGGAATACCTGAGCCGTGTGAACTTCCGATTCCTCACCGGGATCTGCCGCGTGCTCGACATTCACACCCGCATCACCTGGTCGATGGACTATGAAATGATCGACGGGAAGACCGGACGGCTCGTCGATCTGTGCCAGCAGGCCGGAGCGACCGAATACGTCTCGGGGCCGTCTGCCAGGGGATACCTCGAGGAAGCGCTGTTTCAATCAGCCGGCATCGCGGTACGGTGGATGGATTATTCGAATTACCCCGAGTACCCCCAGATTCATCCGCCGTTTGATCATGCGGTCAGCGTGGTGGACCTGATACTCAACACCGGGCCCGCTGCTCGAAGCTACATGAAGGCAGAGTGACCGCCCCAAGACCCGCGGCATAGCAGGAGATCCTCTGAATGAAACGATTGCAGGAAGTTCTGGCCGGAGTCCTGATGTGCGACGTCGAATCGTTGCCGCCTTCGACGCCTCTGAGTGAGGTGGAAGGTTGGGACTCGCTCAAACATGTGATGCTGGTCGTCGGACTGGAGACGAACTTCGGCGTGTCGCTGTCCGCGGATGAGATCAAGTCCATGGTCACGCTGGCAGACGTCGGCCGAGTCCTGAAGGAGAAGGGCGTCGATGACTGATCGCAGAGTGCTCATCACCGGCATCGCCGGCGAAATCGGCCGGTATCTGGCCGGCGATCTCATGAAGGATGGATGGACCGTCTGTGGGCTCGACGTCAGAACACCTCCGGATGCGGTCACCGCTGGGTTTTCATTCCTGGAGTGCGACCTGTCCAACGCGACGGACACGGAAGCGAAGATCGAGACCTTTCACCGGCAAGGGGGAGCGTTCGACGCGGTCATCAACTGTGCGGGGCTGATCGCCAATGCGCCCCTGGTCTCGTTCGTCGATGGAAAGCTCGCCCATCACGACGCCGGGCTGTGGGACCGCGTCCTCTCCTCGTGTCTCTCCTCCGCCTTCTACGTGACCGCTTGCACTGTCGCCCGTATGGTTGCCAGCGCCAGAAGGGGTGTGATCATCAACATCAGCTCTGTTTGCAGCCGGGGAAACCCGGGGCAGGTCGCGTACTCCGCGGCCAAAGCAGGGATGAACGGTATGACCGCGGCCCTGGCCAAGGAGCTTGGTCCGATGGGCATTCGGGTGGTCGCCCTGGCGCCGGGCTATTTCGATACTGCTTCGACCCGCGATCACGTCTCTCCGGCGAAGCTGAAGCAGATCACGGCGGCGGTTCCCCTCCGGCGGCTCGGCCGCCTCGAGGAAGCGGCAGCGGCCGTTCGTTTTATCCTGTCCAACGAATACGTGAACGGTAAGATCATCGAGCTCGACGGTGGACTGGTTCTGTGAAGAGTTATCCGCACAACCTGCCCGCTCGGTTCCGGGAGGTCGTCGGACAATTCCCGGATCGACGAGCACTGATCTGGTCCGAGGCCTCAGCCGTCACCTACGCGGAGCTCGACCGGCTGTCCGACCGTGCCGCGCTGTTCCTTCGAAAGCAGGGCGTCGGCCGCGGCGACCGCATCTGCATCCGCCTCGACAAGTGCACTCTTTCGTATTCTCTGATCCTGGCCTGCCTGAAGATCGGCGCGCCGTACTTCATCGTCGATCCCGCCAACCCTGCGGAGCGCGCGTCGCACATCATCCGGAAGTGCTTGCCGGAGGTCGTATTCTCGGCGAAGGAATCCCCGATGGAAATCGCCGGGCCGGAGGTGTTCGTCATCGACAAAGAGGACGACCTTCGCATTCTTGATGATGCGCCGGATGACCGTTTCGAGCCTGACGACGACATTACCGGCGACGATCCCGCGTACATCATGTTCACGTCGGGATCGACCGGATTTCCGAAGGGCGCGGTGATGTCCCACGCCAACGTGGTCAACTTCATCAATTGGTCGAGCACGCAATTCGCGGTGACGCCGGACGACGTCTTCACGAACGTAAACCCTCTGTATTTCGACAACTCCGTGTTCGATCTCTACGCCAGCCTGTTCAACGGCGCGGCGCTCGTTCCATTCGACGCGGCCACGATCAAAGACCCCTACAGGATTCTCCAGCGCATCGATGATCAAAGATGCACGATCTACTTTTCGGTGCCGTCGCTTCTGATCTACTTCCAGACCCTCAAACTGATCACGCCGCGCGTCTTCACGAACCTCCGAACGATCATCTTCGGCGGAGAGGGATACCCCAAGCCGAGACTGAAGGAGTTGTACGACTGCTTCCATCCTCGGATTTCTTTCGTCAACGTCTACGGTCCCACCGAATGCACGTGCATCTGTTCCGCCTACGACATCGGCAGCGACGACTTCGGCGATCTCGACGGCTATCCTCCGCTCGGATCGCTCATCCCGAACTTCTCCTACGTGATCCTGAACGAACGGGATGAGGCCGTGGCAAATGGGGAGAGCGGCGAGCTCTGTCTTTCCGGTCCATGCGTCGGACTTGGATACTTCAACGACCGCGAGCTGACGGGGAAGGGGTTTACGCAGAACCCGCTGAATGCTTCCTACGACGAGCGGATCTACCGCACGGGCGATCTCGTGCGCATTCATGAAGACGGGAAGATGCATTTCGCCGGCCGCAAGGACAGCCAGATCAAACACCAGGGATACAGGATCGAGCTCGGTGAGATCGAGCACGCCCTCGGCCGCGTGCCGGGTGTCGACGAAGTGGTCGCGCTGCAGTCGAACCGAGGAGGAATCAGCCTCATCGTGGCGGTCGTGGCTTCCCGCAGCGGTGCCACCGCGGAGATCATCCGGAAGGAGTCAGCCCGCTTTCTTCCCGCGTACATGGTGCCGGGACGGGTGGACGTCCTGGATGAGCTGCCGAAGAACGCAAACGGCAAGATCGACCGCAACCTGCTGAAGACGCGATACTGTTAACGCATGAGGATCTCCGTCGTCTCGACGCTGTACAAGTCCTCCCCGTTCATCGCGGAGCTCGTCGGGCGCATCCGGACCGAAGTAAGCAGGCTGACGGATGATTTCGAGATCATCCTCGTCGACGACGGCTCTCCCGATGATTCCCTCCGGATAGCGCTCGCACAGATGGCCGGTGAGCCACGCCTCAGGATCATCGAGCTCTCGCGAAACTTCGGACACCACAAGGCCATGATGACCGGCCTCGATCATGCCGGCGGAGACTTCGTTTTCCTCATCGACGCCGATCTCGAGGAGCCGCCCGAACTGCTGAGCGCTTTCTACGAAAAGCTGACGAACGAACAGTTGGACGTCGTTTACGGCTTTCAACAGGCACGCAAGGGACGCCTCAGGGAACGTTTTCTTGGCTGGCTTGCCTGGAAGATGATCGGAATGACGCTGCAAATCGATGTTCCCAGGAACCACAGTACGGTCCGCCTGATGACCCGTGATTATGTTCAGGCCCTCGTCCGGCACAAGGAGAGCAAGACTGCCGCGGGAGGCCTGTGGGTCATCACCGGCTTCAAACAAGCCGGGCTCGCGTTTCAGAAAGGATCGCGGGAAACCACGAGCTACAGCTTCGGTGCCCGCCTTTTTACGCTGCTGGACAGCATCACGTCGTTCTCGGAGATGCCGCTCTATTTCGTCTTTTACGTCGGGCTGCTGGTCTTGTTCATGTCCGCGATCATCGCCTGCTGGCTCATTGCCCGCAAGATATCGGGGCACGTGCTTGCAGGGTGGGTATCGACGCTTTTTTCGGTCTGGTTCCTGGGGGGGCTGGCGATTTTCTCGATCGGCGTAGTCGGTCTCTACATCTCGCGCATTTTCATCGAAACGAAGAACCGACCGTACACGATCATAAGGAAAATTCATGAGCGGTAACTCGGCCATCGAAAAGGATTACGGCGCTTTCTACTCACGGAAGGATCCGGAGAAGGTCTATCCCGTGGAATTCGTCGTGCGCACACTGCTCGGCACGTACCCGGGACTCAAAATCGACAGGACTACCTACCCCGGATCGAAAATTCTGGACCTCGGATTCGGCGACGGCCGCAACATGCCTCTGCTCCATGACCTCGGATTTCACGTTTACGGCGTCGAGATCTCCCCAGAAATCTGCCGACTGACCAGCAACCGTATGGAACGGCTTGCCGTGCCGGCGGTGATCAGGACCGGCAGCAATGCACATATCCCATTCGAGGATGCCGCGTTCGACTTCGTCCTGGCCTGTCACGCCTGCTACTACGTGAGCCCGGGCGAGACCTTCTCCGACAATCTGCGCGAGATCGGCAGGGTCCTGCGCCCGGGAGGGCGATTCATCTTTTCACTCCTCAAGAGCGACAGCTATGTACTGCGTGGCGCAACACCGCTACCGGACGGACATTATCGCGTCGCCAACGATCCGTACGGCGTGCGCAACGGCAGCATCCTTCGCGGCTTCGCTTCGCGCGAAGAGGTCGCCGCGGAGCTCGGCATCCTTTTTACGGACCTGGCACTGGGCCTTTGCGAGAATGACTTCTATGGGATCCATGAGAAGGTCTGGATAGGAACCGGGATCAGGAAGGCTTCGCAATGACCAAGGTCGCCATCTTCGGCATTGGCCGTGGCGCGGACGTGGCCACGCGGTATTTTCGGTCGGACAGCCCGCACGAGATCGTCGCGTACACGGTCGACGACGCCTGGGTGGATCGGAAGGAGTTCATGGGTCGGCCGGTCATCCCCTTCTCCCGCGTCGAGAAAGAAGCGCCACCCGCCGAATGCCGGATGTTCATCCCCATGGGGTTTCAGGCGATGAACGGCTTGCGGGCCGCGAAGTATGACGCGGCGAAGGCGAAAGGATACGAGCTGGAGAGCTACGTGAGCTCGCGGATCATGGCGTGGGAACGTCCGAAGTTCGGCGATAACTGCTTCATCCTCGACGGGAATGTCTTCGACTTCGACGTGACGGTCGGGAACGACGTCGTGCTCTGGTCCGCGAACCACATCGGCGATCTCAGCGTCATCGAGGACCATGCCTGGATTTCATCCCACGCCGTTCTCGCGGGAGAGGTTACGATCGGCTCGCACGCGTTCCTCGGTGTGAACGCGACGGTATCCAATCACGTTCGCATCGGTCCCCGCTCCTATATCGGCGCGAACACGCTGATCTCCAAAGATACGCCCCCGGATAGTGTTTATGTGACCCAGGGAAGCACGCCGCTGGCGGGAATCGACAGCCTGCGCTTCCTGCAGATGATCAAGCAATGAGCCGCCCTGATGAGATCGCCGATTGAAAAAAAGAACCTGCTGCTGAGCAAAAACTCGCCGCTGACCAGTAAAGACAAGCAACTGTTCGCCTATTTTGGCGAGAATGCCAAGATCAAACCGCCCTATCGGATTCTCAACCCTCACCGAATTCATATCGGAGACCTGACCAGCATTCAGGAACATTGCCACATCAACGCCTTTGAAGACCTGAGCTTCCTGCGAAGCTATATCGCGCCCCGGTATCGGGACGGCTTTCATGACGATGATTACATTTACGACTCGACGATCGAGATCGGCAGAGAGAACCAGATCGGCCGGTTCTTTTTCGTCTCCTGCACCAATTCGATCAAGCTCGACGACAATGTCTTGATTTCGGAGCGGGTGTTCATCGGCGACAACAATCATTCGTTCGGGCACCCCGAAGTCCCGATCATGCAGCAGCCGAACAAGGTTGGAGCTCCGGTTCATATTGGATACGGAAGCTGGATCGGAGCCGGAGCGGCCTTACTGGCCGGCGCGAAGATCGGCAAATTGAGCGTGGTCGGAGCGAACAGCGTTTGCAAAGACCATTTCCCCGACTATTCCGTCATCGGGCCGGAACCGTCGAAACTGCTGTTTACCCGTTTCAAGACCGATGAATAGGATCTGAGACAAATGCTCATGGAACGCGTTTCTGATTTCAGGTGCCCGCGCACGGGCGCCGCTTTGAAACTGATGGATCCGGTTCGGCGCGGAGAGGAGATCATCTCGGGCAGCCTGGTGTCGCCCGAAGGCGACGTCTATCCGATCGAGAATGGCGTTCCCAATTTCGTCGATCCGGCGCTGCTGACGGCGATCGAGGCACAGACGAAGTCTGAATACGACCGCGTCGCCGAGGAGATCTACGACATCGCGGTCGACTGGCAATTCGCGGCGATGTATGAGGACGAAAACGCGGTGCGCGAGTCGATGGTCGACATGCTCGCCCCGCACGAAAACGACAACGTACTGGAGGTCGGTTGCGGCACCGGGCGCGATTCGTTTCGACTGGCCCGGCGGCTCGGTCCGCATGGGCGCCTCCACATGCAGGATCTCTCTCCGGGGATGGTCTCCGTCTGCGTCCGCACGATGTCGGATCTGGCGACGACCTCGCCCTTCGCCTGCAGCCTTGATTATTCCGTCTCGAACGCGACCTCCCTCCCCTTCCCCGACGACGTTTTCGACGCCGTGTTCCACTTCGGCGGCTTCAACCAGTTCGGCGACCTGAGAAAAGGCGCGGCCGAGCTGACGCGGGTGGCGAAACCAGGAGGCCGCATTCTCATCGGCGACGAAGCAGTCGCTCCCTGGCTGAGAGGAACTGAATTCGAGGCCATCGTCACAACGAATAACGCGCTCTTCAAGGCCGAGATCCCGCTCGACGTTCTGCCCGAAGGTGCTCGCGACGTCGACGTTCGCTGGATCATTGGCAACTGTTTCTATCTGATCGGCTTCCGCAAGGGCAGCGGTCCACCGCCGCTGAACCTGGATCTCCCCCACAAGGGCTGGCGCGGCGGCACCATGCGAAGCCGCTACTTTGGAGTGCTCGAGGGAGTGACGGTCGAGTCCAAGACCCTGGCCAGGCAGGCAGCGGCAAAGGCCGGCGTCAGCGTGCACGAGTGGCTCGACCGTCTCATAAAATCGGAAGCGCGCCCGTGAACTGGCGGAAGCTGGGCAACATCTACGCACCGGATGGAAGCAAGGCCTGGATGCGAACCCACGCCGCGAACCCGGTCGCGGAACATCTGGAGGGCGACCGGTTTCGCATCTATTTTTCGAGCCGTGACGAGCGAAACCGATCGTCCATCAGCTTCGTGGAGATCGACATCAACGATCCCACGACGATTCTTCGCGAAGCCGAGGAGCCGGTTCTGGGTCCGGGCGATCTTGCCATGTTTGACGACAGCGGCGTATCGATCGGCTGCATCCTCAACGTCGGTCCGAAACGGTACTTGTATTACATGGGTTGGCATCTGACCGTGGCCGTGCCGTGGCAGAACGCGCTCGGTCTTGCCATCAGCGAGGGGCCAGACCAACCCTTCCGCCGCGTCTCCCGGTTCCCCATCGTCGAGCTCAGCGAAATCGATCCCTATACGATCTCGTATCCGTGGGTGAACATGGAGGCCGGAATCTTCCGCATGTGGTACGGATCGAATACGCAGTGGGGTGCGCGCAAGGGAGACATGCGCCATCTCATCAAGTACGCCGAGTCGAATGACGGAATCCGATGGGTACGGAAGGATATCGTGGCCATCGATTTCGACAGCCCCGATGAATACGCGATGTGCAAGCCTTGCGTACGCAAGGACTCCGATTCCTACCGGATGTGGTTTTGCTCCCGCGGCGGCTCCTATCGAATCCGCTATGCCGAATCGAGAGACGGAGTCCACTGGGTGCGCTCGAACGATCACGCCGGCATCGACGTTTCCGCGGAGGGATGGGACTCCGAGATGATCGAGTATCCGTTCGTGTTCGACCATGAGGGCGTGAGGTACATGCTGTATGCAGGGAATGGCTTCGGCCGTACGGGTTTTGGATTGGCGGTGGCGCAGGAGTGAACCGGGATCCGGTTCGACAGGCGTCGAACTCGTAGTCTCGAAGAAATGAACGAAAAAGTCCGTCCGGTATCGCTGCTATTCCTCGTCTTATCCCTCTGTTTCCAAGCAATTGCCATTGTCTTGGGAAAGACCGCGGCTCTGCGCATGGGGAATCCGTCGCTCAGCGCATTCCTCAGCAGCCCCTGGTACCTGGCCGGCCTTACCTGTCTCGTCTTTCAGGCGTTCTTCTGGCAACTCGTTCTGCGCGAGGTGCGGCTCTTTATCGCGTATCTTGCCACCAGCATGAATTACTTCATCGTCCTGGCCGCTGCCAGGATTTTCTTTCTCGAAAGGGTAACCATCGTGAACGTCATCGGCGCCACGGTCATCGTCGCCGGTGTTTATCTCGTGGTACGGGAGGATCTCTCTTGACGGCGGCAGTGGCGCTCTTTCTCGCCGGTGTGGCCATGGCGTCAACGGGCCAGATACTCATGAAGAAAGGCGCTCTCCGGGGCCGAAACCGTTCCGTCATCGGTTCTTTTTTCGACCCGTTCACAATTGCCGGCTATGTGCTGATGCTCGCCTCCACGGTTGCGTCAACGATCGCCTTGAAAACCCTGCCGCTCCATCTGACCGTATCTCTGCTGCCTCTTGGATACGTCGTGGTGGTCGCTCTGTCCGTGGCGGTACTGGGTGAGAAAATGAAACGGCACCATATCTGGGGAATGGCGATGATCCTGGCCGGCGTCATCATTTTCAACATGAGGGGCTAGTGAGCGTTTGTCTCCAATGACGATGATCTCCGTGGTCATGGGCGTTTACAACGGCGCGAGCACGCTTGCCGCTACGCTGGACAGCATCCTGGCGCAGACGCATCGCGACTTCGAATGCATCGTCGTCGATGACGGCTCGACGGACGACACGCCTCGGATACTCGCCGAGTACGCCTCGCGCGACCCCCGACTCCAGGTCATCACACAGCCGAACGCCGGGCTGACGCGGGCGCTCATTGCAGGCTGCGCAGCGGCACGCGGCACCTATATCGCCAGACACGACGCCGGCGACCTTTCCGACCCGCGCCGATTCGAGCTGCAGATCCGCACGCTCGACGCGGACGCCGAGCTCGTCTTCGTCTCCTGCTGGACGGCGTTCGCCGGGCCTGATCTGGAGCCGCTGTACGCCGCGCGCGGCACCGGGCTGGCCGTCACCCCGATCCGCATGATCGATCTGCGTTGCGAGCATGGCGTATTGGACGGGCCTACCTCTCACCCATCGGTCATGTTCCGCCGCGATGCCTACGATCGTGCCGGTGGCTACCGGCCTCAGTTCTACTACGGTCAGGACTGGGATCTCTGGTATCGCCTCGCGGAGCTGGGAACATTTCAGATGGTTCCCGAGGTGTTGTACACCGCGCGAGTCACTTCCGACGCCATCAGCAGCTCTTCGCGTGCAACACAGCAACAGATGGCAAGACTTTCCCACAGGGCACTTCTCGCCAGGTCCCGCGGGGAATCCGAGGCGACCATCCTCGAGGAAGCGGCTCGGCTCGCGCCAGGCCATGGCCGGTCACGCCGTGCTCGTGCCGACGGCCTCTACTTCATCGGTGAAGCCCTGCGGCGAAATGGCGACGTTCGGGCCAGGCGCTACCTGCGCCATTCGATCGCGGTCTGGCCGTTTTCAATCCGATCCTGGGTCCGTTACCTGCAATCGATGCTGTAATCTGCTCAGAAGTGATACCCAATCCTTCACCGAAGCCGCGGCATCTCGTACGCGAAGCGGCCCGATGGCTGCTCTCGCACACACCTGCCTTCCGCGGCAAGGGGCGCATCACGCTGGCGCTCGACCACATGTTGACGAACGCGCGCGACCCCCACTCGTTCCAGACCACCGGCGTCCTCCTCGGGCGCTTTCCATTTCACTTCGACCTCCGCCCGTGGGGGCAGAAATTCGCGTACTACTACGGCGATTGGGAAAGTGAGCTGATCGAGCCGTTCCGGCGTCTCTATAAGGGTGGCATGTTCGTCGACGTCGGCAGCAGCCTCGGTCTGTACGTTGTCTGTATGAGTGACCTCGTACGGCAGGCAGGAGGCCGCATCCTCTCGATCGAGCCAGTGCCGCACAACCTCCAGCGGCAGAAGGCGAACGTCGTGCTGAACGGCATCGGCGACCTCGTCGACTACCTGCCGTGTTGTCTTGGCGCAACGCGCGGCGTCGTCCACCTCATGTCAGACGAGGTAGGCGGCGACAACAATGCCTTCATCGTTGAGGGCGCCGGCGGCATTGCCTGCGAAGTCGTCCCATTCGATGAATTGGCGGACGAGCGCAAGTGGCCAACGATCGGCGCAATGAAGATCGACGTCGAAGGGTACGATCCGCTGGTCATCGAAGGCGCACGCCGCCGCATCGCCCGCGACCGCCCACTGCTGCTGGTCGAATTCAATCGAGAGCGGATGGCCATCAACGGCCTAACGATCGAACCGGCGTGGAACCTGCTCCGCGACCTCGGCTACGACGCTTTCCGAGTGGAGAGACATGCCATGCGGCCGGTCAGTGATCCGGGAGCACACGAGAATCTTCTCTTCGTGCCGCGATGAAGATCCTCTTCATGGCCGACGTGCCGCGCGATCTCTCCTCCGGTGCCGCGGGAACCGAGGTTCAAACGATTGAAGCGTTGCGAGACCTCGGTCACACGATCGACGAGGTATGGGCTTCCGACCTCGGACGCCGCATTGCGCACGGCAACCTGCATCTTCTTCTGGAGCTACCCCGCGCCTACGAGCGGGAAGCGGTCCAGGCCTTACGGCGCGGCGCGTACGACATCGTCCACGTCAATCAGCCTCACGGATACCGAGCGGCGAAGGCGGTGCATCGGCTCTCGCCGCGCACCGCGTTCATCCATCGCTCGCATGGATTCGAGCTCAACGTCGAAGAGACGTTGCAGCGATGGCGCGAGGTCTACGGGCGCGATGAACGAAGCACAAGCCGCCGCGCCGCCTCACGCGTACTCTCGCCTCTTCTTGCACGGCACGCACGCGCGATCGCACGGGAAGCGGATGGCCACATCGTATCGTCATCGCTCGACGCGGAGTTCCTCCACGCACGTCTCGGTGTTCCTCGGGAACGGATAGCCGTCATCGCACAGGCAGCGCCTGATTCCTACCTGCGGAACGACGCGCCAGCGATGGAAGCGAAGCGGCTCCTACGCGTGCTGCATGTTGCCCAGGTTGCATTCTTCAAAGCCCCCATGATCACCGCGGCGGCGTTCAATCTCCTGGCCGCGGCGGAACGGGATCTCCGATTCACATGGGTGTGCGACCGGTCGAGCGAAGGCATCCTTCGAACACTCCTTTCCAACGAGGCAAATGAGCGAACCGAGGTCCGTCACTGGATGGCTCAGGACGCGTTGCGCGATACCTATGACCAACACGGCATTTTTCTCTTTCCCTCATTCTTCGAGGGCTTCGGAAAGGCATTCATCGAGGCCATGAGCCGCGGCCTCTGTGTCGCCGCGAGCGATGCCGGAGGGATGCACGACATCCTCGACGGGAGCAACGGCATCCTGGTGCCGGCAGGCGACGCGGTCGCGCTCGCGGATGCCGCGCTGGCGATCGTTCGCAATCCTGAAAATGCCCGCGTGATGAGTGCTTCGGCGATTCGGACAGCCCGCGAATATACGTGGCGGCGCGTCGGCAGCGAGACCGCCGCCTTCTACCGTGCCCGCCTCGCCGCGCGCGCTGCTGTGTGAAAATGACCGGCAGTGAAGCGAGCCCGTGTTGCCATCGTCGCGTCGCACGTCATTCAGTACCAGGATCCGTTTTTCCGGCTGCTGGCCGCCGATCCCATAGTCGACCTGACCGTGCTCTATCTTTCGAGCGCCGGCGCGCAAACGTATCAGGACAAAGACATGGGAACGTCGCTGCGATGGGACGTCGATCTGCTGACCGGCTATCGGCACCTGTTCCTTCGCAACCTCGCCGGCGACAGCAACCGCGGCTGGACACGGCACATCAATCCGGGCCTCGTTCCGGCGCTTCTGCGCGGTCATTTCGACATGGTGATCTTCATGCTGGGCTGGGGATCGGTCAGCGCCATGGCCGGCATCCTCACCTGCCGCCTGGCAGGCATTCCCTTCTTTCTCTACGGCGACAGCAGCTTTCCGCCGCCGGAGGACTCCTCACGACGCCGAATCCGCGCGAGCCTCCTGCGTTTGCTTTTCCGGAACACCACCGGCTTCATGGTTTCGGGATCCCTCAACGCCGACTACTATCGTCACTACGGCGCCGACCCAAACCGTTTCTTTCTCCTGCCGTGGGCCGTCGACAACGAGCGCTTCGAGAAGGCCAGCCGTTTCGCGGCGGGCGAACGGGAACGCATGCGCAATTCGCTCGGCATCCGGCCGGACCAGATCGTCTTCGTCTTCTCCGCGAAGCTCGTCGCGCGGAAGGACCCGATGACCCTTCTGCGCGCGTACGAACGGATGACGGACCGCGGCCGTGCCGTGATCCTCTTTCTCGGCGACGGCGTGCTGCGCGAGCCGCTCCAATCGTACGCGCGCGCGCACGAGCTCGATGGTCTGCGGTTTGCCGGTTTCGTGAACCAGAGCGAGCTGCCGAAGTACTACGGGCTCGCGGACGTCTTCGTGCTGCCGTCCACGTACGAGCCGCGCGGTGCGGTGATCAACGAGGCGATGGCCTGCGGGCTCCCGGTCATCGTCACCGACTGCTGCGGCTCGATCGGTGACATCGTGCTGGAGGGGGAGAACGCGTTCGTTTACCCAGCCGGCAACGACGAGGAGCTTGCCGCCGCGATGACCCGGCTGGCAGACGACGCGTCGTTGCGCCAGCGCATGGCGGACCGTTCGCGGCAAATCATCGACACCTGGACCTTCGCACGGGGGGTTGAAGGCGTGAAAGCGGCGGCACGCAGCCTCGAGGAAAGGCGGCCCGCGTGATCGCCGTTGCCATTCCGACGTACAACCGGGGAGTCATCGTCGCGCAGACCGTGGAGCGTCTCCTGGCTCTCGATCCACCGCCCGACACGATCATCGTCGTCGACCAGAGCCTCGACCTGAACGAGCCGCTGGCACGCTGGCATCGCCAGGGGCGCATTCAACTGATCCGCCTCGACGCGCCGTCGATCCCGCGGGCCATGAACGAAGCGCTGCTGGCAACGAGCGCAACCATCGTCCTCTATCTCGACGATGACGTCGAGCCATCGCCCGGATTGATTGCCGCCCATGTACGGGCCCATGCCGCGGAAGAGACGTGGGCGGTGGTAGGACAAATCCTCCAGCCCGGCGAGGAGCCGCGGCATTTCGAGCAGCCGGAGGACGACCTGGAGTTTCATTTCAACCACGACCGTGGACGGTTCGTGGCGAACGTGATGGCCGGTAATTTGTCGGTGAAGCGCGAGCACGCCATCGCTGCCGGCGGGTTCGACGAGAACTTCATCGGAGCCGGGTATCGTTTCGAAACCGATTTCGCTCTTCGCCTCATCGCCGCGGGAGGCAGGATCTGGTTTTCGCCCGAGGCGACACTGCGCCATCTCAAACTGGCCACCGGAGGCCTCCGTTCCTACGGCGACCATCGCAGCAGTCCCTCGCCAGCCCACTCGGTTGGAGACTACTACTTCGCCATCCATCACCGCGTTCCGCTATGGCGGTACGCCCTCCGGCGTATCCGCAGAAACGTGGTTACGCGCTACCACCTCGGCCATCCCTGGACTATACCGACGAAACTGATCGGCGAGCTGCGCGGCATTCTGCTGGCGAGGCGTCTGGCACGCCGAGGAAGGAAATTGATTCAGCGGCCTCCAGAAATGGCTCACGAGCCGCCCGCGTTCCACTGATCGGTCCGCACATGATCACCTTCACGATCCTCTTCCTGGCGCTGATGCTTCTCTCGGTGGCCATCGCACTCGTCGATTGGAGGCGGGGATGGCTTCTGGCCATCCTGGTCGGCGTACTGCAGGACCCGGCGCGCAAACTGACACCGGGAACGCCGGTGGTGATGTCGCTCAGCATGGTCCTGATTTACTTCGTCGTGGTCTTTGCAGCGCAGAAGACGCTTCAAACGCACGCGCGCGACTTTTCACGCCGTTTCAGCACGGTGTTCGGTGCGGTCACGGTCGTCCTCTTCTTTCTCTTTCTCGCCGCCGTGAACGGCATCTTCACGTTTGGGCTCGACGGTTGGAAGGCCCCGGCGCTGGGCCTCTTCATCTATCTCACCCCCATACCGGCGGTGATCCTCGGCTATGCCTATCTGCAGCGGGAGGAGCAGCTCTACGGCCTGCTCCGCTTCTACGCGTTCGTCACGTCGATCGCCATGATCGGCACGTCGCTGGAGTACTTCAGGCTGGACTGGCGCGTCCTCGGCACCGTGGCTCTCCACGAGGACAACCTTCGCATGATGACCGGCCTGACGATCCGGATGCTCTCCGGGTTTTATCGTGGTCCCGACATCATGGGACTGCATGCGGCTACGTTGACGATGATCGGCATCACCATGTCTCTGCGCTCGCGCGGTCTACGCAGGATCTGGATCTGGTTTCTTGTCAGTGGATGGGGGTTTTTCAACTGCCTGATCAGCGGACGGCGCAAGGCTCTCTACATGATCGCCGTGTTCGTCATTGCGTTTCTCTGGCGGTATGTCCGCCGTCTCTCCATGGCGCAAGCCGTTGCCGTGACCGTCCTCAGCCTGGTCATGGTCTTCGTCGTTACCAGGGTGTCGCAGGATGAAACGTCGAGCGCCTACACCCAGGGCGCGGCGACCACCCAGCAGGAGATCTTCGGCCGGCTCGAAGGTGGTCTGCGGGGCACCGTGGAGCAGTCCGGGATCATGGGAGGAGGCCTCGGTACCGCCACACAAGGCGCCTACCACGTGCTAAGCGAAAAAGGCATTGCCCAGCTCGGCTGGCAGGAAGGGGGCCTGGGCAAACTGGCCATGGAGCTGGGCGTTCCGGGCCTGATCGCCGTGGCCATCCTCGCGGGGGCAATGCTGTTGACGATGCTGAAGATCTCGAAGCATCCCGATGTCCCCGGTTCATCACAGCTCACGCGGGCGGCGCTGTTCGGCATCGTCGTGGCCAATATCGTCGAGTTTCTGGCGTCGGCGCAGGCTTACTCGGATCCGGTGCTGACGTTGCTGGCGGCCTTCTTCGTAGGCTGTACGTTTGCGACCGCGGCGCTCGACGAACGGCTGGCCGCCTCGGCGGCACCCGACGCGGCAGCGGTACGCCGGCCATTGACGTCGCCGGCCACCGCGTAGCACCGTAGCGGGCGTGCGCCTGCTTCACGTCGTCCCCACCTACCTCCCCGCCACGCGATACGGCGGCCCGATCTACGCGGTCCACGGACTATGCCGTGCGCTGGCCGCGCGCGGGCATGAGGTCGATGTCTTCACGACGAATGTCGACGGCGATCGTGACTCCGACGTTCCGATCGGCGTGCCGGTCAGCCTCGACGGAGTGCGCGTCCACTATTTTCCTTCGGCATCTCCCGGACAAAGAATCTACCTCTCACCTCCGATGCGCCGGGCACTCGCGGAACGAGTGGCGGCGTACGACCTTCTGCACCTGCACTCGGTCTTCCTCTGGCCGACCTGGGTCGCCGCTCGCGCAGGAGAGCGCACGCGTGTGCCGTACGTCGTCTCTCCCCGAGGAATGCTCGTTCCCGAACTGATCCGAAGAAAGAGCCGCCTGGTCAAGAATGCCTGGATCCGGCTCATCGAAACGCACACCTTCCGGAGCTCGTCCGGAATTCATTTCACGGCGCAACGGGAGTTGGACGACGCCCATCGGATTGGGATTCCGCTGCCTGATCCGTTCATCGTGCCGAACGGGATCGATCTGCCCGCCGCACCGTCGCGTGAGCGGGCGGCCGATACCCTCCTGTTCCTCGGCAGGATCAACTGGAAGAAGGGCCTGGACCGGCTTGTCGATGCGATCCAGGCAGTGCCCCAAGTCAAGTTGCTGATCGCGGGAAACGATGAGGAAGAGCTCACGCCGAAACTCCGGATGCAGGCGGAGCGAAGCGGCATCGCGGATCGAATCGAATTTCGCGGTCCGGTCTTCGGCGCGGCGAAGGAGGAGTTGCTGCAAACGTCGACGGCATTGGTGCTGCCATCCCTTTCAGAGAACTTCGGCAATGTGGTCCTCGAGGCCATGGCAGCGGAGCTGCCAGTGATCGTCACGCCGGAAGTAGGACTTGCCGCCGACGTTACCCTGGCTCGTGCAGGCATCGTCACCAGCAACCTGCCGGAACCGCTGGCCGCGGCGATTCATGATCTCCTCAGCGACGGCAGCGCTCGCGCGGCCATGGGCAAGCGCGGACGCGAGCTGGTGAAAGAACGCTTCACCTGGGATCACATCGCCATGCAAATGGAAGAACACTACCTACGGATCGCGGCGGCGCGCCGGTGACGATGGCGACCGTAGACATCATCATCCCGGTCTACAACCGTGCCGCATTGATCCGGGAGGCGATCGACTCCGCACTCAACGCGGCGCCGGAACTGCCGGTGGAGATCATCGTCGTCGACGACGCTTCGACCGACGGAACGTGGCAATCCCTCGCGGCATACGCGGACCCGAGGATCCGATGTTTCCGGATGGAGTCCAACAGCGGGCAATCCGCGGCGCGCAATCGCGGCCTGGACGCTGCTCGCGGAACCTACGTCAAGTTTCTCGACTCGGACGACATCCTCACGCCCGGGCATCTGGCGGCCGAGGTACAGGCACTCGCAACCACCGATGCCGAGATCGCCGCCTCCGGCTGGTACGCGGAGTCGCATGGCAGCACCGTTTCGTTCGACGCTCCGGTGTTCCGAACCATCGTTGACGACGTCCTGGCCGGACTGGCCGTACCGACTTCGTCCGCTCTGTACAAACGACGCGCGGACTGGCGATGGGATCCGGCCCTTCGGAAGCTCGACGACTGGGACTACTTCTGCCAGGCCGCCCTCGGAGCGAACCGGATTGTTACCGTGGAGGGCTCGGCATACACGATGCGCGAGCATGCCGGCGCGCGCATGACCAACACATCGATGCTGGCCAATGCCCGGGAGCACCATCGCATTCTTCAGAAAATCGAGGACAGGCTGTCGGCGGAAGGATTGCTCACGGCGCCGCGCAAGCGACGCCTCGCCCAGTATTTTTACAAGGAGATGCGGGTGCTCAGCCTGAATGACCCCGTCGCCTTCGAAGCCGCGGCGTCGCACATCCGTACACTCGACCCCGCCTTTCAGCCCCGCGACGAAGAACAGCAGCGGCTGATGCGGGTCCTGGCCCGCACCCTCGGCTTTCGAAATGCGATCCGGCTTCACAGCGCCGTGAAACGACTGGTGAAGGGCGCCGGTTAAGATCGACGCGCCGAGGCGCTCGCGGTGCGCGTAGGCCAGCCCATGCAGCGCGCGCGTCAGCAGCGCGCCGGCGCTCTCCGCATTCTCCTAGAAGAGCTCCTCGGCCAGCGCGACGATGATGCCCGCAGGGCCTCGCATGTAACACAGTCTGTACTTGTCCTCGTATTGGGCCACCTCGCCGACGAGCTCGGCGCCGTCGGCGCGGAGGCGAGCGACAGTGTCGTCGACGCTTTCGACGGTAAACATGACGCTCCGGAGGCCCAGCGTGTTCGGCGGTGCGATCGCCGGTTCGATCTCGACCAGTTGTGGATTGCGAAACTTCGTCAGCTCAAGCCGCCCGTGCCCATCCGGGGTCCGCATCATAACGATGTCGACCTGCACATTTTCGAGCCCGTTCACGTGGTCCACCCAATCTCCCTCGACCGCCGCCTCCCCCTCTTGCTCCAAACCGAGCGCGGTGAAAAAAGCGATAGCGACTGCAAGGTCGTCGACGACGACGCTGACGTGATCCAATCTCTTGACCGTCATGTCCCTTGTATAGCAGAGGCCATGCGCGGCGGTCGAGGCCGACCGGTCTAAACGAGTTTGACGGGATACGGTAAGCAGGAGCGCGGTCTTTCGGCCGCGTATCGTGAAAGGCTTATCCGCAGATGACGCAGATAGAACGCAGATGGAAGACGGTTTTATCTGCAGACATCTGCGCCATCTGCGGATCGTCATCTCTGGGTTGCAAACCACGCTTAAGTTCAGCCATTGCCGGCTAAGCGGCGAGACGCAAGCGCTCCAGCCGTCCCGTGCCGCTGGTACCATGCCTGCTCGATGCTCGATCGCATCACGCCGCTGATCCTCACGCGGGACGAGGAAGCGAACATCGGCCGGACGCTGACGCAATTGGCGTGGGCACGCGAGGTCATCATCGTCGACAGCCTGAGCTCGGACGGCACGGTCTCCATCGCGCGGCAGTTCGCCAATGTGCGCGTCGTTCCCCGGACGTTCGAATCGCATGCAGCGCAATGGGCGTTCGGGGTCGAGCAGGTGACCACACCGTGGGTGTTGACGCTCGACGCCGACTACTTCGTGACCGACGCCTTCGTGCGCGAGCTGGCCTCACTCGATCCGCCGCCGGACGTGGCCGCCTATGAGGCCGGCTTCATCTACGCCGTCAACGGCCGGCCTCTCCGCGCGGCGCTCTATCCGCCACGCGCGGTGCTGCTGCGGCGCGGCGCGTTCGAAATCTGGCAGGACGGCCATACGCAGCGAGTGCGCGTCCACGGCCGCGTCGAACGGCTCCGCGTACCTCTGATCCACGATGACCGCAAGGATCTTCGGCGCTTCATTGACCGTCAGAAGAAATACATGCGCCAGGAAGCGGCAAAACTGCGGGCCACACCGTGGAATGCCCTGCCGGTATCCGGCCGCGTCCGCAAGCTGCGGGTCATCGCCCCGTTCGCCACGTTGCTTTTCACGCTGTTCGTAAAACGGGCGGTTTTCGAGGGGAGGGCCGGCCTGCGCTATGCCGCCGAGCGTTTCCTCGCCGAAGCCGTCCTCTCGATCGAACTGTTCCGAGGTGGCCGCTGATGTCACGGCTCCGTGAGTGGCTCGCCCGCGCCGTCAGGTTGCCATTCCGTCTCGTGCCTCGGAATGCCGTCGTCCGCATCCGTTCGGGAGAGTTGCGCGGCTGGCGTTGGATCGCCGGCTCCGCTCCACATGGCTGCTGGCTCGGCTCCTACGAGCGGCATACCCAACGCCTGTTTCGTGAGAGGGTTCACCCCGGAGCCGTCGTTTTCGACATCGGCGCGAACGTCGGGTTTTTCACTCTGCTCGCTTCGAAACTCGCAGGACCGGACGGTCGCGTCCACGCCTTCGAGCCGCTCCCTCGGAATCTCTACTATCTCGAGCGGCACATCCGCCTGAACGAGGCCGGCAACATCACCGTTCATTCGCTGGCGATCACGTCGGCGACAGGCACGGCACGGTTTGGTGACGGTGAGAATACTTCGCAGGGAAGGCTGAGCCACGCCGGCGAGATTCGGGTGGTCACGGCGTCGCTTGATGATCTGCTTGCGAGTGGCCGGATTCCGCGGCCCGATTTCATCAAGATCGATATCGAAGGCGCGGAAGGAGAAGCACTCCGAGGAGCGGCGACATTGCTTTCCGCTACTCCGCTGACCATCGTTCTCTCCACGCATGGCTACGAACAGCACGAGATCTGTTGGGCGACCCTGAAAAACGCCGGGTTCAACCTCGAGCTTCTCCGCGACGGGACCGCCGACGGCGATTACCTGATCCTGGCCACGAAATAGATCACTGCCGCCGGATCATCACGCCGCCCATCACCAGCAGATCCATTTTCGTGCGCAGGAAACAATCAAGCGCCTGCGCCGGCGTGTTCACCACCGGCTCGTTCTCGTTGAACGACGTGTTGAGCACGAGCGGGATGCCGGTGGCGTCGCGGAAGGCTTCGATGAGGTGGTAGTAGCGCGCGTTCTGCTGTTCATCGACCGATTGCAGGCGCCCCGAGCCGTTGACGTGGGTCACGGCAGGGATCTGCGCCCGCTTCTCTTCGCGGATCTGGTAGACCTGCAGCATGAACGGCACGTCGTAGTCGGTCTCGAACCACTCGCCGACCGCCTCGCGCAGCACCGACGGAGCGAAGGGGCGGAACGATTCGCGCCGCTTGATCTTCTGGTTGAGAATGTTCTTCATGTCGGCGCGCCGCGGATCGCAGACGATGGAACGATTGCCGAGCGCGCGCGGCCCCCACTCCATCCGCCCCTGAAACCAGCCCACCACGTCGCCGTTGGCGATCTGCGCGGCCGTGCGGCGGCAGAGATCGCGCTCGTCGTCGACGCGATCGATCGTGCAGTGCGCCGCGTCGAGGTCCGCGCGGCGCGCAGCGATCGACTCGTCGACGGCGACGTCGTCGTACTCCGGCCCCCAGTACGCGTGGGTCATCACGAATGACTTCGTGTTGCCGAGAATCTCGTTCCAGACCCAATAGGCCGCCCCGATGGCACCGCCGGCATCACCTGCCGCCGCCTGGATGTAAAGGTCCTTGTACGGCGAGCGGTCGAAGACCAGACCGTTGGCCACGCTGTTGTACGCGCAGCCTCCGGCCAGGCAGAAGCGGGGATTCCTCGTCTTCTCGTACAGCGCGTTCGCGAGCGCGAAGAAGGCCTCCTCGAACATGGCCTGCATCGACGCGGCGAGATCCTTGTGCCTCTGTTCGATCGGCTCATCGGAGGCGCGCACGGGACCGAGGCGGTCGATGAGTTGCTGCGAGTAGACCGGCCCGATGACCGGCATCCCCCCCTGCCAGACCATGTCCAGGCCGGCGGAGTGATGCGTGAAGTAGTCGAGGTTGAGGCGGAACGTCCCGTCGGCTTGCACGTGGACGATGTCGCGCATGGCATCGATCCGCGATGGCTTGCCGTATGGGGCGAGACCCATCACCTTGTACTCGTCGCCGTAGTGCGGAAAGCCGAGGTATTGCGTCATCGCCGTGTAGAAGATGCCGAGCGAATGAGGGAAGCCGACCTCCCCGAGCACCTCGATCTTGTTGCGCGAGGCAATACCCCACATCGAGCTGACGAAGTCGCCGAAGCCGTCGACGGACAGCACCGCGGCGTCGTCGAACGGCGCAACGAAATACGCCGACGCCAGATGTGCGCGGTGGTGCTCGACGTGATGCAGCCTCGGTTTCAGCGACTCGAGGGCGAAGGCCTGCGCAAGCTCCTCCTCGATGCCGCTGATCTTGGCGCGGTTGGCCAACCGTTTGCGGATCGCGCCGAGCGACGGCCGTTTCGCCAGGATGAATTTCGCGCGCTGGAAAAGGCGGGCATTGGGGTCGCGGTTGACGGCGATGTGGTCGACGTCGTTCAGATCGATGCGCGCTTCGTCGAGGCAGTAGCGGATGGCCACGGAAGGAAACCCGGCCCAGTGTTTGATGCGCCGGAAGCGCTCTTCCTCGGCGGCGGCGACGAGCTTTCCATCGACCACGATCGCGGCCGCGGCGTCCGCGTGATGGGCGTTGATACCGAGGACGATCATGATGCGAGGGCACAGACAGGAGTGTGCATGCCCCATTGAGTCGGCGGCTCTTCACCCCATAATGCCCAGACGGCATGACAGCGCCACATCTGCTCTTCGTGAACCGATACTTTCATCCCGATCATTCTGCAACAAGTCAGATGTTGTCCGATCTCTCGTTTCATCTGGCGGAGGGCGGATGGCGGGTGGAGGTGGTGACCAGCCGCCAGCGTTACGACGATTCGTCGGCAGGTCTCGCTTCGCACGAAACGGTCCGCGGTGTTGTCGTGCACCGGGTCTGGTCGACGCGATTCGGCCGCGGATTCCTGCCGGGCCGTGCCATCGATTACGCGACCTTCTACGCCAGCGCGTTTTTCGCGCTCGCCCGCCGGGCGGCACACAACTCGACGATCATCGCGCTGACCGATCCGCCGCTGATCTCCGTCGTCGCGGCGATTGCGGCAATGCTGCGCCGGGCAACGCTCATCAACTGGACGCAGGATGTCTTCCCCGAGGTGGCCGAAGCGCTGGGCATGCGGGCGTTGCGTGTGCTCCGCCGGGTACGCGATTGGTCGCTTCGACGTGCGAAGGTGAATGTCGCCCTCGGCGATTTGATGGCCGCCCGGCTGCCACATGCCGCGGTCATCCACAACTGGGCCGATGCGTCGCTGCATCCGGTGGACGTCCCCCATTCGCGATTCGTCGTCGGCTACTCCGGCAACCTCGGGCGCGCGCACGACGCCCGAACGATGCTCGCGGCGATTCGTGCGTTGCGGAACGATGACGGGATCGAGTTCGCCGTCACCGGCGGCGGCGCACAATTCGAATCCCTCCGCGAAGAGCAGTTGCCGAACGTCCGCTTCGCCGGCTATGCGCCGCGCCAGCAATTGAGTGAGAGCCTCTCGTCGGCGGACGCGCACCTCGTCACGCTGCTGCCATCGCTCGAGGGACTGATCGTGCCGAGCAAGTTCTACGGCATTCTGGCCGTTGCGCGGCCGGTGCTGTTCATCGGCGCGCGGGATGGGGAACTGGCGCGTATCATCCGGTCACATGACTGCGGATTCATCATCGAGCCGGGTGACGGCGAGGAACTGGCTCGCCGGATCCGCGAACTGGCAGGCGATCGCGATCGGGCGCGCGCGATCGGTTTGCGCGGCCGGCGACTGTTCGAGGAACGGTTCGCGCCTCATATCGCGTTCGCGGCTTGGGAACGCGTCCTGACGTGAGCGGCCGCGGCGCACGGCTCTGCCTGATCGGCGTCGCCGCGGCAATGGCGGCCGCGGCGATCATGTTCGTGCAGCATCCCCCGCAATTCCGCTGGACGAGAACATCGCCTGATGCCTCGGTTCTGGTCGCGCGCATCGCCTCCCATCCAACCGATTGGGAGGCCGCAAGCGCCCTGACTGAGGTAGCCCTTGATGCGAAGCGCGGCAATCGCGTCGCCCTCTGGCGCGCCTCCTACGTACATGCATCGCTGCTCGCGCCTGACAACAAGGAACCTGCCACGGCCTTCGCTCGAGACGCGTTCTTCCACTGGAACGAACTGTCGGAGAAGGATAGACGCGATGTCCTGGCAGCCTACGGTCCACTCCTTCGCGATCCGGCCGTTTTCGCCCGAATGGCTCGCCCGCTCTTTGAGCTGACAGGCGATCTGTCGTTTCTTCACCGCGCAGGTCCTCTGACCGCGGACACTCCCGCAACCTTGATCGAGCTGGCATTACCGAACGGCATGTTTGCCGACTATCGCGCGCTACGCCCCGAGTTGCAGAAGAAGCGCCTGGAGGACTTCGCCAGCCACCGCGTTGCGCTCACGCCCGAAGAGCTGGTGGCGCACTTCCCGGCTCCGCCGTATCACACCGATGACGAGCCGCTGCTCCGGGCGCTCCTCGATGAGCTGCATCGCCGCCCGCTCCAGAACAATCCCAATCGCCCGAACGTCGTCGACGGGGTCGTCGACTACGCGTCAAGGCACAAGGTCGAGCCGCTGGACGGTCTGGAAATCATCACGCGAAAGCCCGGTGCGGCCAGCGTGGCGACACAAATCAAGATCGCGCAAGCGCTCGGCCTCGGAGACCGTGCGGCACAGCTCGAGATGGCATCCATCGATCCGCGGCGCGCAGAGGCAAACGTCTTCGAGTGGCAGGGGCTCTGCGAAAAAGATCTATGCACGCGGGCCTGGCGGATGATCGATGCAGAGCACGGGGTGGCGTTGACTCTCGAGACCGTCCTGACCGACGAGGTACCGGCATACGTCGAGATCTACATCGACGATGACCTGCGCGCCGAGGGAGACGTCGGACCGAGGCGGAACTTCATCGTTCCCGCCGGAAACCGCGGCGCGCATCGGATCGAGCTGGTACTGGTGAACCCAACCACACGGAACGGCGCTGCCCGGCGCGTTCACATCGCCAGCATTACGACTCTCTAGCGACGATTGCCGCTCCTGCCATTGCGGCGACCGTGATCGTGTTCGCGGGGATGAAGAAGTTGAAATCGACCAACGCGTGGATCATGGCGATGGCAATGCTGGTGAGCACCGCGGCGTTGAACGCCCGATGCCGCCAGCTCATCGGCACGTTGTGCTTTCCGAACGTCTTGCGCGCCAACGCGGCGAAGCCACCGAGGAGCGCCACGAACGAAACGATGAAGCCAACCGCGCCGGTCGTGGCCAGAATCTCCGCATAATCGTCGTGGGCATGGTTGGCGAGCACCTCGGTGGAAGTCGAGCGCGTCATCGGCACGACAGCCTGATACGTACCAGCCCCGCTGCCGAAGAGCGGAAACATTTCCCAGATGCGCACCGCCCCGAGGACGGAAGCGCGCCGGGAATCGAGCTGCGCTGAGCGGCTTTGCGCGAGGCGGCTCACTGTTTCGGTGCGGCCGACGACAAGAATCGTGATGACGATCGCGACCGTCACCGCGATGGCGATCAACACGCCCCGAAGGACCGCGCGCCGTCCGGGGCTTGCCAATCCACCGACGACCGCGAATCCACCAATGATCGCAAGCACGGCACCGCGCGATTCCGACACGAGCACTCCCACGACACAAGCCGCTGCCGCGAGCAGACCGCACGAAAAAGGGACCAGACGCCTTTCCACCAGCTTGACCATCCGCCGGCCGAACAGGGCACCGGCTGGAGCGGCGGTGTGCCAGGCATACGCGGAAAGATAAAGCGCCATCGGAAGCAGGACGGCCGAGTAGTTTGCGAAGTGGTTCGGATTGACGAAGGTGCCGGAGGCGCGGCCGAAGATGAGCGTGTTCTTCCATCCCCAGATGTCGTACCTTCCGAGGGTGGCCTCGTTTACGGCGTAGATCGTTTCGAAAACCGCCACCGCCGCCAGCACGGAAGCCATGATCGTGCGGCGCGCCATGTCGCGCACCAGGATCATCGACGCGAAGAACGTCGCGAAATAGGCGAGCACGCGGAAGAAGTGCAGCGCGGTCATCGATGGGTCGACCGTGATCGGATGGAGAGCCGTCACAGACATGCCGCCCAGCGAGGCCAGGCGCGCGGCCCGCTCCCAGATCGCGGCGGACTGAGGCGACAGAACACGCAATACGGACAGCGGCATCGGGATGAGCTGGAGTCCGATCACGGCCACGAAGAGAACGCCGCCTACGAGCCAGATCCGGCCGGGACGGGTGAGTGTGAACGGGCTGGCACGCGTGGCACGAACGAGCGCGGCCAAGGAACAAATGAGGAGAGGAGGAACGATCAGCGGCAGTTGCGAAGCGTCGCTCGCCGAACCGAAGGGCATCGGTACCCAGACCAGGAAGCCCAGCAGCAGCACGAACAGGACGGCGTCCAGGCCACGCTTCGTCGATTCCGGCATTAATCCATTGTAGAGGCCGTGCTACCATCATGAGGGTCCGAAAAACGGTTGAGCGTGGTATCAAATGGACGTGGAGGGTTCGTGGGGCAAGGAAAGCGGCTTTTTATCGTCGCCCTGGTGGTGTCTGCCTGCGGTGCCCGTGGTGTGTTCGCTCAGAACGGGCTTCGCGACCGCGAGCGGGCATTTTCAGCCAGCCAGGAGATCGCCAACGACCTGCGGAAAGCGCACTTCCACCACGGACCGTTTTACCTCCTCAGCACCTTCCAGCTCTCCGATATCGGCTACGACTCCAGCTTCTACGTCCCCACCGCCGACAAACAGGCAGGCTTTCGCTTCGGTATCCAGGCGCCTACGAGGCTCTACATCGTTCCTCAGAAGAAGACGGTCTACTCGATCGAAGTACGGCCCGAGCTGAGTTTTTTCGCCCGCAGCCGAAACTCAAAAAACATGGTCTTCGGCTATCAGGCCCGGGCGGATGCCCAGTACCTGCTCAACCACCTTTACCTCGACTTCTACACGCAGAGCGCCGATCAGCTCCGGGCCGACGTGGCCGAGATCGCCAGGCTGCTCACCGAAAAGGCGGCCGTCACCGGCGTATCCGGTGAGCTGAAGTACTCGAGCCGGACCAGCATGACCTTCAACGCGGCAACGTCAAAGACCAGCTACCCGTTGACCGCCATTCAGCCGGAGCTGGCGGTCCAACTCCTGGATCGCAGTGCGCACAACTATCGCCTGACGGTGCATCACAAGACCTTCCCTCTCACGGCCTTGTTCCTGGCCGGGGAGTACAGCGACTACTCCTTCCCGTCTGCCGTCTTCAAAAACTCGCGCCGGGAGTACGCCGGTGCGGGTTTCGTTCATGACAGCGGCCGCACCGTGACGCGTTTCGAGCTCGGCGACGGCAAGCTCGATTTTTTCCGTCCCGGACAGCACGACTTTCAGGGAGTGCTGGGCAATCTTTCCTCGAACAGGAAATTCGGACACTCGACCACCGGCAGCCTGGCCGTCTCCCGCGACGTCGACTTCTCGATCTTCCTGTTCAACAACTATTACATCGCCGACCGATTCAGCAGCGGCCTGGCGTGGGACGCAACCCGCCGCCTCACGTTGACCGCGCAGGCCGCGCTGGGCCGGGATTTGTACGAGACCCCGGTCAACGGTCCTCATGGGTTTTTGAAACGGCGCGATGTATTCACCTTTCCCAGTATCGGGTTTACGTACGGGTTCGCCCGCCTTCGTGCCGGGGCCGACATCGGTTATGTACGAAGGACGTCGAACTTCGACGTAAACCTCGACAAAGGAATACGAATCCTGTTCCGGTTGTCATTCACACCCTAGAAGCAACAAATAACTCTCTCACCTCGAAGGATGGGGTGCCTCCTTTTTTTGACGGAGAATTTTGACGATCCGGTACGGAGAGCTGACGCTCGACCAGTTAGGATCAGTTCTGGTCCATGTCAAACGAGGGGAACTGTTCGGGCGTCTCGGGTTACCCCGAGCCCCGGCGATGAGCGCTGGAAGGTAGAAATGAACCGAGCCGCATATGCAATCGTGATCGTGGCGCTGTCATCTGCTGCGCTCGCACAAAACACACCGCTGACGCAGCAGCAGGTCCCGCCACACGCGATGCTTTCCAACGACACGCAGAGTGCCAGTGACGCACCCATCGGCCCTCGCGACGTCATCGAAATCAAGGTGTTTCAGGATCCGAATCTCTATACGAAGATGACCGTCATGGACGACGGCCGCATCACCATGCCGCTCATCGGCAAAGTGGACGTTTCAGGTCTGACACCCAGTGAGGTGGAAAACCGCATCAAGGGTCTGCTCGACAAGTACATCAACAAACCGGACGTCTCCGTAACCGTGCTCGAGGCGGGCAGCAAGCCGATCTCGGTCATCGGCGCGGTGACGCGGCCGGGACGCATCGGGATCACCGGAAACATCAATCTCATCCAGGCCATCACCCAGGCCGGCGGGCTTGCCAACGGATACGGTCGGACCCTCTATGTACTTCGCACGGCGGCGAACGGCCTGACCGAGCAGATCGCGATCGATATCGACGATCTGATGGTCAACGGCAACCCCGATCTCAATCTGCCGTTGCGGGCGAACGACGTGATCAACGTTCCCATCGACGCCTCGATCAACATTTACGTCCTCGGAGAGGTGATGCATCCGGGCAGCGTGCAGTTCCGCCGCTCGCAGTCACCGACCCTTCTGCAGGTTCTCGCCGCCGCCGGCGGCCCGACCGACCGCGCCTCCAAGAGGGTCATCCTCAAGCGCGTGGTGGGTGGCGTGGAGAAGACATTTCACTACGATTTCAAGAAGATCATCGACGGCCGCCAGAATGACGTCGTGTTGCTCGACGGCGACCGGATCGTTTTCGCGGAAAGCTTTTTCTGACGCACACGGCCGAAGATCGGGCTAATGGTCTTGATCTCGAGATCGAGCCCGCTGGAAGCCACTGAAGCCATTCACGGTTACCATCCGTCATGGACCTGAACACGCAGGAAGTCCATCTCTCCCATTACTGGAACATCATCTACAAGCGATGGAAGGTCGCGGCGTCGATCCTCGCGGTGGTCATGGCAGGTACCTTTCTGGCCAGCCGTCTTGCAAAGCCGCTTTACCGTTCGGCGATCGAGATCCAGATCGAGCGGGAGAATCCGAATCAGCTCACGGTCGATGACCTCTTCGGCATTGCTGCTTCTGACCAGGAGTTCCTGCAGACGCAATATGTCCTGTTGAAAAGCCGCGGCCTGGCCGAGAGAGTCATCGACGACCAGAAACTTCTGAGCGATCCCGAGTTCTACCCGGCCGGCATTTCAGGAAAGACGCCGGCCCAGATCGCCGATATTCGGGCGGCGATGGCCGGCGTCATCAACGGTCCCCTGGAAGTCACTCCCGTGCGGAACACGTCGCTGGTCGATATCTCCTACATATCGTCAACGCCCCGCCTCGCGCAGAAGATCGTCGAAGGCGTCGGCGAGTCGTATATCCGTATCAACAACGAGAAAAAGTTTGAATCGGTGAAGCAGACCAGCGAGTTTCTCGATCGCCAGGTCGCTCAGGTTCGTGCGGACATCGAAGTCACTCGCCGGCAAATCCAGCAATTCGGCGAGACAAAAGGGCTCGTGTCGAGTGCCGATGCCAGCAGCATCCCCTACCAGCGGCTCATGAAGCTGACCACGGACGTTCAGAACTCCACCAACGCCCGTCTGGAAAAGCAAAACGCATTCGACTCGCTGTCGCGCGCCAATCCGGAGTCGGTCACGAGCGGCGACCTGCTCGTCAGTCAGCTCACGGAAGAGGAATCACGGAAGCAACGCGAATACAGCCAGAACCTCACCACGTTCAAGCCCGACTATCCGCAGATGGTGGCGCTGAAGAACTCGATCGAAAAGACCCACCAGGCCCGGATGTCCGCGATCGCCAGCGCCTTCGGTCGTATGCGCGACGCCGCGAAACGCGATCTTTCGGCCGCGCAACAGAGCGAAGACCAGATGTACGCGGCCATGATCGCCCAGAAGCGCGAGACGATGTCGCTCAACGTCACCGCGGCCGGGTTTGGCGACCTGACGCGCACGCTCGAGTCGAAACAAACGCTGCTCGATCAACTCGAGAAGCGGCAGAACGAGACCGAGGTCACCGCCCGGCTTCGCGGCTCGGCATCGTCGAACATCCACTTCGTCGACCATGCCCAGTTGCCGACGGAACGGTTCAACGTGACTCTGCGGAAGAACCTGCAGAACGCTTTCCCGCTCGGCGTGGTGCTCGGCCTGGCCGCAATCTTCTTCCTCGAATACATGGACCGCTCCATCAAGACGCCCGAGGAGCTCGAACGGGTCACGAAGTTTGCCTCCCTCGGCGTCATCCCGGCCGCCAGCTCGGCCGGCCGCGGCGCATACGGCTACGGTTACGGCCGCGGGACGGCGAAGCTGCGGCCTGTCGTCGAAGCTGGCGACGAGCAGACCGGCATCGACCTCCTGCCGCATAGCGATACCCGCTCCGCCATCGCCGAAGCGTATCGCGCCTTTCGCACATCGCTGCTCCTGGCATCGGCAAGCTCGCCGAAAGTCATCGTCATCTCCTCGACCTTCGCTCGTGAAGGGAAGACCACGACCTCGGTCAACCTGGCCACCGTCCTGGCCCAGATGGGCAAGCCGGTGCTGCTCATCGATGCCGATCTTCGCCGCCCGCGGCTGCAGAAGGTTTTCCGCGGCAAGATGAACCTCGGCCTCGTGAACTACCTCGCCGCGAACATCCCGCTCGACGACGTCATCCAGGAAACCCAGGTCCCGAACCTCTCGCTCATCCTCTCCGGGCCCACGCCTCCGAACCCGTCGGAACTGCTTGGCTCCGACCGGATGAAGCACCTCATCCACGAGATCCGGGCCCGGTTCGCCTTCGTCATCTTCGACTCTCCGCCGGTCATGGCCGTGACCGACTCGATCGTCCTGGCCGCGAACGCCGACGGCGTCGTGCTCTGCGTTCACGGGGGGCAGACCCCGCGCGACATCGTGCAACGCGCGGCCGAGCGCCTTCGCCAGAGCAACATCCCGGTCCTTGGCGCAATCCTCAACAACCTCGATCTGCAGCAGTACGGCTATTCGTTCAAGAAGAGCTACTACGATTACTATGACGAGGAATCCCGCTCGTCGAAGGATCAGCCCGCCAAGAGGGTCGGATAATCCGGCGAGGGATGCCTCGCATGATCGACATCCATCACCATTGCCTTCCCGGCGTTGACGATGGTCCTCACACCCTCGCCGAGTCGGTCGACCAGTGCCGGATGGCGGCGGACGAGGGGATCGAGACGATCGTGGCCACGCCGCACGTGCTTCGGGGGCGCTGGAAGAACACCTCCCGCACGCAGCTCACGTCGATTCTCGACGAACTCCGCGAAAAGGTCGGCGAGACCCCGCGCATCGTTCTCGGCTCCGAGTACTTCTTCGCACACGACATGGACGAGATGCTGCGGGCGGAGTCGATCATCCCGCTCGCCGGCGGCCGCTACATCCTCGTCGAGTTCGCCAGCAATTCCGTCCCTCCTCTCGTCCGCGATCCGCTTTACCGCATCCAGCTCGAAGGGTGGACGCCGGTCATCGCGCATCCGGAGCGCAACATCGTCTTCCAGTCGAAGCCCGAGTTTCTGGCGTCTCTGATCCGGATCGGCGTGAAGACCCAGGTCACCACGGGCAGCGTCACCGGCGAATTCGGTCCCGAAGCGCAGGCCGCGGCCGTCGACTGGCTCAAGCGCGGATGGGTCCACATCATGGCCACCGACGCGCACAACGGAACCAGGCGGCCGCCCCGATTTCGTGCCGCGCGCGAGCGCGTGGCCGACCTCGTCGGCGAGCAAATCGCGCAGGCGCTCTTCGTCGACAATCCAAAATCAATCGTAGAAAACCGTGGACTCGTGTACGATCCTGATCTGCCGGAGGCGTTCGGCAGGGAATCCGGTCGGTTCTTCAGCCGCATACGAAAGATGCTTACAAGGTGAATCTACAGTTGCGCCTGCTCGTGGCGCTATCCGTCGCTCTTACCGCCATTCCCGCTTTCGCGCAGAGTTTTTACGAGTCGCGATTCCAGAATGGTGTCGTCGATTTCAACCGCGCCTCATACGCCCGCGCGGTCGACGAGCTGCGTGTTGCCGCATTCGGCCGCGTCGACGACATTCCCGCGTACGAGACCGCGGAGATCTACCTCGCCGTCGCAAACGACAAGCTCGACCGTGTCGAAGACGCCCGGCTGGCCGCGCTGAAAGTGGCTCAGGCGGAGCAGATCAAACCGTCCTACGCCGCGCTCCAGCTTCCGGCCGAGCTGCGAACCGCCTTCGAACGGCTTCTGCCGGCACTCCTCAGCCGCGAGCAGCTCGCGAACGTCCCTGCGTTTGCACGATTCGCCGGCCAGGCCCTCTCCGCGACCACCGGAACGCCGACCCCAAGCCGCCGTCCTCCTCCGGTGGTGCCGACGCCGACCAAGGAGCCCAACGTCGCCGTGACCGCGCCGAAGAACGAGAAGCAGGCCGAGACGCCGCAACCGGCACTCGACTACGGCAGGCTGGCCCTCGAACGGGTTGCCGCGGGCGACGAAGCCGGCGCACGCCGCTACGCCGACCTTGCCTTTGCCGCGGATGACACCAACCCGAACGCACATGCAGCGCTCGCGCAGATCGGCCGTGCCCACGGCGCATGGAGCGAAGTCGCGGAGCACTACGCGGTCGTCCGGACGCGCCGGCGGCTCACCGACGACGAGTCCGCGGCCTATCTCATCGCGCTCGTACGCATCGGCCGGCCCGCCGATGCGGATGGCGTACGTCACATCCTCCCCGCATCCGTCCTCAACCGCCAGGACGTTCGCGAGTCACTGCAGACGATCGATCCGAAGCCAGCGCCGCAGCCGGTCGTGCCGGTCCCTCTTCCCAGGCCTGTGCAGCAGCCGGCACCGGTACAGCCGGCATCCATACAGCCTGCACCCGTGCCCGCAACCATCACTCCATCTCCGGTGGTCCCTTCGACGACGGAACCGGTGACCGCGCAGATCGCGAACGCGGAGCGGATGGTGGAGAAAGGCAATATCGTCGGAGCTCGCAGCGAGCTGCGTCGGATCGCTCTGATACCGGATCTTCAGCGCGGCGAGCGGCAGGCGCTGGCCCGCGCCCTCAGCAAGACCGCTCTCTACGCGGAATCGTCCGCGCAGTACCGGAAAACATATCCGCTCAAGGCCGGCGAAGAGAGTCACATGTTCTACGAGGCCGTGAACCGCTACGAGCTGGGGGACTACGCGCTGGCCCGCCAGTTGATCACCCGGGCCATGCCCGCGTTGCCGCAAACGCCGGCGATCCTGGCCTATCGCGACCGGATCATGGCCCAGCAGTGAAATTTTGCCGTATGATCCTGCTTTGTCCGAGGTGACCATGAAGATCCGCATCCTGCTCACTCTCGCCTTCGCGATGAGCGCCGTCGCCGCCATGGCCGTGCAACCGGGCTCGATTGAGCACTATCCGCCGGGCTGCATGGTCGAGGGCGAAATGGCCATCATGAGCGTCGAGACGGTCGACGACGGCATTCTCCGCGCGTACTTCCGCCGCCAGGGAGCAACCGACTGGTGTTACGTCGACGGTAGGAACCTCGGCAAGATGTCGCAGGTGACGATGCCGAAGTTCGATCCCAACGAGGAGATCGAGTACTACTTCATCGTCCTCGAAGGGAAGCGCATCGTCGCCAAGAGCCCACGGATCTACAACGCCCGGAACGATCATCACTGCGAGGCGCAATTCGCGCGGCACGCCATCATGGTCACGCTGGAGTGCCTTCCGCCCGGCACCAATCCGATCTCGCGATCGATGTCAGCCGGCTACGCCACCAAGACCATCGTCGGCAAAGACCCCGCTCCGAGACAGTCGCCCGAGAAGCCCGACGAGGCACCGCGGCCCGGCGCCGGCCAGGATTGATCTCTCTCGATCGCCACCTCGAAAGGCCGCCGTTTCCGGCGGCCTTTTTCGTTCAGTGCGCTTTTGCCTTTTTCACTTCTTCGGTCAGCGCGGGAACGATGGTGAAGAGATCCCCGACCACGCCGAGGTCGGCGATCCGGAAGATCGGCGCCTCGGGGTCCTTGTTGATGGCGATGATGTGCTTCGACGACGACATGCCCGCCAGATGCTGGATGGCGCCGGAAACGCCGGCGGCGATATAGACGTTCGGGCTGACCACGCGGCCGGTCTGGCCGACCTGATGCTGATGATCGATCCAGCCGGCGTCCACGGTTGCGCGCGATGCGCCGACCGCACCGCCGATGGCGTGCGCGAGATCGCGGATGAGAGAAAAGTTCGCCGCTTCTTTCAGCCCGCGCCCGCCCGACACGATGATGTCCGCTTCGACGATCGACAACTCCCCCGCTTCGGAGACCTTCGTTTCGACGACCTTCGTTTTCGAATCGGGAGACGCGTTGATCTCGACGACCTCCGCCGCGCCTCCACCCGCCTCCTCGGCGGGAAAGGCGTTGATGCGCGTCGTGGCGATGGCAGGCGTACCGCTGATCTCGACGGTGGCGAACGCTTTCCCCGAATAGACGGGACGGCGCGCGCGCAGCTTGCCGCCGGTCCACTCGAGCCGGTCGACATCCGAGGCCACGCCGGCGTTCAACCGCGCGGCCAGCCGCGGCGCGAGATCGCGGCCGTTCGAAGTCCCGCCGAAAAGGACGATCGATGCGGAAGCCTGTTCGACGGCCGCCTGCATGGCGCTGGTGTACGTCTCGGTGTTGTAGCCGCCGGCGTTGGTGACGTAGAGCTTCTTCGCACCATACCGGCCCGCATCGTCCGCGGCGGCACGATCCGCGGCGAAGGCCGCCAGATCGCCGCCGGCGGCCTCGGCGAGCTTGCGGCCGATCGAAAGAGCCTCGCGTGAAGCCTTCTTGAGTTTGTTGTCCTGAACTTCGCAGAAAACGAGAACGGTGGGCATGGTTGTTTGAAGTTGCTGGGTTGCTGGGTTGCCGAGTTGCTAGGTTGCTTAGTTGCTGAGTTGCTGGGTCTCGGCAACCGAGCAACCCTGCAACCTAGCAACCAAGCAACTCTGCAACCCAGCAACCTTCAACTACAACGCCTTCGCCTCCTCTTTGATGTAGCGGACGATTTCCTTCGCCGCCGCTTGCGGATCGGTGCCGTCGATCTTGCGGCCGCCGCTCTTCTCAGGCGGCAGTTCCAGCGACACGACGGTCACGCGCTGGTTGATGACGTCGGACTCGGAAAGGCCGAGGTCCGCGATCGATTTGGTGTCGATGGCGATCTTCTTCGCCGCCATGATTCCCTTGAGCGACGCGTAACGAGGCTCGTTCAACCCCTTCTGCGCCGTGATCACCGCTGGCGTCGCCGCTTCGATGATCTCCTCCGCTCCCTCGATCTCCCGATGAGCGGTGACCTTGCCTCCGGCGGCGTCGAGGTGGGTGACGACGTTGATCTGCGGATAGCCGAGCAATTCCGCGACCATCGGGCCGACGAGCGAGTTGTCGGTGCCGACACCCTGCTTGCCGAAGAAGATGAGATCGTGCGGCAGGGTCTTGATCGCGGCCGCAAGTACTTTGGCGATGCCGAGCGAGTCGGCGTCGCCGGACTCGCCTTTCACGTGCAGCGCCCTAGTGGCGCCGCGCGCCAGCGACTCGCGCAGCGCCTGCTGCACGCGGTCGGGACCGAAGCCGAGAACGGTGACGTCGCCGCCCTCTTTTTCTTTCAGGCGGATGGCCGCCTCGAGGGCGTATTCGTCGTAGGGAGAAACGATGTATTTGACGCCGGTTTCATCGATATGGCGCCCGTCGCCACCGATCTTGATACGCGTCTCGGTGTCGGGCACCTGCGCGATACAAACCACGGAATTCAAGGTTGGCCTCCGATAAAGCGCCCGGATGATAGGGAAAAGGCACGCGGTTCGCAAACAAGGCTTCCCGATTCACTTCAGCGGTCATCAAGAGCCAGCGAGAGCCCGAACGGAGGACGCGATGCCATTCACGAACCGGCAACACGAGGTAGATCCGAACCAGGCGGGCCCGCGCCGCGTATTCCGGTCGCCGATGACCGATTTCAAACGCCAGACGCGCGGCGGCAACGGAAACAGCAACAACCGCAACGTGAAGACGGCCCCTCCCGAAGTGACGAATGCCGAAAATTTCTACTACATCAAGCAGATGAGCTCGAAAACGCCGATGGTCATCATCATGACCGACGGTGAAGAGATCCGCGGTTGGATCGAGTGGTACGACAAGTCCTGCCTGAAGGTAAACCGCGACGGCGCGCCCAATCTCCTCATCCAGAAACACTGGATCAAGTACCTGTTCAAGCAGGAGGAGGAGTAAGTCCGCGTTGCTGTTGCTCGGTTGCTGAGTTACTGGGTTTCGGGGTCTCGGGGTTGCGCGGTCTCGCGGTGTTCGCTTGCTACGACGCCGTCCCAAATCGAACACTGCGAGACCGCGCAACCCCGAGACCCCGAAACCCAGTAACCGAGCAACCTTGCAACCCGCCCGCGCAACCCCGCACTACAATCCCTCTCCGTGCAGCCACTCGCCATCACCCTCGGCGATCCGTCCGGCATCGGCGCGGAGATCGTGTTCAAAGCACTCGAGGACGTCGATGTCCCCGCGCGCGTCTTCGGCAGCCGGGCGCTCGCAAGTCCTCCGGACGGGGTTGATTTCGTCGACGTCGGAGGCACAGGTCCGATCCGCTACGGTGGCATCGATGCCGCGTATGGCCGCGTTGCTCTCGATTCCATCGACGCCGCGCTGCACGCCATCGAGGCCGGCGACTGCTCGGCGCTCGTCACCGCGCCGATTCACAAACAGGCCATCGCTCTGGCCGGCTCCCCTTTCCCCGGTCATACCGAGCTCCTCGCCCATCGCGCCGGTCTCAAACGCTACGCGCACGATTACGCGATGTATTTCGATTCGCCGAAGCTGAAGTCGGCGCTACTCTCGGTGCATCTCCCGTTGCGGGACGCCGTGTCGGCCATCGATGCGGATGACATCACCGCTCTGGCGCGGCTCACCAGCCGCGAATACACGCGCCTTTACGGTCACCCGCCGCGCATCGCCGTTGCCGGGGTGAATCCGCACGCCGGCGAAGGGGGGAAATTCGGCGACGAGGAGCGGATCATCGGGCGCGGCGTGGCGCGGGCGCGCGACGAGGGGCTGGCCATCAGCGGACCGCATCCGGCCGACACGATCTTTCTGGCGGCATCTCGTGGACAATATGACGTTGTGCTGGCGATGTATCACGATCAGGCCCTCATTCCGATCAAGACGATGGCGTTCGACGAATCGGTGAACGTGACCATCGGGTTACCGTACCTGCGCGTGTCGGTCGACCACGGCACGGCTTTCGACATCGCCGGCCGGGGAATCGCCGACGCCGCGCCGATGCGCTATGCCATCCGCTGGGCCGCTGCGCACGCAAACGCTCACGTCGGGAGCTTCGTCCCATGAACCGCTGGGGGACGCGCATTCTGGCGCTGCTGATGCTCGTCGTCTTCATGCTGCTGATGCTGAATCTGCAGCGACAGCTTCTGGTGCTGTTGCGCAACCGAGGCGGAGCGACGACGACCGCGACCTCAAGCACGCCTTGAAACGACACTGGCTCGCCGTCGCCGTTCTCTTTCTCGTCGCCTCGGCATGGGGCGCGACGTTCACGCTCGTCAAGCAGGTCCTGACCCGCATCGCCCCGGAGCCGTTCATCTTTCTTCGATTCATCGCCGCCGGCATCGTGCTGCTCGTCATCGCCCTCGCCATGCGCAAGCTTCCACGCGCCGCCATTCGCCCCGGGATCGTGCTGGGCGCGCTCATCTTCGCCGGCTACTGGTGCCAGACCCGCGGGCTGATGACCATCTCGCCATCGCGTTCCGCGTTTCTGACCGGCCTTTACGTGGTGATGGTCCCCTTCTGCGACCGGCTGCTGTTCGCGAAACGGGTCGCCGCGCGGGCGTGGCTCGGCTGCCTGCTCGCCGCCGCCGGAACGACGCTGCTCATCGGCGGCATCGATGCGCGCGCCGGCTTCGGCGACATCCTGACCATCGCCGGCGCGATCTGTTTCGCCATGCACGTCATCCTTTCCGCGAAGTACAGCGCCGCCATCCCCTCCCTCGGACTTGCCGCCGTGCAGGTCCTCGTCGTCGGCATCGCGGCGGTGCCGCCGTCGCTGTTCGTACCGCGCCCGCGGATGACGGCCGCGGTGATCGCCGTGATCCTCTTCACCGCCATCGTCACCACCGCCCTGGCATTCGTCGCGCTGATGTGGGGGCAGTCGCGGGTCACGGCCACCGAGGCCGCGGTCATTCTGGCGTTCGAGCCGATGGCCGCCTCGATCACGTCGATCGTCTTCGAGCACGAGCCGGTAACAGCAGGATTCGCCGCCGGCGCGGCAATGATCGTGGGAGCGATGGTCCTTTCTCAACTCCCAGTTTCGCCGCGCCGCGATCCGATGTCCGCGTGACGCATGCCCTTCGGCTAGCCTGCATTTCTCACACGCTCACTGGAATTGTTCCCTCGAGAGCCTTGCCACTCCCTTTATCGAGAGCCCTTCTCCCCACGCGGTTTCTTGCGGGGGGAGAAGGTGGCGAAGCCGGATGAGGGGGGCGCTTTACGAGATATTCGCGATTTACCGACGCTGGTCCGAGAGCGCTCGAAGGCGCGCGAATCACGAACTCGTGAAACGCCCCCTCATCCGGCTTCGCCACCTTCTCCCCCAGCTGAAAAGCGCTGGGGGAGAAGGACTCTCGATTGGAGGTACTGCCGAGAACGAACCGCTGGCACAACTCCACATCGTTCCAAGTCTCGCCACCAACAGGATTCCGGCCATTCCACTCCGCGTGTGAGAAATGCGGCTAAGATCGCCGGATGGACGGAAACCGGTTGGTCAAGTTGATCGTCATCGTCGCGCTTGTCTTCGTAGCGTGGAGGTACGGGATTCCGTGGGTGAAGAAGCAGTTCAGCGGACATACGACGGCCTCTGCCTCGTCGGACAGCTCGTGCGTCACCGCGGCCCGGCAGGCATCCGAGGCCTGGGGCAGCGGGCTTCGTAGCTTCGTCAATCCGCCGTACGACCTCGGCGCCTGGTCGAGCTTCCGTGGCGGCGTCGAGGCGAAAATCGCGGCCGCCGAATCGGAGTGCAGCGCGTCATCGCAATCGTGCGATGCGGCCCGCGGCGCGATGAGCGACCTGAAGAGCCTCATCGCGGAGCTCGATGCCGCCATCACCAAAGGCTCGCCCGTTCCGGAAGACGCGGTGCAACGGCAGGAAGCGATCGATGCCAGGATCGAGGCCGCCGCCGACCTGGCGAGCTCGGGGAAGTAGCGGTTGCGGAGTTACGCGGTTCGTACACAGTAGCGCGTCTTGAAAAGGAGAGCGGGCGTCCCCGCCTGCTCCCGACGCGGCGTCTCGCCCGGCGGTGGGTCCGACCGACAGCAGGGTTGATCGTAAAAAACGCGGATCGGACGTCGCTGATTGTGGCCCGACATTTACGTTCGCCTTCGTCCCCACCGCCGGGCGGGGACGCCCGCTCTCCTTTCCACACCGCGAGACCCCGCGACCTCATCTCACACTCCCATCTCCTCCGCCAGCGCCACGATCTCGTCGCGAAGCTCGCGGCGCGTGCGCATGAGCCGGGCGAAGGCTGCATGCCGCGCCACGCGCCAGGTGAGCACCCGCGTTCGGCCGATCACGTCATCGAGCTGTTCGGAGAAACGGAGGGTGACGTAGCCGATGAACGGTAGAAGCACGGCGGCGGCGACGCCGAACCTCACTCCGAATCGCCACGCCACGAGCGCGCCCCAGGCGATGTAGGTCAGGGGGTAGAGAGCCATCCCGCCGACCGCCTTGATCGTCGCCACCAGCTCTTCTTCCTTCGTCAGCCGCGTCGCCAGAAAGCGGATCAGGCGATAGGTCGGATAGTGGGCGATGACGCCGATGACCGCCAGCGGCAACGTGATGAGCAGCATGCCGATCGTCCTCACGCTGCCACCCACCGTCGGCGCGGGCAACGTCTCCGGCTCCAGGTGGGCCTCGCCGAGCTCCGCCTCGAAGCGCTCGAAGCGCGACTGCAGATGCGCCAGCCGCGCCGGATCGCGCTCGCGCAAGCGTGTAAAGCCGGCGATGAAACGCTTCCGCAGCGCCAGTTGCTCGGGGAGTCCGGCATGGCCAAGCGACATGACCCGTTCCGCGCGGCCGATGAGGTCGAGCGCTTCGCGCGTATCGGCCTGCAGCGTCAACGCGGCGAGAGAAGACTCGATCCGATCCGTCAATGCCTCCACCGCGTCGCGGGGCGGCTCCCCCGCCGCGTCGACCGGAACAGGAGCAACGGCGATTCCATCGCCGAAGTAGAGGAGGGCATCGCTGCGAAAACTCTGTTTGGCCGTATAGAAAATCGCGGTCGGGATGATGACGATGTCCGGACATTCGGAGGCGCTGCATCCCAATGCGATGCGCGCCGCGCCGGTCTTGAGCTCCTTCAGCCGCGGTTCACTGTGCGTCGTTCCCTCGGGGAAGATGGCGATGGCACCGCCGCTCACGAGCAGCGACCGGGCCACGGCGAAGGTCTCGCGGTTCTGCGACGTCGAATCGTTGTCCTGCGTGCGATAGACCGGGATCGTATCGAGGCCGCGCGCGAGCCATCCGATCAGCGGCATCCGGAAGATCGGCGCCTTCGCCAGAAATGAAACCGGCCGCGGTGTGAAGCAGAGGAGGAAAAGAGGATCGATCAAACCATTCGGATGGTTCACCGCAAAGATTACCGGCCCCGGCGGCACCTTCTCCCATCCGATGATCTCGATGCGCCGGAAGAAGATGTTCGCGATCAGCCGCAGCAGTGGTGTGACGAATCGCCTCAAAGCTCCCTTTCCCGCCACGCCGCGTACATCCAGATGCAACCGGCGATCACGATCGCCAGCGGCACCAGCATGAAGGCGCGCTCGAGCGACGTGTGATCGGAGACCAGGCCGATCAGCGGCGGCGAAGGAATGTCGCCGACGACATGCATCACCAGCACGCTGAGGCCGACGGCCGTGGCCCGCTCCGCCGGTTTCACCACATTGATGATGGCGGAATTGATCGGGCCGGTGCACATGAAAATGAACACCTCGGCGATTGCGATGGCCGGGAGATAGACGGCGCGATGGGGATTCGAAACCGCGATGTAGGTCGCCGGCGCGGCGATCAACGTGGCGATGCCCGAGACCCAGAGATACGACTGCTTCGACCGCGACAGAAAGAGATCGCCGAGCCACCCGCCGGCGAAGGTGCCGACGAATCCGGTCACGAGGGCGATCCCGCCAAACGTCACCGTCGCCTCGCTGCGCGGCATTCCCCGCACCCGCTCCAGAAACGCGGGCATCCAGAATCCCAGTCCGCCCAGCGCAAACGTGTACGCGCCGTAGCCGAGCGCCGCCAGGATGAAGGAACGGTTGCGGAAGAGATCACGGTAGGCGTCAGTCCAATGCTTGGGCGCAATCGCAACGACGGCCGCGTCATGCAATCCCCTCGGCGGATCCTTCACGATCAGCACCAGCAATGCCAGGAGCAACCCTGGTGCGCCGGCGATCCAGAACGCGGCGCGCCAGCCGAAATGCTGATCGACCAGACCGCCGAGGATGTAGCCGGCGGCGGAGCCGATCGGAATGGCGGCGAAGAAGACCGACAGCACGCGCCCGCGGCGCTCGATCGGAAACGAATCGGCCAGCAGAGCCGGCGCGATCGTTCCGTAGGCTGCCTCCCCCACACCGACCGTCGACCGGGCAATGAACAGTGAAAGGAAACCGCGCGCGAAACCGGCCAGCGACGTGGCGATGCTCCACACCGCAACGCCGAGGGCGATCAGCGGCGGCCGGGACTTGCGGTCGCCTAACGCGCCGAAGAGCGGCGACGTCAATGTATAGACGACGATGAATCCGGTGCCGATGAGACCGAGCTGCGTGTCGGAGAGACGCAGCTCCGATTTCTTGATCGATTCCACGACCGAGGCCACCACCCAGCGGTCGAGATAATTGAACAGATTGATGAGCGTGAGGATCGCCAGCGCGTACCGCGCGGCACGGCGTGTCGCCGGCGTATCGATCGCTGCAGGCATTTTGAGAAGTGTAACCTCCGAAACTCGCCGCGCGGCGGATCGTAATCAATCCAGCGCGGGTATCATGAAGACCGACCACCCATCATGAAAAAAGTTCTCCCGTATCTGGCATGCGTTCTCGGCATCGCCGTGCTCGCGGTTCTCATCCCGCGCTTCAACGACGCACAGCCGAAGGGGATCCGCCTCACGCGCGCCGACGCCGTGCCGATCGCTGATGCCCAGGCGCGCCAGATCGGCATCCCCGTCGATCGTTCGTGGACCGTTCTGTCGTGGGCGGATTCGCCACTGCTCAACAAGGAGCTGGAGCCGAAGCCCGATCTCCGCCGGCGCGCGGCTGACGATCCCGTGATCGGCCCGCGCCTGGGAGGTTATAAGCGTGTCTACTATCGCCGCGGCCTCGAGAAAAATATCCCGTACGGATACGTCGTCGTCGATCAGAAAACCGGGGCCGTGATCATGGCGCGAAGGCAGCGCCGCACCGAGGAGACCGGAGCGCATCTCACCGAAGCGCAACTGCGGCCGCGTGCCGATGCCTTTGTTCATTCGCGGAACTTCCCCGGCGCGCCGTCGCCCCAGTTCGAGGATGCCCGGCCGAACGTGATGCGTCCGCGGACAGACTGGACGTTCCGCTACCGGATCAAGACCAGTTTCCCCGCTGGCAATGTCGTGCCGTACCTGAACGTCTATTTCGCCGGTGATCAGTTCACGGGATGGGCCCTGGTCGAGGAGTACGCTGACGGCAGCCAGTTCCGCGGCGACGATACCGGCAGCGGCGTCGCCAACATCCTCGTCCGCTTCGCCGCCAATTACGCGCTGCTGTTGATCCTCCTGGTCATCTTCCTGCGGAAGTACCACGCCGGCGAAGTCGGCATCGGCACGGGCTCGATTCTCTTCGGGCTCACGCTTCTCGTCTGCCTGTGCGCCGACGTGATCATGGGACCCTCGGCCACCGAGGGGAGTCAGCTCGGAAGTCTGGACGGACAGTCGACCGCCGCGGCCCAGATGGCCTTCAAGTTCCTGCTCTACGACATCCCTCTGGCGGTCGTGGTCTTCTTTGCCTGGTCGGTCGGCGAGAGCTACACGCGCGAGCGGTGGGGCGAGTGGCTGGCCTCGTTCGACGCCATCCTTCGCCGCGATCCCCTCAACGCAACCGTCGGGCGTTCCGTCTTCAACGGCGTTCTATTCGCGCCGGCCATCGCGGCGGCAGCATTCCTGATCGGAGCCATTCCGGCCATTTTCCATCTTGCTCATCCTTCGACAGGGATTGGCACCACGGTGGCCGTGGAGCTTGGAGGACCATTTCTCCTGATTCTCTTCGCGGCGCAGGACGCCGTGATCTACCCGATCATTTCGCTGTTTTTCCTGTCGTGGACGAACAGGCACCGCGTGCTCTGGATCGGCATGATCGCCGCCATCGCCATCGGCGTGGTCAGCGGCGTCGGCAGCATTCCCATCGCGCCGATACTCCCGCAGATGCTTTTCGGATTCGGAGCCATCGCCTCGATCGTCCTGATGATGCGCGGTTTCGATCTGCTCTCGTCCTCGGTGGCTCTTTTCGGCGGCACGCTGATCTCGATGACCGCGCCGTTGATGTCGGTGGCGCAGGGACACATGCTCCGCCAGTTGATTCTCGTCACAGCCCTGCCGCTGGCCGCGTTTCTCGTCTTCGGAATCGCGGCCATGATGACCAAGCGCGAAGTCATCTACACGTACGAGGATCTCGCTCCGCACGTGAAGCGCATCGTCGAGCGCGAGCGCGTGAAGGCGGAGATCGACGCCGCAAACCGCATCCAGGCCGCTCTCCTGCCGGTCGACGCGCCGGAGTTGGCGGGTGCATCGTTCGCCTCGCACTATCGCGCCGCCACCGAGATCGGCGGCGACTACTTCGACTTCCTGACCATGCCCAACGGCGACATCGGCATCGCATTCGGCGACGTCTCCGGCCATGGACTGACCAGCGGCATCGTCATGGCCATGGCCAAGTCCGCGCTGCTGGTACAGGTCGGCTACGACCCGTCGCCCTGCGCGGTGATGAACGTGCTCAACGACATCGTCATGAAGACCGCGCCGAAGCGGATCATGATGACGTTCTTCTTCGGGTTGCTCGACCCCGTCACGCAAACTCTTCGCTTCTCCTCGGCCGGCCATCTCGATCCGTACGTCTTCCGCGCCGGCGCCAGGCGGCTGGAGTCGCTGTCATCGTGGGGCTTCCCGCTCGGCGTCAAACGCCGCGAGCCGTTCACCGAGCACACCGTCGACTTCGACGACGGCGACCGCCTCATCCTCTACAGCGACGGCCTGATCGAAGCGATCGACGACGATGGCGACCCGTACGGCTTCGAACGTTTCGAGAAGACCATCCTAGCCTGCGGCCACATGGACGCCGAGGACATCAAGAAGTCGCTTCTCAACTCCATCCGCAAGTTCACGCGGAATCGTCCCCCCGAGGACGATCAGACCCTGGTCGTCGTGTCGTTCGAGAACGAAGCGACGGCGCGCGCGGCGATGTAGCGGGCCGCCGTTAGAAAGGCCTTAACCACAGAGGCACAGAGAACACAGAGACAACCAAAACCTCTGTGTCCTCTGTGCCTCTGTGGTTAAAGCCTTTCAGGATGCAAATGTCAGATGTTGTTCCCGCTTCCACTACAATCCGCGCCCCATGGCCACCAATACCGAACCAAACAAGATCATCTATTCGATGGTCGGAGTGTCGAAGTTTCACGGCAAGAAACAGGTCCTCAAGGACATCTACCTCTCCTATTTCTACGGCGCGAAGATCGGCGTCATCGGCCTGAACGGGTCCGGCAAGTCGTCGCTGCTGCGCATCCTGGCCGGCACGGACCACGACTTTCTCGGCGAGACCGTTCTCTCCCCCGGCCACACCGTCGGCTTTCTCGAACAGGAGCCGCAGCTCGATCCGGCCAAAACGGTCCGCGAGATCGTCGAACAGGGCGTGCAGCCGGTCATCGACCTCCTCAAGGAGTTCGACGAGATCAACAACGCCTTCGGCGATCCCGACGCCGACATGGACAAGCTGATGGAGCGCCAGGGGAAGGTGCAGGACAAGCTCGACGCCACCGGCGCATGGGACCTCGACTCCAAACTGGAGATGGCCATGGACGCGCTGCGGTGCCCGCCCGGCGACACGCTCTGCGGCATCCTCTCCGGCGGCGAGAAGCGCCGCGTCGCGCTCTGCCGGCTGTTGCTTCAGGCTCCCGACATCCTGCTCCTCGACGAGCCGACCAACCATCTCGACGCCGAGTCGGTGGAGTGGCTGGAGAAGCATCTGCAGCAATATCCCGGCACCGTCATCGCCGTCACGCACGACCGCTACTTCCTCGACAACGTGGCCGGCTGGATTCTTGAGCTCGACCGCGGCGCCGGCATCCCCTTCAAGGGCAACTACTCGTCATGGCTGGAGCAGAAGCAGGCCCGCCTGCAGCACGAGGAGAAAGCGGAATCGCAGCGGCAGAAAACGCTCGAGCGCGAGCTGGAATGGATCCGCATGTCGCCGAAGGGGCGTCACGCCAAAGGGAAGGCCCGCATCACCTCGTATGAAGAGCTCCTCAACCAGCAGACGCAGGAGAAGGTCCAGGACCTCGAAATCTACATCCCGCCCGGCCCGCGCCTCGGCAGCATCGTGATCGAGGCGGACAACGTTCGCAAAGCCTTCGGCGATACGCTCCTCATCGACGAGATGGAGTTCAAGCTTCCGCCCGGCGGCATCATCGGCGTGATCGGTCCGAACGGCGCCGGCAAGACCACGCTGTTCCGGATGATCCTCGGCCAGGAGCCGCCGGACGCCGGAACCATTCGCGTCGGCGAGACCGTGAGGCTCGGTTACATCGACCAGAACCGCACGCTCGATCCCGACAAATCGATCTTCGAAGAGATCACCGGCGGCACCGAGCTGGTCTTGCTCGGACCGCGCGAGATGAATGCGCGCGCGTACGTGGCCCGCTTCAACTTCTCCGGCTCCGATCAGCAGAAGAAGGTCGGCATACTCTCAGGCGGCGAGCGCAATCGCGTCCATCTCGCCAAGATGTTGAAAGAGGGGGCCAACGTTCTGCTGCTCGACGAGCCGACCAACGATCTCGACGTCAACACCATGCGCGCGCTCGAAGAAGCTCTGGAGAACTTCGCCGGCTGCGCCATCGTCATCTCGCACGACCGCTGGTTCCTCGACCGCGTGGCCACGCACATCCTGGCATTCGAGGGCGACAGCCGCGTGGTCTGGTTCGACGGGAACTACAGCGAGTACGAGGAAGACAAACACAAACGCCTCGGCGCCGAGGCCGATCAACCGCATCGGATCCGTTACCGCCAGATGACGCGGTAACTCAGGAATTGGATCGCGAATCCACTTCTCCGAAGCCGCGAGCACGCCTTAGGCAACGCGCAGCTCCTAAATAATTCAATCACAATGACTTGGAAAATCCGGGTCCTGGGCATTGCCTTGCTCTAGAATGTGCCAAACCTACCCCAGTCCGTCCAGTCGCCGTTAACAAATAACAAACAAGGGGGAGAAATGCGATCATTTTTACGTCTTTCGGTTTTTGGGGCGCTCTTGATCCTTGCCGCCGCCACCGCCTTCGCCCAGGCCACGAGCGCGACGCTGACCGGTACGGTCACCTCCGGAGGAAGTCCCTTACCGGGGGTAACCATCACCGTCACGTCACCATCCCTTCTGGGCACGCGCACGGCGGTCACCGGCAACAACGGCGACTACAACATCCCCGCTCTTCCGCCCGGCGACTACAGCATCAAGATCCAGTTGGAGGGGATGCAGCCCGTGACGAAAAAGAGCCGCCTGTCACTGGCGGAAACCACGCGCGTCGATGCGGACCTGAAGGTCTCCGCCGTCACCGAGGCAATCACGGTAACGGCCGGCTCGCCGGCGGTCATGGAGAGTCCGCAGATCGCCTCGAACTTCACGAAAGCGATGATGGAGAAGCTGCCGGTGCCGCGTACGATCCTCTCGGCCGTGAATCTGGCACCGGGCGCGGTGGCGAACGCGAACGCCTTCAACAACCAGATCGCCATCTCCGGCGCCCCATCGTACGACAACATCTATCTCCTCAACGGCACGGTGCTGAACGAGAACCTGCGCGGGCAGCCGGACTCACTCTTCATCGAAGACGCCATCCAGGAGACGACGGTCATGACCGGCGGGATCTCGGCCGAGTATGGCCGGTTTACCGGTGGCGTGATCTCGACGATCACGAAGTCGGGCGGCAACGAGTTCAGCGGCTCGTTCCGCGACAACCTCTCCAATGCGAAGTGGACGGCGAAAACGCCGCTTCCGACCGAGGCCGACCACGTCGATACGCTCAACAACGTGTACGAGGAAACGCTCGGCGGATACCTTCTCAAGGATCGCCTGTGGTTCTTCGGCGCCGCCCGCCAGTCGAAGACGAGCACCCAGAATTTCACGACCCTCACCAACGTGCCGTTCACCGCGGCGCGGGATCAGAAGCGGATCGAGGGGAAATTCACCGGCCAGATCACCCAGAAGCACAACCTCACGGCCTCCTACGTCGACGTCAAGGATCAGGACGGAGGCAACTTCTTCGGCTCGATCATGGACACCCGCAGCCTCAACGACAGGCAACTGCCGAACAAGCTCCTGACCGCGCAGTACAACGGCGTACTGGCGTCGAACCTGCTGCTCACGGGCAACTACTCGAATAAGAAGTTCTCCTTCATCAACGCCGGCGCGAAGTCGACCGACATCATCGACGGCACGCTCATGGTCGATAACCCGACCGGCCGCCGCTACTGGTCGCCGACGTTCTGCGGCGTCTGCGGCCCGGAAGAGCGGAACAACTACGACTGGACCGGCAAGGCGAGCTACTTCATGCCGACCAAGTCGATGGGCAGCCACAATCTCGTCGCGGGCCTCGACCGTTTCTCGGAAACACGCCTGGTCAACAATCACCAGTCGGGCAGCGACTTCCGTATTCTCGGCAACACGAAGGTCGTCGGCACGACCGTCTATCCCGTACTCGACAGCAACTCGATCATTCAATGGAACCCGATCTTCTTCACCGCCACCGGCGATCACCTGAGCGTCAAGTCGGCCTTCGTGAACGACCGGTGGGATTACAACACCCGCTGGAGCTTCAACCTCGGCTTGCGCTTCGATAAGAACAACGCCCAGGATGACAGCGGTCACGTCGTCTCCAAGGACAGCGCTCTCAGCCCGCGGCTCGGATTGCAGCTCGACCTCCGAGGCGACGGCAAACATAAGTTCAACGCCAACTATGGCCGCTATGTCTCGAAGATCGAAGACGGCAACGTCGGCGGCGGCGCCAATGCCAACGGAAATCCGTCGACCATCACCTGGTTTTATCGCGGCCCGAACATCAATCCCTCGGGAACCGCTGACTCCGCGCTCCTGACCACCGACAAAGCGCTGGCAGCCCTCTGGACCTGGTTCAATAGTCAAGGCGGGACGAACAACACATCGAACCTTCGCTCCGTCGCCATCTCCGGACTCAGCACGGTGCTTCAGAGCCCGCTGGTCTCCCCGTACGTCGATGAATTCACGCTCGGCTATGGCGTCCAGATGCAGGCCAATGCCTTCGTGCGTTTCGACGTGATCAAGCGTGACTGGCACGACTTCTACGCCGCGCAACTTGTCAAATCGAATCCGCAAGCCGTCGATCCGTTCGGAAACAAGGGCGACGTCCAGTTCCTCGTAAACGACAATCTCACCAAGCGCACCTATCGCGCCATTCAGCTCCAGGGGCAGTGGAAACCGACCGCGGCCAGCTATACCGGTCTGACCTACGCCTATTCGAGATTGCGCGGCAATGACCAGGGAGAATCGGCCGGCAGCGCCACCGTCCCGAACCAGCCGCTCCCACTGTACTACCCCGAATATCTCGGCTATGCCAATCGTCTGCCGACCGGCGTCCTGCCTGAGGACACCCCGCACAAGTTGAAGATGTGGGCCGGCTATGACTTCAGAATCGGCCACCTCGGCACGCTCAGCGCATCGTTGCTGCAGACGTACGAGAGCGGCGCGCCCTATTCGGTCTCCAGCACGATCGATGCGACCGGCCGCACTGCAGGAACATCGTATACCGGTCTCCCGGCGAACCCCGGCTACACCCTCTCGCAGATCGGAACATCGCACACATACTTCTTCAGCGGACGGGGAGTCCTCCGGGCCGATCCCCTCAACCGAACGGACACCACCCTGGTGTACGAGGTTCCCGTCACCCGTTTCTCATTCCGCCTCCAGGGAACGGTGACGAACGTGTTCAACAAGCATGGAGTGATCAATCCGGACACCACCGTCTTCACCCGCCGGACCTCCTCCACGCGTGGACTCAAGGCCTTCAACCCGTTCACTGAAACACCGGTCGAGTGCCCGAAGCAAAGCTCGTTCACATCGGCGGCGGCAGCCGTGGCGGCATGCACGGCGATGGGAGCCAACTACCAGAAGGCGGATACCTTCGGCCAGGCAATCGGCGTCAGCTCGTATCAGCAACCGAGGACGTATTCCTTCGCCGCCGGCCTGCGTTTCTGATTTCCCTTTCGCGCTCCGAAAAAGCCCCGGCCTCGCGCCGGGGCTTTTTCTTGCGATGAACGAACCACAGCTCACCCTGAACATTCGCGGGCGCGGGAATCGGAGAGTAAGTCCCCCCGACTCGCGACTCCCGACCCCCGACTCCCGTTCCGCAAGGTCTCGCTTGCAACCGGAAGCCTCGGCGCGTAGGATGCGGCCTTTCCCGGAAATAGTGAGTTCACCGTCGGCCGTCCACCGCCGGTGAACCAAGGTCCGATGTTCGTTAACTGGAGCAGTCTGACGTTCGTTAACAGTGCCGAAGGTCTTTTGCCGGTCGCGCCCGCGCCGAGCCGGAAGCCGTTCGATGCGGCCAACCGGTGCGGCTGTTCAAAAGGTTGAATCAAGACACTTGTGAAATATCGACGGCAACAAAATTAAGTCTTTATCCAGCAGCAACTTGAGTTCCAAGGGTCTGTTTGCATAACTGGGTTCGTCCTATGCAGTGATCAGCGCAGTCCAACAGTAACTTTTTTGAGGGAAATCGAGGAGGAACGATGAAGCTACAACGATTTACGATCTGTTTCTTCCTGCTACTCCTGGTTGCAGCCGGCGCATTCGCGCAGGGCACGACTGGTGCGTTGACCGGAACGGTCTCGCAGGCAGGGTCTAATCTCCCTGGAGTGACGGTGACGGTCTCGTCGCCGGCGTTGCAGGGAACGCGTACCACGGTCACGAATGAGCAGGGAGACTATAGTTTCTCGGCCATTCCGCCGGGTAAATACAAGGTCACCTTCTCGCTGTCCGGCCTGACGGACGTCGTGAAGAACGCGCAGGTCAACCTCGTCGAGACCACGCGGGTCGACGCGGACATGAAGATGTCTGCCGTCACCGAAGCCATCACCGTCACGGCCAATCAGGCCACGGTCATGGAGACCCCGCAGATCCAGTCGAACTACAAGCAGGCCACGGTCAACCAACTGCCGACCGGACGCCAGCCGTTCCAGCAGGCGGCACTCTCGCCCGGCGTCACCAACGGCGTCAACGGCAACTCGATCTCCGGCGCGATGTCGTATGACAACCTCTATCTCGTGAACGGCGCGGTCGTGAACGAGAACCTCCGCGGCCAACCGCACCAGCTCTACATCGAAGATGCAATCCAGGAGACGACGGTCCTCACCGGCGGTGTCTCCGCCGAGTTCGGCCGCTTCACCGGCGGCGTGGTCTCGTCGATCACCAAGTCGGGCGGCAACGATTTCAGCGGCTCCGTCCGCGACTCGCTCGACAATCCGAAGTGGACGGCCAAGAGCTTCTCCACGCAGCCGGACCCGATCGACCACACCAACAACACCTACGAAGAAACCCTCGGCGGCCGCATCATCCGCGACCGTCTGTGGTTCTTCGTCGCCGGCCGTCAGTCCAAGATCTCCTCACAACGCACGCTGTTCGCGATCTCGACACTGCCGAATCCGACCGTCGGCGCGTACGCCGTCAACCAGAGCTCGCCCCGCCAGGAGTACAAGCTGACGGCGAACCTCACCCAGAAACACTCCATCGTCGGGTCCTACCTGACCAACAACGTCAAGGCCGACAAGAACTGCCAGATCGGCTGCCTCGACCTTCGCTCGATCAATACCGCGGGCGTCGAGAACCCGAACAACTTCAAGACCCTGCACTACAACGGCGTCATCACCAATAACCTGCTCATCGAAGGCGACTGGGCGAAGAAATACTTCGCATTCGTCGGCTTCGGCGGCAACACGCCGGCCCACCAGGCCAATCCCACCGCGGCCTACCTCGCCGAGGGAAGCCCGATCATCGACCAGGTCGTTACAGGCGCCACCGCCAACGCCCCGTACTTCTGCGGAAGCTGCGGCGCGGAGCTGCGCAACAACAAAGAGTGGGAAATCAAGGGACGTTACTTCCTCGGAACGAAGTCGATGGGCACTCACAACGTGGTGCTCGGCTACGACGACTGGGCGGAACAGCGGCTCTCGAACAACTTCCAGTCGCCGACCGACTTCCGTTTCGACTCCCGCGTCAAGGCACCGATCCAGATGCCCGATGGTACCGTTCAGATCGCGCTCACGGGTGCTGCCAACGGAAGCGCCGACCGCTTCCTCTATTTCCCGGTCGCGTTCGCGTCGCTCGGATCGAACCTGAAGACGACGTCATCCTTCATCAACGACAAGTGGGACCTCAATCAGCACTTCACCTTCAACCTCGGCGCCCGTTATGACAAGAACAACGCCGTCGACAGCGCCGGCCACGGCGTTTCCAAAGACAGCGCCGTCAGCCCCCGCCTCGGCATCATCTTCGACGTCTTCGGCAATGGCCGTCTGCGCGTCGACGCGAACTACGGCACGTATGTCGGCCGTCTCGCCGAGACCGTTTCCGGTGGTGGTTCGGCCGCAGGCAACCCGGCCACGATTCGCTGGGCGTATGCAGGTCCGAGCACGGGATTTCTCGACTCCCGTACCGCTCTCCAGCAGGCTTTCCAGTGGTTCCTCGACAATGGCTTCACGAACCGCGCGATCATTTCGCAGGCCATTCCGGGCTTCAACGCCAAGCTGGTCGACACCGGAATCAAGTCGCCGAGCCAGAAAGAGTTCACCCTCGGCGCGGGAACGCAGATCGGCAAGGGCTACCTCCGCGCCGACTACATCCACCGCGACTGGCAGGACTTCTATGCCGGCTTCACGTCGCTGGCCATCGGCACCGTCATCAACCCGGCTACGGGTACGCCGTCCGACCTCACCCTGACCGGAAACTCCGACGTTCCGACCCGCAAGTACTGGGGCATGCAGTTCCAGGGTCAGTACCAGCTCCCGGCAGGCTTCGGCATCGGCGGCAACTACACCTACTCCAAGCTCACCGGCAACATCGAAGGTGAGACCACCGGCGGCGGCCCCGTCACGTTCGGTGCATCGAGCGTGGGCTACAAAGAGTTCCAGAACTTCAAGCAGAACGCCCCGATCGGCTTCCTGCAGCCGGATCAGCGTAACAAGGTTCGCGGATTCCTTACGTATGACCTCGGCACCCGCATCGGTCACTTCAACTTCGGCCTCATCGAGCGTTACGACTCGGGTACCCCGTTCTCTGCTTCGCAGGCCATCACCACGTGCGTGACCAATACCACCACGGGCGCCTGCGTTCCGTTCAGCGCGGCGTCCACCACCTACCCGGACGGCACACCGGTGCCGACTGACCCGGCCCACAAGTATGCAAACGCTCCGACGAGCGTGACGTACTTCTTCGGCAACCGCGGCCAGTATCATTGGGAAGCCCTCAAGGCCAGCGACGTGGCGCTCAACTACGAGCTGCCGATCCACAACTTCGCCTTCTTCGCCAAGGCCGAAGTCCGCAACGTTTTCAATAACAAGGCGGCTCTCAGCGGCAACACGCTCGTCCTCACGAACGTGAACGGCGGCACGAATCCAGCCAACAAACTGCCGTATTTCGCAACGTTCAACCCGTTCAAGGACACCCCGAAGGAATGCCCGAAGGGTACGGCCCTGGCTGACTGCCAGGCAATGGGCGCGAATTTCCAGCTTGGCTCATCGTTCGGCGTGGTCGGCGGAACCGCTACCACCTTCTCGCAGAACGGCAGCATCCAGCTCCCGCGCACGTATCTCTACGCCATCGGCGCGCGCTTCTAGTCACCAGTTCCATCGGTTGTAACGGAAAGCCCCGGCTTCGGCCGGGGCTTTTTTTGTCTCTCAATGCGGCAGGCCGAAGACGTAGTAGACGCCGCAGAGCGCCGCAAGAACGAGTGACCCGCCGCTGATCTCGCGCGGCTTGCCGGCCAGAAGCTTCATCAGCGGATAGAGCACCAGGCCCGCCGTCAGACCGTTGGCGATGTTGTAGGTGAAAACCATCATGGCGATGGTGGCAAAGGCCGGGACGAGCTCCGTCAGATCGTCGAAATCGATCTTGCGTACGGCATCGAGCATCAGCGCGCCGACGGCGATGAGCGCCGGTCCGTACGCAAAGCGCAACTGCTGCAGCGGCTCGACGAGCGGGATGAAGAAGAGCGACAGTGCGAAAAGAAGGCCGGTCGTGATCGCCGCCACACCCGTCCGCGCTCCTTCGCGGATACCGACGGCCGATTCGATGTATGCGCCGCTGGTGGACGTGCCCAGAAGCCCGCTGAGGCAGCAGGAGATGGCATCGACCGTCATCGGCTTCTCGATCTCCGGAAAGTTCCCCTCCGCGTCGAGCATCCCGCCGGCCGCGCCGACGCCGACGAGCGTGCCGAGGGTGTCCAGAAAGCTCATCAGAAACAGGGTGAGTAGAATCGGCAGAAACGACAGGCGCAGAACGCCGCGGATATCGAGTTGCAGCGCGATCGGCGCGAGGCTGTAGTCGCCCGTGAACGGCAATGCGAAGAGCGCACGCGGCGCGTGACCGAAACCGAGGAAGATCCCGGCGATGGCCGTGGCGGCGATCCCGATGAGAATCGCGCCGCGCACGCGCAGGCGCATGAGTGCCATCATTACGATGAAGCCCCCGATGGCCAGCAGCACCTGCGGGTTGTGCAGATTGCCGATCTTCACCGGCACCCCGCTCCCGCTCTCGACGATGCCGGTCTCCGTCAGTCCGATGAAGGCGAGAAAGAGGCCGATGCCGGCCGCGAAGCTGTACTTCAGGCTCTGCGAGATCGATTTCGCCAGCCAGCCGCGCAGCCCGACGAGTGTGATGAGGAGGAACAGCGCACCGCTGACGAAGACGGAGCCGAGCCGCTGCTGCCAGGTGATCCCGAGCGCGGCCAGTCCGTAGGCGATGAAGGCGTTCTCCCCCATGTACGGCGCCACCGCGATCGGCCGCCTGGCATAGAGGCCCATGAGGATCGAGCCGGCCGCCGCCACGACGATCGTGGCCACGGTGCTGGCGCCGGTCGGAAGTCCCGCTGCTTTCAGAATGGCCGGATTGACGACGATGATGTAGGCCATGGCGACGAAGGTGGTCGCGCCGCCGAGGATGTCGTTTCGCATGCGCGATTATTGCGCGTGCGGGTTGTCTGCGGCTTCGCCGCGTTGTCTGCGTCGCTGCGCTCGCGTTGTCTACGCGCTGCGGCGCGCGTGGCCGGCTGGGGGTTACGCAGCTAATGTGGCACAGACTGGCACAGACACTCTTGTCTGTGCCCCGGCCGGAGCCGCCGCCGATGAGGGCTTGCGTCCTTGACTCTCGGCGAGAGTCCGGCACAGACAAGAGTGTCTGTGCCATGCCACAACAATCCCGTCAGGAATGGCGCCAATCATCCACCAGCGAACTTGCAAATCCCCACGCCAGCGCTCCGCCACCGGCCACGCGCGCCGCAGCGCGCAAACAACGCGAGCGCAGCGACGCAGACAACGCGGCGCGAAGCAGCCGCAGACAACCGCGCCAGCCGTTACTCCGCCAGTATCCACGCCAGCGCCGCGATCGCCGCCGTGTCCTGGGACAGCTCCTTCGGATCCACCTTGTCGAGCGTGTCGGCGTTGGTGTGGTGGTAGTCGAAATAGTGCAGCGGTTCTGGGACCAGGCCGAAGCCGGGCACGCCGGCTTCCGTCAGCGGACCGATGTCCGCTCCCGCCTCCTCGGCCACCTCGAAACGGTTCGACGACACCGCCGCCAGCGGCTTCGTACGCCCTTCCAGCGCCGCCAGCGCATCGCCCTTCAGCGTCGTCGTGAACCCGGTCGGCGCCGCGCCGCCGGCATCGGTCTCGATCGCGGCGATGTGCTTCTCTTTCCCGTGATCCTTTGCGTACTGCAGCGCGCCGCGGGAACCGTTCTCTTCGTTCATGAACAGGACGGCGCGGATCGTGCGGCGCGGGCGCAGGTTCATCTCCTTCAGCAGCCGCATCGTCTCCATGACCATGGCCACGCCCGATCCATCGTCGATCGCGCCGGTGGCCAGGTCCCAAGAATCGAGATGCGCCCCGATGAGGACGATCTCCTCCGGCTTCTCGCTTCCGCGGATCTCGGCGATGACGTTCGCCGAGTCGACGTCCGGCAGCGTTTTCGGCGTCAGCAGCATGTGCATCCGCACGCGTTTGCCGCGCGCCAGTAGACGGTGCAGCAGCATGGCGTCCTCCGCCGTCAGCGCCGCGGCCGGGATCTTCGGCTGTTTCGGGTCGTAGCGCAGCGCGCCCGTGTGCGGCGTACGCAGCGACGCCGATCCGACCGAACGGATCACGATCGCTTTCGCCCCGTACTCCGCGGCCCTGCTGGCGCCGGCGCCGCGGAAGGCCACGGCGATACGGTAGGCCTCGAAGGCGCGGTGCGCGCGCACGAGATCCATGTCCATCGGGTTGTTGTAGAAAACGATCCTGCCGCGCAGCTTGGACGTGCCCAGCGTTTTCAACGCATCGAACGAATCGACCTCGACGACGTCCGCCGTGATGCCCGACGGCGGCGTGGCCACGCTGCCGCCGATGGCCGTGAGCACGAGGTTCTGATTCGCCGCCGACAGCAGATGGGCCTCCTCCCGCCCACGCACCCAGTGCGGCACCTTCACCGGCTCGTTCGACACCGGGATGCCCCATTCGCGGAACTGCCGCGTCGTCCACCGCACGGCCAGCGCCGCCCCTTTCGATCCCGTGAGCCGCGCGCCGATGTCGTCGGTGAGATGGCTCAGCGTCTCGTACGCGCGCGAGCTCTGCAGCTCGCGCGCGATGATGGTTTCAGCGGTGGATTGCGCGAACGCGGGAATGGCGACAAGCAGAAGCAGAAACGCGGCGATCGTTTTCATCGCCGTGTATTCTCTACGAAAGAGTTGCTGGGTTGCTAAGTTGCTGGGTTGCTGGGGGCTGTGTTGCTGGGGGCTGTGGGTACTCAGCAACCCAGCAACCAAGCAACCCCAGCAACCCAGCAACCTCTCCTACACCTCTTCCGTGTCGATCTGTGCCCGCTGCAGCGACCCCGAGTAGTCGACGTAGATCGACTTCCATTCGCTGAAGACGTCGATGCCGGCGATGCCGGCTTCGCGATGGCCGTTGCCGGTCTGCTTCGTCCCGCCGAACGGCAGATGGACCTCGGCGCCGATGGTCGGGGCATTGACGTAGAAGATCCCCGTGTACATGTCGCGCATGGCCACGAAGGCCTTGTTGATGTCGCGGGTGTAGATCGACGACGACAGGCCGTACTTCACGCCGTTGCCGATGTTGATGGCCTCCTCGAGCGAATCGCAGCGCATCACCGCCGTCACCGGTCCGAAGATCTCCTCCTGCGCGATGCGCATGCCGGGAGTGACGTCGGCGAAGACGGTCGGCTGATGGAAGTGACCCTTGCTGTAGCCGCCATCGGTCAGCGCCGCGCCGCCGGCGGTGACGGTCGCCCCCTCGTCTTTTCCGATCGTCACGTACTTGGCGATCGTGTCGATCTGCGACGCGGAAATGTTCGGCCCCATGTCGACCTGCGGATCGAGGCCATTGCCGACGCGCAGCGCCCTGGCTCGCGCCGAGAGCTTCTCCACGAACGCATCGTAAATCTTGCGATGCGCCACGATGCGCGACGCCGCCGTGCAGCGCTGGCCGGCCGTGCCGAACGCACCCCAAAGCGCGCCGTCGACCGCGAGATCGACGTCCGCGTCGTCCATCACCAGGATGACGTTCTTGCCTCCCATCTCCAGGTGGACATGTTTGAACTGCGGCGCGCAGGCGACGGAGATCTCGCGGCCGACGTCGGTCGATCCGGTGAACGAGATCACCGCCACCTTCGGGTGTTTCAGCATCGGCTCGCCGACCGCTTTTCCGCCGCCGGTCACGACGTTCCACACGCCCTTCGGCAGTCCCGCCTCTTCGAACGCCTCGGCAAGCATGACCACCGAGAGCGGCGTCTGCGATGCCGGCTTGATCACCACCGTGTTGCCGCAGATCAGCGCCGCCATCCCTTTCCACGCCGGGATGGCGATCGGAAAGTTCCAGGGCGTGATCAGCCCGGCCACGCCCAGGGGCATGCGCACGGCCATATTGAACTTGTTCGGGAGCTCGGAAGGGGTGGTCACGCCATGCAGACGGCGCCCCTCGCCGGCCATCAGGAAAGCCATGTCGATCGCTTCCTGCACGTCGCCGCGCGTCTCCTGCAGCACCTTCCCCATCTCGCGCGTCATCTCGCGGGCGATCGCTTCCTTATCCCGCTTGAGGATGTTGCCAACCGCGTAGAGATAGTCCGCGCGGAGCGGCGCCGGCGTAAGCCGCCACGCCTGAAAGGCGCGGTCCGCGGCATCGACCGCCGCGTTCAGATCGTCCGCGTTCGACTCCTGAAACGTTCCGATGAGGTCATCGCCATCGGCCGGATTCCTGTTCTCGAACGTCTTGCCGCTCGATGACGCAACCCACTGGCCGTCGATGTAGTTCTTGTAGTCGCGCGTTTCGCGCATGAGTTTCCTCCGGGATGTTTGATTTCTGGTTAACGGGTTATCGGTTGTCAGTTATCGGTTGTCGAATAGCTAGGGAAACCGATAACCGATAACCGACAACCGACAACCAGCCAACTACTTCTTCGCCGTCTCCGCGTTCGCCGCCGGTTTCGCCGATCCCATATCCACCGACCCGCGGAACCGCGCGCCCTCGGCGACGACAATCTTCGGCGCCTTGATGTTCCCGTCGACGGTGGCGCTGGCCACGAGCTCGACGCGATCATCAGCGGAGACGTCGCCGGTGAGCTTCCCCTCCACCGTCACGTTCTTCGCATGCACGGTGGCCTCGATGCGCGCCTTCGTGCCGATCCGAAGCTCCCCGGTGAGATTGATCTTGCCGCGAACCATCCCCTCGATCAGGACCGGTTCCGAGCCGGTGACCGTCCCGTCGATGGTTACATTCGGACCAAAAAATGTACCGTTGTGTGAGACCTGCGGCTCCGCGCCGCGGGCTTGTGGAGTCGTCTCTTTCGATGAAAAAAGCGCCATGGGGCCGGAAGCATAACGTAGGTCGGGCTCGATGCGGTTGCGCGGTGTTCGGATGCTTGGCTGCTCGGTTGCTGAGTTGCTTGGTCTCGGGGTAAGGGATTCGAGAGCCTTGAATTGTTCCCTCGAGAGAGAGCCTCACCACTCCCTTCGTCGAGAGCCCTTCTCCCCCCACGGTTTCTTGTGGGGGGAGAAGGTGCCGAAGGCGGATGAGGGGGGCGCTTTACGAGATATCAGCGATTTACCGACGCTGGTCCGAGAACGCTCGAAGGCGCGCGAATGACGTCCTCGTGAAACGCCCCCTCATCCGCCTTCGGCACCTTCTCCCCCAGATGAAAAGCGCTGGGGGAGAAGGACTCTCGATTGGAGGTACTCCCGAGAACGAACCACTCGCACAACCGCGAGACCGCGTAACCCCGAGACCGCGAGACCGCACTCGTCACAAATCCGTTTCGCCCACCGGCCTCACGTGCGCGGCGCGAAGTGCTGCATTACACTTCGCCGCGCCATTCAACGCCCGATGCATCGGGTCGTAAGGTGCCCGGAGGGAGTCCTGAGCGTGAGACGTTTTGCAGCGATACTGACGATTGCTGCCCTTGCAGCGTGCAAAGGCAGCGGCAACAAAAACGAACAATACCGGACGGAAAAAGTCGACCGAGGAACCGTCACCATGACGGTCACCGCAACGGGAACGCTGTCCGCCGTCACCACCGTACAAGTCGGCAGCCAGGTATCGGGCGTCATCGCCCGGCTCTACGCCGATTTCAACAGCCGCGTCACCAAAGGTCAGCTCCTGGCCGAGCTCGATCCGACGCCGTTCCAGCAGCAGGTCGAACAACGCCAGGCCGACGTCACCAAGTCCCGCGTCGAAGCGGCCAATTCCAGGATCAGCTACGACCGGCAATCACGTCTGGCCAAGGCCGGACTGGCGGCGCAGGCGGACCTCGACTCCGCGCGCGCCGCCTACGAGGGCGCCAATGCCCAGGTCCAGCAATCGGTGGCCGCGCTCAACCAGGCCCTGACCAGCCTCAAATACACCAAGATCATCTCGCCCATCGACGGCATCGTCGTCGACCGGCAATACGACGTCGGCCAGACCGTCGCCGCATCGTTTCAGGCGCCGACGCTCTTCTCCATCGCCCAGGATCTGACCAAGATGCAGGTACAGGCTGACGTCGACCAGTCCGACATCGGCCGCATCGCCGTCGGCCAGACCGCCCGCTTCACCGTCGACTCCTATCCCGATCAGGAATTCCGCGGACGCATCTCGCAGATCCGGCTCAACGCCACCGTCAGCCAGAACGTCGTCACCTATCCGGTCATCATCGAAGTCCCCAATCCTGACGAGAAGCTGCGTCCGAAGATGACCGCCAACGTCACCATCGACGTCGCCAGCGTGCGCGACGTGCTCCGCATCGCCAATGCCGCGCTTCGATTCAAGCCCGACACCGCCGTACCGGGAGCCAAACCGGCCACCGGCTCCGCCGGCCGCAACGCGCAGGCGACCACCCAGACCACGGAGACCACGCAGACGGTCGAAACGACGCAGACCGCCCAGACCGGGACCGCTACGACTTCCGGCGGTCCCACTCCCGAACAGCGCGCGCGTTGGCGCAACCGGATGCAGAACGGGCAGACCTCGACGGCGACCGGCGGCCTGAGTCCCGAAGAGCGCGCCGCACGCTGGGGCAACCGCGCCTCCGGCATGGGCGGCGCCGCCGGCGCGCTCGGAGGAGCGCCCGCCATGCGCAAACGCCCGCAGACGGTCTATATCCTCGGTGCCGACAACAAGCTCAAAGCCGTCGAGATCCGCACCGGCATCACCGACGGCCACTACACGCAGGTCCTCTCCGGCGATCTGAAGGAAGGCGACAACATCGTCGTCGGCCTGGCCACATCCAAAGTCGATTCGAATCCTCCCCCGGGCGCCAGCAACCCGATGGGCGGCGGACGTCCGGGCGGCGGCAGAGGCGGACGGTAGTGTCGAAAAAGGTCATCGAGATCCACGGCCTCACGAAGGTCTACGCCATGGGTGAGGTCGAGGTCCGCGCGCTCGCGGGCGTCGACCTCCTCGTCGACGAAGGCGAATTCCTGGCCGTCATGGGGCCTTCGGGCTCCGGCAAATCGACGCTGATGAACATCCTCGGCTGCCTCGACCGGCCAACGGACGGAACGTACCTGCTCGACGGCGTCGACGTCTCCACGCTCAATCGCGACGAGCGCGCCGTCATCCGCAACGCCAAGATCGGATTCGTCTTCCAGAGCTTCAACCTGCTCCCGCGCACCTCGGCTGCCGAGAACGTCGAGCTCCCGCTCATCTACGGCGATCTGGGATGGTCGCGCGCGGAGCGCCACAAAGCAGCCATGGATGCGCTTGCCCGCGTCGGCCTCAAAGGACGCGAGCACAGCCACTCCTCGCAACTCTCCGGCGGCCAGCAGCAGCGCGTGGCCATCGCACGCGCCCTGGTCACCAATCCGGCCATGCTTCTGGCCGACGAGCCGACCGGGAACCTCGACTCGCGCACGTCCGAAGAGATCATCGGCATCTTCCAGTCGCTGAATGACAGCGGCAAGACCGTCGTCCTGATCACGCACGAGCCGGACATCGCCCAGCACGCAAAGCGCGTCGTCACCGTCCGCGACGGCGTCATCCAGAGCGACGAGACGATCCAGCAGCATCGCGTCGACGTTCGCGGCATCGCACCGCCCGTCGCCCCAATCGCCGCGGAGGCCACCCGATGAAAAGCTCAGTCATGCGCATCAGCAACATCACCATGGTCGGTCTGCGGGCCATCGCCCGCAACAAGATGCGCTCCTTCCTCACCGCCCTCGGCATCATCATCGGCGTCGGCTGCGTCATCGCCGTCGTGGCCATCGGCAACGGCGCCACCAAGTCGGTCGAGAACACCATCAACTCCCTCGGCACGAACTACATCATGCTCTTCCCCGGAGCGGCGACGTCGAGCGGCGCCCGCATGTTCACCGGCAACTCCACCCTCACCGCCGACGACGCCGACGCCATCAAGGCCGAGTGCCCCGCCGTCGCCTACGTCTCACCGACCGTGCGCGCCGCCGCGCAGGTCGTGGCCGGAGAGCTCAACTGGGGAACCTCCATTCAAGGGGTGAGCGTCGACTACCCGCTCATCCGCTCCTGGAACGTCTCGCAGGGAACCTTTTTCAGCGATCAGGACGTGAAGAGCGCCTCCAAGGTCTGCGTCCTCGGCACCACCGTCGCCGAGAATCTTTTTTCGGACGGCCAGGCCGTCAACCAGATCGTCCGCATCAAGAACGTTCCCTTCAAAGTCCTCGGCGTGCTCGAGAAAAAGGGCGGCAACATGATGGGCCAGGATCAGGACGACACCATCATCGCCCCCTACACCACCGTCATGAAGCGCCTCTCCGGCAAGACCAAGATCGACATGATCCAGCTCTCCGCCGTTTCCGCCGACCAGGTGCAGCAGGCACAGAACGAAATCGACGCCGTCCTTCGCCAGCGCCATCGCATCGCCCCCAACGGCGACGCCGATTTTCAGATGCGCTCGCAGGAAGAGATCGCCCAGGCATCGGGCGCACAAACGGCGATTCTGCGCGTGCTGTTGCTGGTCATCGCAGGCATCTCTCTGCTCGTCGGCGGCATCGGCATCATGAACATCATGCTGGTTTCGGTCACTGAGCGGACGCGCGAGATCGGCATCCGCATGGCCATCGGCGCGAAGGGACGTCACGTACTGCTGCAGTTCCTGTTCGAGGCGGTCACGCTGGCCATCGTCGGAGGCGCTCTCGGCATCGCCCTCGGCATCGGCGCCTCGATCGGCGTCAAGCGCTTCCTGCAATGGCCGATCGTGGTGACACCTGCCTCGGTCGCGCTCTCGTTCGGCGTCGCCGCCTTCGTCGGGATCTTCTTCGGCTACTACCCTGCCCGCAAAGCCGCCAAGCTCGATCCGATCGACGCCCTTCGGTACGAGTAAGCCGACATCAAAAGCTTTTTAGTTCGGCTCGACCGAGAGTGTTTGATCGTCAAGATCGAGCACCTTCGTGTCGCACTCGATCGCCGGAGCATTCGGCATCCGCGTCAGCGCCACCTCGCGCACCATGGCAACGAGCTGAGGGACGTCGAAAGGCTTCCGGATGATGCCATGGACGAGGTTGGGTGCCACGTGGCGGACCATGGCGTCATCAAAAGCGGTCATCACGAAAATGACCGTGCGCGACTCCGGAACCATCTCATGAAAGGCCTGAAGGAACTCCACGCCATTCAATGCCGGCATCATCAAATCGAGCAGGATCACCGCGTACTCGGATGCGCGCACGAGCTCGAGCCCCTCGGCACCGTTGACCGCGGCGTGGACGTCGAACGGCTCACGTCGTAATGCCGCAATCAGCAGGGCGCGGATCGCGTCATCATCCTCCACCACCAGGATCTTCGGGGGCTGAACCATATTGTACGGTTTCGGCATGCGGATTCGGCGCCAGCTCTCGGAAAGGTCCACCTTAGCGCGCAAAACTGCGCTCGCTTTTTGCATGAAACGCAATCGGGATAGGTGACCGAATGAAACAGATATGTGAGGAAATTCGCGTCTACGAAGGGTTGGCGGAGCGCACCGGTGAGCTGATGGAGCTTCGCGGGCTGAAAGCGCACACCAACGGCTGCAGCAGCATGCGCGACCTGGTCCGCAAGTACAGAATCCTTGGCGACGGTCTCTTTTATATTCCGAAGGGCAACTGGCCCGTGGGCGAGCGAGCCGTTTCACTCGACAACGTGAAGTGGATCGGGCTCGACCGTACATTTCAAGCCCGCCAGCGATTCGCCCCCCCAGATTAGCAGACGATAAATCGTAACCGGCCAACAGTACCGTTCGCCACTCGCCGCTGAGTCCGCATTGAGACTCATTCCCGGCCCCTCTGTTGCAACGTCTTTTCACACGTTGGCTTCATGCAGGGCTTCCATGCAGGGAGGAGCCACGGAGGAAAGACCCATGAAAAAACTCGCACTCGTACTGCTGCTTCTTCTGGCGTTCCTGCCGATCGAAGCGAAAGCGTTCAATAGTTACGACAACAGCGACGTGCTCTCCTATGTCGCCATGCCGCTCGCGGTGTCCGCCGTATGTGACGTCCGAGGAGTGCAAACCGATCGGGTGGGAGAGCTGGTCACCTACATGGATCAGGCGAACGTTCCCCCGGCGGACTTCATCGACGTATTCCGCTATGTTCCGGTAGCGCTTGTATTACGCACCGACAACCGGCCTGATTTCGTGGAATGGGTCCACGGAGAAGTCGACCGCGGCATCGTGGGCGAGGCACTCGTTACGTCGATGGAATCGCGGCTGCGAACCTACGACAACTATGTGCCAGCCGCCAGTTACCGATTACGCCGGCACTTCGTCCGCGAGCCGTATGCGTATGCCTACGAGCCTGACTATGTTCCGGTCGAGATCCGAAGGCACTGCGACCGCCTGATCCTCGACCCGCTCACGCTGGTGGAAATGCCGTTGGCCGTCGTCGACGTCTACGATCTCGGCGTCCCCTACGACCGCGTCAGCAGTCTCGTCGTCGAATTGAACCTCGGCGATGTGCCTCCGGTGCAATTCGTCGAATTGATGCGCTACGCGCCAGCCGCCCTCGTCATCAACGGCGGCTACTACGGGCAGCCTGATTTCGTCCAATACGTGCGTACGCAGCGCATCGACGGACTCACCGGCGACCCGTTTGTGCAGACCGTCAGCCGTCAGCTTCAGGTTTACGGCGTCACACCGCAGATCGATTATGGCTCGCCGTATTACGGGAACCAGTCCTATTACGCGCCGCAGGTGGTCCAGAATTACGTTGCGCCTGTCGACCCAGCGTTTGTCCCGGCCGTCGTTCAGTCACGTGTAACGACGAACTTCGCCGCCGCGCGCACGACGTTCAACCAACCGGCTCCCGCGGTGGTGGCCCCCTCTCAGGTGCAACGTCTGCTCGCCTCTCCCGATAGCGGAGCGGTCGTTGCCAACCCAGGCCAGGCGCGCCGCGAGCTCGCCCGTGCGAACAGAGCGCAGCGCGAGGCTCCGATCGCCGCGGTACCGCCGCCGTTTGCCGGCGCATTCGCTGCGCCCGGAAGGATCGAGAGCCACGGCAATCGTGGGATGGCCGGGCAGCAACCGGTCGTTTCCGCTCCCGTCGTCGAAAGCGCACACCGCGGCAATGGCCGAGGACACGGAAGGCAGTCCGCCCCCGTGCTGACGCCGATGATCTCGTCCGCACCGGCCTCGGTCAACGAGGGGCATGGACACGGACGTGGCCACGCCGCCGCTGCCGCGCCGCCGTTTGTCGCCGCACCCGAAGCGCCTCGCCATGAACATGGACGCGGCCACACCGCGGCTCCGTCGTTCGTTCCGGCGCCAGCCGCGACACCGGCAACGCCTGAACATGGGAATGAACATGGACACGGCCGCGGTCACGGCGGCCCGCCTGCGTTTGTGGCAGCTCCCGCTCCGGCGCCTGCGATGGCGCCGGCACCCGCGCCGCAGCCTGTCATGAGAGAAGAACACGGCCACGGCCACGGTCACGGCCAGCAGGCCGTCGTTGCAGCACCAGGACAGCCGGCTGCCGCCGCGCCACAGGGGCAACCGCCCGCCGGGCCTCCCGGCCAGGAAAAGAAGAAAGGAAAGGGGAAGGACCAATGAGAAGACTACTCACATCCTCGGCCATCGTGATGCTCGTTCTCGCCGCGGGTTGTAAGAACAACAACCCTTCATCGACGGCGGCATCCTCCGGAAGCTACAACGCCACGACGACCTCCGCGCAATCATCGGCGCCGGCCGCATCGCTCTCGCCCGAGCAACTCGGCACCCTCGGCGCGCAGATCAAGAAGCAGCCGAACGACGCGGACAAGATCCTCGCCGATCATGGCCTCAACGAACAGCAGTTCGCCGCCGCCGTGCGCAAGGTCAGCGAGAACCCCGCCGACGCCAAACGTTACGCGACCGCCTACAAGAGCGCGAGCTAGAGTCGGGGTTGCGCGGTCTCGCGATGTTGGGTCAGTTTGCACCGCGCGACCGCGTAACCACGAGACCGCGCGACCGCAACCACTGCGCATACGCTTTGCACAGCCGTTCGAAATGACTCGAACCATCCGGCTCTCCATCCTTCTCCTTCTCGTTCCCATCGCCCTCGCCGCCCAGTCCGGCGTCTGGGGGTTGCGCGGCATCAGCCAGCGGTTTCTCGTCGACGGGAACTTCGTCATCGACGTCGACGGAGCAGGATTCTCGGTTTACGACGTCAGCGCCCCAAACAGCGTCCGCCGGGTTTCCAGGATCGAGACGAATGACGAGAGCATCGACGGCTCGCTCTCCGGCAACGATCTCGTCGTCTCCACGCGAAGCGCCATCGAGCGCTACACGATCAACACCGACGGCACGATCGTTCAGACGATGCATGCGCCGGTCGCTGGCGTGACCATGATCGCCTGGAACGGAAAGCTCGTGGCCGGCCGTACTCCCAGCGGCATCCTGATCTGGCGTCCCGCCGGCGACGGCACGCTCCCCAACACCGGCGCCTTTCCGACCACGGGAACGATCAAGTCGATGGCTTGGAAGGGCGATGCTCTCTTCGTGGCCATCGCCGACATCGGGATCAAGATCGTCGACGGCAACACCTCGCAGGAGATCAACTACATCCCCGAGCCATCGCGGTCGCTCGCCATCAGCGGGAACAATCTCTATTCCGCATCGGGAGGCGACGGCGTCGCCGTCATTGACGTCAGCAATCTCGCGGCGCCAGTCATCACCGGCCGTACGCTGGCCGGCACCCTCAACCTGCAGAACATCGCCGTCGCCGGCACGCGTGTCTTCGCCGAGGAGCCGCCGAACCGCATTCACGTCATTGACGCGTCGTCCGCCACACCGCGGGAGGTAGCGACGATGACCGAGCCCGCCCAGGCCATGGCCGCCTCCGGAGACCGCCTCTTCGTCTCCGGCCCGACGTTCACCGGCCTGGTCAACGACATCTCCGACAGCGGAAAGCCGCTCCGCGTCTTCAATCTGGCCAACCCCGCCACGCCAGTTCTGACCGCCGAGGTCGACGACGCCAACGGAGCGCTGGCCGGCGTGGCCACGAACGGCTCGCTCGCCTTCGTCAGCGATCCGCCGTTCTTCCGGGTGCTCGACGTCTCCACCACGCAGTCGCCGCGGGAGATCGCCTCGCTGCGGATCGACGGCTTTCAGCCGCACGTCAAGAGCATGGGCACGCAGGCGGTGCTCTACGGCACCGGCGACGTCCAGCTCATCGATCTCGCCGATCCGTACCACCCCAAGGTCGTGAAGACCTTTCACTCGCTCGGCCACAGTCCGAGCTACGCCGACTTCGTCGCCACCGGAATCCTCGAGGGCAACTCGTTCACCGGCCTTCACCTCGTCGACTTCTTCAACTTTCCGGAGCCAGGCATCGTCAACGCGTTCAAGATTCATCCCATCAACGTCGTCGCCAATGGCGGCCACTGGGCCTACGTCAGCCTCGGCGCGATCTTCGGAGTCTTCAGCTATCCCGCGCCGAACGTAGGAATCCACGTCCAGGACATCCAGGCCACCGCGCTCGATATGGCCTTCGCACCGGCGACGAGCAACCATCCCGATGCCCTCATCGTCCGTGGCGACGACCTGCTCGTCTTCACCCTTGCCGACCCCGCCAACCCGATCCAGGTCGGTTTGATCTCCATGCCGCCGCCCGGTCCTCTCGCCGCCTTCGGCAACTCGGTCCTGATCGGCAGCCCCGGAACGTTGACGCGTATGGACATCACCAATCTGGGCAACCCATTCCTCGATGCGACCACCATGCACGTCGTCGCGCCCCAGCAGATGGCCACGGCCAGCGGCAAGGTCGTGGTTGCCGACCGCTACAGCATCCGCGTCTTCGGACCGCAGACGGCGGCGCCACCACCCCCGCCACCGTTCCGGCGGCATGGAGTGGTGCACTAATTCTGCGCTCTTCCATGCGAAAGGCCTTCACCACAGAGACACGGAGCGGCCCAGCCGCAACCAAGTGCGCGGCTGCGCCGCCGGGCACAGACAAGAGTGTCTGTGCCACATTGGCCCTCGGTAGTGGCAGGAGAGCGGAGTCTTGCGCGACAGAATGTGGCACAGACACTCTTGTCTGTGCCCAGCGGCGCAGCCGCGCCTTTGGTTGCGGCTTCGCCGCGCTGTGCCTCTGTGGTTAGAGGTGTCCCCGTGCTTCCGTCGCCCAGGACGAGCTGGAATCGACTTCGAGATAGCGAAGCCATCCCTTCCGCGCCTCGGCCGTCTGCCCCAGGTGCTCGAGGATCAGGGCGCGATTGAAGAGCGCCTCGGCTGACTTCGGATCGAGGCGCAGGGCGCGATCGGCGGCGGCCAGCGCCTCGGGGAGGAGCGACGGCCGCTGCATCTCCACGGCGGCGGCGTAACGAGCCGCGGCAAGATCATTCCAGACGTGAACGTCATTCGGCGACTGCTCTGCGACCGTGCGCAGGCGATCGACGGCCGCAGCCGGTTGATCGACCAGCACCAGGGCGATGCCCGCCGCGTGCTGTGCCGGTTCCGAACCGTCGTGCTGTGCGCGCGCGATGGCGTCACCCGCGGCCCCGCCGAGCTTCAGCCGCTCTGCATCCACTTCGGACTCTGTCGAGCGCATCGGCCCGCGATAGGGAGCCCACGCGAATCCGCCGGAGAGGCGCGGTTCAGTCATACGCGCCGACACAGGCGCGAGGGCCACCAGCCTGGACATCGCGTCATCCCGGCGGTGAAACAGAGGAAAGACGATGACCGCGATGAGTACCGCCGCCGCGACGGCGGCCATCCACCAGCGCGATTCGCTCCGCGCGCGCCGACCGCTCCAATCGCGTCCAATGCTCCGCTCTTCCTCGAGATGCGCCTTCGCGGAGAGAACAGCGGCCATGCAGTCGCTGCAGGTTTCGATGTGCGCGAGCACGTCGTTCCGGGTTGAAGCGTCAATCTCGCCGCTGGCGAAAAGCGCCAGGGTCTCGTCGGTCGGGCACGTACTCACTGCATGGGTCAATTGTCAGCCTCCACATCATCGGTGTGACGGCCCGATCCGTTTTTCCCGTCCCGCAGGCCGAAATCGAAAGATTCCGCTCCCCCGGCGCTGATCAGCTCCCCGACCGTGGCCGCATCGACTCCCTCCCGCTCCAGGGCCTCGCGGAGCTTACTCATCAGCGCTTCGATCCGGCGATACAGCGGGCGCTGCGGCACGCCGAGGAGGCGCGCCGCGTCAGCGATGCTGAGCTCGGCGCCGAAATGAAATCGGATCAGCATCCGATCCTGGAGCGGGAGCGTGGCCATCGTCCCCCGCACCACCCGCGCGGCGCGCTCGGAGATCCTCCGCGCATCGGCTTCATTCGCACGGGAATCGGCGGCGTCCGGCGCAACGAATTCATGCTCGTCGTCCATGAGTGGGACCAGCCGCGGGCGCGCGAAGCGCAGGGGCAAGCCCTCGGCGAGCGCGCGCGCGCCTTTCCCGTCCAGCGACGGATCGACGTTCCGAACGATGGCCACCGCTTCGTCGAGAGAGCGCCCGTCGCGCACCATCAATTTCTCGAGCAGCACCGCCGACGCGCCGCTCCGCTCCGCTTCCGCCGACGGACGCCAGCGCCCTCGGAGACGCGTCCACTCGCGCGACAACATCCGCTGCACGACCACCGTGAGAAATGCGCCCAGCGGCGCCCGTCCTTCGTAGCCGCGCAGGATCGCGTAGTCGTTCTCGATCAGGGCCAGCTTCACGATCGAGGCGAAGTCCTCGGCATCGGGGCCATGGAGTCCCGCGCGGCGGCACACGCCCCCAATGACACGCTCCACGAGCGCCAGATTCGCTCGAAACAGCTCCTCGGCGGCATTTGGGATGGAATCAGGATACCGGAAAAATTTAAGGAAGCGTGGAAAAACGCGCTGAGCCGTCATACCCCCTCTTCGAATCGCAAAGCCGGCAAAGCTCGAAACAGACCTTATGCAGAGAAAGAGAGGGCCACCATGAATACCACTCGGAAACTTTTCCTATCCACACTCGCAGCCGCTGTCGTTCTGCTGTCCACCGTGTCCGTCCGCGCCGAGCAGCCGGACAAGTACACACGGCCGCATGAGCCGTTCACGGCCTATGGCATGCAGGTGCGGATGTCACTCATCAATCCAATCGACAACACGTGGCAAAAAGGCGTTCAGCCTACGGTGTTCCAGGAAATCGCACCCTGCCGCCTGTCGTCGACGCTGAATGCCGATCGTTATGACATGCCGTGGGGCGGGACGTCCTATCGCCCCAATGAAGCGCGTTTTTATCGGAGCAGCGGCGTGCTCGAGACCCCGCTGTTCGTCGATCCCTGCTCGGAAGCCATTCCGGTCGAGGCCATCGGCATCGTCGGCCGTTTCACCGTGACACCCGGCGACGGCGACGGCGAGGTTCACATTGATTCGACACAACCGGCCAGCCCGTATGCCACGACCGTGTTCAAGTTCAGAAAAGGCGAAGTGCTGATGTTCGAAGCCGGCGTCCTGTTCGGTCCTGGCGGCACCTTCGGCGTGCAGACGTGGAACGCCGGCGCGGACGTGACCATCGACGTCCTGGGATACCTGCTGCCCGACCCGGCACCCGCCGGTGCGAAAGGCGACAAGGGCGACAAAGGGGATACCGGAGCCACAGGCGCACAGGGCGAACAGGGCCTCCAAGGCATCAAAGGCGACACCGGCGCCACGGGCGCGAAGGGCGATCAGGGCCTGCCGGGCGTCAAAGGCGATACCGGTGCCACAGGCGCGAAGGGCGATCAGGGTGTCGCAGGCGTTAAAGGCGACACTGGTGCCGCCGGCGCGAAGGGCGATCAGGGTGTCAAAGGCGATACCGGAGCCGCCGGCGCGAAGGGCGATCAGGGTGTCAAAGGCGACACCGGAGCCACCGGTGCCAAGGGCGATCAGGGACTCCAGGGCATCAAAGGCGATACTGGCGCCACCGGCGCGAAGGGCGATACCGGACCGCAGGGTGCAATCGGCCCGATCGGTCCCGTAGGTCCAGCGGGACCTGCCGGCGCGAAGGGCGATCAAGGCCTCCAAGGCGTCAAAGGCGACACCGGAGCCACCGGCGCGAAGGGCGATCAGGGACTCCAGGGCATCAAAGGCGATATTGGCGCCACCGGCGCGAAGGGCGATATCGGGCCGCAGGGTGCAGTCGGCCCGATCGGTCCCATGGGTCCGGCAGGGCTTCCCGGCGCGAAGGGCGATCAGGGCCTCCCAGGCGTCAAAGGCGACATCGGAGCCACCGGCGCGAAGGGCGATCAGGGCCTCCAGGGCGTTAAAGGCGACACCGGCGACACCGGCGCGAAGGGGGACACCGGACCGCAGGGCGCAATCGGCCCGATCGGTCATGAAGGTCCAGCGGGACCTGCCGGCCCGACTGGCGATACCGGACCGCAGGGCGCAATCGGCCCGATGGGCCCTGTAGGTCCAGGGGGACCTGCCGGTCCGAAGGGCGACAAGGGCGACAAGGGCGACCCGGGTACCGGCCTCACCGTAACCAAAGGAAACGGCTGCTACCCGCCGGGCAACAACGCCAACAATCAGGTCACCGTGAATGACGCTTCCGTGCACCCGTCCAGTGTTGTGATTCTCACCTACACCGACGCCGGCTCCAATGGAAACGCGCTGGCGCTCACGGGCCAGGGCGAGGGGTACTTCCAGACCACCGGCAGCCCGAACACCTGCTTCCAGTACGCCGTCTTCAACATGGCGCAGTAGCGAGAGAGGGCGCGACGTTCGCGGCCCGCGGCGTAACCCGCCGCGGGCCGCTTTTCATAAGGAGATCATGGCCATGCTCAACATTCCGCCCAGAACAGTCGTGCAGTTCGTGCATGACATTCTCTTCCTGAGTATCGTCAGACTCAAAAACGGAAGACAAGTCCTCGGATTGACGTCGAGACCAACCGACTGGACCATTCCTTTCACGGAAACCGTCACCGGCCTCCCCGATCGGCTCAAATTGGTGGGAACCACGCCGGCGGGCAATCGGGAGACGCAGTGGGTCAGGGAGGCGGACAACCTGATCCACGTCATGCCGAGCGCGGACCAGAACACGTTCGTCGTCCATTTCGTCAATGGCTTATCAACGGGATCATCAAGGGGCTCATCATCGGGATCATCAACGGCCTGCACGCTCATGGCCGGGAGCAGCCCGGACTCCTTCTTCGCCATCCGCCCGCGGGATGGCAAGTACGTGGTTCAGATCGTGAACGACCGGCCCGATGCAACGCGCTTCAACATCCTCTTCCAGTCACACGCGGATCAATCTCTTGATCGTTTCTCAGGATTGGTCGCTCGCGAGCCGGTCACGCCGGTTTCGAGGACTGCAACGTGATCGCGATCGGGATTCCGACGAGCGCGGGAAGCCAGAATGAGATCAGCCTGTAGGTGAGAACGGCCACGACGGCGACGCTCGCCGGGACGCCGAGGCCACCATACAACGCGATCATCGCCACCTCGACGACGGCGATTCCGCCGGGCAGAAAGCTGGCCCGGCCGAGGAGCATCGGTACGCCGTAACCGGCCAGCAGCAGCATGAAGTGCAGGGAGTGACCGGCGGCGAGGAAGGCATACCGCAGACAGAGAAGGTCGAACACCACCTGCATCAGCGAGCAGGAAGCCGGCCGCAGCCAGCCGCCGTGCCTCATCTCCTTCCACGTTTCGGCCGAGTTCTCCACCGTCGCGGTCAACCCCGAGCTATCCCATTGCGGCCGGAACCGCTTCACGATCCGCGACACGTTTTTCGAGATGGCCCGCATCCAGTCATTGCGGGCCAGCAGAACGATCGCCGTCACGATGACGATCGTGAGCAGGGAGACGACGATCACCAGGGCGATGACGGTCAACCGGGAGAGCTGATGAACCAGAATGAGCTCGAGGCCGCTGATCAGAGCAAACACGATCAATGCCGCCGCATCGAACACCGACGGAAGCCAGCTCGCCAGCACCGCCGCATCGGCCGAAACGCCTCCCGACCGCGCCCACCGATAGATGGCCGCTCCAAATCCCAACGCCCCTGCGGCAACAAGGGCCACCGATCCCGCCCCGATCTCGATCGCCGCCGCACGCCGCCACGACATCCGATCCCCCGCCATCCCCACGACCGTCCGCAGCAACGCGCCGTTGGCCACATAGCTCAGCGCCTCCATCGCAAAACTCAGCCCCACCGCCCAAGGCGCCATCGTCCGCAACGTCATCAACGAGTTCTGAATCGTATCGAGCCGCGGCAGCAGAAAGTGGACGAGCAGCCCAAGCACCAGCAGAACCGGCACCGCCCGAAGGATGCGGAGTTTGAGAGGGCGGCCGTTACCGTTCTCCATCGGCTAAGGATAATGCTGAGGTCGTGCCCGGGCGTGCAGCGCCGAGGCGCTGCGTCCGGAGCGCTGGCGTCTCGCCGGCTGGCCCGGAGGCGTCTCGCCTCCGGTCGCCGGTTACGACCAAATGTCCGGAGTCTTGCGGAGTCGGGGCGAGACGCCCCCGAGCCAGCCGGCGAGACGCCAGCGCTCCGTTTAAGGTCTCGCGGCGCGGCGCCGTGTAGGAACGGACGTGCTGTCGATCACCTGCCTGACCGGCGCCGAGGTGCTGACGCTGAAGCCGTCGCCTCCGAGATAGAGCGCGGACAGCATGTGCTCGCCGGGCGTAAGGTCGACGGTAAACGATGCGGTTTGATCGAATCCGACAGCCGCCATGCCGAGCATGCTGGAACCGTCCATGAAGTTCACCACTCCCTTCGGCGAGCCGCCGGCTGCCAGCACAGTGGCGCGTAACACTACCCGCACACCCACCATCGCCGGATTCGACGACACGCTCAGCTCCGTCTGCGTCTGGACCAGCTCCTTGACGGTTTCCGTGAGCGTGTTGGACGTACTCTGGTGGTAATTCGCTGTTCCGGCGAAGGTGGCGTAGACGGAGTGCATTCCGCTCGGGAGACTGGTCTCGATCGTCGCTCTGCCCGTGCCATCCAGAGGCACGGTCCCCATCGTGGTTCCGCCGTCGAAGAACGTCACCTCGCCCGTCGGATGCAGCCCTTCCGCGTGCACGAGCGCGGTAAAGGCCGTCTTCTCTCCCGCATAAGGGGACGTGGAGCTGCCGCTGAGCGTCGTGTCGGTGACGGCTTGCGCTTGCTGGACTGTCTGCGTGAGCGTATTCGACGTGCTGGGGCTGAAGAGACCGCGCGGGCTATTGAAATCCGATCCTTGGTAGACGGCGGTCAGCGCGTGCGAGCCGGCACTGAGCGTGTACGTGGTCAGCTTGGCGTCCTGCCAGTCATCGATGACCGCCGTGCCGAGGCTCGTCGCGCCGTCGAAGAACTCGACGACGCCTGTAGGCGACGCGCCCCAGGCGATGATGTGCGCGGTCAACGCCACCGGCGAGCCCCAGTTGGTCGTGCTCCGCGAGGAAAACAGCCACGATCCCGTATTGAACGGGAGCACGACGGCCACATCGCGTCCACTGCTGCCGCCGTGGTAGGTGATCCGATAAAGGATCCGCGACTGAATGAACCAAGCCCCCTCGGGCAATCCCTGGAAGGTTCCGTTGACCGGGTTGGGACTGTCGTTGCGGATGAGCGTATGCGTCTGGCCGGGGAACGTGGTTCCGGGATTGAGGACCAGCGTGGATCCTCCAAGCGATACGTTGCCGCGAACGGCGAGATAGTCGATCGTCTTGTCCCAGAACCCAGCATTGAGATCGACGACGTACTGTGCCGAAGAGCCCAGAGTCAGGGAGCTCGCCTCGGAGAAGCCTGCCACTTCGAGTGTCCCGCTGGGGATGGAGAGGTCTCCCGCCGTGGAGCCATTCAGTTTGAGGGTCTCTCCGAATGCCGCAAGCGGAATGAGGACCAGGCTGAAGAGAAGCGACACAAGCCGTACGATCTTCATGATGGGCATTCGCAGGCTGCGAAAGGCATGCCTCGGTGCGCAAAATCTTCACCACAGAGGCACAGAGGACACAGAGAAAAAGACCTCTGTGCTACTACCCCTGTTTTCTGCGCGGGACCCGAAGATTTCTCCCAAAAACCGTGCGGCCACGAGAACAGGAGCTCGCGCTTCTCTACATCGAGAGTCCTTCTCCCCCAGCGTCTTTCAGCTGGGGGAGAAGGTGCCGAAGGCGGATGAGGGGGCGGTGCTTGCCGTGCCGTGGGCGGCATCCACGATTTGGTTGCGGCTACGCCGCGCTGTGTCTCTGTGGTTCAAAGATTTTCGCTGCCCACGGCCATACCGGGCTTCACCGCGGCGCTCCGGTGGCCGCAATAGGTCGCACGAGGCATGCGAAACGAAGGTCCGACCCTCCGTTTCGCCCTATGCGCATATACTAACCCGGAACCTACCTGATAGCCGTCCCCGCGCCACGGTCGGTGGCGCGAGCCGGATGTACATTTTCAAAGGGCCTAAGGACGCTGTTCGACGAGCGAGGGTCGGCGCGCTATCGGGGGCTCCTTCTGCTGCGATCGTGCTATGTGGGTGAAGCGACTACTCTCATTGTTGCTATTCTGGAAGAGGCGGGGGCATCGTTGCTCGTTCTGCAACACTCCGCAGAGCGCCGTGCGAAAACTCATCGCCGGCGCGTCTGCATTCATTTGTGATGAATGCGTCGCAGTCTGCGAGGGCATCGTCGCGCAAGATGCCACAACTCCTGGCGAACGGCCGCATGCGGCCGACGAGGTCTGGATTTGTCTCGTATGCAAACGCGGCGGCGCCAAACCAGACTGCGTCGTTGTTCCCAACCGCGGACCGGTGTGTCTTCAATGTGTCGATCGCGTTAGAGCGGCGGCAGCAACATAACCTCGTCTCCTCCGGGAGTGCGTATTGATGCGTTGCGCGACGCAAACTCAGAAGCGATTGCTCGACATGGTCGTTGTGCCACTCCCGACGGTCCTGCAGCGTTTTTGCTTCGCGACGGCAAAGGTCATCGTGTGCGTTGGCGAGGAAGTGGCAGAAGGTTGCTCGTTCCGACGACGACCACTGATCCACCGAAGCCGTCGTGGCGATGGTGAGCGCGTGCTCGGTTCCCGCAGGATTGCGACGGGCGTGCGCAAGATTCGATGAGCATGCCGAAACATCGAGGGCTGCACTTGACGCCATGTCGACCGTCGTGAGTTGCAGCAGTCCTTCGTACTGCATGAGTCGCGGAGGCACACGCTAGTATTTGCGAAAGCAGTTGGGAGAAATCGCACGACCAGCACAGGTACCACCGCTCACGGAGAGTCAGGCGCTCTACATCCTGGAGAAACTCGTTGACCACGTCCAGCATCAGGCGCCCGGCGCGAAACGCAGCAGCCTCGGGATTGAAGGGCGAGAGTCCGGCCGCGATCAAGTCAGCGTCGACGAAGAGGGGATGGCCGCCTTCGTACGGCAGGAACTCCGTGGCGAAGGTTGTCTTCCCCGCACCATTCGGGCCGGCGATGATGACGATCTTCTTCCTCGGCGTGTCGTTCGTCATTTGAATGCGTCCGAGATCCTCTGCATGCCGCTGCCGGACGTCCTCGGATGGATGGATGTCGGTGAGTTGGAAGGGGTGGACACGCTTCACGGCGTGATGCTGACGTGGGGTGAGCTGGCCTCCTTCGGCATGGACTTCTGGTCTCAGGAGTCGATCGAAGCCGCCCTCGGCGCCGACCTTGCCGACGCCATCCCCGAGCTCCTCCGCCTGGCCGACCTGGAAGTGCGAATCCCCCGCCTCGAGATCCTGGCCCTGGAACGCCTCGCCGACCGCGACGGCAAGTCGGTCGACGCCGTCCTCGCCCGCGAGCTGCTGGATGTCGTCTCCGCCCACTCGGAGTACCTGTCCACGGCGATACCGGGCTTCACCGCCGCGCTTCGATGGCCGCAATAGGTCGCGTGACGCACGCGAAGCAAGAATCCCCTGCATTCGCCCAGTCAAAGGATGCGAATAATTGTTGATCGCCATCGACTGATCAAATCGGAGACCGGAACACTCGCCTTTCAATCAGTGCCGCGTCTCGAAAACGAAGGCCTGGCACCTCTTGATTTTCTATCGACGCGCTCAGCTACCTGCTGGCGAGAGAGTTCACCGGCCGATCGAGTCTGCACCCGTGCTGCCCCCCCCACGACGGGCTCGTGAAACCTACTTTCCGGGATTGGGTGTTTGAGTACTCGCCTCGTTTTCATGCACAGTTCATTTGCACAAGATCCGCTGCACTTTTATGGAACTTGGGGTATTTAAAGCCCATACACCCGCATCTCTCTGCGGAAAACCTGCGGAAAACCTGCGGATATCACGCGGATTCAAGCTCAAAATCTTGTGCAATTCTACGGTTTGTAGAACCGATTTCATCGACGAAAATTTGTTATAAGTGTCCTAAATGCGGATAGATATGCGTGCTTTAGTCTCCGATACTCAAGCCAGTTCACAGCACCTTGACACAAGATTCTCCCGAGCGTATCGTGTGTGAACGTGAAAAACACGAATACCTCCTCCCGGCGCGTGGCCAGTGAGGAGTTCAGGAGGTTTTGAGCGGATGGAAGGATGGATGAGCCCGCAGCGTCAACTGCGGGCTTGGTGATCCAAGTGGCAGCCACCACCGAGGGCATTGGTAAAGACAACGAGAGAGTAGCCCTTCAGCTCACTCGGAGTCAAGCTCTCACCCATGGCTGCCGTAACGCGCAACTCAACTAGTTACGGGAGACTCAACGTGAAATCCATTTTCGGACAAACCATCAAGGGCGAGAACATCGTCATCGACGAGGACTCAAAGTTTTACGTCAACTGCACGCTGGTGAACTGCACGATCGTCTACCCTGGCGGCAAGTCGCCGTTCGTGAATTGCAAGATCGAGAACTGCCAGATCACCTTCGTCGGCGAGGCGCAGAACACCGTAGTGTTCATGCAGTCGATGGGGATGATCGCGCCGCCCGTGCCACCCGCTTTCGGCGGCGCTCCGGAAACCGGCACCCTTCACTAACCCCTAACCTCGGGCGTCGGACATCACGGCGCCCGTTTTTCAGCACCGGCTGGTGCGATCTAGATCGCGTCTGCCGGATCTAGGAGATCGAAATGACAATCGAAGTGCACGCATTCAACGATAGCGACCGCAAACTGCTCGGTACAGCCTACGAAAGGCTGCTGGCGAAGAGAGAAACAGCCGTCGAAGCCATGAAATCCCTCGTCAGTGACCAAGGCTATCTGTCCAGCGTGATCGTCGACTCCATCATCAGTGGCATCATGCAGCACCTCCATGAAGTAATTCGCGTGCCTGGCGATCACCAGGCAGAATTCGACGAATTCGGAAAGCCAGGAACGCAGCCAGGTTCTCCTCGAACCTACATCGACAACCGACTCGATGACATTGATACGCTAGTTGGGCAGTTGTCAGCTGGCGCCGCCCACCCTTCACCCGAACCGGAACCAGCGCAGGGAACTGACGAAGTGCGTCGACGCGCTGTAACCTAACCTAGAACCACCATTCATTCGGCCCCTGACGCGTTCTCTCGGGGGCCGGTGTTTTTGGGCTGGCTGGTCGGTAAGCAGGAACCATCTTGAAGACCTTGGCAGACTTCTCATCGGCCGATCAAATCGGCGAGTGGAAGACCAGCAGTTTCAATGATTTTGTCGCGCCAAGAAAACGAAGGTCTGGCCACCTGCGTGCATCGGAACGCCCTCGCGCCACCTTGCGTGTCAAATAAGCCGCATGGGGAGGCCTCAGCACCCGGCGGTTAAGAATTCTCCAGTTTCCGTCACTCTAGACTAGAGACGTCCGATGCTGTCGCTTCCAAACGAAAGATGACGATGAGTTACTTCGGCGTGTTGTCCGATAATGTGAGATTCCCGCGGGACGCCGCGGACAAACCTGGACTCCGGCGGGGTCAGCTTGGCGCGTTGCATGCGATCGCGAGCCACTTCACCGTCTCAGAAAACCCGGCACTAATTGCGATGCCGACGGGCTCGGGGAAGACGGCGGTATTCACGATTGCACCCTTCCTCCTGCGCAGTTCTCGGGTTCTCATCGTCACGCCCAGCCGTCTCGTCCGATACCAAGTGGCAGAGCAGTTCAGTACGCTAGAAATCCCGAGGGCGACCGGCGCCCTCGTTGGCGTGGATGCGCTACCGACGACGTGCGAAATCGACCACCAGTTGCGCAACGAGAGTGACTGGGAAGCGCTACGCCCCTGCGATGTCGTGGTGAGCACGCCAAACAGTGCTTGCCCCTCCGGTGTAATCGAAGGCGCCGCTTCGGACCTGTTCGATCTTGTGATCTTCGACGAAGCGCACCACGTTCCCGCGCTCACCTGGCAAGCAATCGCAAAGGCGTTCCCTGACGCGCGCAAGCTCCTGCTAACCGCCACGCCATTCCGAAGAGACCGACGAGAAATACCTGCGAAGCTGATCTATCACTACTCGATTCGACAGGCGCTCGACGACGGTGTCTTCGGCAGAATCGAGTACGTTCCAATTCGTGACTCCAAGGAGACAAATGACGTAGCTGTCGCACGAGCGGCAGAGGCAACACTGAAGGCCGATCGAGATAGCGGACTGAAACACCTCTTGCTCGTTCGCACCGATACGACACCGCGTGCGAAAGAACTCGAAAAGATCTACTCCGAACAGACGGCTCTGAAGCTGGCGAGAGTCGGCAGCGACCTGAGCTACTCGACCATCAAGAAAGTCATCGCCAACCTGCGCGCGCAGAAACTTGATGGAATAGTCTGCGTCGATATGCTCGGAGAAGGATTCGATCTACCGGAACTCAAAGTCGCTGCGATTCATGCGCCACACAAATCGCTTGGCGTAACGCTTCAGTTCATCGGCCGGTTTGCACGCACTTCGGCGGTCCCGCTAGGCACGGCGAAGTTCATCGCGGTTCCATCCGACATCAGCGTAGAGGCTAGCCATCTCTACGAGGAAGATGCCGACTGGCAAGAACTCGTGCCGCGCCTCATCGAAGAACGCGTGGTCACGGAAGTTGAGACCCGACAGGCACTTGAGACGTTCGTCTCACGCGTTGAGTCGAGAAGAATCGCTCAACATCTCTCTCTGTACCGTGTTCGGCCGTACTTGCACGTCAAGGTATTCGACGTCATCGAGGGAGAGTTCAGCATACCGCTCGCACCGCCAGAGCGCATCGAAGATATGAACGTGATTAGCTGGCGGGATAGCCCAGAGTTGAATGCTACATTGATTATCTTCGAAGTCATCACGCCGGCTGGGTGGACTGATCTTGAGGAGCTGAGCACGGTGGAGTATGAGTTCGCGCTTGTGTTCTACGACGTAGACGCGCATCTTCTATTCATCTCGTCGTCCGTCCGGTCTCCCGCCTTCTATGACGCACTCCTTAACCTCTTTGTCGACGGTAGGACGTCACTCCTGTCCATGAGCGAGATCAACCGGGCATTCTTAGGTCTCACGCATCACCAGTTCTTCCATATCGGTATGAAAAACCGGATGCGAACGAGTTGGAACGAGTCCTATCGCACCCTCAGCGGTCGGCATGTAGACAGAACGGTCCGCGGAACAGACGCACGAACTCACGATCGAGGTCACTACTTCGGCCGCGCGAAAGATGGTGACTCAGATGTGACGCTAGGAATCAGTAGCTCCTCGAAAGCCTGGAGTAACCGAAAGGTGTCGTTGCCATTCGTGGTGAGCTGGAGCCGCGATCTTGCAGTCAAGATTCGAACCAATGTGGAAGTCAAGACAGGTACGCGCCTTGACCTTCTCTCGATGACACATCGTGTTGCTGAGATTCCTGACTTGCCGATCGTTGCGGTGGATTGGGAGCGTGATGCTTATGAAGATCCAATGACACTGCGCGTTCTGCAAGACGGCGAGACCACATGGTCCGGGCAACTCTTGGATTGCGACATGTTGATCGACAAGTCGCGGTCAACCCAGGATTCCATCGTAATCCAACTCATGTACCCTCTTGGTGCGATCGCGTTCCGCTTCACCCTCAACAAGGAGGCCTACTTCGAGGAGATTGATGTTGTGGACGCGATCGTCGAGCGCCCGGGAGGCTCGGCGTTGCTTGTCACCTACTTGAACGGCAGTCCACCAAGTTTCTATTTTGCAGACTTCTCGCGCCTCACCGGCAATATGTACTCGGCACCCGCAGGTGCCGATTTCAACGTTTTTCCGCCGGAGCGCATCGAGACGTTCGACTGGGCTGCGGCGAACGTCGATATCACGGCAGAAACGGGCAGTGGCCGCAATGGACGCCGATCCGTGCAGGAATTCATCGCAGAGAGATTGGCTGCCAGCTCGGCCCCGGTAGTGATCTTCGACCACCGAACGGGGGAGCTAGCCGACTTTATCGAAGCGAATCAGGACGATCGCCTGACGACGATAACCTTTTATCACTGCAAAGGATCAGCAGATGAGTCTTCCGGGGCACGGGTGGACGATGTCTACGAAGTCTCAGGTCAAGTCGTAAAATCGCTCATCTGGATGACAGATGTGACGAGGCTCCGTCGCAACCTGGAGCGCCGAATTGGAAACGGCTCATCCTTTGTCCGCGGCGACCGCGACGGACTTCGTGACATCATGGCCCGCGCTGCGGAGCAGCCACTAACATACCAAGTCGTCGTCGTGCAGCCAGGCGTGAGTGCGTCGAAGCTACCGGCAAAGATGCAGGAGGTCCTCGGCGCCGCTGATTTGTATCTAACCGCAGCCGGATGGCAGCCGCTTCGTATTTTTGGTTCGACGTAACGTCCGGCCCGCTTGCCCGCGTGTGCAGATTGGACCAGCGTCCAGGCGGTCTTCGTCCGAAGTCGTGGGGTGTTCACCTAGTGTTCACCGGATCCGGATACGAGCATCCTAGTACATTGCGGGATGTCCCGAGACGCTCGTAAGCTACTGAAACTAGGGACTCCCAGGATATCCACGGACCGGACTAATTCACGTGGAGGCCAGCGGTCTGTCTGCACTCTGACCCACTCGGTCGCCGTCACCGAAAACGCAGCCTGCAAGAACATCGGAGCCCGCCTTCGCGGCCCGCGGCTCTACAGCTCCGTGAATCCCGGCAGTCCCTCAGCAAACCGGCAGATCCCCCTCCCACTCCCGCGCTGAATCCTTCGCATCGGCCGCTACTCCATCGAGCGCCGACACGAGCGTGTCGACGGCCTCCTGCCAGCGCTCGGGGATCAGCGGGGTGGCGATCATGGCAATCAGGATCGGGCGGGCGAGGGTGAAGGCGCTGGTGAGAAGCTCGGTGCGGCTGATGAACTCCAGCTCCGGGTTCAGTTTCACCTCTGCCCCGTCGAATTTGTAGAAGTGGTCGTCGATGCTTCCTCGTTGTCGATCGTTCTCATGATGCTTCCTTTCGTTTTTGTAGTGGTAAATGCCGGGGCCCGCAACCGCGGGCCCCGGCGGTACTGCGTCAGTCGGTCGGGAGCTTGGGCTCCATCTCGACTGTGGACGTCGATCCGCCGTTGGCGGCGGCGAGGTCCTTGCCGGCCTTGAAGGTGGCGGTGACGCCGTCCAGCGAGGCCACGAAGATCGTGATGGCGGCGCGCCAGGTCTCCGGGACCAGCGGGATGGACGACAGCGCCAGCAGGATCGGGCGGACGCCGGCGTAGGTCGTCATCAGTTGCTGGGCGCGGTCGGCGGCCGTCTGCGGCTTGGCCACGACCGCCATCTCGCCGGAATCGAGCGACTCGAACTGGTCGATGAAGTCGTTCACGTAGTCGTTGATCTGGTCGTCGATGCTCTCGAAGGAGAGATCGATCGTCTTGTTCTCGTGTTGCTGTCCAGTGCTCATGAATTTCCTTTCTTTTCAGAAACATTGCGCGGGCGTGATCGGAACGCCCGCGCGTCGGTTGACAAGTCAACTACTCAGTCAGGCAGCCTTGCGCTCCCGCCATTGGCCGCGGAGCCGGCGCACCGGTCGATTGGCAGGCCGGGGCGGTTTGACCGCCACGCGTTTGGTCACCCTCGGCGGGACAGGGAGGCCGACGGCCGACCACGCATCCGCGATCGTCGTCTGCACCTGCCCGCCCGCGCCGTACAGCGCACCGGCCGTGGCCACGCCCGCGGACGTCGTCGTCCCCATGCTCGGCCAGGTGCCGCTACAGGTGCAGCGGGATGACAGAGCATGCCGGATGTTGTACTTTCGTTATCGACATGGAACTCCTTTCTCTCAGGATGGGGTGAGTGTCAGGGCATGACCGCGCGCCAACGCGGTCATGCCTGCTCGTCACTGCTCGTCTACGGTGAGCCCTCCGATGACTGACTCCATGGGGATGGTGGAGACGGGGAGCGGAGCATGCGTGCCCGGAGCCGGTGCCGGAACGGGAGTGCCCGGAACCGGTACCGGAGTGGGAGTGCCTGGCGCCGGCTTCCCCTTCCTGGGGCCGCGTCTTCCCAGGTCGCGTTTGAGGTTTCCGACATGCGAAGCCACGGTCGTGCTCAGCGGATTGCGGGCGACACGCTTGGCGATGGCATAGACCTCCAGCGCTCCATTCCCGGCGTTTGCCTTCCGGGAGTTGATACTGAAAGTGAGGTTCTTTGCCGCCGCACTGAGCAGGTCCGCCATCGGGCGGAAGGCGTCGATGAACTGCAGCGTGTCACGGGCCTCCGTGGCATCGAAGGTCCCCCCTTGCAACTCAGGGTTGGCCTCGACGGCGGCCACGGCCGTGGCGATGAACGTCAGCGGCACATTCTGGTGCGTACGGACGAACGCCGTCGTGTCGGGGTGGGCCTCCACGAAACTGGGGATGAGCGCCAGCATGTCGTCGACGGCCTTGGCCAGATTCAAGGCGATCTGCTGGTAATGCGTGATGGTTGGGGTCTGCGCAGGCGGCACCGGATCAGCCGGTACCTGAGGCACATCTCCCGCTGCTTTGGTTTTGGACATCTCTCCTCCTGTTGAAGGCCCCGCGGCGCGCCACACGCGCGGACGCACGGCCTGGTTACCCTGACGGCTCTGATCAGGAGCCTCCGGGCATGCGGCACTCGTACGTGTGCCGATCGGGTGTGAGGGGGCGCTACCCAGCCTTGCAGAAACGCACGTTCCACAAAGGAGCCGCACGGGCTCGAAGCCGTTCCGCGGCGATGGGCGTCCGAGGCTGGTTTCGTCCGTCACGCACGAGGAGAGGCGTGAGGAGGGAAAAGTCCTACCCGGAAAAAAAGTGGGACTTATAAGTCACTTATGGGACATTTCGCTCTCTACGCGGGGGGTGGCGAGGCGCCGAAAATGGTGCCTTTGGGGCCGACCGGAGCGATGGTCGGGGTAAAAAAAAAGTTTTGGCAACGCCGTCGGAGCGCTTGCGTCTCGCTGGCTGAGCGGTAGCCTGCCCTGAGCGGAGCAGAAGGTTCTTGCAGAAGATTTCGGTTGCGCGCGGAGGCGCCCTGCACAATTCAGCCCCGCTCTCGGCGCAGCGCGAGCGCGGGGTATCGGTGGGGATGGAAAGTGCGGCCGCGGAGGCGGCCGCCACAGGAGTTGGCGTGTCGCGCTTCTGTTGCGAATTGGCCGGTGTTTGTCCCGGCCGCCTCCGCGGCTGGCAAATCGGCGGCACCTCGTGCCCCGCGCTCGCGCTTCGCCGAGCGCGGGGCTGGATTGCGGAGCGCGCCTTCGCGCATCCTGGCAAGGGCTGGCGCATGAACAACCGACCAGAAAGGGAAGTTCAAAGACTCGGTGAGTCCATGAATTGACTCCGCGAGTCCACTAGTCGACTCCACGAGTCCACTAGTGGACTCCACGAGCTCACTAGTGGACTCCAGGAGCTCACTAGGTGGACTCCAGGACTCCACTAGTCGACTCCGCGAGTCCATTAGTGGACTCCACGACTCCACTAGTCGACTCCACGACTCCACTAGTCAACTCCACGAGTCCACTAAGTGGATTCCACGAGCTCACTAGTGGACTCCACGACTCCACTAGTCGACTCCGCGAGTCCATTAGTGGACTCCACAAGCTCACTCGTGGACTCTGGGAGTCCGCCGCACACCCGTCGCCACTCGTTCTTCTTTGTGGCCGACGTGCATACCTGAATCCCCAACACCGTCATCGCCGCCCCGACGCAAACGATGATCGCCCCTGCCGCGGCGTCGCCGTAGCGGTCGATCCAGCGGGCGCGGATGGCGCGGATGCCGGAGTGGGCGGCAGTGACCAGGAAGACCATCGTAGCGATGGGGTTGCCAGCTCGTTGGCCACGATCACGGCAGGCCGATGAGCCGCGGGAGCATCAAGGTCGAGCTCTCCGCGCCGGACAGTCCCCGTTTTGGAGTAGGCCCACTCGAACGGGCAGTCTTTCCGGAGCCGGGAGCGCCATCAGGTTGATGGCGCGTGTTCGTTCCCGGCTACGACGGCATAGGGAAGTTGGCTAATCCGGCACTCTTATATAGGAAGGCATGAAGGCAAAATTACTTGCAACACCTGAATATGGAAATACAACAGGGCAAAAAAGGAGAGTGCTATGAAAGCTACCCGACAAATGACCAAAGCGTTCCTTGGAGGAGGGTTTCTATTTCTCCTCCTTCTCACATTCGCCGGCGCAGCCGCCGCGCAAACGTGGACCCAACTGACTGTCACCGGAGGGCCTCCGGACGTGCGGAGCGGGCACACCGCGGTCTACAACCAGGCCCGGAACCGGATGATTGTGTTCGGCGGTCGGAACCCAACAGGAATCGACTATTACGATCCTTCCGTCGGGCTGCGGAACGACGTATGGGTGCTGTCCAACGCCGACGGGACCGGGACTTCGGCGCCGACTTGGATTGCGGTGACCCCAACCGGCGGTCCACCGAGCAGGCGGGCACAAGCCACCTCTGTTTACGATCCGAATTCCAACCGTATGATCGTGTTCGGAGGGAATCCCAATGAGGGCTTCTGTTTTGGGACGCTGAACGACCTCTGGGTGCTCTCCAACGCCGATGGGACAGAGGCATCCACGCCCGCGTGGATACAGGTCAGTCCCATGGGTGGGCCCCCGAGCAGGCGATGGATTCACACGGCCGGTTACGATCCCGCCACGAACAGAATGATTGTGTTCGGCGGAGCGGACGCCTGCGTAGACAACAACGTCGAGGTTTGGGTCCTCTACAATGCCAACGGCTTGGGGGGCACGCCTGCCTGGACTGAGCTCGTCCCCGGCGGAACGCCGCCTACTCCAGGCGTCACTGCAAAAGGGGTCTACGATCCGGGCAGCAACGTGCTGATCGTGGTGAGTAACCCGGGCGGTCTCGTCAACGTGCGGATCCTCACAAACGCAAACGGCCTGGGAGGGGCGCCGACCTGGTTCGACCTTAGTCCGACCGGCGGCCCACCGACCGCTGTGGCCGCGCATTCCGCGTCACTGGTGTACGACCCGGTATCAAACCGGCTGATCGAATTCGGTGGTTGTTGCGGGCCCGTCCCTGGTGGTCGGATTAATGAAGCATGGGCGCTCTCGAACGCCAACGGGACGGAGCCATCCACGCCCGCATGGACGAAGCTCAACCCAACCGGAGCACTGCCCCTCGGACGGTACCTCCATACGGCAGTCTTCAATCCAACGACTAACCGGATGACCGTTTTCGGTGGTACGGCATGCGTCTCGGGCGGTGCTTGCACGAGCTCAAGTGAATTCTCGAACCTGAACGATGTGTGGGTACTGGCTGGTGAGAACAGGATTGTTGAGATTCCTGTCGCTATTGACGTCGAGCCAGGCATCAACCCAAAGAGTCGAGGCGTAACTCCGGTAGCCATCCTGACAACTGCCACTTTTAACGCCGCCACGGTAGACTCCTCCACGGTCCGCTTTGGTAAGACCGGCACCGAGGCTTCGCCGGCGCAGGTTGCCCTGGAGGATGTCAACGGAGACGGCCTGATGGACATGGTTCTCCACTTCCACACTCAGCAGACGGGCATTGTGTGTGGAACTACTTCTGCCTCCCTTACAGGCAAGACCCTGAGCGGGCAGGCGATCAAAGGATCTGATCCCGTCAACACGGTGGGTTGTAAGTAGAGGGCTTAAGACCCGTAGCCCCCGGCTTCAGTCGGCTTCAGTCGGGGGCTACGGTTGCCGTTCAGTTTGCGAGCCCGCTTCAGCGGGCGGCAGTCACGTGAAGGGCTTCCGGTTTTTCGTCGAATAGACGATGTGATTCAGCAGATTGGTGTATCCCAACGTAGCTAAATCCCCAGCACCGCCATCGCCGCCCCGACGCAGACGATGATCGCTCCCGCGGCGGCGTCGCCGTAGCGGTCGATCCAGGGGGCACGGATGGCGCGGATGCCGGAGTGGGCGGCGGTGACCAGGACCACCATCGTCACGATCGTGGCCAGCTCGTAGGCCACGATCACGGCGCCGACGGCGAACCAGCCTGCGCCGGCGGCGGCCAGGATCATCGGGATCACGGCCACGCAGGGGTCGGCGGAGAAGAGGACGAAGAGCGACCACTCGGTGAGGATCCAAGCGGAGCGGACCTTCAGCCCACCACAACAACCGTGTACCCGCCGACGACCTGCCTCCCCACGAACGCCGAGATGCGCAGCACCTGCAGCGCCTCTGCGACCGTAGCCGTCGGTAGCGGTTGCACGAGCCGGATCACCAGAGCCGCCTCGTCGCCTTCCAGTTGTTGCAATTCCACGCGCGAGTCCTGCGGCCTCGTCTTTTCGAGCAACAAGATGAACTTGGTCAGCTCATCGCCGCTCTTGACCACGGAGACATTCCGTTGCCCAACGTGGCGGTTCACCTGGGCGTTCCACTCGTCCGGTCCGATCGGATCACCGATGCTCGATACACGTGCGATCAGACACTCATGCCCGTTGTTCACAAATGTCGGAACCCAGGGCGTGAGGCATTTCACAAGGTGATGACACTCCAGCGAAACCCGAGGCGCGAGATCGACGCTCGTCGTCCCGACGAGATGGATCGTTGCCGGATCGAGCCCGAGTGAAGGATCCAGCCAGTAGAACTCAACGCGCACGCCGAGAATCGGCGCGAGGCCGAGATTCCAGACATGCGCGTAAAGAGTGTTCGGGGTTCCGGCGCGGACCACGCCGCCGGGCCCGGCTGGCAGGTCGGGCGTCGTCGAAGGATCTCCCTCGGCGATCCAGATGTCAGGGCTCTCCCAGAACACGTCCCCTACCGGGCGCGTGCCGTTGTCGCCCAGGATCGCTCGGACGAGGAGGAATGGCAGGAAGCGATCCTTTCGTGGCTTCTGATTCTCTTCAAGAAACAGAATCCGAAAAGGCTCTTCGAGCTCGCGTAGCCTCTCGATGTCGGCATCGTCCGCGATCGAGTCGGGATGTTTTTTGTCGCGCTCGGGGTCATAGACGCGGTCGAAGATGGGATTGCTCGGCGGTTTATCTTTCTCAGACATCTTTCGTCTCCCGATCGATGTAGCGGATGTCGACGGGCGGATTGGTACTGCTGCCGTTCTGGTGCATCACCGGATCCGGCGGCGGATGCGGCGGATCTGCCTTCGTGACCTCGTCCTGACACCAGCCCGCGCCGGGATGAGTTGGTGCGTGGTAGGTGTGCTCATCGGCGTGTCCCTTGAATCGGGAGGGGACTGCCAGAACGTCCTTGAAGCGGAGCCAATCCCAGCAGAGATAGCCGTAACCGCGGTCGGCGTCGAGGTTGAAATTCGCGATCGTGCCCGGGCTGTCGCGCGTGAGCTGCGCCATTACATACGCGGCGTAGTCGACGGCGTCGCCGAGGTGGGAGCCGATATTGAGCGCATCGTCGCCCTTTGTGTCGGTCTCCTCTGCACTCTGACAGTTTTCGAGATCCGCGCGCGTCGCGTTGTTGCCAGGGTGCCCGCTCATGAGCACCGTCGCATCGTCGCCGCCGACGTGAAAGTCCGGCCGCGTGTGTACGTCTTCGAACGGAACGGGATCGCCCTCGTTATCACGGTCCGGCCATCGCCACGGACGCCTGAACTCACTCGGCATCTCTGTGCCACAGTCGGACAGAGGGGTCGTCGGGATAAATCCGAGGGTGGACGTCTTGGGGTCTGCTACGACGTCGCGCGGATAGAAATGACGGTCGTTGCTACCCGAGGGCTCGGTTCCGGTTCGCGGCGGATGAAGACCGCCCGCGGGATCCAGGAGCGCATCAAGCACGGCCTGCCACACACCGTCGATACTTACGCCCAGCGTATGCAGCGCCGGATTTATCTCATCCTTGGTCGGATACGTGAAGCCGGTCATGGCCAGGTACCAGTGCAGTGCTTCCCAAGCGTTGTAGAGTGGCAGCTCGAAATGTTCGTAGAGCAGCTTACGCGCCGGATACGTACCGGCCGTAAGGATAATGCTGGTGATGACAGCGGCTGGATAGATCCCGACATCCTCTAGGTATTTGAGCCACGCCAGGATCGAGAACAGCAGCGAAAAGGCGTCATGCCGGAAGGTGCTCGTGGCACCCGGTCCTTCATCCGAAGCGCCGGTTCCGGGCGGCGAGGGGAACGGCGGAGGGTCGAATACCTTGGGGCGATCGGGACGCCGGATCTTGTAGTAGTCCGTGGTCGTGAACTTCACATACTTGAAGAGCCACCAGTACGTCGTAATGAGCGATTCGCGGTCGGGGTAGCCATTGGAACCGGGGATGATCTCTTCAATGATCGTCGGGTGACTCGCCCACTGTCCTTTTGGGCCGAGATCGACTGTCGTGTCGTTGTAGAACTCTTTTAAGGCGGTGGAGAGGAACGTCGCCAGATCGTCGGGCAGATCGGAATCGACATCCCATTTGCTGCGGCGGTTGAGCACGTCAGGCGTTTTGTCACCGGTCGAATAACTCGGTCCCGGCTGAGGGCCGAAGAAGTCGTGTCGCGAGGTGCCGTCGGGATTAAAGGCGATCCAGAGATGAAGCGCGGCGTTGCTCAGCATGGTGTAAATCGGCTTCGCCCCGAACCGCGAGTCGTACACGCGCGCGTCCATGTGGTTCTCCGTGAGGTGATGACGCTGCCAGTGCGTGCGATAGGGTCCGCCGGCTTTCTGGTTGACGAAGCAGTGGCCGGTAACGTCGCCGGCGAGATGGGCCATCCAGCCGAGCGCGAACGCCTGCGCCGGCTCGTTGCCCTCGTCGACGGCCTTCCTCCAGAGTGCGTTCGTGAACTCGTAGGTCTTGCGATAGTGGAGCATGTCGCTCCAGAAGAATGTTTGCTCATCGGGGGCGGTGATGACGCCGCTGCCGAGGAGACTGAAGACGTCGAAGTTGCGGATGAACATCACCTTGGCGCTGTCGAGGAGGAAGGCCATCGAGCGCGACGTAATGTCCGCGATCTGCGTGGACAGTCCTCCGGTGAACGCCGCGAGCTCGTCGGAGGTGTTGTCTTCGATCGGACCCAACAGATCCTCCCAGCTACTGAGGAAAATGTCATCCCACAAGGTATAGATGTCCTTGATCGTCTTCGCGGCACCGAAGAGATAGGAGCCGAGGGGCGGCTGGAAATCGGGCAAGAGGAAGAAGATGTCGGGGCCGATGGCACCGAGAGCGACGTAGGCGGGATGCTTGTGTGCGATCGTCTGCAGCGTAGCCGCGGAAGGGCCTGCTTCGCCGAAGATCGGTGCAGCGTTGGCGTTCGCTGCGAGTTCGTCGATCGCGCGGCGGGCAGCGTCCATGTGAATGAGCCATCCAGGCATAAAACCCTCCTTCAGTAGGAGGGCTTATTCTGTGGAGATTCCCTACCGTCAATATTGGAGAGCAGACTCCGTGATCGGCTATACCGATCGATTCCGGCAACAGGGCAGACCGTGGAGCCATGCAATTTGAGAGTTTCCTCCTGCGGCCTGATCGCCCGACAGGGGGTGCAATGGAGCTTCGTGGGCGCAGAATCTTCACCACAGAGACACAGAGACACAGAGACCTCTGTGTTCTCTGTACTACTAACCTCTAGTTTCTGCGCGTGACGCGAAGATTTCTTCCAAAACTGTGCGGTTGCGTCTAGAGAACAAGAAGCTCGCGCTTCCCTACATCGAGAGTCCTTCTCCCCCAGCGTTTTTCAGCTGGGGGAGAAGGTGGCGAAGCCGGATGAGGGGGCGGTGCTTGCCGTGCCGTGGGCGGCATCCACGATTTGGTTGCGGCTACGCCGCGCTGTGCCTCTGTGGTGGAATTGGTTTTAAATCCCCAGCACCGCCATCGCCGCCCCGACGCAAACGATGATCGCACCCGCGGCGGCGTCGCCGTAGCGGTCGATCCAGGGGGCGCGGATGGCGTGGATGCCGGAGTGGGCGGCGGTGACCAGGATGACCATCGTCACGATCGTGGCCAGCTCGTAGGCGACGATCACGGCGCCGACGGCGAACCAGCCGGCGCCGGCGGCGGCCAGGATCATCGGGATCACGGCGACGCAGGGGTCGGCGGAGAAGAGGACGAAGAGCGACCATTCGGTGAGGCCGTGGTCGTGATCGTGGTGGCCGTGTGAATGCGCGTGCGGATGGATGACGGCGAGCGGATCGCGGCGGAAGCTGCGGCGCAATCCCCAGATCAGGTAGATGGTGCCGAAGGTCATCAACAGCACGTTGGCGAAGCTCTCCAGCGTGCCGCCGATCAGATGGATCGCGGCCAGGCCGGCGAAGAGCGCGGCGATGCCGAGCAAGGCGGAGGTAGTGACGTGGCCGAAGCCGCAGAGGATCGTCGTCCGCGCGGCGCGCCGCGCGCTCCAGCCGCGCGCGCGGGCCAGCGCGGCGAACGGCATCCAGTGATCGGGCGCCATCGTATGCAGCGCGCCGACGGCGGCCGCGGTGGCGCCGAGGGTCCATGTCGTCCACGTCACACCAGTCACGCCATGACCTCCTCGAAGGCCATGGCCCGGCTGCGCTCGAGCCAGCCGAGCCAGTCGTCGACGCCGAGGCCGCCGCGCGTGGAGAGGGCGATCACATTCGGCACGGGCATCGCCCGCGCCAGCGAGTCGAGGATGGCGTCGAGGGAGATGCCGAGGTACGGCATCAGGTCGACTTTCGTCAGCAGCACCAGGTCGGCTTTGGCGAACATCGTCGGGTACTTCAGCGGTTTGTCCTCCCCCTCGGTGACCGAGAGCGCCACGACGTTCTTCGCCTGCCCGAGGTCGTAGACAGCGGGGCAGACCAGATTGCCGACGTTCTCGATGAAGAGATATTCGACGCCGGCCAGGTCGAGGTGATGCAGCTCGTGATGCACCAGCTCCGCGTCGAGATGGCAGGCCTGGCCGGTGGTGATGGCGCGCGAGCGGATGCCGGCGCGCACGAGGCGGTTGGAGTCGTTCTCCGTGGCCAGATCGCCGGCCAGCGCCGCCAGCTTGCGGCCGCCTTCGAACGCCCCCGCCGTCGCTTCGAGCACGGCGGTCTTGCCGGAGCCGGGAGAGCCCATCAGGTTGATGGCGAAGATGCCGCGATCGAGAAAGTGCTTCCGGTTGTGCGCGGCGGTGTCTTCGTTGCGCGCCAGGATCCGCTGCTGCACGTCGAGCGGAACGAGATTCACGTCACCACATCCACAGTCCTGACACATCACGACACCTCCAGTTCGATTCGTTGCAGCACGATCTCGTCGCCGGCCGCGAGGCGCGCCGGCTCGTTGCACGACGGACAGCGAAGAAAGCCGCCGCGTACGATCGCGTCGTGGCAGCGCGGGCACTCCCAAAGCGCGGCGATCCGGTCGATCTGCAGCGCGGCGTTCTCACAGATGGTTCCGGCACGGAAGACTTCGAAGGCCGTGGTCAGCAGGGCGCAGTCGACACCGGCAAGCTCGCCGATCGATACATCTACGCGATGAACCGACGCTTCCCGCGCTCCGACGGCGGCGGCAACGGAGTCGACCAGCGATTGGACGATGGAGTACTCGTGCATCACGTTGCTCCGAACACCGGCGGTCGTTTGCCGAAGAAGGCGTCGATGCCCTCGGCGAAGTTGGCGCCGTCCGCGATGCGCGCCAGGTTGTCCAGCTCGCGGTCGAGATGGTGGTCGAGCCGGTCCATCCCCGCCGCCTCATTCAGCAGCGCTTTGGCGATTCCCCACGCCTCGGTCGGCCCCTCCGCGAGCGTCCGCGCCACGCGCGTCACCTCGGCGTCGAAGTTCTCATCGGGAAAGACCTCGGTGACCAATCCGATCTCGCAGGCGCGTTTCGCCGTGAGCCGCGGGTTGAGGAAGAGCAGCTCGAACGAGCGCCGCAGGCCGATGAGCCGCGGCAGCATGAAGGTCGAGCTCTCCGCGCCGGTGAGGCCCGTTTTGGAGTAGGCCCATTCGAACGATGCCCGTTCCGAGGCCAGCACCAGATCGCACGACATGGCCAGCCCGAAACCGCCGGCGGCGGCGATGCCGTCGACCGCGGCGAGGAACGGCTTCGGCGCGCGCCGGATCTCGGAGATGGTGCTGTGAATGTATTCGAGGATCTGCTTGAAGATCTCGCCATAGCCGCTTTGGGACGGCTTCAGATAGGCGAGGCCGCTCTCATCGCCGCCACCTCGGATGTATTTGAGGTCGGCTCCGCTGCAGAAGGCGCTTCCGGTTCCGCGCAGCACGACGGCGCGTACGTTCCTGTCGCGGGCGGCTTGAAGACCGGCCTTGCGGAGATCGCGCGCGGTCTCGACGTCGAGCGAGTTGAAGCGCTCGGGGCGATCGATGGTGATCGTGCCGACGGCGTCTTCGACGGTGAGCGTGATGTGGCTCATGCCGCGGCTCCGGCCGGGGTGGGAACGATCTCACGCGGAGACGCGGAGACGCGGAGGAGGAGATGAGGAGGTTTTTTCTCCGCGTTCTCCGCGCCTCCGCGTGAAAGCATCGCCAGCCCCTCCGCCGCCAACGCTCCCCAACTACTCCGCATCATCCATTCGCGCTGCGCGTACGCGTACGCGCGAACGATGTCGTTTTCGCCGCGAGCAACGGCTTCATGGACGAACGGCGCGACGGGAAAGGCGTCGCCGCGGACGATCACCGGGCCGGCGTCGAGCTCACGGGTGACGAGGTGGACGCTGCTGCGCGTTTCGCGCTCGCCGGCGAGGATGGCGTCGCGGGTGGCGTGCAGGCCGGGATAGCGCGGACGACCGCCGTCATCGCGCAACGTGAGATCGGAGTCATGAAGATTGATGATGCGATCCGGAAACGCCATGAGGAGCGGCTCGGTGATGACGAAGAGGTAGCCGAGGAGGACGACCGCGTCGAGGTCAAACGCGCGAAGCATTGACGCGGTCTCGGCATCGAACTCAGCGCGGCGGTCACGTCCACGTGGCGGACGGCGGTCGAGAACGCGGGCCACGTGCACACGCTCGCGCAGCGCCTCCAGACCGGGCGCGCGCGACGAGCAGAGGACGGCGACGTTCAGCATATGCGCGGCAGCGGCTCGCCTTCCGGCTCGGCCAGCAGCCTCCTTCCGAAACCTGTGTCGAGGATGATCGAGCCGCGGCGTTCCTCGCCGCAGACGCCGATCACCGTGGCGTTGCGGCCGAGCGGGTGCTCGCGGAGGCGCGCCAGGATCCGATCGGCGGCATCGGCGCGAACGCCGAGGAGCGCCTTTCCTTCGTTGGCGACATGCAGCGGATCGATGCCGAGGAGCTCGCTGACGGAGCGGACCGCATCGGTCATCGGGAGCGAGCGCTCCTCCAGCACGATGCCGACATTGCTCTTCGAGGCCATCTCGTGCAGCGCGCTGGCCACGCCGCCGCGCGTCGGGTCCTTCATCGCCGTGACGGCGTCGGCGAGGTCAGGATCCGAAAGGATCGAATCGATCATGCCGTTCATCGGGGCTACGTCGGAGACGAGGTCGCCTTCGAACTCGATCCCGTGCCGCGCCGCCATCACGGCCAGGCCGTGCTCGGCGATGTTGCCGGTGACGATGATCCGGTCGCCGGTGTGCAGGCCGTTGTCGCGCACGAGCGTGCGCGTCAGGCCGATGCCGCATGTATTGATGACCAGACCGTCGATCTCGCCGCGGCCCATGACCTTGGTGTCGCCGGTCACCACCGGCGCGTTCGCTTCTCTGCATGTTGCGATCATCGAGCGCTGGATCGCTTCCAGCGAATCGAGCGAAAACCCTTCCTCGAGAATGATGCTGCAGGTCATGCCGAGGACGCGCGTCGCTCCCATCATGGCCAGATCGTTCACCGTGCCGCTGATGGAAAGGCGGCCGATGTCGCCGCCGGGAAAGACAATCGGATGGATGACGTGCGAGTCGGTGGTGATGACCAGCCAGTCGTCTCCGATGCGGATGGCGGCGCCGTCGTCCATGGCATCGACGCCCACGCCGTCGAATGGCATCGTTGCGAAGTCGCGCACGAAAAGCCGTTCGATCAGCGCGCGCATGGCCCGCCCGCCGCCGCCCTGTTTGAGCGTGACGCGGCCGCCGGTGAACGGGAGAAGGATCGCGCTCATGCCGAAGCCTCCAGATCGGGGACGCCGCCGTAGAGGTGCCAGATCTTGCACGTCCCCTCGTTCGACACCATGCAGGCGCCGACCGGGTTCTCGGGCACGCACTCGCGATTGAAGAGGCGGCAGTCGTTGGGATTGCGGATGCCGGCCATGATGTCGCCGCAGATGCACTGCCCGGCCAGCGCCGGCGGCGCGTAGTCCCACAGCGAGGTGAGGTCGATGGGGAAGCGCTTGCGGGCGTCGAGGTGGGCAAACTCGTCGCGCAGCCGCAGATTTCCGTTCGGCACGTGCGCGATCCCGCGCCACCGTCCGCCCATCGGACGGAAGACGCGCCACAGTTGCTTCTGCGCTTCAAGATTCCCTTCGCGCGTGACGCAGCGCGGGAACATGTTCACCACCCGCGGCGTCCTGGCCCGGATCAGATCCACCAGCTCGACCAGGCCGGCCATGATGTCGTTCGGCTCGAAGCCGGCGATGACCACCGGAATCCCATGCCGCTTGACGAACGGCTCGAAGACGGCCGAGCCGGTGATGGTGGCGGCGTGGCCGGCGGCCAGAAAGCCTTCGATGCGCGATTCCGGCATCTCGGCGATGATCTCCATCACCGGCGGGATGTACTTGTGCACGGAGAGGACGGAGAAGTTCGGCGGCGGGTCGTCGAGGATGACCGCGGCCGTGGCCACCGCGGTGGTCTCGAAGCCGGTGGCGAAGAGGACCACTTCCTCCTTCGCCGACCTTGCGATCTCGACCGCCTGCTGCGGGCTGTAGACGATGTCGATCTTCGCGCCGGACGCCTGCGCGTCGGCGAGCGATTTCACGCTGCCGGGAACCTTGAGCATGTCCCCAAACGTGGCGATCCTCGCCCCCTGCGCTGCGATCAGCACACTCTCATCGACCTCGGGGACATCCGTCACGCAGACCGGGCAGCCGGGACCCATGATCACTTCGAGCGATTTCGGGAAGAGCGATCGCAGTCCGTACTTGGCGATGGCCTGCTCGTGGCTGCCGCAGACGTGCATGACCGCGACCTTGCGGCCGGTGTCGCGCACGAGGCGATCGAGCGTTGCCGCCATCGAGCGCGCCAGCCTCGGGTCGCGGAACTGCAGCTCACTCACGACGACGCCTCGATCTCGGAGCGGACGTCGAGACTCATCAGATCGTCCCCCTCCTGCGCCAGCAGCATCTCGTAGAGGGCCAGCGTCTCCGCGATCGACTCCGGCGGAATGCGCCGGATGGCGAAGCCGACGTGATTGAGGATGTAGTCGCCGGGCACGACGTTCTCATCGACGATGTCGAGCCGCACCTCCTTGCGCACCCCCCAGAAATCGACGACAGCAACGGAATCGCGCACTTCGATCACTTTTCCTGGAACGCCGAGGCACATGGGGTTTTCTCCGCTGTTGTTTGATCATCGTGGAACGGGTCGTCGGTTATCGGTTGTCGGGGGTCGGGGGTCGGGGGTCGCCGGGGAGCACCGCTGAGGGCACACCGCTCGGACCCACGACTGTCTGGGGTGAAGCTCTCGCCACACTGTTTCGTCGAGAGCCCTTCTCCCCCCGCGGTTTTTTGCGGGGGGAGAAGAGCCTGCCCTGAGCGAGCGAAGCGAGTCGAAGGGTGCCGAAGGCGGATGAGGGGGGCGTATACGCTAACTGTGCGATTTGCCGCCGCTGGTCCCAGAACGCTTGAAGGTGTCGAACGCATGTTGCCCTTAGTCCGCGCGTGCAGAGTTGAGGGTTGCGTGAAGCGCCCCCTCATCCGCCTTCGGCACCTTCTCCCCCGCAAGAAACCGCGGGGGAGAAGGCTCTCGACGGGGTACAGCCTGCCGAGGATTCCAGTGAGAGTGCGAGAAATGCGAGCTAAGGACGAGCTCCTCCGGCAACTGACAACCGACAACCGACAACCCGTCCACCCGTGCCCTGGCAATAAACGCCTGCCCCAATGCAATCCCCCCATCCCCCGGCGGCACATCGCGATTCATGTAGACCTTCGCTTTCGGACGGAGCGCGGTGAGGACCGACTCGGCCAGTCGTGCGTTCTGAAAGCAGCCGCCGCTGAGCACGACCGGCATCGCGCCGTGCAGCGCCAGCGCGGCGCCGGCGATCTCCGCGGTTGCGGCGGAGATCGTGTTGTGGAAGCGTGCGGAGATCGTGGCCGCGGAACGGCCGGCCAGGAGGTCGCCGACCGCCGCGCGCACCATCGGCCGCGGATCGATCTCCCACGGCGTAATGCCGTCGCGGATCACGATCGGATAGCGGCCGTTCTCGATACCGTCCGCGGCCATGTTCCAGCGGAAAGCAACTTCGCCCTCGTAGCGCGCGTCGGATAAGCCGAGCACGATCGCGCCGAACGCGTCGAAGTAGCGGCCCACACCCCGCGCCGGCGTGGTGTTGAGTCCTTCTGCGATCATGCGGCGCACGGTGTCGATGGACTTACTCGGCAGTTCGCGGAAGAGTGGAATGCGATGCAACGGCGGCTCGCCGGCGAAGGCGTCGTCGAGCAGCGCCAGCGCCGCGCGCCACGGCTGGCGGATGGCCTGATCGCCGCCGGCCAGCGCGATCGGCCGGAAGGTGGCGAAGCGCTCGTAGTCCTCGTAGCCGGCGATGAGGATCTCGCCACCCCACGAGGTGCCGTCCGTCCCGAACCCGGTGCCGTCGTAGGCGATGCCGACCACGGTCCCATCCAGTCCATGCTCGGCCATGGCGCTGGCGATGTGGGCGTGATGATGCTGCACCCCGATGGTGCGCACCCCCTGCTGCGCCAGCGCGTAGCGTGTGGAGAGATAGTCGGGATGGAGGTCGTGCGCCACGATCGCCGGCGTGATGCCGGTGAACTCCTTCATCCGCTCGATGGCCGACTCGTACGCGCGCATCGTCGCCTCGCTCTCCAGGTCGCCGATGTGCGGCCCGAGGAATGCGGAATTGCCGCCGGCGAGGCAGAAGGTGTTCTTGAGGTGGGCGCCGCATGCCAGGATCGGTTGGTCAAAGGGAACGGTCGCGGTAATGGCGCGCGGCACGTAGCCGCGGGCGCGGCGAAGCAGAACCGGCACGCCGTCGATCACGCGGGCCACCGAGTCATCGACGCGGGTGACGATGGCCCGGCGGTGCACGAGGAAGACGTCGGCCACGTCGCGGAGCTGTGCGAAGGCGTCGTCGTCGGTCGTCACCATCGGCTCGTCGGAGAGATTCCCCGAGGTCATCACCAGCGGCACGCCGGCATCGCGGAGCAGCAGATGATGCAGCGGCGTGTACGGGAGAAAGAGGCCGATGAGCGGAATATCGTCGCCGCAGACGTTCGATCCAGGGCGCCGTTGCACGAGGACGATGGGACGCTCGATCGACGTGAGCAAAATTCGTTCTCTGTTGGTGAGCTGGGCGATCGTCTCCGCCGCGCCGAGGTCTCGCACCATGACCGCCAGCGGCTTGGCCTCGCGATGCTTGCGCTCGCGCAGGCGTTGCACCGCGGCGGCCGAGGTGGCATCGCAGGCGAGATGAAACCCGCCCAGGCCTTTGACGGCCACGATGAAACCGGCGCGCAGAGCGCGTGCGGCGAAATCGATCGGATCGGTCGTCTCGATCGCTTCCCGCCGCCTCTTTCTGGCCACCAGTTGCGGGCCGCAATCGGGGCAGGCGTTCGGCTGGGCATGAAAGCGGCGATTGAGCGGCGACTCGTATTCGGCGCGGCAGGCCGCGCACATCGTGAACGGCGCCATCGACGTCTTCGCGCGGTCGTACGGCGCGCCGGTGACGATCGAATACCTCGGACCGCAGTTCGTGCAGTTGATGAACGGATAGCGATAGCGCCGATCGCCCGGATCGAGCATTTCGCGCAGGCAGTCGCCGCAGGTGGCCAGATCCGCCGGAATGGAGACCTGCCGCTCGCTGCCGATCTCGCTGTCCACAATGGCGAAATCGTCCGGCGCATCCCCTTCGGTCGCGGACCAGATCACCGACCGTACGCGCGCCGCCGGAGGGCCGTCGATCTGTAGCGCGTCGATGAACCGATGCAGCACGTCCGACTGCCCAAAGGCATCGATCGAAACGCCGCGCGCGTCATTCCAGACCCGCCCCGCAACGCCGATCCGCCGCGCCACCTGAAAGACCCACGGCCGGTACCCCACCCCCTGCACCGTCCCCCGGATCTCGATATGCAGTCCCCCTCGGATCATGCCGCCCAAGTTAGGCGTCCCACAAACCCGCGGTGATGTCAGGGAACACGGGCGGATGTGATGCCGATCACGCGGAGCCAAAACACATCCAACCACAGAGGCACAGAGGACACAGAGGAAAGTATGAAATCTGAAGGAGGAAGGATGAATGTGCTGCTCGATTCATCCTTCCTCCTCTCTCCGTGTCTCTGTGTCTCTGTGGTGAACGCCTTCCAACTGCTCAACGCTACTTGTTGAAATTCGCCTGCACCGAGGTGTCTTTGGCGATGGTCACACTGCACGTCGGCGCCGTGCCGGAGCATGCGCCGCCCCAGCTCGCGAAGGTCTTGCCGGCCGGAGGCGTGGCCGTGAGGGTCACCGTCGTTCCCTGGGTGAACTTGGCCGAGCAGTTGCCGCCGCAGTCGAGGGCGCGGTCATTGCCCGAGGGCGTGCCGCTGACGGTTCCCGGATTGCTGCGGCCGACCGAGAGCGTGAACTGCGGCAGGAATCCCGCGCCGACTTGCGTGGCGCCGTTCACGGTGACCGTGCAGGTCAGAT
>Ga0247667_1000026_pt1 | contig 118565 bp, 105 predicted proteins | sample CNK08_metaG_FD_183027 | JGI IMG/M metagenome (GOLD analysis project Ga0247667, IMG submission 183027) | Soil microbial communities from Purdue University Martell Research Forest, Indiana, United States - CNK08 | ecosystem: Environmental > Terrestrial > Soil > Temperate forest > Bulk soil... | reverse complement strand
GATTACGGCCCGCCGGCTTCTTACTACACCGACAGGAGTACCGGTTATCCCCCAACCGATGGGCGCAGCTACCTAATGCTCGGCCACGACGCGGGCAAGGCTCTGCGGAAAAAGGCGGTCTCGTGGGACTGGTTCGTCGAATACCTGCAAGCCTACATCATCAACGCGCCGTCCTGGGTCCGCGATGAGTTTCAACGCGGATTCGTCTCTGGTTACGGCGACGACGCGGAGTCCATGTACAAAAAGGGGTTCCAGCAAGCCCAACAACCGAAAGTTTCCAGGAACGAAAGCGCCCCGTCCCCAGAACCGAATTCAAATCCCCAACGCTACTAATCCCCGCGGCCCCCACCCGTTCTAGGCGGAGTCGACCCGGAAGCGTGTTAATACTTGGATGTCATTGCAGCGCAGGATGCCAAATGGCATGCAGCCTGCTTCAATTAAACCAAATTCGCATGAAGGAATCTATGTCATATTGCGAACCGACTGGTGAAGCCGGCCAGAAAGATATCCGCATTCTGATCATCGATGATGACAGCATCAATTCCACCCTTGTCAAAGAAGTGTTGCAGCGTCCCGGTTGCACGGTTGAGATCGCCTTGAATCCCTTGCGGGCGCTGGAAAAATTCGCATGGAACACGCATTACGCCGACCTCGTGCTCTTGGATTACTTCATGCCCACGCTCGATGGCGGTCAGACCGTCCAGCATCTGCGAAAGTTGAATCCGGACATCAAGGTCGTTCTCTTCTCGGGTGCGGAGGAAATGCATCTTCGCCGAATCATGAAGCAGTATCCGATCGACGCCTTCATCCATAAGCCCTTCCGAATTGACGAGGCATTAAAAATCATCGGCCAGCTTGTGGGCAAACCCTCCGGGCGCGTACTGAGTCCTCAGGCGTAATCAACCGGCATTCCCGCCTCGCCCGTGTCGTCTCCCGGTCGTCTGCGCTTGCCGCAGGCCCGATTTTCTGGCAATTCCTCAATCAGCATGTCGTTGGCTCAAGTATATGCCCTTGTTTGCCTCTTCTGGTTCATCACGGAATTCGTTGGGATCAGGATCGCCGGGGGGATTCGTGCCCAAGGCCTGGACCGGGCTTCTCTCGGCGCCATTTGGATCACGTTACTGCTTTCCATTCTTACAGCCTCCATCGTGCAAAAGCTCGGCCCTGGTGATTGGCATGAGCACAAGCGGGTGTTGCTGGCGGCGGCCACGTTGCTGGTCGTCGTCGGGGGAGCCATCCGATTGACAGCCATTCTCACCCTCAAAAAATTCTTCACCGTCCGCGTAACCATCCTCAGCGATCACCGACTCATCCGGCGCGGCCTCTACGCGCACGTTCGCCATCCATCGTACCTGGGAGCCTTGATTGGCTTTTTTGGCGTCGGTCTCGGGATGTGTAATTGGCTCTCCTTACTGATCGTCTTCCTCCCCATCCTCGGCGCGTTTCTCTACCGGATTCGCGTTGAAGAGAGCGCCCTACGGCAGCGTTTCGGGCGGGAATACGAGGTCTATTGTCGTTCTACGAAGCGGTTGGTGCCCTGGCTCTATTGATTTGCCCATCCTGGAAGTCGAGGTTGAGTTTGTTCCTCATTCCATATTATGTTGTCCCCGTCAATGGGTGAGACCCGACAAGATTTTTGTTGGTTGAACGGTACCGACGGCGCGCAGCAGGCGTTCCATCAGCGCGCAGCTGCGGCGCGGGACGCGGTCTTCGGTCGCCGCGTGTTTGTGCGCGGCGTGGTGGAAGTATCGAACTACTGTCGCCAGAATTGCCATTACTGCGGCATGCGGCGCGACAACCATGCTCTGGTGCGCTACCGGCTCGCGGCCGACAAGCTTGCCGACTTGATCATCCACCACCGGCCCGCTTCCATCACTGACATCGACATCCAGGCCGGGGAAGATCCCGTGGCCGTGCGTGAAGTTGTGCTGCCATTGGTGCGCGAGTTGCGGCGGCACACCGATCTCGGTATCACCCTCTGCCTCGGCACGCTGACGCCGCGCGAATATGACGAACTCCGTGACGCCGGCGGCGATTACTACGTCTTGAAAATCGAAACCGGCGATGCCCAGCATTACCGTCTCATTGAAGCCCCGGGAACACTGGCCGACCGTATCGAAGCCATCCGCTATCTTGCGAACACAGGCTGGAAAGTCTCCTCGGGATTGATCGTGGGATTGCCGGGACAAACCAACGCGCTCTTGGAGCAGTCGTTGCAGTTTTTGACCACGCTGCCGCTGGCGGGTGGCAGTGTTAGCCCGTTCGTTGCCGGGGAACAAACACCCTTTTCCGATGCGGCAAATGGGCCCATCGAGCAAACCTTGAATTGCCTGGCCTGGATGCGGCTGGCCGCGCCCCACTGGCTCATCCCCGCCGTCAGCGCGATGAAACTGGTGTCCGCAAACGGCTACGTGCGCGCCTTCCAGGCGGGGGCCAACCTCGCCACGATCAACTTTACGCCCCGTACCGTCCGTGCCGACTATCCGATTTATAAACGCGACCGCGTTATTATGGATGAAGAGCGCGTACTGTCGGCCATCGAACAGGCCGGCTGTCAGGTCAGCCGCATCGGCATCGCCAAACATCTACGCAACGGCGCCTCCACCGCGCCTGTTTCCTGACATGACTCTGCTCCTCGCCGCCGCTACCTCCTCCGTCCACGAAACGGAAAAACTCGTTTCTTTCACACTGGTCGAGCTGCTTGTCATTCTCGCCGCCGCCCGTCTGGCCGCAAAAATCGCGCGACTGCTCGGACAACCCCGCGTGGTCGGCGAGATCGTCGGCGGCTTGGTTTTGGGGCCATCGTTATTTGGACGATTGTTCCCCGCGCAGTTCGACTTCGTCTTCAAATCAATTTCACCGGTGCCCATGATCATCCTCAGCCAGGTTGGGCTCGCGCTACTGATGTTCCAAATCGGCTTGGAATTCGACTTCAGTCATCTCCGCGATAAGAAAACCCGGGCCGCGGTGTTCAGCGTTTCGGCAGCGGGGATCGTGCTGCCATTCGCGCTGGGATGGTTCATCGGCGACTGGTCACATGCGTCTCTGGCCCCGGAGATCAACCCGCTGGGTTATCGGTTATTCCTCGCCGTGGCGATGTCCATCACCGCCATACCGATTCTGGGGCGGATCATGATGGAATTGGGGATTACGAAAACCCGTATCGGCGCCATCGCCATCACTGCCGCGGCAATGGATGACGTAACCGGCTGGACGTTACTGGCGATTGTTAGCGCCCTGACAGTTTCCGAGTTCTCCCTGCAGACCTTCGCTCTCAAACTTGCGCTGCTGGCCGCCTTCCTGTTGATCAGCCTCTTCATCGTCCGTCCTCTGTTAAAAAAAATGGTGGACGCCTACAAGCCGGCCAACGAATTTCTCCCACATGATCTCATGGCCATCATGATCGGTTTGATTTTCGTTTACGGCCTGATCACCTATTCCCTCGGTGTCTTCGTCATTTTCGGCGGATTCGTCCTGGGCATGCTCTTGCACGATCATCCCGAATTCGTCGCCGCGTGGAAAAGAACCGTGTCCCATTTCGTCTCCGTTTTCTTCCTGCCGATCTTCTTCACCTTCACTGGCCTGCGCACCAACGTAAATGGTCTCGATTCACTCGCGCTCTGGGGCTGGTGCCTGGTCATCATCGGCGGAGCCACGTTCGGCAAGTTCTTCGGTTGTTCACTGGCCGCGCGGTTCTGCGGTTTGAGCTGGGCGGATTCCGGTTGCCTCGGCATCATGATGAACACCCGCGCGCTCATGGAACTGGTCGTAATCAATGTCGGCTTCGATCTCGGCGTCATCCCGCCAAATGTGTTTACCATGCTGGTGCTCATGGCCATTTTCAGCACCGTGATTACCGCGCCGTTTCTGCGGATCTATTTCGGGAAGATCGGGTATAAATACGAGTTGCGCCCCGACGTATGACCTCGCTGTGGTCATTGTGGCAGGACACCGCCGCTCGCTGCGCCGAAAAACCAGTGGTGATCGATGCGGACACCGGCCGGGCGTGGACCGCGACCCAGCTCACTGCGGAAGCCGAGCATGTCGCCACGATGTTCCGCGGCCCCTACGTGCCCATCTGCCAGCCCAACGGCGCCTTGTGGCTTGCGACCTTCCTTGCCATCCAGAAGATCGACGCTGCCGCTGTTCCGCTCGATGTTTCGCTGCCCCCGGAAATACAACGCGAAACCATTCGCCGTCTCGGCCCGCGCTCAAAGTCCCCGGTCTGCTGCGTGAAACTCACCTCGGGTACGACCGGCGATCTGAAGCATATTCTCTGTTCAGCCCCCAATCTGCGGGCGGACGGCGAACACATCATCCACACCATGGGCCTTCTCCCTGCCGACCGCAACCTCGCCATCATTCCGCTCGGTCATTCGTATGGATTGGGTAATCTTGTCATGCCCTTGTTGTTGCAGGGGACGGCAGTCGTTTGCGCGCAGGCGTTCGTCCCGCGCCAAATCCTGCGCTTGATCAAGGAGCACCAAGTTACCGTCTTGCCGACCGTTCCCGCGATCCTGCGTGCGCTGGCGCAATTGGAAGGCGCGATCAAACCCCCGAGTCTGCGGTTGGTGATTTCCGCGGGTGCGCCGTTGTCTGCGGAAGTGGCGCGACAATTCCACCAGCGTTACGGTATCAAGATCCACAATTTCTACGGCTCGTCCGAAACCGGCGGCATCTGCTACGACCGCAACGGGAACGCGACACTCAAGGGCCGCAGCGTCGGCAAACCGTTGGTTGGTGTGAAGGTGCGGATTCGTCGAGATGGCCGCGTCGCGGTGAGCAGCCCGGCGGGCAACGCCACGCTGCCCGATTTGGGCGAGTGGAATCGTTATGGCGAATTGCGCTTGCTCGGTCGCGTCGGGGAAGTGGCCAATGTCGGCGGCAAAAAAGTGGCCCCGGCGGAAATCGAGCGCGCCCTGCGCGAACTCCGCGGTATCAGCGATGCCTGGGTCGCCGTTCTACAGGACAAACGCGGCAACGACTACCTCGCCGCCGCCGTCGAGACCAAGCGTCCCCGCCCTGACATCGAGCAAGAATTGCTACATAGCTTGTCCGCCTGGAAACTTCCCAAAACCTGGATCCTCGCCCCCGCCCTTCCAAGAACCGACCGCGGTAAACTTCACACCGCTGAGCTAAGGGCCCGGCTCAGCGTCAATTTGCCCTGAGTCACTACCGTCGGGCCGACGCGCAAGACAGCGTCGAATTGCGCGAACCCGCCGAGTTCCTTCTCCAGCGTCACTTCGATGTCCAATGTTTGATCCGGCAAGACCGGCTTGCGAAAGCGAAACTGGCTCACGGCGACGAGATAGGCCCCACCGGATGCCTGCCACAGCACGCCCGCCGCCTGCGCGGCACACTCGATGAGCAGCACACCGGGCATCAACGGGCTGCCGGGGAAATGATCGGCGAAAAATGGCGACGACGGGTCGAGCCATTTGCGACCGCGACCGCGTTTCTGTGGATCGATAATCTCGAACGAATCAAGGAACGAAAAACCCGGGCCATGCGGCGTCAAACTCATTGTTTCGGCACCTCGAAGATACTGGGAGCGAGCGGCTGGTTGCGGCGGGGATTGTGAAACTCATACGTAATGTAGCTGTCCCAAATCAGGCCGATGCGCATCGAGCGCACGTCAAACGAAGGCCAGCCAATGACGTTTTCCACGGACCGTAGCGGAAACATCCGTCCGGGATGTTTTGGCAAAAGTGTGACCGTCTCTGCGTCTCCGGTCCGCGCAACGGTGGCGTCAAAAAGTCCGGCGAAATTGGTGCAGCCGTTCTGGAAGAAACTCAATAGAAACTGCACGTTCTGCGTTGGTTTGCCGTTGTGCACCTCCAACTTGTACTTCGCCAGCGCTTTTTTGTCCCGCTGAATGTAGAGGTCGTCCCCGCGCACGAGGACCAGTTCGGGTGCGGGATTGGTGAGAACAATCGCAAGCGAGTCCGGCGCCCGGTAGCAGATGTACCCAAGGCTCTCGACATGTTTTCGCGGAAAACTCCAGTGAAACGTCTGTCGCAAGTCGGCCTCGAACGTCGTTGTGGCCGCCTGGTGCGCGACAAACGCGTCGGCGTTCGTGTCCGCGCGGGCCGCGGTCAGGCTGATGCCGAGGAGTAAAGCCGCGATAGCGGCACAAATTGATACCATTGATCGGGATGATTGCATAACGGTTCACGAAAATGACTGGCAAGTTCAAGGGTGTACTCGCGAACGGTCGCGGCCCGGTCGGGCCCGCGCCATTGCCAGCGCAGGGGCGGTAGTGCTTCCAGCGCATAGTTGCCCGACCCCGTCGCCAGCATGTTCACCGCTACCAGCGGCGCGCCCGTCAACAAACTGAGCCACACAGGGCCGGTCGAAAACGGCACGCGGCCATGCGGAAAATCCGCGAAGACCACGTCCCCATTGCCATGCGGTCGATCCATAAGCATCGCGACGCACTTGCCCTGCGCAAGCTGACGCGAGATGTCGACGAAACTAAATTGGTCCGTGCCGACCTCCAAGGTTTCCGCGCCCCAGCCCTGGCGGTAGGCAGCCCGCCAGCGATTCAACGCCGCGCTTGGTTCCGGCAGTGACAGCACGACCAGCGGCAGCCGAAACTCCTCCATCAACACGCCACCAAGTTCAAACAACCCCGTGTGCACCGTCACCAGCAACGCGCCCTTACCGTCGGCAAGCGCACCCTGGATATGCTCGAACCCGCGGCGCGACTCGATCAGCGCCAGTGCGTGCGGTTTGTCTCCCGCGCCCAGCTGGAAGTAATCGGCGAGCGTTGCGCCAAAGTTGCGGAACGTGCGACGGACGGTTTGTTCACGCAGTTGCGGCCCGCAGAGCAGGGCGAGATTCTCACGCACAGCCGTTTGCGCCTGCGGATGCGTCAGCCGATAGATTTCCGCCAGCGCGCGGCTCACGATGCGCGCGCCCTTGACCCCAAGAATCCGCGCGAACACAACACCGGCATTGAACCAAAAGGCCCGGTAAAATGTTTGCGAGTAATGGGGTTTCAAGTCTCAGTGTAATCCAGTCGCGGCACGATCGGCACGCGACGATGAATCGCGCAGATCAATCGAAAGAGTTTCACCCGCCACCACATGTCAAAAGAGCGGCGCATGTTCCCCGCGAGGATCGAGTTCACCGTCTGGACCATGCGGAAGCGGTTGCGCGGATGCATGAACACCTCAAAGGCCCGGTTATCGTAATACATCAGGATCATGTTGCGATAAATGCCCATAAATCGATGCATTTCCCTCGTATAACGCCGCTGCTCACTCGTGGTCAGGGAACGCTTCCGGGTGTCGGCGCGCAAGATCAACTCTGTCGCCCATTGCCCCGACTTTGTGGCGATGTGAACACCCGACGAAAAAATAGGGTCGATGAATCCGCCGGCATCGCCAATTAAAATCGCGCGGTCCGTGGCGAGTTGCGCGTAGCGATAGCTGTAGTCGGAAGTCTTGTAGAACTCCCCAATCTGCTGCGCGTCCTTCATACGCCGCGACAGCTCACTGCTCTCCGCAACCGTTTTCGCGAACCATTCTTCGACCGAGCCGCCGAACTGTTTCAGGTCGTCGAGCATCCGTACCATGCCGACCGACGTCTTTCCGCCCGCCAGCGGGATCAACCAGAACCATCCGTCTCTTAGCCGCACGATTGTAATATGCCCTTCCGCGTCGCCGGGATTGCGGAACACGCCCTGGAAATGCGCGTACACCGCCACGCGCTTCGGAATGTTCACGGGGATTTTCGGCAAGCCCAGCGCGCGCCCGACAAACGTGTCACGCCCGCTCGCGTCAATCAGCCAGCGTCCCTGCACCTCGCCGTCGCCCAGTGTGACGCGCCACCCCTCGTCTTCATGCGCCACTTCTTTCGCCGCGCAACCCTGTCGCACTTCACAACCGCACGTAGCGGCATGATCGAGCAATACGTGGTCGAATTTCGCCCGTTCGACCTGGAATGTTTGCCCGTAGCCCGGTACCAGGCCGCGCGCGAACCAGAACCGCTGCCAGCGTGAACCGTTGCCGACGAAGAACTCCGCGCCGTACTTCGGCTGGAACCCGGCGGCCTCAACCTTTGGCCACGCACCGGTTTCCTTGAGCACGTCGTTCCCGAATGGCAGGAGTGATTCGCCGATATGGAACCGTGGAAAGACCTCGCGCTCCAGCAGGAGCACGCGCTGCCCCGCCTTCGCCAGGAATGCGCCCGCGGTGCTGCCGCCGGGGCCGCCACCGATGATGATCGTGTCGTAGACAGGCGGAGTATTCATGAGCACCACCGCTATTTCGCGCCGGCGCCAGGCTGCTGCGCCAGCCAATGACGCAGGGCGCCGAGCGATTGCAACGCTTGCCGCGCGACTTGGGCGTCGTTGATCACAATCCCGAACTGCTGCTCGATGGCCACCGTCAATTGCAGCGCGTCCAACGAGTCCAACCCCACGCTTCCCGGCCCGAATAACGGGGTCCCTTCCCCGATCTCATCGGGTTTGACCTTCAGGACGCAGTTTTCGACAACCATTTTCTTCAATTCATCCAGCGAGACATCAGCCATGTGCCCTATCCTCTACCAGTTATTTAGGTCATTCCGCAGCCAAAAGCAAAGCGGAACATTGCCCGCTTAGACCCCAGACGGGCAACAAAATCTTCCGTCCCTCGCGGCCCGTTGCTTCCGCCGCGTCGATCGTGCTCCAGGCTGCTGACGCCACAAATGCGTCGCCGCGATAGGGCAATGACAGGGTTTTCCCACCGGGCAACTGTTCCTCGACGTGGTGGAACCAGTTGTGCGGCGCGTTGCGACAACGAAGGACGTCCGTTGGAAATTGCGCGAGACATTCCTGCGCCGACGCCAGCGCGTCGCAACGCTTGTGGTAGGTGAAACCTTCCGCCCACTGCGCGATGCGTAGTCCCTTTCCAGATTCCGCCCGCCGCAGGAGCAATGCGCCGGCTCCCTCGCTCGGCACAAAACCCGTCCGCACGGGTGGCGATAACCAACCGGCGCGTCGGTAGGCGTCGATGGCGATGGGATCGAGTTCCTCCGCCCCGATCACCAACACGTGTTCCACCAACCCGTTCGCCAGCCATGTCGCGGCCACGCTGATTCCATTGACCCATGCCGTGTCGTCACTGACGAGCGAAGAGCACGGTCCAGCCACGCCCAGCACCGCCGCCACGTGGCTGGTTGGTGAATTGAAAACGGTCTCGGGAAACACATTGGGACTGGCAAACCGCTGCCCCGATTTGACCACCCCTTCAAAAAACCGCCGTGTAGCCACAACCGCGCCCGTGTTGAAGGTCGCAACAATGCCCAGACGGTCCCGGGAGATCGAAGGATCTGCGGCCAACGCCTGTTGCGCTGCAGCCAGCATATACAGTGCGATCGGGCTGGCCCGGCGCACGCGTGACTCATTCTGCAACGTCGCCAGTGGCTCCCGGGTTCTGTCCACGCAAAGCACCGTGTGCTCCCCCGTCGCCGCGTGCAACCCTTTCATCCGTTGCGGCGTTTCCGATGGTAACACCGCGCCCATCCCGCAAATGGCCAGTTCCAACGGCGATCGATGACCGCTGCCACGCGCTCGGCGCGTAGCGCCTTGATCGTACCTCTTGAAAACCAGCGCGGCGTTCGACCCGCCAAACCCGAGATTCACGGTCAACGTCGCTCCCATTCCGGTTTGTTGCTCTCCCACTTTCACCAGGCTCGCGGCCACCACTGCTTCCGGCTGTCGGACATTCAGATTCGGTGGGAGTTGTCCCGACTGCAACGCCGCCACCGCAAACAAGGCTTCGATGCTGCCCGCCGCGCCGAGCGTGTGGCCAATCGCGGCCTTCGTGGAACTGATGCGCAACTGCGACGGGATCGCGCCACCTTCGCCAAATACTGCAGCGATCGCCGCGCCTTCGCTCGAGTCATTGAGCGGCGTGCCGGTGCCGTGCGCGTTCACATAGCCGATATCGGATGCGCGACAGTCCGCTTCGTTGATCGCCTGTCGCATTGCGGCTACGGCAGCAACTCCGTTGGGATGCGGTTGCGTCAAATGATGCAGATCGGTTCCATGTCCGTAGCCCGCCAGTTCACACAGGATGGTGGCACCGCGCGCCTGTGCATGAGGCTCCGATTCCAGCACCGCAAACGCCGCTGCTTCCCCGAGCATCAAGCCATTGCGTCCCACGTCGAACGGGCGGCAGCGCTCGGGGCTCATGGCCTGCAGGCAATCGAACCCCACGTAGATCAATTCCGTCAACGCTTCGAAGCCCCCGACCAGCACGCAGTCGCACCGGCCAGAACGAATCAAATCCGCGCCGTGGCCGATCGCGTTGGCGCCGCTGGCGCAGGCGTTCGCCACAATCGTCATCGGCCCGCGAAAACCAAGGTGTTGGTGCAAATCATGCACCTGGTTCTGTGCTTGATAGCGCGCGACCCGGAAGAACTGCTGCGACACGCGCTGCTGCGTCAGCATCGCCCGCAGGAACTGTTCGCCCAGCGCCATGCCGCCGCCCGTAGTGCTAACGGAAAGGGCCAGCTGCGCCAAACGCGATCGTCCGCGGTCATTCAGCAATCGAGCATTCGCCAACGCTTCACGCGCGGCCGGCAATGCAAGACGGCTGGCCCGCGAAAGCCGCGACAACTTCTTGGGAGTGAGATCGGGAAGATCGGGTAATCGCGCCGTCGCGGCCTGTTTGCAACGGCAGCCAGCGATGTCAAACAGAGTGACCGGCGCGGTCGCCTCTTCGCCCGACACGAGCCGCTGCCATGTGGTCGGAAAATCCAGGCCCAATGGGGTGACAGCGCCGACACCGGTAACCACCACGCGTTCGCTCACAGCATCAGCCTCCAACGACGAACGTCCGTTGGTGCGATGACCGCTGTAATTGCGGGATTTGTTTCATGATTCTCCCTCCAGCGGCACTGAATGATACAAGCTCCACCACTTCCGTTTCTGCGAGCGGAACACGACCGGCCAGGGCATCCAGCAGGCAACCCACGTCAGCGGTCGCAGCAGCAGGCTCCACAAAATGACCGCCGACCACGAGCGTAATTCGCACCCGATCAGCCAAAACAAAGTCGCAGCCGTCAGCACTTCAACCTGTCCCGTCGCCACAAATCCGAGCCAGGCAACCGCGCTGAGCGGATGCATCAGGATTGCCAGAAGCCACCCCAGCGTCGGCTGGATGATAATCAGCCCGGCAAACCCAGCGGGTTGGCACCAGCGCACCGTTTTTTTCCAACGGAAATAATGCTGGACTGCATCGCGCCAGGTGGACTCCGCCGCAAACGTCGCCACCGTGGTTTCGCTAATCTTCACCGGTGCCAGGGCCCGACCGAGCGCGTTGTCGTCCGCCATGCGCGCGCCCAGTTTCTCCCACTGGGCGCGTTCGCGAAAACGCGCGGCAGAAAACATCATCGCCGGTCCCAACCCGAATCGCACCGGGCCCATTTGTCGGCAAAAGAGCACGCCGGGATAAAACTCCATGTTCGCAAACAACGCCTCCAACATCATCGGCGCAGACCCTGCGTTCCGTACCACATACGGACTCGTCAACATCCCGGCGTCACTCTCCGAAAACTCCCGCCGCATTGCGTCCAGCGATCTTGCTGGCGCAACAATGTCCGCGTCGCTCCACAGCCACACTTCGCCATCGGCGTATCGCGCCAGATGATGAAACCAGGAAACCTTCGGACTGCGGAACTGCGCGGGCCGTGGGGCAACAATCACGTTCAGCTTTGCTTCCGTATACGTCTGCCGCCACTTCGCGATGACGGGCTCCCAAGACAGCGCTTCCGTGTCCTCGATCCCCAGCAACATCTCGGTATCCGCGGTCAACTGGCTGACAAACGACTCCAGAGCGCCGACCAGTTGTGAGGAAGGTGCGGCACCGTGCAAAGACGGGATGGGCTTGAAGATGGATAGCGTGGGTCGATTCTGCTGGACGGCATCGCTTCCACCCGTTTTTTGCGAACATGTTTTGCGACGTTCGCGGAAGACCAGCCAGAGCGCGATCCCCCACCAGCAAAAGGCCAGCAGGGACCAGCTGATGAGCAGCCATTCAAGATGTCGCGACATTTGATTCCGTCAGTACCAGATCCGTGTTCGATGTTGTCACTCCTTGGAACCACTGGACGGCTTCGAGAGCAATCGCTTCCATGGGGGTCCGCGCGCTCCAGCCCAGTTCCCCCGCCGCCTTCGAGAAGTCGAACCACTGCCGCCGCCGAGCATGCGCTGCTGTTTCCCGACAGATCCGTTCACTTCCCAACGCTTCACCGATCGCCCCCGCCAATGTAATCGCGGGTTGCGGCAGGGTGAACCGCGGAACCGGCCGATTCGTGATCCGCGCCAGCACTCGAAGAAATTCATCGAGCCACACGTTATGATGACCGAGCAAATACCGCTCGCCGGTCTGGCCCCGCTCCGCCACGGCCAGGACGCCCTCCGCCAAATCAGCCACGTGGATGAAATTCAACTGCACCCGCGCGCTGAATGGAAAACGGCCACGCAGATAATCCTGTACGATCCTTCCCGTCGGCGTCGGCGCTTCGTCCCCCTCACCGAGCGGACTCGTCGGGCTGGCAATCGTCACTGGCACACCGCGGCGCGCCGCTTCCAACGCGGCCATCTCGCCCAGCCACTTGGATCGGCGATACGATTCCCGCGTACCGACGTCGCTTGGGAAATCGCGCTCCGACAGCAATCCGTGGCGGCCCTCCAGCACACCGCAGGAACTTACATGGACAAACCGCTGGATACCGCTCCGTTCACCAGCTTCCAGCAGATACTTCGTCCCGCGGACATTTGTCTCGTCGTTGACCCGCCGCGCCTTCCGCCCAAACTGAAATGCCGCGCCCAGATGGATGACCGTGTTGCAACCCGGTATTGCCGCTGCGATACTGGCGCGATCACAAAGGTCCCCGCGCGCAATTTCAACTTGATCACCAAACAACCGTCGCGCTTTCTCCGGCGTCCGACAGAAGAGACGCACACTCGCGCCCTGGACGAGCAGCCGGCGCACCACATGGCGGCCGATAAACCCGGTGCCACCGGTGATCAGGAATTGCCTCGACGCAAACATTGAGGCAGAATCTACGTCAAACATGAACGACAGGGAAGTGGTTTTCATCGCGGATGATTTCGGGATGAGCCCGGAAGTCAACCGCGCCATCGTCCACGCCCATCGTCGCGGCGCGTTGCACGGCGCCAGCTTGATGATGGGCCAACCGGCCACCGAAGATGCCGTCCGCCTGGCGCGAGAGAATCCGGGGCTGCAAGTTGGCTGGCATCTGCACCTTTGCGACTCGCAACCCATCACGCGCGTCGCCTGGCCGTGGGGCGAATCACACTCTCGCGCCGGGTGGGCCATCGGATTGTCCTCCAGAGCGCGGCGATTGATGCGCGACGAGGTAAGGGTACAATGGGAGTTGTTTCAGGCAACCGGCTTGCCCTGCCCCTTTGTCAACTCGCACCATCATCTCCACGCCCATCCATTTGTATACTCCGCGCTACTGAATGTCCTGCCATCCCAATTCAAAGGCTGGATTCGCCTGGGTAAACCGCGCTTTTTCACGCCTCAGCCGGGCATGGTCGTCTTCGGGATTACTGACAAACTATTCATGGAAGCACGACGTCGGCGCTGCCCATACCGCCATAGCGACACAACCTGGGGTCTTGGCCGGACATTTCGCATGCAAGCCCGGGAAGTGGTGGACGCCGCGCGACAACTGACGGGCGGGCTCCATGAGTTTTACTTTCACCCGCGCACAGTGAATAATGACGCCGATGTGCAGTGTCTATTGGAACTAAAAGCATGCGAATCTTGATTGCGGTCGGCTTGGTGATGATTTCCGCGGGCTGCGCGTCGGTCCAACCGACCACTGGCGCGGGACGGCCCTTCGATTTTCACCACGATACTTTCGCCTACGCCAATGAATTGGTTTTCAACTACCAAAATGGTGTTCACGTCGCGGATGCAAACCCGCAGCAACGCGAACGCTCCTACACCCGCCGCTGCTTCATCATGGCCGCGGGCGTCGTGCAATTCTGGAAACACGCCCAGTTCGAGCCGCAGGCGTCGCCCGTTCCGGTTGAGGAACTGGCGCGCCGCGTTCGTGAGGTGCGCGACCGGGCGGCGTGGTGGCCCAGCGAACCTCCGGACAAACGCGTTGTTTTCCCGGGCTTTGCCAACCTGCACGAATTGAGCGAACGCGAAGGCCGTCTGTTGCGCGCGAACATGGGGGCCGGGTGGACGACCTATTTTCATCTGCGGAAGTTTCCCATGCCCTTTGTGCCCTCACCCGAACACCAGGCGCGCATGAGCGAAGACCTGCAAAATTGGCTGCACCAGGGCCACCCGATGGTGGTGTGGCTCTATAATTTCCCCGGGGTGAATATCAACCACGCTGTCACGGTCTTTGAAGAGATCGCGCCCACGCAACCCGGGCAGGTTGCCTTCCACGTGTATGATCCGAATTTCACCGACGCCCCACGCACGCTGACCTTCGACTGCCTCACAAAAACATTCTCATACGAAAAGACCTTTTATTTCAGCGGCGGGCCCGTCCACGTCAGGCCGATGTACACAAGCCTGCTCCGCTAGCATCAACTCGCTCTCAAGCCTGAACCGGCTCGATGCCCGTCGCCAGTGCCTCGTCGATCATTGTCTGGTAGAGCGAATCACCACTACTATCTCGCCAGACTCCCCGTCGTCGCATGTCCGCAAATGTCTCGGTCGCGCCCCGCGTCAGATCCACCTCACATTTGAATTCGGGAACGTCGCGGCGGGCCTTGGCCGAGTTGTACGCACCGTGAAATTGGGTAATCTCGTGGAGCAAACCGAACCGCTGCGGATCATGACGCACAATCCAGGCGGCTGGCATGAACACCAGGTGCGCCGTCTTGCCAAGCGCAGCGGCCGCCTGGCGATGATAGTCCCGCCACGTCAAGACCTCATCCCGCGTGGCGTTGTAATCCTGACCGTACGTTCGCGAATTGAGCGCCGCGTAAGCGAAAAGTTTGCCGCAATCGTCGCGATGCGTGGATTGCCACAGGCCCAATCCATCGCCGGCGCAGAGCACCGGCTGCCCACGCTCAATACGGTCCCACGCCACGGCGTTGGGTTCCAGGTTGTCGATCAATGGCGCCCCGGCGCCGTAGGTGCTACTCGGACGGACGATTGTCACTTGAAAATGTCGCCCCTCCTGGGCGCGACGAAAGATTTGTTCGCAGGCCAGCTTGTTGCGTCCGTAACCGGTGATGGGTTCCTGCGGGAACGACTCGTCGACCAGCACCTGCGGCGGCACCTTCACGCCATAAGTACAGACGGTCGAACAGAAAATCAACTGCTCGCAGCGGCCACGGAAGGCGCGCACGGCGCTGTCCGCCTGCTCGGGCGTGAAGCAGATCATGTCGATGACCACGTCGAAGCGTGCCGCCGCGAACTGCCGTTCGAAATCCGCAATCTGGTTGCGGTCGCCGGTGAGTCGCTTCACCCCGGCAGGCAAGGTGTCCTCGCGTTGCGCGCGATTGAAGACGGTGACCTCGGCATTCCGCGCCAGCAGATGCTTGACGATCCCCCGGCTGATCAGTCCCGTCCCGCCGATGATCAAAACTCGCATCGCCTAGACCAGATCGCAGGCCTCGGCCGGCATCCAGTGCGCGTCCTTCCCGTCCCATTTGACGTTGCAGCCAATGGGATTGGTCTTGGGCTGGCTCACCGGTTTCCCCGCCAAATGTTCCCGCAACGCCCGCTCCAGGTCGTTCACCGTCATCTTGCTTGTGTCGCGCGGCGTGTCCACCCCCCGGCCCGTATAGATGAGTTTTCGGGATTGGTCGAACACGTAGAAGTGCGGCGTGCGCAACGCCCCGTAAGCGCGGGCCACGTCCTGTGATTCATCGCGCAAGTAGACCCAGGGAAACTTCTTCTCCTCCATCCGCGCGACCATGTGCGGGAAGCCGTCCTCCGCGTACGTATTCTGACTGTTGGAATTAATTCCCACGAACCTGACTCCCTGGGACGCGAACTGCTCCGCGGTGCGTCTCGTCACTTCGTCCGACCCGGTGACGTAGGGACAATGGTTGCAGGTAAAAAATACCACCAGTACCCGGGCATCATCGAAATCCGCGAGCCGGTAGGTCTTCCCGTCCGTGGCGGGCAACTTGAAATCGAGCGCCTTATCTCCAATCTGTAATGTGAAAGCCATATGGACCGTCCTTTCTCGCTGGTCTGTGCCCGGCAGTTTACTACTCCCGCCATGCCGCCGCCAGTCAGAAAGGTTGACGGCGAAAGGACAGTCGCTTCCCGCATCCCAAAGCCTTAATTTTGCTGGACAAGCGGGGAGGTGGCCGGATATACTACCCTCTTGGTTCGCAGAAGCGCAGAGGCCGGCGTCATGTTCGCGTTTCCCTCTCGCGTGTCCCATGCACCAACGGACACCATGACGCTCGATGCATCACGCGGGTCGCGCAACAAAGCGGTTCACCAAGCCGCGCCTTTATTCCCATGCCGGTCCACGAAGAAGTATCAGGTTAAGAAACTTGCTTCCGTCCTCTCGTGGATTGGATTTCTGGTGTCAGCCGTATCGGAATACGGCTTCGACATAAACTTTCCCCTGACGCCGACATTGTGGCTGGCGATCGCGTTTTGCGTGATGTTCGCCTCCAGCGGACACGCCGCCGTCGACCATCGCATCCATGGCGTCGGCAAACGGAAGATTTGGACCGACCTGTCCGGCGGTGCGCCGTCGCTGTCCGACTTTGCCAGTTTAAAATGCGTCGATAACAAATCGCCCCGGACCAGCGAGCAATCCCCAAATCTCTACCAGCATGATCTCACCATTACCGGAGGCTACCACGGTCAGATGCGTGCGGGCGGCGTGCTTGTCACCCCAAGCGACGCCATACCCGCGGTCGTCTTTCTAAGTCCGGTGGCGCCGCGGGGACCTCCGTCAGCCAGCGAACAAAGGGCGTATCCGTTTGACGGCCCGCATCCCTCCGAGACCCATCTTCAGGATTTATCATTAGCGCGCAACATTTCCCTCAATCCGGCACACCAAGCGCCGATTCATTCAGCCATCGATGGAGAACCGACATGAGAGCCAAAATCCTCGCCATTGTTGCACTCGGCATCGCCATGACCCTTCCCGCCCGCGCCGCCACGAACAGTTGGACTGATGGCACCGGCAAATGGGAGTTCGGCAGCAACTGGTCTGGTGGTGCGCCTTCCATTAGCGACAGCGCCGACCTCATCACCAACGCCGGCAACAACACCGTCACCATCGACGCCGTCACCACCAACTCGCCCTCCACACTCACCATCAACAACCTCACCGTCGGCACATCGAACAGGCTTTCGCTCGCCAATGCCGGCACGGTCACGCCGCTGCACATCCTCAATGCTGCCACCGTCACGACCGGCGGCGCGATCACGTTGACCAATTCCGCATTGCAAATCGACGGGCTGCCCGTCGCCGGAGTCCCCCAACTCTCGGTGATCGACAGCCTGCTCTCCATGTCGAACAGCTTGGTTACCGCCAGCCATGAGCGGGTAGACGGGCTCAACAGCGCCGGCTTCATGACCATGGCCGGCGGCACCAACGTGACGAGGTTGCTCGAGATCGGAGCAACGGGCAATGGGACCGTCCGCGTGAATGGCGGCCAGTTGAATGTCACCAATCACGTGGATTCGTTTGTCTCCGGTGTGATCGATATCGGCGCTTCCGGGCAGGGCCAGTTGAGCGTTTCCGGCGGGACGGTTCTCGCCTCTTCCGTCGTGCTTGGCAACGGCGCGGGGACCGGGACGGTCTGGGTCAGCGGTGGCCAGTTGTTTGTCACAAACGAGCAAGTCACAGGCTACGCACCGAGCCCAACGATTCTCTGGGCCGCCGGTGGGGGCGGGCAGATGACCATTTCCAACGGCTCGGTCACGGCCGGGTCCGAACTCGTCGATAACGGTACGTTGACCATGGCCGGCGGCACCAACCTCATGAATCTCCTAGGTATCCCACTGAATGGCAGCAAGGGAACCGTCTTAATGTCGGGCGGCCAGTTGACCGTGACCAACGCCGAATACGTAGGCTACGGTTCCGGTCAGGGCATCTTCACCATGACCGGCGGTACCAATACGACTCCGTTGTTGGACATTGGGAACGGCGGCACGGGAACGGTTTCGGTGGCGGGCGGCCAGTTCAACGTCACCTACCCGCAGAATCCAAATGCAGGATCTTCCGGTCGAATCGACGTCGGAGACTACACGCTAGGACAGTTGATCGTTTCCGGCGGCTCGGTGCTCGCCAATTACATTGCGATCGCCAACCCCACCGGCACGGGAACGGTTTGGGTGACGGGCGGCCAGTTGGTTGTCACCAACAACAGCAATTTAAGCTCCAGCGGACCGGGCGGTTTCATTGACATCTTTGGTGGCGGGTCGGGACAAATGATCGTTTCCAACGGCACCGTGATTGCCAATGCCGTGCGAGTCGCCACAAACGGCACAGCCTTCTTCTCTGTGGTTGGCGGCAACGTCATCGTCGGTGACCAAACGTTGACGAACGGCTTTCGGGTTGGAACTTCCGTAGGCTCCACCGGCATCGTCAACTTTACCGGCGGCTCGCTGGTTGTCACGCAAGGCGTGATGAGCGTTGGCGTGAATGGTGTCGGCACCGTCACCGCGACCAACAGCACACTTGACCTCGGACAAACCGAAGTTGCATCAGGCTCCAATTCAGCGGGCACCATAACTCTGCAGGATGGTGCCACGATGAACGTCTCCAGCAATCTCATCGTTGCCTCGGGCGTGGGCGCGACCGGCGCCGTCACCATGACCGGCGGTTCCCTCTTCGTCCCCAACGGCACTATCGGCGTGGGCAACAATGGCAACCTGACCGGCGGCAGCGGCAGCGCGCAGATGACGATTGCCAATGCCTCGGTCACAGCCAAGGGCGTCAACCTCGGCAGCAGCGCGGGCGGTCACGGCATCATGACGATCCAGCCCGGCGCAATCCTGCATATCACCGGCGGCTGTGCTGCGTGCGGGCTCAGTTACAACGAAGGCATTTTGGATGGCGGGACGATTGACGCGACCAACGCTGACATGTTCGCGGGTCAGACCCATGCCGGCGAGTTCATCTCTTCCAATGGTGTCGCCACGGTGCGCTCGGCATTCATCGGCTTCGACAATCTCGGCTCCATGACGGAGGTCGGCGGCACATTAAACGTGCTGAGCAACCTGGTCGTCGGCACCTCGCTCGGAGCAACTGGCATCGTGACCATGACCGGCGGCTCGGTCTTCGTGACCAACGGCGTGTTCGCGGTGGGCAATGGCGGGTCGCTCCTGAGCACCGGCGGCGTCGGTCACGTCACGCTGTCCAACGGCGTGGTGGAGTCGGCCAGTATCTTGATCGGCGACAACTTCGGCAGCGACGCCAATCTGACCGTGGCCGGCACCAGCACGGTCCGCGCCCACGGCGGCCTGCGATCCAACGGGATCCGGACCACGGTGGTCAACGGCGGCACGCTCGAAGTGGTGCTCGGCCCGTCGCCCGCGTTCGAGGACCCAATCCTGCACGACCGGATCGTCATTTCCTACCTGGCCGACGGCAAAATGATTGTATCCAACGGCGCGGTCCGCGCACCAGGCCTGGTGGTCGCCGCCAGCGCCGGCAACACCGGTACATTGGAGTTGGACGGGGGCATCACCAGCGTGTACTCGAACATGACCATCGGTCTTGTCGGCTGCGGTTCCACCGGCATCGTCAAGGTCGCGGGCGGCAGCCTGTTCGTCACCAACGGCGGCAGCGCGATGTTGGAGGTGCGCGGCGGGACGTTCACGTTCAGCGCGGGCACGGTGATCGTGGACAGGCTGGTCATTACGAATGCGTGCGCGCGGTTTATCCGCACGGGCGGTGCGCTGGTGTACAGTTCGTTGTTGCTGGACCCGAACCAAAGCACCGCAGGCGACGGAATTCCGAACGGTTGGAAACTTTCGCACGGTCTGGATCCGTTTGACCCGAACCTCGGCAGCGAGGACGCCGATGGCGACGGGCTGAGCAACTTGCAGGAATATCTGGCCGGCACCGACCCCACCAACAGCGCGTCGGCATTTCGCATAACCAGTGTCATAAAGACCGGCAGCGATGTCCGCGTGATCTGGACGATGGGCAGCAATAAGACCAATGCACTGCAATTCGCCAACGGGGGAAATTACACGACGAACTTTACCGACCTGTTCACCGTAACGAACACCGTTGGCACATTGACGAACTACCTGGATGTCGGGGGCGCGACCAACATACCGACTCGCTTTTACCGGGTGCGCTTGGTACTCTGATCGCGCGTTGGAGGAAAGATATGGCATCCTTACTCATTACAAAAGGCCCTGCAACCCAGGTGGGGAAACATTTCGTCATCAAAAACCGTCCTCTCGCCGGTGGTCGCCATCCGTCACAGGAGATCCAACTTCTAGATCCGGAAGTGTCGCGGCGGCATTTTCTGATTAGGCCTCAGGGCGACGGCCATGTGGTTACGGACGCGCATGCAGCGGCAAATGGCGTGTATGTGAATGGGGCCAAGATCCAGGAGCACGTCCTGCAGGATGGAGATCAAATCCGCGTCGGTGCGACGGTGTTGGTCTATTCCACCAAAGATGATGCCGCTCAGACGGATGAAGTGCAGCACCAGCGCCGCGGTGAACGGCACCTGCGGGAAGGTGGCACGCTGGTGCGCGATCCCGGCTACCCCGAAATCCGGGGCTGACACCCAGTGGCAAACGACCAGCCTGAAGAATGAATCTTCGCGCGAGCGCCGGGTGGTGCTTTCTTGTGTTTTGCCGGTCAAACTCCCATAATCTTTGGCCGTTGGCTCCTGGGCTCGTCGTGCGGACACATGGCGAAGCTCATTGCGTACGATGAGTCCCCAACGGCAAGCGCCGGAAGAGAAAATTGGCCCCTACATCCTGCGCCGTAAACTCGGCGAGGGAGCCATCGGTGTCGTGTGGCTTGCGGTTGACCCGAAGTTGCGGCGTCAGGTCGCGGTGAAGCTGCTGCAACCGGAGTATTCCCGGGACGAGCGGATGGTTGGCCGGTTTCTGCGCGAGGCGCAATCGGCGGCGAAACTCAATCACCCCAACACGGTGGCCATTTACCAGGCGGGCGAATCCGGCGGGGCGGTATTCATCGTGATGGAATGGGTGGATGGCGGCAACCTCCAGGATTACCTCGGCGCGCATGGGCGCATGGCCTGGCCGGAGGCGACACGGGTGATACGGGACGCGGCTGCGGGATTGTCGGCGGCGCATGAAGTGGGATTGATCCACCGTGACATCAAGCCCTCGAACTTGATGCGGACAACGCGCGGCGTGATCAAAGTGGTCGATTTCGGACTGGCGCGACCCTTTGACCAACGGTCGGACATCACGCGACCGGGGGCGGTGATCGGCACCCCGGCCTATATGTCGCCGGAACAATGCGCGGGCGGGGATTTGGATGCGCGCTCGGATTTGTATTCGCTGGTTTGTACGTACTATCATTTGCTCGGCGGCGAACCGCCGTTTGGGAGTGGGAATATTGGGGACGTCCTTTACAAACAAAGGCACGCGCCCCTCCCCGATGTCCGTCTTCTCGTACCAGACCTGCCCGAGGCGATCGGCCAGATTCTCAGTCGCGGAACCCAGAAAGCGCCGACGGACCGCTTTGCCTCCGCGTCAGAATTGATCGCCCAGTTGGGCGCGGCGCTGGGGCTGCCACATGCTCCCGCCGCGGCAATGTCACCCGATCCGGAAGAAGCCGCGACCATCCTTTCCGAGCAGGAGACCGTGTTGTCGCCGAATGCGGCACCGTTGATACCCGAGCCGACTCCCTTGCCACCCAGCAATCTGCCGGTGCAGTTGACGAGCTTCGTCGGTCGCCGCAGGGAGATGATCGAGATCAAGCAGTTGCTGGACAAAACCCGTTTGTTGACCCTGGTGGGAACCGGTGGTTCTGGCAAGACACGCCTGGCACTCGAAGTCGCCGGCGAATTATTGGAGTCCTACAAGCACGGCGTGTCCCTGGTGGAATTTGCGGCATTGTCGGACCCGGCGCTCGTGCCGGACCGTGTGGTCGCCGCGCTGGGCTTGCGCGAGGAGCCGGGGCGACCGCTCACCGAGACGCTCGTGAACACGTTGCGGACCAAATGTGTGCTGTTGGTGCTGGATAACTGCGAACATCTTCGCAGTGCCTGCGCGCAGTTGGCGGAAACCCTGTTGCGCGGTTGCCCGAACATCCGAATCCTCGTCAGTAGCCGCGAATCTCTGCGGGTTGCGGGCGAAACAATCTACAATGTCGCGTCCCTGGGATTACCGTCGGCGCCACGCACGGCATCCACTGAGGCCGACCTTGCGACGGCATTGGTCCAGTTTGAAGAGCTTCGCAATTCGGAGGCCGTGCAACTTTTTGCCGAGCGGGCCGCCTCCAATCAGCCACGTTTTGCGTTGACCGATGGCAACGTCCGTGAAATCGCACACATCTGCCGACGCTTGGACGGCATACCGCTGGCCATCGAATTGGCGGCAGCGCGCGTAAAAATGTTGTCCGTCCAACAAATCGCGTCGCGACTGGACGACAGCATCCAATTGTTGACGCGCGGCGTGGAAACCGCGCTGCCGAGGCAGCAAACGCTACGGGCGACGATGGATTGGAGTTACGATTTATTGGAGGAGAAGGAGCGCGTCCTGTTCGGTCGGCTGGCGGTTTTTGCCGGTGGGTTCGCGCTGGAAACGTGCGAGTCCGTGTGTGTCGGTGACGGATTGCAGGGCGGTGAAATCCTCGACCTGCTTTCGGAACTGGTGGACAAATCCCTGGCGTCGGTCATCGAGGTGGACGAAGACCAGCAAATCCGTTATCGACTGCTGGAAACCATCCGCCAGTATGCGCGCGAAAAACTGGAAAGCACCTCGGATTCCGAGGGCGTGCGGGCACGGCACCGGGAGTTTTTCCTGCAATTGGCGGAACGCGGGGGTGCACAGCTGACGGGACCCGACCAGGCATCGTGGTTGCAGCGTCTGGAGATGGAGCATGACAACCTGCAGATCGCGCTGGCGTGGGCCGTTACCCGCGACGTTACCCTTGGTATCAGGCTGGCGAAGGCCCTCGGACGATTTTGGGAATTCCGCGGACACTGGAAGGAAGGACTGCGATGGTTGGAACAATGCCTGTCGGCTGGTGATACGGTGGCGAAGGACCTGCGCGCGGCGGCTCTCGATGCGGCCGGCAACCTGGCATCCTGCCAGGGGGATTACCGGCGGGCGCGGGCACTTTTTGAGGAGCAACTGGCTCTGCAGGAAGAGTTGGCCGACCAACGCGGCATTGCCGACGCTCTCCACAACTTGATGTCGGTGGCGTGGAAACATGGGAACTATGACGAAGCCCGTTCGCTTGAGGAGAAGAGCCTCGCGGTCCGCCGCACGCTGGGTGACAAGAGCGGTATCGCCAGTTCACTGCACGCCCTGGGAACATTTGCTCACGAGCAGGGTGATTTTCCGAAGGCCGTGGCGCTTTATGAAGAGGCGCTGGCGATTCGACGGGGACTCGGTGACATGGCCGGCATCGCGACCCTGCTCAACAACATCGGGAACCTTGCGCAAGCCCAGGGCCACAATGACCGGGTCCGCGCCTTACAGGAAGAAAGCCTGGCGATCCGGAGAAAAATCGGGGACAAAGCCGGGATTTCACAATCGCTGACGAATCTGGCCGTGCTGGCCCAGGAACAACGCGACTTCAACCATGCCCGCGCCCTGTTGGAAGAGAGCCTGACGATTGATCGTGAATTGGGAAACAAGAAGGGGATTGCTGTTTCACTGCGGAACTACGCCGAGTTGATGCAGTTGCAGGGCGAACTTCCCCGGGCAAGTGTCCTCTACCAACAAAGCCTCGGGCTCTTCCGGGAATTGGACGACAAGGTCGGCGTCACGGCATGCATGGAAGGGTTCGCCGTGCTCGCGACAATCCAGAACGAGGCCGACCGTGCGGCGCGCTTGTTTGGAATCGCCGAGGGATTGCGGGTGGCACTTGGTGCCGGGCCGTCGCTATCGTTTGAAACCGGCGAATACAACGCCCGGATCGAGGCGGCCCGCACTCAACTCGGCGGCGCGCCGTTTGCGACGCTCTGGTCCGAAGGAAAACAGATGGATCACGAACGCGCCATTTCTTATGCATTGCAAACTACCAGATCCACTGGCGGCAGTGGCGGCGGATAACCACGGAGGAATCCATGCCTTATCTTATTCAGAAGAAAACCGATGGCACGATGGTGCAACAGTGGCAGTTGGGGGAGAAAGCACTGACGTTCGGCCGTGGCAAGGATGTGGACGTAAAAATCGATGATCCGGAAATGTCCAAACGCCATTTCCTGATCGAGTACAAGGATGGTCGGCATTCTATCCGCGACCTGAAGTCGGTCAACGGCACGTGGCTGAATCAACTACCTGTCGCGGAAACCGGCCTGACGGCCGGAGATCGCATCCGGGCCGGGCAAACACTGTTTGCTTTTGAAAAAGGGCTGGGTACCGCCATCGGAGAATTGGCCCAGGGGCGCAAGAGCTACGAGACCGTCCTCAGGGAGATCACCAAAGATATTGGCAAACGCGTTCCCAGGAAACACAGCCCGCGCCCATCATGATTGGATCCGTCCCGACTGGTGTCAGTGGATTGTCAGAGAGCAAAAAATGGCGCTCCCGGCCCGATTCGAACGGGCGACCTGCGGTTTAGGAAACCGACGCTCTATCCATCTGAGCTACGGGAGCATGATTACTGCCGATAAGGTATTTGAAATGGCGTTGTGGGTCGAGCGCGTTTTGTCCGGGCAAGTACGATTACCGATGCGTAAAGATCGCGCGTATCACGAGCGACAAAGGAGCTTAAGAACGTAACACCGGCCCGACTGCATTGGACGCACCCCATTTCCAATCACGGACCTCCGGCAGGTCCTCGCCGAATTTTGCTATGTATTGTTTGTGCTCGATGAGCTTGTCCTGAAGTTGCTGCTTCAGATAGATGCCCCGGTCGCCGGTCTGCGGGAGGCGGTCAATGGCATCCATTACGAGATGGAAGCGGTCCAAATCATTCAGCACCGTCATGTCGAAGGGCGTGGTGATGGTTCCTTCCTCCTTGTAGCCGCGAACGTGCAGGTTCTCGTGGTTGGCGCGGCGATACGTCAGTCGGTGAATCAACCATGGATAGGCGTGGAATGCGAAAATAATGGGCTTCTCCCTGGTGAAGAGTTCGTCAAAATCCTTGTCACTCAGCCCGTGGGGATGCTCCGTTTGCGGCTGCAGTTTCATGAGATCGACGATGTTGATGACCCGAATTTTCAGATCGGGCAGATGGTGGCGCATGATGGAAACTGCGGCAAGCGTCTCCAGCGTGGGGACGTCGCCGCAGCAGGCCATCACCACGTCGGGCGCACCGCTCTGATCATTGCTGGCCCACGACCAGATGCCGATGCCCTTGCTGCAATGTTTGACGGCGGCGTCCATTGTCAGCCACTGCGGCGCCGGGTGTTTGCCCGCGATCACGACATTGACGTAATGGCGGCTGCGCAGGCAGTGGTCCATCACCGACAACAAACAATTTGCATCCGGCGGCAAATAAATCCGAACGACCTCAGCCTTCTTGTTCACAACGTGGTCGATGAAACCGGGATCCTGGTGCGTGAAGCCGTTGTGGTCCTGCCGCCAGACGTGCGAAGCCAACAGGTAATTCAACGAGGCGATCTTTCGTCGCCACGGCAAATGCGCGGTGACCTTCAGCCACTTGGCGTGCTGGTTGAACATCGAATCGACGATGTGTATGAACGCCTCGTAACAATTGAAAAGTCCGTGTCGACCGGTGAGCAGGTAGCCTTCCAGCCAACCCTCGCATTGGTGTTCGCTCAACACCTCCATCACGCGTCCGCTGGCCGCAAGAAATTCGTCGTTCGGCACGGTTGCGGCTTCCCATTGGCGATTGGTCGTTTCGAACACGGCTTCCAAGCCGTTGGAGAGTGTCTCGTCGGGACCGAAAATTCGAAAATTCCTCCGTTCACTGTTCAGCTTCACCACGTCGCGCAGGAATTTTCCCAGTACATGCGTGTCGCCGATGCCGCGAACTCCCGGCGAGGACACGTCGACCGCATAATCCCGGAAATCCGGCATCCGCAGGTCGCGGAGAAAAATACCGCCGTTGGCATGGGGATTTGCGCCCATGCGTCGCGTGCCCGTGGGCGCGAGTTCAGACAGTTCCGGTTTCAAGCGGCCCTGCCCATCGAAAAGTTCTTCGGGTCGATAACTCTTCAGCCAGTCTTCCAATTGCTTGAGGTGTTTGGGATTGGTGGCTGGGTCGGAGAGCGGCACTTGGTGCGAACGGAACGTGTCTTCAACCTCTCGACCATCGATCACCTTTGGTCCCGTCCAGCCCTTGGGCGAATTGAGAACGACCATCGGCCAGCAAGGACGGGCGGCGTCGCCGTCAGAGCGCGCCGCTTTTTGAATTTGTTTAATCTGCTCCACCACGGTGTCGAGCGTCGCGGCCATGGCTTCATGCATCAGCGCGGGTTCGTGACCCTCGACAAAATAGGGCGTCCACCCGTAACCGTGGAGCAACTGTTCCAACTCCTCTCTCGGAATGCGGGCTAGGAGGGTTGGGTTGGCGATCTTGTAGCCGTTGAGATGTAGGATCGGCAGGACCGCGCCATCGGCGGCCGCATTGAGAAACTTGTTGGAGTGCCATGCCGTAGCCAGCGGACCAGTTTCCGCTTCGCCGTCACCGACACAACAGGCAACGACGAGATCGGGATTGTCGAACACCGCTCCAAACGCATGGCTGAGCGAATATCCCAATTCACCGCCCTCGTGGATCGACCCGGGGCATTCCGGCGAAGCATGGCTCGGAATCCCGCCCGGAAATGAGAACTGCGTAAAGAGTTTTTTGAGCCCGGCCTCATCCCGGCTGATGTTCGGATAAACTTCACTGTAGGTTCCTTCGAGGTACGTGTTGCTCACGACCGCCGGGCCGCCGTGTCCGGGGCCGGAAATGTAAATCATATCCAGATCATATTTTTTGATGACCCGGTTCAAATGCGCGTAGATGAAGTTCTGCCCCGGCGTGGTCCCCCAGTGTCCCAACAGCATGTGCTTCACATGCGCGAGCGTCAGCGGCTGTGTGAGCAGGGGATTGTCCCAAAGGTAGATCTGTCCGACCGACAGATAGTTGGCGGCGCGCCAGTACGCATCGATCTTCTGGAGCTGTTCCGGAGTGAGAGTGCTTGTCTTCATGGTTTAATTTTCTTGGGGTCGCCAGGGCTGAGGACACGGATAACTGACCTGGCGATCATCAGTTCTTCGTCCGTGCGGATGACCCGCACGGCGACCTGACTGGAAGTTGTTGAAATCTGCGCTGCATTCTTCGCGTTGCGCGCCTCATGCAATTCGATGCCGAGGAAATCCAGTCCTTCGCAGATACGGGCGCGGATCGCCGGCATGTTTTCCCCAATGCCGCCGGCAAACACCAGTGTATTCAGGCCGCCGAGCGCGGCCGCGAAGGAGCCGATCCATTTCTTTACCTGATAACAAAACAGCGCCACGGCTTCCGCCGCCCGCACGTCATTGGCTTCCTGTGCGAGCAGGTCCCGCATGTCGGAGCTGGTCTCCGAGACGCCGAGCAGTCCGGACTCGTGGTTCACCATTTGCCCAAATCGTGATGCGGTCATTCGGTCCTCGTGTGCCAAAAACGAAAGGAGGCCCGGATCCAGATCGCCGGTGCGGGTGCTCATCACCAATCCCCCCGTCGGCGTGAAACCCATGCTGGTGTCGATGCTCTTGCCGTCGCGAACTGCGGCCAGGCTGGCGCCGTTGCCGAGATGCGCCAGGATCACGCGGCCCTTTGTTGCCGCCGGGTCGCCGAGCCGTGCGAGTTCCTCCATAAGGTAGGCATACGACAGACCGTGGAAACCGTACCGCTGAATTCCTTTTGCGTCGAAGCGTCGCGGAATCGGCAATAACTTCGCGACCCGCGGCATGGTGCGGTGAAACGCTGTGTCGAAGCAGGCCACCTGCGGTAGTTTCGGATGACGCTGGCGGAACGCTTCCATCAGTTCTATCTCGCGGGGCAGATGTTCCGGGTCGTACGGCCGGAGGCGATGCAGTTCATCGAGCAACTCCGGCGTGACCCGTTCCGGCTCGGTATGAGTCATGCCGTGTACTACTCGATGCCCCACGGCCCGAACCGAACTGAAGCCATCCTGCTGTTCGATCCAATCGATCAGGAATTTCGCTGCCGACTTGTGATCGGAAGCGGCAATGCGGCGACTATCCTGCGGTTTCCCTGTGCGATCACGGAACGTCAGATTTGTTCCGCTCAAGCCGATGCGATCAACCTTTCCATAAAGTCTTCGCTTCTGTAGGTCGCCCGTCTGGTACAGCGCAAACTTGATGCTCGAAGAACCGCCGTTGATCGTCAGGACACAAGCCTGGTTGAGTTTCTTCGCCATGAGGTAGTAACCTCTTGATCTCCGGTTGTCGTTACGGTTCCATGCCGAGTTCTGGCATCCGCAAGGCACCGGAATCGGTAGCGCCAAGCCCGAGTTCGCGCGCGACGCGCGCCAACGGCTGGATGACTTCAAGCGCGCGCGCCAGCGTTGCCTCGCCGGCTTTTTGGCTGTTGTCGGGACCGCCACCGAGGAGCGCCTCCAGTGGCGACTTCTTCAGGGGAAACTCTTTCAGGCGGATCTTCGCGTCCACAGGCAATCCCGCGGCCTCGCGCACGAGACGGACCGCAACGGGAAATCCACCGAGTTCATCCACCAGGCCGAGCGCCTTGGCGTCTTCACCCGTCCAGACGCGGCCTTTGGCGATTTCGAGCACTTTCTCTTTCGGCAGCTTGCGGCCCTCCGCAACCTTGGTTGTGAAATCCTCGTAGATGCGGTCGAGCAACGTCTCGAACCGTGCCCACTGTTCGGGCGTGTAATCTTTCAGCCCCGTGAACACCATGGCATTCGAACTCGTATGCACTTCATCCCACGAGATGCCCAGCTTGTCCCAGAAATTCGTCGTCAACATCTTGCCCGCAAACACGCCAATGGATCCCGTCAGCGTCGCCGGTTCCGCGACGATCTTGTCCGCTGACATCGCGACGAAATAACCGCCCGATCCCGCGACCGAACTCATCGACACAATCACCGGCTTGCCAGCCTTCTTGGCGCGCACCGTTTCCCGCCAGATCGTGTCGGACGCAGCGTACGAACCGCCAGGGCTGTTGATGCGGAACAAAATGGCCTTCACCTTCTTGTCCTCCACCGCCGCCCGGAACGCCGCCGCCACCGTGTCCGCGCCCATCGTCACCTCTTGGAACACCGGATCGTAGCCGCTCTTGCCGCGATTCACCCCGCCGACTCCATATATAAGAGCCACCGTCGTCCCTTTGTCGTACAGGCCGCCGGCACGCTCGCTATATTTCGAAAGATAGAGAAACTTCGCATCCGCACCGGCCTTCTTCTTGATCTCCGCGTACGCGTCGTCGCGGTACGCAAGTTTGTCCACGAGTTTCGCCTGCAACGCCTCCTCGCCGAGGAACGGCCCGCGATCGATCAGCGCCCGCACTTCGGTTTCCGACATCTTGCGCCTTTCCGCGATGCCCTTTACGATCTGGCCAAAGATCGACTCCACTAACTTCGTCGTCGCCTCGCGATGCGCCGCGGTGTATTTCTTCTCGGTCAACTCGTTCATTGCGTTCTTATACTCGGATCGATGGTCCATGCGCGGAACGAACCCAAGTTTGTCGAGCGTCCCGCGGATGAACGGCGTCTCCGCCATCAATCCCGCTAGGCCAACGTCGCCCGACGGCTGCAGGTAAATCTCATCGAACGCCGTCGCGAGGTAATACGAAGTGTTTCCCTTGGTGCCCTCGCCGAAGGTCTCCGCATAAGCGATGGCCGGTTTGCCCTTGCCGCGAAACGCAATAATGGCATCGCGGATTTCCTGGATTTGCGCGGCGGAATAACCGGCTTCACCCACGCGCGCAATCAAGCCGACCACCCGATCATCCGTCGTGGCCCGCTCCAACGCCTCGATCACGCCCAGCACCGTTGGCGCCCTGCTCCCCGACACGATTTTCGCCACCGCATCATCGGGGACGTACTCGACCAGGCCCTTCTCAAAATCAGCTTCGAGGATCACCTTCGAGGGAACCGGACGCTTGGCCCCAAGCGCGCACACCGCACCGACGACCGCCACCATCAGAACCAACGCCCCCACGACCGCCAGCAACCCTACACCGAGTTTCACCAAGGTCTGCAGTTTCATGATTCTCCTCCGATGATCAGCACGCCCAACAGTCGATGCCCACCCTACTCCCGCGTCCTCCCCGCGACAAGCGAACGTTCGTCGTCACAGTTCTCCTTCGTGTGTTCCGTGTTGAACAGGCAGCCTGCCCTCCACAGCGTCCTCGCGACGGAGGATCTCGCCTGTCGAATTTAATAGCATCAAACCAACGAGCAACCCGGATCGAGCATCAAAAAGGCGGGCTAAACCTGGAGAAATGCCCTCAAAGCGCCTCAAAACACCCCCCAAATTGGGTTCGTTTTCCAAAACGAACCCAAATTATTTAGCCAAATTTTTGCGTCACTTCCAATTGCCCCACAATTACTTAACACCATTTTGCCTCGCCAAAAAAATTGGGTTCGTTTCGCAGAAACGTATATACCCCCTTTCTCCCTCCCCAAAGATAGCATTAACGACCATAGGCTCTCGCCATTGCTCTTCGTCTTCTGGCATTTTCCGTTCATTTTACTTCGACCTTTTGCCTTCCTCGTCGCGCCATAGCCTCGGGCGACGGCGGATACCTTTCCCGACAGTGTCGACTATACCTCTCCCGCGACACCACGTCCAGCAAAATTATCGATTAACGATATGCTGGAGGCTCCTTGGTTCTTCTGTGCATATCATCGCCGCAAGAAGTTCTGGTGTCATCCCGCGCGGAGGACTAGCATCAGGGGATGGACGACGCCCTGCTTTGGCATCGACTGCAGTTCGCCTTCACCATCACCTATCATTATCTCTTTCCGCAACTCACCATGGGGTTGGCGTGGATCCTCGTTTACTGGAAGTGGCGCCACCTCCGCACTGGCGACGAACGTTATGGGAACGCCGTCCGGTTCTGGGCGCGCATCTTCGGCATCAACTTCACCGTCGGCGTGGTCACGGGCATCCCGATGGAATTCCAGTTCGGCACCAACTGGGCGAATTTTTCCCGCTACTCCGGCAACATCATCGGCCAAACGCTCGCCATGGAAGGCATGTTCGCCTTCTTTCTCGAGAGCGCAATGGTCGGGGCCATGGTTTGGGGCGAGAAACGACTGGGCCCGCGCAATCATTTCCTCGCCACCCTGGGCGTGGCCGTTGGTAGTTGGCTCTCGGGCTACTTCATCCTTGTCACGAATGCTTTTATGCAGCACCCCGTCGGTTACGCGCTGGCCGCTGATGGCACCTTGCGGCTCGCGGATCTCCAGGCGTATTTGCTTAATCCCTGGGCCCTGGTCGTCTTCCTCCACAACCAAACCGCCGCGGTCGTAACGGGATCATTCGTGGTGGCCGCCGTCGGCGCGCTTTACGCCTTGCGTAACCGGCACTCCGCCCAAGCCTCGCTCTTTCTCAAGACAGGCACCATCGTCGGCTTGGTCGCGTCCGTACTCGTGGCATTTCCTACTGGCGATATGCATGCGAAGAAAGTCGCCCAGTACCAACCCGTCGCGCTGGCCGCAATGGAAGGCCGCTTCCACAGCGGCCCCATGGCCGAAGTCAACATGATCGGTCAGCCGAACATGAAGGAGCGCCGACTCGATAATCCAATTCGCATCCCCGGCGCGCTCAGCTTCCTGGCCTACGGCAGTGTCTACGCAAACGTCCACGGCCTGGATGAATTCCCCGAAGACACCTGGCCGACCAATATCGAACTGCTCTATTACGCCTTCCATATTATGGTGGGCCTCGGCACGATCTTTATCGCGCTCATGGCTTGCGCCTGCTTCCAACTCATGCGCGGCCGACTGGAAAAAACGCCCGCATTACTTTGGTTGCTGATGCTGGCATTCCCATTCCCGTTCATCGCCACCTCCGCCGGCTGGATGGTGGCGGAACTCGGTCGCCAACCGTGGCTCGTCTATGGACTTCTCCGCACCGCTCAAGGAAGCAGCGAAGTGGTCAGTGGCGGCGACGTGTTGTTCACTCTCATCGGTTTCGTGGGTCTTTATTTCGTGCTGGGCGTGCTCTACCTGTTCATGGTCGGCCGCGAAATTCTCCACGGCCCGCAGCCCGCTTCGTCCACCACCAAACGGGGAGCCGCCCATGGTTGAAACCTGGTACGCCATCCTGTCGTTCATGCTCGTGATGTTCATCATCCTCGACGGCTTCGCCATCGGCGCGGGAACCCTGCAATACGCCGTCGGCAAGACCGACGCGGAACGAAGATTGGTCCTTCGCGCCATCGGCCCGCTCTGGAGCTGGCACGAAGTCTGGCTCGTCAGCTTCGGCGGGACGCTCTTCGTCGCCTTTCCCTCGGTCCTGGCTTCCGCCTTTGCGGGATTCTACCTGGCGTTTTTCCTTTTGCTCTGGTCGCTCGTGCTGCGTGGTGTGTCCCATGAAGTCAGCGGCCACATCGACGATCCACTGTGGCGCACCGGCTGGCATTTCTCTTTCGTGGCCTCAAACATCCTGCTCGCCATCCTCATCGGCGCCGCGCTCGGCAACGTCGTGCGGGGCGTTCCGCTGGACGTCCGTGGTCGGTTCACCCTCAGCTTCTTCACCCATTTCGGCGTGCGCGGTCACGTCGGCATCCTGGATTGGTACACGGTCTCGGTCGCGGTCTTCACCCTGGTCACACTCGCGGCCCACGGTGCGGTCGCTTTGGTATTGAAAACTACCGGCCCAGTCCACGACCGCGCCGAACGGCTCGCAAAGCTCCTTTGGGATATTGTCCTGGTGCTGCTCGTCGTGATTACGGTGGAGTCAGGATATGTGCGACCGGATCTGTTTCCGGGAATGCTGCGCCAACCATTCGCCTGGCTCGGCGTGGCCGCCGTTCTCGGCGGCCTGCTGGCGGTATTCATCGGCCTCCGCAACCGCCTGGAAAAGAGTGCTGTCATGGGTTCCTGCGCGTTCCTGGCCGGCCTGATGATCGCCGGGGCCGCCAGCGTTTTTCCCGTCATGCTCCACTCCACGCTCGCGCCAGAAAACTCCCTCACCGCGTATGAAGGCGCCGCCACGGGACACGGCCTGGCCATCGCGCTCGTCTGGTGGCCCGTCGCCTTGGTGCTGTCCATCGGTTACTCCCTCTTTATCCACCGCCACTACGCGGGCAAAGTGCGGCCAGCAGAGGACACCGAGAGCCCCTATTGAAAATTTATTGAGTCTTCGTGTTCCATCGGTTGTCTATTGTGTGTTCCGTGCTAAGTTTTGAGTAGGCAAGTTCCGTTATCAAGCAAGGAGACCGACCATGGATATTCTGGTCCAAGCCGACGGTGTCACACTCTCGGAAGTCATCAAGGATGCCATCGATGAAAAAATCGGGCGGGTCGAACTTTACGCGCCCCGCGCGGTACGCGCGCGCGTGCGGCTGCGCAAAGTCAGCGCCCACCCCTCGCCGCGTCAATTCACCGTCCGCGTGCTCGTCGAAATTCCCGGCGCCGACCTCAGCGCGGAGGAATCCAGCGCCGATGTCATCGGCGCGCTTGAAGTAGTCGCGGGAAAAATCGAGCGCCGCCTGCGCAAACGCAAAACGGACCGCCTCGCCAAGCGCGTCCGCGGCACCCGCCGCAAACCCTAGGCGAGAGATGGTCGTGCTACCGCGAACGGACAGGCCGTGCCCCTGTCTTTTCCTATCCCTCAACCAAGGTGTTTGTGATACCCTCGCCGGGTGGTCATTCGTAACGTCATTCTCGATTGGTCCGGCACGCTCGTCGATGATTTGCTGCCGGTGGTGAGGACCACGAACCACGTGCTCGCGTTCTGTGGTTTGCCGGCGATGTCCCTGCCGCAGTTCCGCGCGGAGTTTTGCCTGCCGGTTCGCAAGTTCTACGAGACGCGCGTCTCCCACATACCGCAGGCGAAACTGGAAGAGATTTTTCTGGCAGAATATCCAAAACACCACGCCGCCATCACCGTCCTGCCGCACACGCAGGAGTTTTTGCGCTTCTGCAAGGAACGGCGCATGGGCGTGTACATCGCCAGCACGGTCGATCCCCACACCTACGAAACGTTGGGGGATCTTTTCGGTATCAAATCTTTCATTACCAAGCCATACATTGGCATTGTCGACAAGACATCGACGATCCACCACATCCTCGACGAGAACCACCTCGACCGCGACGAGACGATGTTTGTCGGCGACATGGAACACGATATCGAGGCCGGTCAGGCGGGCGGCATCCACACCTGCGCGGTGTTGACGGGCTACAATTCCCTCGAGAAACTGCGCGCGATGGGACCCGACCTCATCTGTGAGCATCTCGGTGAGTTGCAACAATTCCTCGCCAAGCCCGAGGTCGTGCGTGGATAAGATCGTCATCAAGGATCTCGAGGTGGACGCGCACATCGGCGTCACGGAATCCGAGCGCGCACAGGCCCAGAGATTGCTCATCACGGTGGAGATGGAACGCGACCTCACAGAAGCGGGGCGTCAGGATGCCGAAGCCGCTACGAGCCGCTACGATATCGTCGCGGACCTGGTCCGCCAGTTGGTCACGGAACGGCCGCGCAAATTGGTCGAGGCGGTCGCCCATGAAATCGCCGGGGCAATTCTCGCCCGCCAGATGGCCGATGCGGTGACGGTCGAGGTGAAAAAGTTCAGCATCCCGCGCAGCCAGTACGTCTCGATCCAGATTCGTCGCGCCCAATGAGGACTCAATGCGGACCTGCTACTGCTTGATATTGGCCGTGTGGTTGCTGGCCGGACTTTACGCCCGGGCCGACACCGTCAAACTCAAGGACGGCACGGCGCTCGAGGGTGAGATCGTGTCCGAGGACGCTTCGTCGCTTTCGATCCTGCTGGAGTTCGCCGGCGGGACGATCACGCAAACACGCCGCGTCGACAGGGCGGACATTGCCGCGGTCATCCGCTGGACGCCCGAGCAACGGGCCGAGCATCAGATAGCGCGTGACTACGAAAACCTGCAGAAGTATCAACTTAGCCCGAGCGACAGCTACAGGGTTGAGTACTACGACCAGGTCATCAGCGACGTCTTCGGCGCGTTCCTGAAGGAACACCCGAACTCGCCCTACGCGTCGAACGTGACCGAGCGCATCGTTGGGTGGAAGGCGGAGCGCGATCTGGTGGCCGCCGGAAACGTCAAGTTTCGTGGCCGATGGTCGCCTGCCGCGGAGGTTGCGCCGCAGATGGAGCGCGCGTGGGGCCAGCAGTTGCTGCAAGAATCCCGCGAACTCATGGCCCAACGCCGATTCGAGACGGCTGTCCAACGGCTCCAGTTCGTCGTTCGCATGGAAAGACAGCCGGAGCTGGCTTCGGCGGCACGACCGTTACTGGTGTCCGCTTATCAATCGGCCACGAATTCGCTCGACCGTCAACAACGGCAATTGGTGGGTGAGGTCTCGTCTGCTCGGGATCGGGTGGATCGGGCTCGTCAGGCACTGCGCTCGGCCGAGGCAACGCTGGCGCAGGCCACGGATCGCAACTCGCTGTCAACCACCCAGGCCCACATCGCCGTTGATCAGGCCCGCAGTGAACTCAATGCCGCCCAGAACCAATTTGATTTCGCCGTGAGTCAACGCGATGCCGTAAAACAGAGGCTCACAACGCTGAAAGCGCACCCACCCGAGCTAACGACCCCGACGAATACCGTCGAGGCATCCAGGGCTCCACCCGCGCCATCGCCCGCGCCGCCACCCGCCGCGGAGTCGCCCGAAGTGCTCGGGGGCCTCGTTGCCTGGGCAAAGAACAACTGGGTGGCGATGGCGATCATCGTCGTCGCGATTCTTTTCTTTATCTCCCGGTTCCTGATCAAGGATTGAACTGCGGGAGCTTGCGACCAACCTTCATTGCCAGTATTTTTGAAAGTCGTCCCCGTCCTTCTTTTCAAAGGTGGGGAACCGCGTGTGCCCCGGATCGTTCGCTTTGACTCCCACCGCATCCTCGATGTACCGATAAACCGCGATCGGGTATCGATCAAACGGCACTGTCAAGGCGTCGCGATTATACGGCTCCCAGATTTTGGGGACAACGACCGACAGGCTCGTCATCACGCAGCAAACCAGGATCGTGGCGGCGATGAAACCAAAAACGAATCCCAGGACCCAATCGAGGATCTTCGGGTAGCGCGGCACCGCATCTTGCGTGAGACGATTGAGCACCAGGATCAACGGCAGGCACCCCACCAAAAACACCGCCCAATACGCCCCGAATGCGCCATAGGCGCCCGCCCCCGGCATCACCGATTCCACCCAGCGCGTCGCCTCGTACCAGTATCGCAGCGTCACCATCATCGCAAAGAACAACAGCACGGCACTGGTCAATTCGTAGAACACACCGAATACGACCGCTCCCCCCCATGCCAATGTCAGGATTAACGCCATCGCGCCAATGCTGAGGATCAGTGGGATGGTTTCCGCCATAATCAGCTCGCTTGCATCACTTCCTCCACCGACGTGATGCCCAGCAAAATTTTTTCAGCGCCATCACAGTAGTAGGACCGTAGGCCCTTCCCGGCAGCCAGCTTGGTCAGTACCTGCTCGTTGGCACCCTCGTTCAACGCCTTGCGCAACTCCTCGTCCAGTACAAGCATCTCGAAAATACCGGTGCGGCCCCGATAGCCGGTCTCATCGCACGCCTCGCAACCCACCGCGCGATAAAGGGGGCTTCCCGGCTCGAAATCCAAACCGATCTCATCCAATTCATGTCCCGTTGCCGGATATGCCACGCTGCATTTCTTGCACAACACACGCACCAGCCGCTGGGCCACGACCAGCAGCAGCGCCGAGGAAATCTGGTAGCGCTCCACGCCAATCTCTTCCAAACGCGCGATCGTCCCCACCGCGTTCTTCGCGTGTAGCGAGCTGAATACCAGGTGTCCCGTCAACGCGGCGCGGACCGTGATCTTGGCCGCCTCCGCGTCGCGCATCTCTCCCACAAAAATCACGTCCGGATCCTGCCGCAGAATCGAACGGAGCCCCGCTTCGTAGCTGACACCCGCTTTCACGTTGACCGGAATTTGCGTCGCCCCCTCCAGTTCGTACTCCACAGGGTCTTCGATGCTCATGATGTTCAACCGTTTTCGGTCGAGCCGGCTCAGCGCCGCGTACAGCGTCGATGTCTTGCCCGACCCGGTCGGGCCGGTCGCGAGGATAATGCCGTTACGCGAGTGAATCACGCGGTCGAAGCGCTCCATCATGTCCGGGCGCATTCCGAGGTCGCCGAGGCCCAACACCCCGCTCTTACGGTCCAGGATGCGCAGCACCATCTTCTCGCCGTGAATCGCACTGGTCGTCGCCGCGCGGAAATCCACCTCGCTCGCTCCCGTGCGCACGCGAAATCGGCCGTCCTGCGCTCTCCGTTTCTCCGCCACATCAATCTGCGCCAGGGTCTTCAGCGCCGCGACCACACGCAGCCCGTCCGCCCTGGTAAATGTTAACCGCTCCTGCAGTGCGCCGTCGATGCGGAAGCGGACACGGCACCCGTCGGCCTGTGGCTCGATGTGAATGTCGCTGGCGCGCTCGCTGATGGCATCCTCCAACACCTCGCGCGCCGCCTCGATGCCGGTCATTTCCGGCATGTCCTTGCGGATCGCAATCGGATTGCCATCCACATCGAGAAACTCCATCCCGACACGCTGTTTCTTGGCCCCAAGCGTCGCGGCGATCTTTGTCCGCCCGCCAAACAGTCCCCGCTTCTTTGGGGCCTCGTCCGACTTCAAACCGGCCACGCGGCCGGTAAGTGTCCGGGGTGCCTCACCATCGCGTAAACGATGCCGACGCTTCCCCAAATACATCAGGAACCCGGCGAACGGGAGCAAAAGCACGCTCGCGTTGACGCGGCGGACCGTCTCGGGCATTCCCTTCACGTCATGCTGTACCCAAACCAGCGCTGCGATCCACCCCATCGTGGCCACACTGAGGAACACGAGAAAAACATCCATTCTCCAGCGATGAACGTAAGGCGCCGGTCCGAGAGGCAGGGACGGTTTCTGCGGGGTCGGCTGTTCGGTTGGGACGACTTCAACGCCGTCGATGCTTTCGATTGATGCGAGGGGCAGCTTGACCTCGCCCTGCGGCATGGCGATTCGGATGCTGTAGCCATCGCGCGCCACAATCTTCACGTCATCATAAACAGTGCCGTCCTTCAGCTTCACTTCGGATGCGAACAGCGAGCCGACGGCCAGGAAAACCCCGATAACAACCAGGTTGAAGCTTCGCAAAGTGGCGTGCGCCTCCGTATTCGATGTTCACTGTGCCCGCCCTTCCGACGATGAGTCAACAGCTATTCCGACTAATCGTCGGCCGGCTCGTTCGCGGCCAACTCCTCGGTCACCTTGGAGTGGTTGCCCTGCGCCTTGATCATGCCGCTCTTGCGCGCGAAGTCGAACAAACCGCCGGCGTCGATCACCGGCCGCGCCTCACCGAGCGGCTTCGTCGCAAGAACGTTCGACGTCTTGAGGACCTTCAACGTGTTCCCGTCCAGGTCGAGTTCCACCTCGTCGCCCGTCTTCACCGTCTCACAAATCCGCGCCGTCGCTTCCACCGGGTAAAGTTCGCCCGTCGCCACGCTGTTACGGAAGAAAATGCGCGCAAAACTTTCCGCCACCACCGCCTCGCAGCCCGCCGCGCCGAGCGCGATCGGCGCGTGCTCGCGCGAACTGCCGCAGCCGAAATTGCGCCCGCCGATGACAATCGTGTACGGTGTCTGTGTCTCGCCTTCGGGAATGAAACGGGTCGGGTACTGATCCTTCGGTAGCCCGCACAACGCGAAGCTGCCGAGCTTCACGTATTCCTCGGGAATCGTCGGCACGAGGTTCAAATACTGCGCCGGAATGATCTGGTCGGTGTCAATATTGTCCCGCACCACGTATGCCTTGCCGCGAATGACCTTGCTCATGACCGGACCAGCCTACGCAATTACCGGAACTGAATCAATCCTCAAAACTACAGCATTTTATTCGTTTCGGAAGACGTTCAATTCTGTCTCTCAACTCTTTCCAGACAGGCCGAAAGCCCAATTCTGCGAATGGCCACCGTCGTTTCGAGCTTGGCAAGGTGGCTGCTTTACATTTGGCCATGCCAGAGTACAGCGACCCGGAAAAAAACTATACGGTCATTTATCCCGATGGGTGGCTGCCTCTGACCCATGAGGGCTCCCCGCACGTCAGCCTCGCCAGTTTGACCACTGGCGGGTACCTGAAGATGGAGGCCTGCCAGTTTGAAAAACAAACGCCCGAATCGATGCGCCCGGATCGCGCGTTGCAATCGCTCATCGACTGCGAAAAGCGCACCTGGCCCCAGATCGAGGAGCCCGTCATCCAACGCGGCTCCCGCAGCGGTTCCACGCTGGCGTACATGACCTACACGCGCGCCGAACCGAAAGACGATGATCACCTCGCTGATTTCGGCCATACACGCGTCTGGATCTTCAGCCGCGGCCGCGTCCAGGTCCGCTGTCTCTACCGCTGCCGCAGCAGCGATGCCGGCGTCGACGACGATGAACTCGAGGAGATCATCGGCTCGCTGGAACTGCACGACGAACCGCACCTCGACACGGCCAGTTTCACCAACTATTACTTCAGCCTGCTAAAACACCAGCGCCCGCAACTGGCGATCCGCTCACCTGAAGGCCTGGCATTGACGCTTGCGGATGGGCAGACCGTGTTGCTCGAGCACCTCTATCATCATTACCTGCTCGAACCGCACCGCATGGACGATTTGATCGAGTCGCACATCAACCTGCTCGACTACTGCGGCGACGATGTGCCCGACTTGAAAAGCTACAAGCAAATCAAGCCGCTGTTGTTCCCAAAGATTTTTCGGACAGCCTCGCGCAATCTGCCGGCGCACCGGGCGCCCTTGTGGCCCGGCATCGGCATCGGCGCGGTCGTCCAGGGCTCCGTCTTCACCTACGGGGTGAACTCGGAACGGTTGAAAAACTGGTCGCGGGATTCGCTCAACGAAATCATGGAAGATCTACTCGACAATCTCTACAGCATCTCGCCCGTCGCGCCCCGCGGCCTGCGCAATGAGGACAGCCAGACACAGGCGATCAGCTACGTTGACCACGCCTTCAGCGCGTCGTTCATCCTCTTCGAGGATTTCTATAACACGACTGCGCACAACCTCAGCACGGACGAATTTCTTGTCGGCCTGCCCGACCCGAGTTGCGTCTCCTGCTTCCGCGACGACGACCCGCGCTTTGTCGTCCAGCACACCGCCATGCTCCGCTGGGATTACCACCGCAGCGTCGAGAAATTGACCGATGCCATCTACCTCGTCACCGGCCCAAGTCCCAAGGACGTCAAACCCTACGACATCCTCCACTGCTGCCCCAAGAAGGCGTAGCCGAATGCGGCACTGGCCGCATGAGCCGTAACGCAGTGAAGACGCGACCAGTGAGTGCCGAGGTCGCAAACGCCCACATTTTCCGCGGCAACCCCGCCTCTTTTTGGAGCGTGCAAATTACAGTGTGCCGATTGAAGACCATCCTCGCTTCTCATTGCGCATCAACCTGTTAACTGGTGGGTTCGTTTCGCAGAAACGGTATTTTTCAGCGCCTTCCTCTGGTGTAGCGGCGCTTCTATGAAGCGCCGAATGTGGACACCGGCAGATCAACATTAGTTTTTCAAAGAACCGTCCCAATCTTACTCCGCCCCACCTCGCAAGTCCAGTGAAAAACATCGCTTTCCGATATATGGCGCGGCTCCATCAGTCCAGTTCAGCTTGTAAAGCAAGCGGGCAAGGAGTATCGTGGGTTGTGAGGTCTGGGATGAAAAAAGGGATCGTCTGTTATCTACTGTTGTGTCTCAGTTGTGCGCCCAGCCTATTGGCTCAGACGTTTCAAAATCTCGATTTTGAAGGGGCAAATGTGCCTGTTTTGCCCATCAACCAGACTGCGGCTGTGTCAGTCACAAACGGCCTTCCTGGTTGGTCGGCATACATTGGGACAAATCAACTCACAACAATCGGTGAGAACTCTATTACGCTGGGGAACGCTAATTTGGGCATTTTGGCACCAAACTATCTGTCCCCAGCGTTCGGTGCGCAATTTCAGCCCCTCCAAGGGCTCTACTCCGCCATTCTCCAAGCGGGTGGCACCCAAAATCAAGGAGCACAGCCAGCCAGCATTGCCCAAACAGGTCTGATCCCGGCTGGCGTTAAGTCGGTCCAGTTTGAAGCCACGATTCAGTTGACCTTTACAAACGTTCCCAGCGATGTCGCCGTCGCCGTGGGCGGTGTGAACACGCCCATCGTGCCACTTGGTGGCAACTTCTATGGGTGCGACATTTCCGCGTTTGCCAACTCGGAGGAGGAAATTAGCTTTTCGATGCTAACCAACTTCGGTAACGGCCTCATGCTTCTGGACGCGATCTCGTTTTCCACTCAGGCCGTCCCCGAACCGAGCGCGTTGATGCTATTGGTAATTGGCATCGGGGGCCTTGCCTGTTGGCACCGAACTCGCCGCTGTAAAGGGGTCGGTCTACAATATTAACGCAAGCGGCACAGTTGCATGACGCGAATGCAGGAACCCGTCGCTAGAGCGCCGCGATAATCGCCTCCGTCATCTCCACCGTCCCGGCCTTGCCGCCGAGGTCACCGGTAACGTGCTGCCCTTCCCGCAAGACCTTCTGCACTGCGTCTTCCACGCGCGCGGCGATCTCCATCTCGCCAAGATGCCGCAGCATCATCACCGCGGAAAGCAGCAACGCGGTCGGATTCGCCACGCCTTTTCCCGCGATGTCGGGCGCGCTGCCGTGCACCGCTTCAAAAATCGCGCCGTGCTCGCCGATATTCCCGCTCGGCGCCACGCCAAGGCCGCCGATGAGGCCCGAGCAGAGGTCGCTCACGATGTCGCCGTACAAATTCGGCAGGACCATGACATCAAATCTTTCCGGCCGTAGCACAAGCTGCATGCAGGTGTTATCCACGATCATCTCGTCGTAGGGAATCTCGGGAAACTGCTGCGCCACCGCGCGGCAGCACTCCAGAAACAGCCCATCGCTCCGCTTCATGATGTTCGCCTTGTGGACCGCTGTGACTTTCTTCCGCTTCTGCGCGCGGGCCAACTCGAACGCGTAACGCGCGATGCGGTCCGACGCCTTCCGCGTGATCACCTTCAGCGATTCCACCACCCCCGGCACCACCTCATGCTCCAGCCCCGAGTACTCACCCTCAGTATTCTCGCGGACAACGATGATATCGACGTTGTCATAGCGCGACCGGACGCCGGGACGGGTTTTCGCAGGCCGCACGTTCGCATACAAATCGAACGTCTTGCGCAACACCAGATTCAGGCTCGTGTAGCCCGTGCCCACCGGCGTCATGAGCGGCCCCTTCAAAGCAATGCGATTATGCCGAATCGAATCAAGCACCGCCGCCGGCGGCACCCCTTTCGTTTCCGTGAGGATAATTTCATTCAGCGGCTGGAAGTCCCATTGCACCGGCGCCCCCGCCGCCGCCAAAACCTTCTGCACAGCGTCGGCGATCTCAGGCCCGATACCGTCCCCCGGAATCAAAGTCACCGTATGCGTCATGGCCCGATGCTAGGCGAAGTTTGCCAACGCGTCAAAGAGAAGTCCCTTTGTTATCGCTCTCCTCACGAAAGGGCAGCGCGGAAATCGGGATCGTCGGGTTCTTCTGCACAAAATAATCGCACGTCCACTCGCTCGGAAACAACAGGGCCCGCCGCTTGGCGCTGTCGAGCGCCACGCGCACCCCGGTCGGGATGGTCGCCGCCACCAGCATTTCGGCGGAAACCGTCGGGGAAATCCATCGCAACGTTTTCCACGGGACCTCTTCCAACCGCGACGCGGCGCCGTACTCCGATTCCAATCGGAACTGCACCACCTCGAATTGCAACGGCCCCACCGCCGCCAGCAACGGCACCTTCTCCGCCGCATCCGGTAACTCGAAGGATTGGACCACCCGTTCCTGCAACAGCTGCGCAAGTCCCGCCCGGAACCGCTTGAAATGCGCAGGTGATGGATTGCGCAGGTAGGCAAAACATTCGGGGGTGAACTGTGGTATCTCGTCGTATTGAATGGTTGGGTCGGTGCTGAGGGTGTCGCCGATGCCAAATTCGTCGTGGCCCACAAGTCCGATGACATCGCCGGGATAGGCCTCATTCACGGTTTCGCGTTCGCGCCCGAAAAGTTTGTGCGAACTGCCGAGCCGGACCTTCTTGCCGGTGCGTGTATGAATCGCCATCATATCGCGCTCGAATTTACCGGACACGACCCGCACAAACGCGATCCGGTCACGATGCCGCGGATCCATGTTCGCCTGGATCTTGAAGATGAATCCAGAAAACGCCGCCTCTTCCGGCGCGATCCATCTCTCCCCCGAACGTCGCGGCGTCGGCGCCGAGGCGTGTTCCAGAAAGTCGTCCAACAGTAACTGCACACCGAAGTTGTTCACCGCGCTGCCGAAAAATACCGGGGTGAGCCGGCCCGCCGCCACCGCCGCAGCATCGAATACGGCGCCCGCGCCGTCGAGCAATTCCAGTTCGTGAACGACCTCTTGATAATCCTTGTCGCTCAACACCGCGCGCACCTGCGGGTCGGCCAGGTCGCGTACGCTGACCGGGGCGCGGTACATGCCGCCCGCTGTGCGCTCGAAGAGATGAACCTGCTGGCGGGCGCGGTCGAATACGCCCTTGAAAGCGACCCCATTGCCCAGCGGCCAGTTCATCGCGCAGGCGTGAATGCCGAGGACGTTCTCCAGCTCATCGAGCAATGCCAGCGGCCCACGCGCGGGTCGGTCGAGCTTGTTCATGAAAGTGAAAATCGGCACGCCGCGCTGCCGGCACACGGCAAACAACTTGCGCGTCTGCGGTTCGATGCCTTTGCCCGCATCGATGACCATCACCGCCGCATCGACCGCGGTGAGTACCCGGTAGGTGTCCTCGGAGAAATCCTGGTGGCCCGGCGTGTCGAGGAGGTTGATGTAATAATTCTCATACTCAAACTGCAAAACGGTCGAGCTGATGGAAATCCCGCGTTGCCGTTCCAGTTCCATCCAGTCGGAAGTCGTGGCGCGTTGCTGTCGGCGCTGGGTGACCGAGCCGGCCAGTTGCACGGCCCCGCCATACAGCAGCAGCTTCTCCGTCAACGTCGTCTTGCCAGCATCCGGATGCGAGATGATCGCAAACGTCCTCCGCCGGGCAATTTCCTGGGATAAATCAGTCATGGCAACCATTCGCATCCTACCACAGAATGTTCACGCCAATCCCTTGCCGACTTGATCCAATTCCGCCCAGCGAGCATAAAGCCGGGACACCTCGGCTTTGGCGGAAGCGAGTTCGGCGACGAAGGCCGGCGCTTCTTTCGCGCGGGTAACGTAGAAACCGGGTTCGTTCAAGGTTCGCTCCAACTTCGCCATGCGCGCCTCGGCTGCCAGGACGGCGGCTTCCATGCCTTCCAATTCGCGTTGCTCTTTGAAGCTCAGCTTGCGTGGACGCGGCGGTTGGGTTGCAGTCGCGATTAGTTCGGCGATCCGCGCCGGCGCCCGCTCGCGTTGCTGGCGCTTCTCCAGATAGTAGGAGTAATTGCCGGGCTGGACGAACACACTTCCGCCATCCTCAAACGCCACGATCTGGTCGCAGATGCGGTCGAGAAAATACCGGTCGTGACTGACCACCAGCACGCTGCCCTCGAAATCCGCCAGCGCTTCCTCCAGCATCCGCAAGCTCGGCAAATCGAGGTCGTTCGTCGGTTCATCGAGCACGATCACGTTCCCGCCGCGCTTCAACACCTTCGCCAGCATCAGCCGGGCGCGTTCACCGCCCGAGAGATGTTCCACAGGCTCGTTCATCCGGTCGTCGGCAAACAGGAACCGCCGCAAATAACTCCGCGCGCTCATCGTCTGGCTACCGAACACCACCATGTCGCTGCCACCGGCCACTTCGCTCAACACCGTGTTCGTGTCGGTCAACTGCATCCGCGCCTGGTCGATGTAATTGAACACCACCTTCTTCCCGATAACCACGCTGCCACCATCGGGCAGACGCTCGCCGAGACAGAGGCGCAGCAGCGTGGTCTTGCCGACCCCATTGCGACCCACCACACCGGTACACTGCCCGGGCTTCAACTGAAAAGTCAGGTTGCGAAAGAGCCAGCGTTCGCCCACCTTTGCGCCGGCATCCTCGAGGTCCACGGCGATGTTGCCCAGTTTCGGCGCCGGCGGAATCAGCAAATCCATCTCGCGCTCTTCCGGCGGCGCTTCCAGCCCGGCCACCTGGTAGAACGCGTCCAACCGGTGATGCGATTTCGAACGCTGCGCCCGGACACCGGCGCGCACCCATTCCAATTCAATCCGCAGAAATCGTTGGCGGCGGCGTTCCGACTGCTCGGCGATCTGTTGCCGAATCGCCTTGGATTCCAGGTACGCCGTGTAGTTGCCGGGATGCGAGTAACAACGGCCACCGTCAAGTTCGATGATCCGCGTGGCAATGACATCAAGGAAGTACCGGTCGTGTGTCACGAAGATCACTGCGCCCGCAAACCGTTGGAGAAACTCTTCGAGCCAGCGAATCGATTCCGCGTCGAGATGATTGGTTGGTTCGTCTAACAAAAGCAAATCCGGTTGTGCCGCTAGCGCCCGGCACAGCGCCACCCGCCGTTTCTCGCCCCCGGAAAGCGGGCCGACCAACGCATCCAGTGGCGGCGCACCCAGGGCGGTCGTGCTGGCGTTAATCCGTGAGGACAGGTTCCAACCATCAGCGCCCTCGATTTGGTGCAACAATTCCGCCAGCTCGTCGTCGCTGCCGGTACCCGCCTCGTACCGCGCAATCCAGTCCAACAGGTCCGCCGCGCCGTCTTCGATGTTCTGTCGCACGGTCCGGTTGCCATCCAGTTCGAACTCCTGTGGCAGATAACCGACCCGCAACCCGCGTCGCCGGGAAATCTCCCCGGCATCGGCGGTCACCTCGCCCGCCAGGATTTTCAGCAGGCTCGTCTTCCCGCACCCATTCCGCCCAACCAGCCCAACCTTCTCGCCGGGCGCGACGGACAACGTGACCTCTTCCAGCAACGGCGCGGCCCCATAAGCGAGGACCAATCCGTTGGCGGAGATCAAAGCGGGTGCGGGCGTGGCCATGGCGTCCACACTACCGAAAGTTTCCCAAATTGTCGCCCTATGAGTGCCCATCTTCGAAGCATCACTACTGGCAACATCATCCGTTCGATGGGGAGAAACAATTTGACAGCGCCGCAGGCGGACGCGTATGTTTATCCAGCACTTCGGAGGGTTATTCCATGGCTGACGAGATACCGCAAAGACCAGCAGAAGAACAGAAGAAGGACACCGTCCGCATCAACCTGCCCCCGGGCTTGACCGGTCGCGGTGCGACGCCCAGCATCACCCCTCCGACTCCCGCGCCTTCGAACCGCCCACCCTCGGGCCCTCCCGCGAATCCCGAAGAAGAGGCGAAGAAGGAAACTGCCGTCATGGGCCGTCCCGCGGAAACGCCGAAGCCCAAGAAAGACACGTCGCGCGTGCAGGTCACCGCGGCCAAGCCGGTATCGCCAGAATCACCACGTCCCACTGTAAAGTTGCGTCAGGATGCTCCTGCAGCGCCGGCTGCTGCTGGTACACCCGCTACGGCTGCGCACGCCGCCGCGCCCGCAATGGCCGGCGCATCGGATGGAGGCGGAGGCGCCTTGTCCCTCGTGGCGATGGTGCTATCGATCGCGGTGGCAGGCTATCTGGCATTCCTGGCCTTCATGTAAGCCGACTGAATCGAACCAGCCCTGCGCCGCATCTAAAGCCTCAGATACAAGACGGAGAGCATCCATGGGAAACGAACACATAGTTACTTTATCAACCGCCAATTTTGAGCAGGAAGTCGACAAATCCACGACCCCCGTGTTGGTCGATTTCTGGGCGACCTGGTGTGGCCCGTGCAAAATGCTCGGGCCGCTGCTCGACGAAGTCGCAGAGGAGCATGCCGGCAAGATCAAGGTTGCCAAGGTCAACGTGGACGACAATCAGGAACTCGCCACGCGTTTCGGCATTCGCGCCGTTCCCACCCTGTTGTTGTTCCAGGGCGGTCAGGTCAAGGAGACAATGGTGGGCATGACCGGCAAGAAGGATTTGGAGAAGAAGCTGGCGACCTACATCGCCTGATTTCCGTTTCCGTAAGAATCAACAGGGGCGCACAAAAGTGCGCCTGTTTTTTTTAGCGCAGGACTTTCTTCTGGATTGCCAGCAATTCGTCAATTCCCTCGCTTGCCAGTTTGAGCATCGCCGACATCTGTCGTTGCGTAAACGGCGCGTCCTCACCCGTTCCCTGGACTTCCACGAAGTGACCCTCGTCCGTCATGACCACATTCATGTCCACGGCCGCCTTCGCGTCCTCTTCGTAACACAAATCCAACAGCGGCACGCCGTCAAGCACACCGACGCTGATGGCGGCCACAGCGGATTTCAAGGGGCATTCCTTGAGCGTGCCTTCGCTTTGCAATTTGTGCATCGCGAGCATCACCGCGACGTATGCGCCCGTGATCGCCGCTGTGCGCGTCCCGCCGTCCGCTTGCAGCACGTCGCAATCGATCCAGATCGTCCGCTCGCCCAGCTTCTCAATATCGGTGACCGAACGCAATGCGCGCCCCACGAGTCGCTGGATCTCCTGAGTGCGGCCTTCGACGCGTCCGCGGGTCACCTCGCGCGGTTTGCGCGGCGCAGTGGCATAGGGCAGCATCGAATACTCGGCGGTAATCCAGCCCCCCTTCACGCCCTGTTCGCGCATCCAGCGCGGCACACCTTCCTCAATGGAGGCGGCGCACAACACATGCGTGTTGCCCATCTCGATGAGCACCGCGCCCGCCGGCTGCTTGACGTAATGCGGATGGATTTTTACCGGGCGAAGTTGATTGGGTCGGCGACCGTCGGCGCGTTTCATGGCCCGCTAGAATGGGCGGACGCGAAAGGTGACGCAAGCAATTTCTCGGCAACAGATCCACTCCGGCTGATGCGACCTTATAAGCCTGAAAATCCTTGAGTTCCATGACAATACATGCTTAGATCACGTCCTTATGCTTGCGGCGCTCCCCCATCGCGCGACCCGCGCGGCTTTGTCCAGTCGTTGCCGCTGGCTGGGAGTCCTGCTGGCCGTTTGTGCGCCATTCATTCCGCCGCAGGCCATGGCTGCGGGAACCTGGACAGCGCTGGCCCATAACGCGCCCGGTTCGGTAGATCTCATGCTCCTGCTCTCCGACGGCACGGTCATGGCGCAACAGGCCGGCGTGAGCAGCAGTTGGTATCGGCTCACGCCGGACATTCACGGCAGCTACGTCAATGGCACGTGGACGACGCTGGCCGCAATGCACGACGCGCGCCTTTACTTCGCCTCGCAAGTCCTCAAAGACGGCAGGGTCTTCGTCGCCGGTGGCGAATATGGCTCCGCGGGTCTGCATTCAGCGAATTCGAGCACGGCCGAGGTGTATGATCCCCTGGCCAACGTGTGGACCTCGCTTCCGAGTTCTGGAAAGGATTTCTATGACTCGGTATCGAAGACACTGCCCAATGGTAACGTACTCGTGGCGCCGGTTTACTCCGGCGGCACCGTCATCTTCAACTACGGCAGCAATACGTGGACGGACGGACCGAATTTCATCGGGGTTGACGATCAGGACGAAGCCAGTTGGGTGAAGCTGCCTGACGACAGCATCCTCACTATTGACCCGTTTGGCGTCAACTCGGAACGCTACATTCCTTCCTCGAACACGTGGGTCAATGATGGGGTTGTCCCGGTATCTCTCTATGACAGCCTTCTGAGTGAGCTGGGAGCCGCTTTCCTGTTGCCAAACGGTAAGGCCTTTTTTCTGGGCAGCACCGGGCACACCGCTCTGTACGCCCCGACAGGTACGACCAGTCCTGGCATTTGGACGGCCGGCCCCAACATTCCCAACGGGCAAGGAACGCCCGATGCAGCAGCAGCCATGATGGTCAATGGTAAGATTCTTTGCGCTGTGTCTCCGTCTCCCACGACCAACAATTTCCCCACGCCGACAAGCTTCTACGAGTATGATCCTGTCAGCAACGCTTTCACCCAGGCAAATGCTCCGGCGGGCGGCACCAGCGTCAATCACCCTTCCTATTGGACCGCCATGCTCGACCTGCCGGATGGGACCGTACTCTACTCCGAATTCAGCTCCCGGCTATATGTTTACCGGCCCGACGGCTCTCCACTGGCCGCCGGGAAGCCGGCCATCAGCAGGATCACGCCGAACGCTGACGGCTCGTATCACCTGACCGGCACACTGCTCAACGGCATCTCGGAAGGCGCGGCCTATGGCGACGACTGGCAGATGAACAGCAACTATCCGATTATCCGCCTCACTGATGCCGCCGGCAATGTCCGCTACGCGCGGACCTACAATTGGAGCAGTACCGGTGTCATGACCGGAACTACGCCGGAGACCACGGAATTCAGGTTGCCGACCGGTTTGGCTGCTGGAATCTACTCGCTGGTCGTTGTGGCGAATGGCATTAGCTCCGACCCGGTTTCGTTCTATACTCCGGATGCGTTACAAATCAAGCAACTGAACAACCAGGCCGTGATTTCCTGGCCATCATCCGCCACCAATGCCGTCCTGGAAGTTGCGACCAGCCTTGCTGCCGGCGATTGGACCGCGGTCACGTCGGGGGTGACAGTTGTCGGCAACAACTACGTCCTGACCAATAGCCCGGGCCTCAACCGTGGGTTTTTCCGTCTGCATGGTCATTAATACCGAGCGACCGGTTGAGTTGATCTAAAAGACGTCGTGCGGTGGACAGTTTTCAGATTGGCATGCCTTCACCGCCCTTGTGGCAGATCCTCGAGGCGCCCAAAATACGGCTGGTCACCAGACCCATTCGGATTTGCCGTGGCCAGGACTTGTAGTCGAAACAGTCGTTGCAGCGTGTCCAGACCGATGGGAGGCCGCCCGGTCCAGGGGTTGTCGATGAGCCAGTAAACTGGCCTCCCGGAACGCAGCAATTCGCGCAGTCGTTCGGGTTCCTCCGTGGCGACGAACGGTTCGAAGGAAGTTCGCGTTGCGTTCCCGTTAACATAGACTGCCAGTCCCCCTCGGTCGCGGAAGAGCGGCACGGCAAGACGTTTCGTGCCATGAATCAGGTAGGCATCAACGCGGAATGGATCGATATTGGTGACCATGACCGCATCCGGTTCCATGCGGTGAGTGGCTTGAGTGAAGACTTCGTAGAGATGTAAATCGTTGCCCGCTGGAAAACCCATTTGCCAGTTGTAAAACGCAAGTCCCGCAATCATCACGCCAACGAGGATCGTCGCGCTTACCCGCATAGACTGTACGGACAACCTTGTCACCACCACGGTTACGCCCAGGCCGTTCGCAAGACAGAACAACGGGACGAGCCGCATGAGGAACCGTTCGCCTTGATAGAAGTAGAGCATATAAAAGCCGATGCTGGCGAGCGCGGATGGTACCGCCCAAAGCAAGAATTGGCGCCGCTCAGGGTTTGTCCGCCAGGCTGCCACACACGCTGCAATGCCGACCGCGCCCAGCAATGTCCGCAGCCACACCAATAACTGGTAGATTCGGCGGCCGGGCAACTGCCAATAGAGTGGATTGCCCAGGACGCGCGTCGTGTCCGACTCTGCGAACACTGATCGGATGTAGAACATCCCATTCCCTTCGACCACCCCGGCGAATTGCCGATCGATTTTTTTCAACCGCAGAAACCCCGCGGTCGTGACGTATTGCGTGGAGAACATCGGTTGTGTGGAATCACCGGCATTTCCCCAGTAGCTGTAACCCGTCCGCCACGAGTTCCCGAATGTAACCTGGTGATAAACAGCCAGGAGAAGGAGCCAGGGCGCGAATCCAGACAGACAGAGCCCCACACGCCGCCGCCGCTCCGGCCACGAACCTGCGCCCAATAGCAACAACGCCGCGGTCGGCGCAACCCACAGCACGTTGTCGTAACGGACCGTGACGGCAAACCCAAGGAGGGCTCCAGCGGCGACATGCCGAAAACCTGATGGTTGTTCCGGGCGAACGGAAAACACCAGGGCCAGCACGCTCGCAAGAAGAAACACCGACGGCACTTCGCTCATGATCTTCTGCGAATACTGCCAGAAGCCGTAATGCGTGATCAGGAACAACGCGGCGAAACTGCCGCACAATCGTCCTCCCAACTTCATGCCCAGGATATATGCGACCACAATGGAACCGAGCGCGCAAAAAAGAATCGCGTAGATCCCGTTTCCGAGGAAATGTCCAGCCACCACGTACGCAGGTATCAACAAGAGCGGTAGCCCGAACGGATGCGCCGGCGGAAAGTCGTGGCCATACGCTGTCAGTACCAGCTTTCCCCGTTCGAGCAGGTTCACCGCGGGAATCGCCGAGTCTCCACCATCTTCCGGCAGGTTGGCGGCAAACTCGGGGGTCGCGTAGAACGAAAAACTCGCAAACAGGACCAACCCGAAGATGATCAACGCGTCGCACCAGCGCGACGCCAATGCTTCCTTCCAGGTGTCGACAGATAGAGAAGATTTATTCACACATTGACTCGCCTACGGACGGAACTTCTTCGCTGTTAGCACAACTCTGCCGCCAAACATAGAGGATTATTCAGCAGGGCGGGGAATTCTACCGTGTTGATCGAAAAAGCGCTCTTGCCCGGCAAGTGTTGGCGGTTTAGTATGCGGCCCTGAAGGTCTTGGAATGGGCATGGCCTTGAACTTTCCAACGTCATGCGCCCGTAGCTCAACTGGATAGAGCGTTGGCCTCCGGAGCCAAAGGTTGTGGGTTCAAATCCCGCCGGGCGTACCACTTCTCAAATGGGCGGTTTCATTCTTTCTCCATCTGGGCGCCTGCGCGACGGAACATCACGACGTGCTCTCCTCCAGCGGCGGGCACGTTGACGGCGACGGTGAAATTCTTCGTCGTGGCGTCGTATTGAACCGGCAATTCTTTCCCGTCAGCCAGTTGGCAGACAGGTGCAGCCTCGGCGAAACCATGAAGTGTCACCGCGGACTCACCGGCCGCCGTGAGGACCGTTACCTTCAAGCTTTCGGCGGATTCGCGAATGTCGGCGATGCGCTGTTTGCCGGTCGAAGCAATCTTGTCTGGGTCGCCAAGAAAAGCGATGCCCGATGGGCCGATCGGCGCGATGATCACGAACGCATATTGACTGCCTTCGAGATCGGCATCGTAGGCCTTGCCTGTCGCCAGTGTCACACCTCGTTTCCGAATCACGTCATAAACGTAAGCCGGCGACCGGATCCCGAACGCCGCCGGTGTGATGGTCCAGCCAGTGCCTGCATCCGACATCTTCTTTTTATCCGGCACGAAGGCGAAGCCGTACAATGTCCGGTGATCGCCGTGGTCTGTGCAGGTCCAGGCGCTGAGCAGGCCACCAACACCACGGGCCTCCCGCAAGTAGGTGTCATCCGTGGGAACCACCGGCCGGTCGGGCTTGACGAGGACACCATCCGCGCGGGCCGCGAGCCGGATGTTTTCCGGCGCTTCTTTGCCCATCGCGTCGCCGGTGCCAACCACGCCCGCGGAAAGCACGGCCACGATCATGTTGCCTTTCTCACCGCTCTTGAAGACATCACACCACGGCCACATCCCGAGGGCGGCGGCGAGTTGGGACGTGTACAGGAAGGGACGCCACTTTCCCGGTTCAAACCGGTCGCCACTGGTGCGGATGGTCGTGAGGTTGGAATACTTCGCCCCCTGCAGGAAATGGCGCGGTAACGCCATGCAATATTGCATCGTCAGGCCGTGATCGGCGCTCGCCGCAGCCATGCCGTCGGCGAACGCGTCGCCGAGTCCGACGGCGCGGCCCAGGTCGCTATTGAAATAAATCCGGTCCAACCAATCCTGCTCGTAACAGCAAACGCCATTCGTCGCGAGGTAGGTCATGCGGTCTTCCCAGTACGCGGGATCAATCGGGGCCACGCCGGAGAACTTGTATTGCTTTTGATAGGGACTTTCGCGGTCCACCCAGCGGCCATGCACCACCAGCGGCAAATTGATTTCTTTGTGGAACGCGGCCAGTCCCAGAGGGAACAGATCGGGGTCGGCCGTGTAATCCATCGTCCCCCCGTAGCGGTTCCACCGGCCGGCAGGCAACTCCGCAACCTTCTTCTCCTTGCCCTGCTTGCCATCGGGTTCCCGGGTGGATTTTTGGTACCACCAACTATCAAGTTGGAAATAGCCCAACGTGATGAACTGGCGCCGGTAACTTTCCAGCATCTTCAACAGCGTCCCGCGATAGCCGAGGTCCTTGTCGTATCGGTAATAGTAATCCGCTCCATTATCGGTCCAGTAACCGAAGCTTTTCAGCGTCGGATCGGCGTCATACGTCGGGCGCTTCTTGCCATACAAGTCGGTCAACATCTCTCCCCACGCCTGGAAAGTCGCCCCCACGCCTCGCCCGAAGACCAAGAGGCTCCGATGCGTCAGCGGCTTGTCCAACGTGCCGACCTCGGGGTTCAATCCGCTGGCGATTCCCTTCCGTCCATCGCCGGACAGGCGCGCAACAAGAAAGTTCGTAGCGGGCGAAATAACCGCCGTGTTGACCGCGTCATCGAATAGCAACCACGGGGTGCCGTTTTGTTCCAGCTTGAAACTCGGCGGCGCAAAGTTCTCCTCGCGATAACTGAACCCATGCAGGTTGGCGGGTAAACGGGTAAACGACGGGAACGCCACATTCGTCACATTCGCGCCGGCAGGTGCGTTCACCGAAAAGAGCACCGCAGGTTTATCGTCGTAGCGCCGGATGCCGGCCGAAAACTGCGCGTTCCAGCGGAACGTCACTTCGTGATATGCGCCAATCGCGTCCTGGCCCGACAACGTCTTGATCTCCTGGATCGGGTAACCCACGTTTCCAGCAAAGACCCACGACGGTTCGTGCACGCGAATCTCGTAGTCGCCATTCGTGGTCACCTGAACGCCGACCCCGCCCCTTGTCTCGGGCAACGTCACCGCCGCCCGGCAGTTGCCGGCCAACATTGCGCCGGTCACAATGCCAATCAGTATCAGGATCTTCCGCATGGCGGCATCGTAGGCTTTCAGGTTGTAGGCGTCAACTCACGCTGCATATGGTTTGACTGGGGTTTTGGTTTGAGGGAGAGTAATGTCGTAACGGAATAAAATGAAATCGCCCTCCATTGCCCTGACCATCGCGGCATCACTGGCCGCCATCACCACTGCCAACGCCTGGCTCGGCGATTCGGAGCCGACCCTCGTCCAGCGATATGGATCGCCCCACGCGGTGGAGATCAGCACGGGGGACATCCCCACTCAAAAAGGATACTACGTGGAACTCACGGAATCCTTCACCACGAATGTCAGCCTGATTGCCTCGACGAACGATAACTACAACCTCGATCTCGTGGAAACCCGCGAGCGCTGCACGTTCACGAAGGGCGGCCTGGACGTCACGGCCTATCTCGGCAACGCGGGCGAGAAATACGATGGTGTCGACTTTTCCGGCTTGTCCGTGCGCGAGGCAATCAACTGCCCTCTCACCTCGCGGAAGAACACGCATGGCGATAAAGTCGGACATTTCATGTTCTTTTCGCCAGCCGCGATCAGCGCCCTGTTGGAAAACAACAAGGGCAATTCCACGTGGGCCGATGCCTGGCGCCCCATCTCATTGATGCCGGGCATCTATATCAAGCGAACCGCCGACAAGTCGCGGATGGCCATCGCTTACGGAGCCTCGGAAAACGAAATCCATCGGCTGGAATTTCGCATGGTGGACGAAGCCGGCAAGTCAGCCGATTGAATTCTCGACCCCTTTTCGATCAAGCTGCCGGCAAGGGTGTCGATGATGGCGCTTCCATGTTTGGCGCGCCTTCGGTGGGAGCTTGTTCAGAAACTGCAGACGGTGGCGCCAGCAGTTCATCTGTCAAAGAACGGTAACATTTCGCCGCATACGAAGCGGTGTCGTACGTGGTAATGGGTTTCCCAAAACTCGGCGCTTCCGCCAACCGCACCGTCCGCGGGATAATTGTCTTGTAAACCTTGCCGGGAAAATGTTTGCGCACTTCTGCCGCCACCTGCTGCGCCAGGTTCGTCCGCCCATCGTACATCGTCAGGACGATCCCCTCCAGTTCCAGGGACGGATTCGCGCCGCTGTCGCGGATCTGTTGCAACACCCGCGTGATCACCGCCAAACCCTCCAACGCAAAATATTCCGCCTGCATCGGAACCAAAACGCTATCCACCGCCGCCAGTCCGTTCATCGTGAGAATGCCGAGCGACGGCGGACAATCCACAATGATAAACTCATACCGCTCCGCGTTCTGAATCGGCGTCAACGCAAACTGCAACCGCTGTAAATAGTTCTCCGCGCGCGCCACGTCCACTTCCGCCACCGCCAGGTCCACCTCGCTCGGGATCACATCGAGATGCTCCAGCCCCGACGGCTGGATCGAATCCGCCAACAACGCGCTGCCAAGCAGCGCCTTGTAAACGCTCCCACCCGAAAGTTTCTCCAACCCCAACGCGCTCGTCGCATTCGCCTGCGGGTCGAGGTCCAGCAACAGCGTATGCTTCCCCCGCTCAGCCAGACACGCCGCCAGGCTGACAGCCGTGGTGGTTTTGCCAACGCCTCCCTTTTGATTGGCCAGCGCGATACTGCGCGTACTCATTCCCCCGCCTTATAACCGAGATGAGCACCCCTCGCAAGGCTGTTATCCGCCCGGCCACCTTCCAATTCGTCGCTCGGAGGGACGCGCTCCGTCGCGTCCGATCGACTCAGCGCATGCGCATTCCCATTCCAAACGAACCGGATTGGAATTCCGTCACTTCCGCTTCGCATCAAGTTGCCCCTCAATGCGCTATCTCCTGTTTTACCACTCAAATGAATCCGGTTCGTTTCGCAGAAATGCATGTTTTTGCGGCCCCTCCTTGTCCGCCGTAGCCTTGGCGAAGGAGGATCCCCGTCCCCTTGAACGTTGAGTGTTGGATGTTGAGCGTTTAACGTTCATTTGTATTCTCCCCACTATACCCGCCCCCGAATACCACGTCCAGTAAAATTATCAATTTACGATATGCGCCTGGCAATCAGGACTAGGGTTGTAGCTGCGCTTCTGCGAAGCGCAGGTTCTGTTTCCACCGGACAAGTCCTTGGCGCAAGCCATGCATAATGTTTCGGAAGGGATCTTCCTCCCCACCTGCGTCCGCAATCCGCCCTCCCATCCAGGCCGCCGTCAATAATCAACGACCGACGCATCAACCCTCTCGCCCTTGAAAAATAAGGCTTGCAATCCTACAGGCCATTTGGTAATCTCCGCCTGTCTTCGGAAAGGCAGTCTGTTACGCCACGACGCGCGCTTTGCCGAAGGCCGTCGGGTTCGGGCACGGGTGGGTTAGACGAAAGGGAATGAAACGTGGGCGCTTGTTTGGCGAGCAAGATTCTCATTGAGGCTTCTCTGGGCCTGGCGACGATCCTTATAAGGGGTCACCCTTGCGGCTCTCCTGGCTCAATTTCCGGAATATGCAATGAGCCACTCCTGATCCCGTTTCTAGGGATTCTTCCTATTGCCGAAACATCTCGTGCCCGATTGTGTGAATGTTCACAGGGGGATACTCTCAATCCGGCTCGGCGTTGTATTCCATATTATTTCAGGGATGCAGGTGATATGTGATGAAAGAGCGCGAAGAAATCCGGCTGGAGATCGAGGAGCTGGAACTGCGGATTGCCCCATCAAGTGCGAACTTCCCGCCCGGGCAATTCCCCTCGGGCAACCCGGCGCACGCTCCCGGCAAGAGCAACCCGAACGACGTTCCCGCTACCAATCCGAGTAACTAATAGAGCAGGCGGCATGACGAAATGTACGAACCGTGAATGGTCAACCAGGAGGAGGGAGGTGACATCATGAACGAACGCGAAGAGATCAAACTCGAAGTCGAGGAATTGGAGGAGCGCATCGCTCCGTCGCAACCACCGGGACTACTCGGCTATGAAGGCCACCCCGGCAACCAGGGCGGACCGCAGCATCATCCGTAACCGTCTCGGAAGCACCAGCGAGGCCACCGGCTCACCCCCGGTGGCCTCGCTGCTCTAAATGGACACGACCCAATCCAACACTACAACGCAACCGAAGCTCCGCCGCGATCTGGTCTTGAGCGCGCAAGGCAATGGGGATGCCACGGCGCTCATTATAAAGGATCCCGCAACCGCGAAGTTCTTTCGCTTCCGGCAGGTTGAGGCGTTTGTGTTGCAACGGCTCGACGGCGCGACTTCGCTCGATGCGCTGCGACCGGAAGTGGAGCGCACCTTCGGCGTCGCCGTCGCGCCGGCCACTTTGGAGCAGTTCGTGGCGAAACTCGACCGCCTCGGCTTGCTCGCGAAAGAGGAAGAAACGGCGGTCTCTCACGCGCCACCGAAACGCGCCCGCGGGAGCCTGCTTTATCTCCGGCTCGCTTCCATCGATCCCGACCGGCTGTTGACGCGATTGGACCGGCTGTTGCGCTTCTGTTTCACGCCTGCCTTCGTCGTCTTGTCCGCCCTGTTGATTCTGGCCGGCGTTGGGATCACCGCCAGTAACTGGACGGAGATCCTGCAGGATTTTCGCGGGCTGTGGAGTTTTCAAACGCTGCTGGTGATGTGGGTGGTGGTCAGCGTGGCCATCACCTTCCATGAATTCGCCCATGGGCTAACGTGCAAACATTTTGGCGGCAGCGTCCACGAACTCGGCTTTCTCTTGCTGTATTTCCAGCCGGCCTTCTATTGTAACGTCAGCGACGCGTGGTTATTTCCGAAAAAATCCCGGCGACTGTGGGTGGGTTTTGCCGGCGCGTATTGCGACTTGCTTGTGTGGGCGTTGGCCGCATTCGCCTGGCGCATCACTGATTTCTCGGCCGGCCTGCATCGCATCGCGCTAATCATCCTGGGCACGTCTGTCATTCGGACGTTGTTCAACCTGAATCCGCTCATCAAACTCGACGGCTACTATCTGTTGAGCGACTATCTCGAAATCCCCAATCTCCGGGCGAAGGCGATGGCTTATCTGAAGCGACAATTGACTGATGTCACTCCTCGCGAACGGCGCATCTACATCGTTTACGGCTTGCTGGCCGCGACATATTCGTACTGGCTGCTCGCCTGGGTCGCGCTCTGGGTGGAAGGGTCGCTAACACGGCAGTATCAAGGGTCGGGATTCATCATGTTCAGCGCGTTGCTGGGGCTGGTGTTTCAACGACCACTGGGCACTGGTTATGCTAAACTAACGGGCGCAATGAAATCGGGACCGGCCACCCTCGGGGCGTTCCGTCGGCTAGCCAAATTCCTGGCGGTGCTCGTACCGTTGGGCGCGCTGCTGTTTTTCGTGCACATGGAGTTGAAGGTTGCCGGTGAGTTCAACGTCCTGCCCGCCCACAACGCCGATATCCGCCCCGAGGTCGAAGGCATCATTTCCGAAATCCTCGTCGACGAGGGCGATGTCGTCCGAAAAGGCGACCTCATCGCGCGGCTCTCTTCGCGCGAGTACAGTTCCGACCTGCGCCAGATCAATGCCGCGATCGACCAGAAACAGGCGAACCTGAAAATGCTCAAGGCCGGCTCGCGCGCCGAGGAACTCGACCTGGCGCGGACGACGGTGGAGAAAGGTCGCGAACGGGTGAAGTATGCCCGCGATCTCTACAACCTCAACAAACAGTTGTTCGACCAGAGCCTGCTCTCCCGCAAGGAACTGGCCGAGTCCGAAGAAGAAGTCAGCGTCCGCCAAAAGGAACTGGAAGAATCCCAGGGCAAACTCAAAGTCCTGCTGGCCGGCAGTCGTCCCGAGGAAATTGAAGCTACTGAAGCCGAGATTGCCCGCCTCGAATCGCAACGGCGCTACGACAACGAGCAAATTCAACGCATCGATCTCGTGAGCCCTATCGACGGTGTCGTCACGACGCACAAACTAAAGGAGAAACTTGGCCAGCATGTCCTCAAGGGCGACCTCATCGCCAAGGTCCACGAACTGAAAACCGTCACTGCCGAAATCGCCGTGTCCGAAAAGGAGATTGCGGACGTCGCCGTGGGCCAGAAAGTCCTCCTCAAAGCGCGCGCCTATCCCCAGCGCTTGTTCGAAGGCACGGTCACGTCCGTCGCCCCCACGGTGAACAAGCTCGAGAAAGAGGGCGTGGGCAGCGAGAAGACCATCCTCGTCACGACCCAACTCGACAATGCCGCGCTCCTGCTCAAGCCGGAAATGACCGGCACGGCCAAAATCTGCTGTGGCGACCGCCGATTACTCGACCTGGTGACACGCCGCCTCTCCCGGTATCTCCGTGTTGAGTTCTGGTCGTGGTGGTGAGCGCGGTTCATCGACACCCCATCCCCGTCTCCTTCCGTTTTAACTTCCCGTGTTTTGGGCAGCGCGCCCGATTGAAGGGTTGGTCACATGCTTCAACACAGCATCAACGCGTTCGCGAACGGCAAGATCACCGCGCAACTCAAGCACCGGACAAGTCCTTGCCGAAAGCCATGCTTGATGTTTCGCCAGGCTTCTTCCCCCTAAAATGCCGGCGTCATACTGCGCCGCCCATTCGAGAAACTCTTCATCGGCCCTCCCCAGATACGCAATCTCTCGGGTCCGCAAGCGCTCGACTCGAATGGCTGCGTCGAGGTACAGGAAGACGATCAGGTCGAAGGCGTTCTCCAACTCAAGGCCCCACTCCATGATGGAACCGGCCAGGACCGCGCTTTGCTTCGCCCGCACATCGCGGAGAACCGATGACAGCCGTCCGCGCGGTCTCGCTTGGCTGTGAACGGCGGCGTAGTAGGCAGCCAATAATAGTCATCAGCGTCAAGGTGAGCAATCCCCAGCTCCTTGGCCAGCGCCGCGCCGAGCGTTGAGGTACCCGAACCCGAAGCACCCGTGATGAGGATCAGCATGGTGGAAAGTCCTTCTCGTGAGATCAGACCGCGAGACTAACTTTCATTTACGGGCAAGTCAACCGGTGGCCGGCTTACCTTCTTTTGCTCTTTGAAGTCTTGTGACTTTTCTTACCGCGCAACCTCGTCGCTTTTGCGGGCAATTTCTTTTTCTTGGCTCGCTTACTGTTCAGGCTGGTTCGGCGCCGCGCAGGAGACCTCTTCCTCGTCGTCTTCACGGCCCGCGCTTTTTTACCCGGGGATTTTCGCGCCACCCCATCCCGCTTCGCCGTGGTCTTGCCCTTGGCCCTGGCTTTGCGTATTGGGACTTGTTGCACGGGGGCTTGTTGCGCTGCGGCCTCCTCGACCTGGCGCGCATGCTCCGCTTCCCGCTGCTGAAGCTCATCCTTTACCTTTACCAGAGCGTCCGAACTGTTGAAAAAAACCAGTAGGCGTTCGGCGGGAGATGTCCGATTGAATGGCAGCTTGCTATCAGTGTTCAACCCGGCGTCCCATACCGTTAGGTCTTCCGTATACAGTTGCTCGATCAGCGTCAACGCCGGTTGAAATTGTTCATCGGTAAAATGCTCGGCCATCAAGGCCAGAACTTGTTTACCCTCACTCGTCTGCTCCAACTGATCTTTATTTACCATACCCCAAGGTAAGCGCTACGACACCCCCATACAATGGGGCATTCACCCTATTATGCTTCAGGAACACGTCTGGTTCAGCCGTAAAAATCGCCGTGTGATCCCTGGCAGGATCACACGGCGATCAAAGAGGGCGCGCTCTGCCCATTGGTGTTGCGCTTTAGAACCCGACGTTCACGCCGGCCCGCACCAGGGTGTAATTCGCGGTCTTATCGGGGAATACTTCGCGCGCATCAGCGAATAGTCCCAACTGGCGGCAGAACTTGTATTCCAGTCCGCCACCGCCATGCCACGTATACTGCGGGATGTCCTTAAACTGCCGCCCGCCGCCGCCGAAGCCGTACACCGCCAGCTTGGATAGCTGCTCCGGCAAAGGTAACCGCAGAATCACGCTGCCATTGACCCGATAGGGCAATTTCCATTCTGCGATATACGTATCCGCGCCAAGGCCCACGTATCGCGTGAAGAAGTACGTCAATCCCAGTCCACCACCAAGTTCCTCCTTGGTGGAGCCTTCGCGATCCCGCGTGGCGTACGTGCCGAAGGCCTGCAAGCTGAGTTGATTCGACGGAAAGGGTTCACAAGAGGTGTTATCCCATTTCTTGGTCGTCACCGTTGTCGTCTCAGTAGTTACCTGGGTGTCGGTGGTTGTTCGAGTCGGTTGAACCCCATCATCGGCCATGACACGAGTTTGTGCGGTGACCGCGCTCGCTACTATACCGGCTGCAATCCATTTTCTTACATTCAACTTATACCTCTTGGTTTGTTTGTTATACTCATGCCTCTTCCCGTCTCCACTTCTGCATGAGACTGGCGTGTTCGGGTAGAATCCGTTTGGATCCCAACCCGTGTGTTCCATTTTGGATATTCAAAGGTAGTCCGGGCAACCGTGTGGGTACTATGGGGTGTTGACCTACCGTAAACTGCACAAATCTGTCCCCCGGCGGCTTCTGCAAGCGGTTAGGGGACAAAAGTCTCAGTGGTCGAACCCAAAAACCATCAACCCCGCTATTCTGGAGACCAATGAGTGGTGAACTGAGCGCGGCGCATTCAACTGATGAGTGCGCCACTTTCATTTACCGAATCCCCGACTCCATCCGTATCAACTTCCCGTTCGTCGTCATCTCCAGCTTCTTGCTATAAATCCTGGCTCATAATTATAAATAGATTGTCCCCGCACTATCATTCGAGTAAATATCTTCACACAAAACCAAGCAGCCTAATGAAACGATTATCCTCATGATCCGACCCCCGTCTCCTTTACGCAAAACTGTGGCGTCCCTTTTCCTTGTCGCATTTTGTCTTTCAACCTCAAATCTGTTAGCGCAATCACCGGTGACGCTGCAGGCCGACATCAGCAAGCCCGGGAGAGTCGTGCCTCCCGATTTCTGCGGGCTAAGTTACGAACTCAAGCTCGTGCTCACCAACGCCACCACGGGCGGGCATTATTTCCGTCCGGACAACAAACCGCTGGTCAACGCCTTTCACACATTGGGGATAAAACATCTGCGCGTCGGCGGCAACACGGCCGAAAGGTCGACCGTTCCCATCCCGGACCGGGCGGATATTGACAGCCTGTTCGCTTTTGCCAAAGCCGCCGACATCAAAGTCATCTACACCGTGCGAATGGAGAGCAACTCGCCGCCCGCTGCGGCCGCAATCGCAAAATACGTCATGGACAATTATAAACCGTATGTCTCCTGCCTGACGGTCGGCAACGAGCCCGACAAGCCGTGGAAATATCCGGCGTATCTGGAAGAGTGGAAAAAGTTCACCGCCATCATCCTGTCGCCGGAGTATGCGCCAGACGCAAAATTCTGCGGGCCCAGCACCACACCGCAAGGGGTTGAATGGTCCAAGTCCTTTGCCAACGACATGGGCGGCTGGGACCATCTGGCGTACGTGACCCAGCATGATTATCCACGAAAAAATGGTGAGGTAGTGACCAATGCAGTGTTGGCAGCCGATGGGCGTCAGCGCCTGTTATCGCCAGACATGTACCAGGTATATCAGAAGTTTCACGACGTATTTGCGCCCGCCGTCAAAGCCAAAGGCATTGGGTATCGTCTCGAAGAAGCCAACAGTTACAGCCGCGGCGGCGCCGTCGGCGTGAGTGACACCTTTACCGCATCGCTATGGATCGTTGACTACTTGTATTGGTGGGCTTCCCACGATGCGCTGGGAATTAATTTTCACACCGGCGAGAAAGTCATGCGGGGGTTGCCCGGACCGGAACGACCGAATGTCTATACGGCATTCACATCATCACCGAACGGACTTACGGTTCTGCCAACCGGGTATGGAATGAAGCTGTTCAATCTGGGCAGCCAGGGCCGATTGGTCCCCATCAGCGTTTCTTCCAACGCCGACAACCTCAATCTGGCGGCTTACGCTACGCTGGCTCCCGACAAGACGCTTTGCATCACGGTCCTCAACAAGGAATACGGCGCAACGGGACGCGCGGCAAAACTGACCATCGATGCGGGTATGCCCTCGGTACCGGCGGAAGTGATTTTCCTGTCAGCTCCTCAAGGCGATATCACAACGATTACTGGAATCACGGTCGGCAATGCGCCAATCAAGGAAGACGGCAGTTGGGATGGAAAATGGTCGCAATTGCTAGCCGCTGCCAAAGACGGCTCGATCACCGTGACGGTGCCAGCCGCTTCCGCAGCCGTTATCAAGCTCCAAGGAAAGTAAACTTTGGCTGTAAACCGGTGAAGGGATCGATTTGCTTCTCATCATCGCGCACGACCACACTAAGAACCATCGAACTGATCCCATTTCGTTTGGTCCCGCTGCGCCAGCTTAATGGGCCAGCGCGTGCGTTGCGTGTGTGACCGCCGCTCCGGCTCGCAGTGAGGCGGCGACCATCGCGGCCTCGACAATCTCTGCCTCAGCAGCACCTGCCTTGCGCGCGTTACCGCTGTGGATATCGATGCAATACGGGCATTGAGTCGTAAGTGCAACAGCGACCGCGATCAACTCTTTGTACTTTACCGGAATCGCTCCTTCGGCGACGGCCGCCTTGTCAAAAGCCCAAAACGCCTTCATCACTTCCGGCGCGAGGCCGTCCATCTTCTTCAGCTTGGCCAGGTTTTGTTTGTTATACATTTGTCATATCCATACATGTTTCGTTCGTTTCGTTCAGAATTAGAGTTTCCAACTACAGAAATGTTCCCACGGACTTTCGCACGCGGTTTTCGTGGCAAGCCCTACGGCTCTTTCACCCGGAAGAACTCCTGCGGTACACCGTTACTGATGGGCACAGCCACCGGCATGATCAGGCCGTTGCCGGAAAAATTCGTGCACGCAAACCAGTTCGTCGTCGTCAGATCCAGGTTGGCCTGGACCGTATAGCTCTGGCTGGAAACCGTCAGGAAACTCAGCGCAAAGTTGCCGCCCGCCAGGTTCACCGAGAGAATCTGTGGCGGCGGCGGGACAATCTGCACGGGAATGTGGCGTTCAATGTATGTACCATCGCCCAATTGCCCGCTCTGGTTGAAACCCATTGCCCACAAGCTCCCATCAGATTTAATAAAGAGGCTGTGATAAAATCCGGCCGTAACCGCCGTGACGCTATTGGAAACGATTCGCACGGGTATCGAGCGGTTGTTGGTTGTGCCGTCGCCCAACTGGCCAAACACATTCCGGCCCATCCCCCAGAGGCTGCCATCGGACTTGAGAAACAGGCTGTGGGCGCCGCCAGCCGCGGCAGCCGTAACATTATTGGAGACAATCAACTCGGGGGTCGTGTGGATGGTGCCGTTCGTGCCGTCACCCAGCTCACCGGCGGTATCGTTCCCCATCGCCCAAAGGCTACCGTCCGTTTTCACAAAAAGGCTGTGGTCCCCGCCCGCGGCAATCGCCGTGACATTGCTGGCCACAATCAACTCTGGCGGCAGGTGGTTCGTGGTGGTGCCATCCCCCAACTGGCCGTACTTGTTCCAGCCCGTGGCCCAAAGGCTGCCATCCGGCCTGATAAAAAGACTGTGCTGCTCTCCGTCCGCAATCACCGAAAAAACATTGCCCGCCGGGTTGGACAGGACCTGTTCCGGCACGGCTTGATTGTTGGTGGTGCCGTCCCCCAACTGGCCGCTCGCGTTGTAACCCATCGCCCAGAAACTGCCGGGGCCGTTCGGTGGATGAAACTTTAGGAAAAGGCTGTGCACGGCTCCAGCGGCAATCAACGTTACCTCGTTGGATACGATCAGTTCGGGAATGAGGACGTCATTGGTCGTGCCGACACCTAACTGGTTCAGAAAATCCGCGCCCATGCCCCACACGCTGCCATCCGGCCTTCCAAAAAGCGTGTGATAGTCTCCCGCGGAAATCGTCGCGACGTTGCTGGAGACAATCAGTCCGGGAGCATTCGTGCCGCCAACGCTGAAACCGTCGCCCAACTGCCCATGTGGGTCGCCCCCCATGCCCCACAGGCTGCCGTCCGACTTGAGAAAAACGCTGTGGAAAACTCCGGCGGAAATCTTCGTCACCGTCGCGGCCCGGACAGCAATCGCCGGCAACAACAACAGCAGGACGAGCCCGCAAAAAATCCCGTCTCGATGCAGTCGCCAGATCATGGATAACCGCGAATGCCGCGATGTTGATTCGCAAACAATCATCCGCCACGCTTAATCCTTCTCGTAAAGAAGCGAAGCTGCTGCAACCCACGCCGCTAAATGGCAACCGGGAACTTCCGTAGAGTGTACCCGGAAGGCAAGGAAAATCAATGAAATTTGACCATGCATACCGCAATCGATTGTCGCGCTTCCCGCTTTGCCTGTGCTACTCGGTGCCCAGACTATCTGGGCTTGCCCATGCCCCTCTCCCGACTTGGAACCGCTTGCAATACTGCAACGATTCTCAGTTCTCCGCGCGGGAAAAATTGCGGACTCTCACGTGTGATTGGTCTGGGAGGGTTCTCACGCTCACGATGAACAACGGCATTGCTTATGCTGGAAATCCTTCTCATGGACACAACCAATTTCCATGAGAGGGAGGTGAATCAGATGATTACGATTAACAAGATCCGCAAAGACCGCTCGGCGTTTACCCTGGTTGAAATCATGATCGTGGTTGCTATCATTGGGTTGCTCGCCGCGCTCGCGATCCCGGGCTTCGTCAAAGCCCGCAAACAATCACAAGGCCGCCGTATTCTCAATGATGCGCGTCAGATGGACGCCGCTATTGACCAGTGGGCACTTGAGACAGGCCAGACGGATGGCAATGCCATCAATACGACCTCGGCTTCGACGTACTTGAAGACAACCTGGAAGACGCAAGACCTCCTTGGTAATGCCTTCAACGTGACCGTGGTCGGTGGCACGCAGATGTCCGTCAGTGCCACTACGAAGTCCGCCTTGGACGGCGTCGGTATCGACTGGGGCGCCTACTAAGGCCCGACCCGGTACAAGCGCGGAAGCGCTTTTTTGTTGCAATCGACAGAGGCAGGAGAGTTACCCTCTCCTGCCTCTGCTGCAAAGAGACAACGCGCCAGGATGGCGTCACTCACTCGCCAGGAGCCGGTACCCAATTCCCGGCTCGGTCTGGATCAACTTCCCGCTCGTCGTGGTCTCCAGCTTCTTGCGCAGATGTGTGATGTACACGCGCAAGTATTGCGACTGGCTCTCGGAGTTCGGTCCCCAGACTGCCCGCAGGAGTTGCGCGTGCATGACCACCTTCCCCGCGTGGCGCACCAGTTCGTGCAACAGCGCGTACTCGGTCGCCGTCAAATGCACTTCCTTTTTCTTCACCGTCACCATCCGCGCCGCAAGGTCCACCGTCAGGTCGCCGCTTATGAATACCGGCTCCTCGTGCGCCTCGGGCGCGCGACGCTGCACGGCCCGCATTCGTGCCAGCAGTTCCTCCGTGCCGAACGGCTTTGTCAGGTAATCGTCCGCGCCGTTATCCAGCGCCGCCACCTTGTCCGCCTCGCGATCGCGCACCGACAACACCAGCACGGGCGTTTGGCTCCATTCCCGCAACCGCTTCAACACCGCCAGGCCTTCCATGTCGGGCAGCCCCAGGTCGAGGACAATCACATCCGGCCGCCGCGCCGCCGCTTCCTGCAAACCCAGTTGCCCGTTGTCCGCCTCGTACACGCGATAACCCTGCGGCTCCAGCGTCAGCCGTAACAGTCGCCGAATCGGGGCTTCATCATCGATCACCAGTACCGTACGCTCCGCGCTCATGCCGGCCTCGCGGTCGTTTCCACGGGCACGCGGATTGTAAAGGTCGCGCCGCCCGTAGGATTGTTCGCGGCGTCGATCTCACCGTGATGCGCGCGGGTGATGCCCTGCACGATGGACAAACCCAGTCCCGTGCCGCCAGGTCGCGAATCCGTGCCCCGAAAGAATTTCTCGAACACCTTCTTCTCTTCGCCGGGGGTCAGTCCCGCGCCGTGGTCACGAATGCGCAACAGCAATGTGCCGCCGTCAAGTTGCGCGGACATTTCAACTGGCGATGCTGCGGGACTGTGTTCCACGGCATTAACGAGCAGGTTGCACAACGCCTGCTCCATCAACCCAAAATCCAGCCGCACCAGCGGCAACTCTTCCGGCGCTGTGATATGAACGCGCTCGCGCGAGACCTCGTTCTCGACCTGGCTCACAGCCGACTCCAGCAATTCGCGCACTTCACCCCACTCCAGGTTCAGCGGCAGCCGCCCCGAATCAATGCGCGTCATGTCGAGCAGGTTGGTCACGATGCGGTTCAACCGCCGGTTCGCCGCCTTGATCTCATCCAAAAACGTCTCCGTCAGCGGCAGCCCGGCATCCTTCAATTGCGTGTCCAGTCCCTCGGTCGCCGCGCCGATCACCGCCAACGGCGTCTTCAACTCGTGCGAAACCGAATCCAGCAGCGTCCGATGCAGTCTCTCCGATTCTTCCGCCACGCGCGCCTGTTGGACGGTCTCGATCGAGCGGTAGCTCTCGATCATCACCGCGATCTGGCCGGCGAACGTCTCCAGCAAATCGTTCTCGTCGAGCGTCCACGTCTTGCGCTCTTCAAAATGAACGCCCAGGACGCCGAGCTTGCTCTTCGACGTCTGCAGCGGCAGGTACAACCCCTGCGCGTCCGGCAGCGTGTCGGTGAACCGTCCCGCCGCCTGCCCGTGTTCCAATGCCCACGCCGCCACGGCGCGCTCCTTGGCGTCGATGGAAAACGTGCTCGCCGGGTGCGGTGCTTCTTCGAGTCGTCCTTCCGCCGTCGTCAACAACACTACCGTCCGCGACCCAAACAGCGCGTCCACCTCTTTCACCGCCCGCGCCAGCCCGTCCTCCAACGAAGCGCTCGCGGTCACGCTCTCCAGCAATCGATTTAACGCCGAAGCCCGCCGCTCCCGCCGCCGTTCGGCGGTCTCGCGCGCGCGCAGTTGATTCGTGATGTGTCCCATCGCCAGCGCCACGACGAAGAACATCGAGAACATCATCAAATCGTGCGCCGAGGTGATCTGGAACGTGTAGATCGGCGGAATAAAAAGATAATTCCAGGCCACCGCGCTCAGCGTGGCCACCAACAGTACGGCCCACCGATTCAAAACCATTGCCAACAGAACCACACACAGGAGATACACCAGCGAGACCGCCATGTACCCCGTCAGGCCCTGCAATAACCACCCGACCATCGTCGCCGCCACCACCGCGCCCACGCCCACTGCGCAATCGCGCAGGATATTCGTCCCCACATACTGTGTCCAGGGACGGCGCGCACGGAGACTCCTGTCAGTGCGCGTGGTTCCGCTCACCACGTGCACGTCGATGTCGCCGCCCCGGCGGATCAACCGGCTTGCCAGCGAGCCGCCCCGGATCCATTCAAATAGCGGGTTACCAAAAGGCTTGCCGACCACGATCTGCGTCACGCCCTGCTGGCGCGCCGTTTCCAGCAACGCCCCCGCCACATCGTCACCGGTTGTCATTACGATTTCAGCGCCCAACTGCCGGGCCAGCGAAAGGTTCTTGGTCAGCCGTCGCTTCTCGTCTTCATTCAGCGCCGCCGACGTCTCCACGTAAACCGCCACCCATGGGGCATCCATCGCCGCCGCAATCCGTCGCGTCCAACGGATCAATTGCCCGGAAAATGGACTCGGCCCGACGCCCACCCCCAGTCGCTGCCCGGATTTCCACGGCGAGCCAATGCGCTTCGTCCGCATCACATCCCGCAATTCCTGGTCCACGTGCTCCGCTGTGGTCCGCAGTGCCATCTCGCGCAACGCCGTCAGCGTCTCTTCGCGGAAGAAATTCTCCGACGCCGTCGCCGCCCGTTCGCCCAGGTACACCTTGCCCTCGGCCAGCCGCTTGCGTAGTTGGTCGGGCGTGACGTCGATCAGTTCGATCTCGTCCGCCTGGTCGAGCACCGAATCGGGTACGGCCTCGCGAACCACTATGCCCGAAATCTGCTGCACCACGTCCAGCCGGCTCTCGAGGTGCTGGACATTGAGCGTGGCGTAGACATCGATGCCGGCGTCGAGCAATTCGAGCACGTCCTGGTAGCGCTTCGGATGGCGGCTGCCCGGCGCGTTGGTGTGGGCCAGCTCGTCCACGAGCACGAGCGCCGGACGCCGTGCAAGAATGGCGTCAATATCCATCTCCTGCAAGATCACACCGCGATATTCGATCTTTTTGCGAGGAATGATCGGCAACCCCGCCAGAAGCGCTTCCGTTTCCCCACGCCCGTGCGTCTCGACGACCCCAATCATGACGTCCACGCCCTCCGCCTTTTGGACGCGTGCTGCCTCCAACATCGCAAACGTCTTGCCGACGCCGGGAGACATGCCGAAGAAAATCTTCAGTTGCCCGCGTTTTGCCGCCTGCTCCTCGCGCTGGATTTCCGCAAGCAACGCGTCGGGGTTTGGCCGCGATGGCTCGGTCATGCAGGCATTCTAACTTTTAGCCGGAGTTTCACCATGCAAAAGTATGCGTCGTTACCGATGACCGAATTGGATGACCGCCCCGCCGGCCACGATCAAAGCCAGCCCCCACCACGTTGATGAGGCAATCACTTCCTTGAATACGAAACGACCTACCAATACGCTAACCACTGCAAAGAACGCGACGTAAACGCCAATCAATTTCGAGAAATCCCATTTCACCGAGTTGACGACCAGTCCGTAACAACCCAGCGCAACAAATCCGGCGATGACCAGCGCCGCATTACTACCCCGCAACCCGCGGCGGACCGTCGCATCGCCACCAACCTCCAGGAGCGCCGCCGCCAAGAATGCCAGCCATACAATAATATTCATATTGGGAAAGAGGGTATCATCTTTTGTTCGCATAGTGATGCCAGAGCCACAGGAACAAGAGAATCTGGATTGCCAGCGGAATGACGGCGACGAACACGAAATGGCGCGCCAGCCGCAACACTCTTCGCCACCGCGTTGATTCCTGCAAGCGATCGCACAATCCGGTGACGTGCATCTCCCCGGGCGCGTCCAGGTCCGTTTTCATCGCCGCGGCCGTCGGATACCTCAATGCGGGATCGCGCTGCAGGGCCCGTAGGACGATCTCCTCGGCTTGCGTCGATAGTTCCGGATTCAGTTTCCGCGGCACCGGCGGATCGCCCGTCAGGCGTGTGTTCATGATGACGAACGGGTCATCACCGTCGAATGGCGGAGTTCCGGTCAGCATCTCGTACAACACCGCACCGAGGCTGTAGATGTCCGAGCGCCGGTCGCCACGTCGGCCCTTGATCAGTTCCGGCGCAATGTAATCGGGCGTACCCATTGCTGGTGTAAAACCAACAAACGTCAGCCGTCGCGATTCCTCCGCTTGGGAAATCCCAAAGTCCATGACCCGCAGTCTGCCGTCTGGGCAAATCATGAGGTTGCTCGGTTTCAGGTCGCGATGAACCACACCATGCTCGTGAAGATACTGTAGCGCTTCGCAGATCAGGCTGGCGAATTTGAGCGCGTCCCTTTCCGGCAACGGTCGAATCCTGCCCAGAAGGTGCGCCAGAGTGCAGCCGCGCAAGTATTCGGTCACGATGTAGGGCCGGGATTTACCACCGTTGAGGGGGACAAACTTCAGGATGAATGGATGGTCCAGTCGATTCCCGATTTCTTCTTCCCGTTGAAAACGCGCGAAGGATGCCGGGCTACTCTCGATGCCGAGGTGCGGCACCTTTATCGCCACAGCCTGATTACCATCACGCAGGTCCTGGGCCTTGAAAATCGTCGCCATCCCGCCCTTACTGATGACCTCCGTCAGCAAAAACCGGTCATCCAACAGTTCCCCGGGTTGGAGCCCAACAGTGAAATGCGCCCGACTGTGCGGTGCGGAACCGGCCGGTTTTTCATGGTAGCCGAGACGCATGTGTGGGATCTGCCGCGGCCTTACCGCTCCGGACACTTTTCAACACGAGCCATTACGAAGCCATGTTCCAACGCCGGCACCACCAGCACCGGACAGGGCGCATGGCGAATCACCTTCGCCGTCGTACCGCGCCGGAAGAATCCCCACGATCCAACGGCGCCGTGGTTGGCCATGATAATCATGTCGGCATTCGTCTCCCTGGCTTCATTGACGATTTGTTGATACGGCTTTCCGCCGGCCACCACAACGTCGGTCACAATCTCTTCTCCCCAAATTACGTCCACCAGTTTGCGGATTTGGCTTTCACCAACCTCGCTCAGTTCTTCGATCAATCGGTCACGCGAGATGTTGCGTCTCAACTCCGGGCCAACCGGTTCGACGATGTGCAGGAGGGTAATCGTCGCTTTGTACTGCCGGGCAAACGCCGCCGCGTGGCACAGGGCCGAGACGGTCGTGTCCCGAAAATCAATCGGCACCAGGATCCGCCGCAGTTGCAGGACGGAGGAAGTCGAATTGATCGCGCACCATTCGGGCTTTCGAAACGGAGGGATTTCCATGTCCGATCACCTATCCTTTCACAGCCCCGTTCCCTTCCGCCTTCTTGGTGTCCATTTCATCCAGGGCCAGGTTCAGCCGCAGCACGTTCACGCGGGCTTCGCCGAAAATCCCCCACTGCGGCGGTTCGACGAATTTCTCCACCAGCGTCTTGACCCGGTCCGCGCCGATGCCGCGCGTGGCGGCAACGCGCGTGACCTGTAGTCGCGCTGCTTCGGGACTGATATGCGGATCCAGCCCGCTGGCAGAAGTAAAGACCATGTCCGCCGGGACGGGCGCGTCCGCCGCGAGCTTATTGCCGGTGCGGAACGCCGTGGCGTTGGCGGTCACATTGGACTGCAGCGCCTGGCTGGTCGGACCGAGGTTGCTGGCGCCCGAAGGCACCGTGGCATAACTGCCTGCGGAAGGCCGCGGCCAAAAGTACTTGTCACCTGTGAACTGCTGCGCGATCAATTCGGAGCCGACAACCTGCCCATTATGCTCAATCAGGCTACCGTTGGCCTGATTGTGAAAGGTAAGCTGCGCGATGCCGGTAATAACAAGTGGATACAGCACGCCGGTCAACACCGTGAAGACGATTGTGAGCAGTATCGACTGAATAAAAAGTTTCATGATTGTCCCTTTCTTCGGTTATGACGCCAGGTGCGCCGCGACCAGCAGCACATCGATCAGTTTGATAAAGATGAACGGAATAATGATCCCGCCCACACCGTAGATCAGCATGTTCCTGCGCAGGATTACCGCCGCGCCCAGCGGCTGGTATTTCACGCCGCGCAACGCCAGTGGAATCAGCGCCACGATAATCAACGCATTGAAGATCACCGCGCTGAGAATTGCGCTTTGCGGGGAATGCAGGTACATGATGTTCAACTTGTCGAGCGGGCCGTGTCCTCCCACCTGGGTGGCGTACAACAACCCAAACATCGCCGGCAGAATGGCGAAGTATTTCGACACGTCGTTGGCGATGCTGAACGTCGTCAGCGCGCCACGCGTCATCAGCAGTTGCTTCCCGATCTCGACGACCTCGATGAGCTTGGTCGGGTTGCTGTCGAGGTCCACCATGTTACCGGCTTCGCGGGCGGCCTGTGTCCCGGTATTCATCGCCACGCCAACATCGGCCTGCGCCAGGGCCGGTGCGTCGTTCGTGCCGTCGCCGATCATTGCAATGAGTTTACCGCCTTCCTGCTCCTTGCGAATGCGCGCCAGTTTGTCCTCGGGCTTGGCCTGGGCGATGAAATCGTCCACCCCGGCCTCGGCGGCGATGGCCGCGGCCGTCTGCGGGTTGTCACCCGTAATCATCACCGTGCGCACCCCCATCTTGCGCAGTTGCGCAAAACGCTCCTTGATCCCACCCTTGACCACGTCTTTCAACCGGATGACCCCAAGCACACGCGCGCCGTCCGACACCACCAGCGGCGTGCCACCCTGGGTCGAAATATCAAACACCGCCTGCTCCACGACTTTGGGATACAGCCCGCCTTTTTGTTCGACGTGGGCCCGGATGGCTTCTGCTGCGCCTTTGCGAATCACACGCACGCCCTTGCCATCGGGATCGATCAAATCCAACCCACTCATGCGGGTCTGTGCCGTGAACGCCACAAATTTCGCCTGCGGTTCCGCCACTTCGCGACCGCGCAAATTGTATTTCTCCTTGGCCAAAACGACGATCGACCGCCCTTCGGGTGTCTCATCGGCAAGGGAAGCGAGTTGCGCGGCGTTGGCGACTTCCTCCACGTTGACTCCCGGCGCGGCAATGAATTCCGTCGCCATGCGGTTGCCCAGTGTGATTGTCCCCGTCTTGTCGAGCAACAACACATCCACGTCGCCGGCCGCTTCGACCGCGCGGCCGCTGGTGGCCAGCACGTTGCGCCGCATTAATCGGTCGATGCCCGCGATACCGATGGCACTCAATAACCCGCCGATGGTCGTCGGGATCAGACAAACGATCAGCGACAGGAGCACGGGGATGGACGTCAAGACCACGCCGGTTTGACCGGCTGCCGCTTCGTTGTACCGGGCGAATGGCGGCAAGGTAACAACCACAAGAATGAACAACGCAGTGAGGCTGATCAGTACAATGTTCAGCGCGATTTCGTTCGGTGTCTTCTGGCGCCGCGCGCCTTCAATCATGGAGATCATCCGATCAAGGAACGAACTGCCCTCTTCGGCAGTGACGCGGACGACGATCCGGTCGCTAATCACCTTCGTGCCGCCGGTGACGGCACTGCGGTCCCCGCCGCTTTCACGAATAACCGGCGCCGACTCCCCGGTGATGGCGGACTCGTCCACTGTCGCGATGCCGTCCACAATCTCGCCGTCAGCCGCGATCATGTCGCCCGCCTCGCAGACAAACAGGTCGCCGATCTTCAACTCGGCGCTGGGTACGGACGTTTCCTTGCCCTTGACGAGCTTGCGGGCCATTGTCTTGGTGCGCAGCTTGCGAAGCGCGTCGGCGTGCGCCTTGCCCCGGCCTTCCGCCATTGCCTCGGCGAAGTTGGCGAACAGGCAGGTGAACCACAGCCAGAGGCAAATCTGGACGTTAAACAGGTTGCACTGTCCCTTCAGGAACAGGAACCCCGTGGTCATGATCGAACCGACCCACACGACGAACATCACGAGGTTCTTGATCTCATCGCGCGGACTTAGCTTCTTGAAGGAGTCGATGACCGCTTGCCGCACCAACTCGGAGTATTTGATTTCAACTTTTGTGCTCATGGTTGGTCCTTTAGAAAACGCGGCTGGCCAGCATCAGGCCGTGTTCGATAATCGGCCCGAGGCACAGCACCGGGAAAAATGTCAACGCGGCCACGATGACGATGACCCCCGTCAACGTGAGGCCAAATGTCCAACCGTGCGTGGGCAGCGTGCCGGAAGAAGCCTCGACCGTTTTGTGGGAGGCCAGACGGCCGACAATCGCCAGCGCGGCGACAATCGGCGCGAACCGGCCGATAATGATCCCGACGGCAAGCATGACGTTGTACCACGGCACGTTGGCGTTCAATCCGGCAAAGGCGCTGCCGTTATTGTTGGCGGCTTCACCGAATGCGTAAAGGATTTCACTCAACCCATGCGGGCCGTTATTGGCCAAACTGGACAACCCCGCCGGGATGACGCAGGAGATTGCCGTGGGAATCAAGCAGGCGGCATTCGGCAACAACACGCCAATGACCGCCCACGTCGCCACCCAGGCGTCCAGTTTCTTGCCCAGATATTCCGGTGTGCGCCCAATCATCAGCCCGGCGATGAATACAGTGATCAACACGTGGAACAGCATGCAGTACATGCCGCAACCGATGCCCCCGAAGATGATTTCCCCGATTAGGATGTTCCACATCGGCATCATCCCGGCCAGCGGCATCCAACTGTCGTGCATCGAATTGACCGAGCCGTTGTCGATTGCCGTGCAGGAGATGCCCCAGAGCACGCTGTTCATCACGCCGAACCGCTGCTCCTTGCCTTCCATCAACGGCTGGATGTTGCTGACCACGGGATTCGGCCGCGTCTCCGCCCACCACGCGACGCCGAAGGAAAGCAAATACAAGCCCAGCATCACGGCAAACAAACACCAGGCGTGCTTCAGGTTGCCGATCAATAGTCCAAACATGTAAACCTGCGCCATCGGCACGACGATGATCGCGAGCATTTCGAGAAAGTTCGCCAGCGGTGTCGGATTCTCATACGGATGAGCGCTGTTCACGCCGTAATAACCGCCGCCATTGGTGAAAAGCTGTTTGCAGGATTCAAAGGATGCGACCGGGCCGATCGGAAGGCTCTGCGTCTCCACCTTTTGATCCACCATCACCGGATTGCCCTTGTCATCCTTGACCGTGTTCCCTTTGTCATCGGTCTTTGGCACCTGCGTGGTGTACGGCTCCGTCAGCTTGGCATCCGGATAAGCTTTCCATGTTTGCGGGCAACCCTGCCAGATCAACGGAATCGACCAGACCACGGACAACGGAATCACGATGTAGAGCAGCGCCCGGGTCAGGTCCACCCAGAAATTGCCGATGGTCCGGGTCGTATGCCGCTTCAAAGCACGGCCCACCGCGACCAGGACCGCAAGCCCGGCTGCGCCACTCAGAAATTGGTGTACGGAGAGCCCAATCGTCTGCGAGAAATAGCTCATCGTGGACTCGCCCATGTACGACTGCCAGTCCGCATTGCAGACGAAACTCCACGCCGTATTGAAAGCCAAATGCCAGGAGCAGTTGGCGATCTTCATCGGATTCAGCGGCAACCACGCCTGCGTCATCAGAATCGCCATTAGCGAAACGAACCCCACGCAGGTCATGATCACTACCGCCCACAAATACCTGGGCCACGACATCTCCTGCCCCGGATCAACCCCCGTTAACCGATAGACCAGGTTCTCAACCGGCTGGAGAACAGGGTGCAGGAACGTCCCCTCTCCCTTGAACACCTTTGCCATGAATCGACCCAGCGGCGGCGTCAGGGCAATACCAATCCCGAAGAAAAGTATAATTTGAATAATCTCGTGCGCGTTCATGCCCCAAGCATCGCAGCGTTTACGCAAGACTGTTAATTAAAAGCCCGCACCGGCGCGTTAAAAAGGTGTTAACGTGAAGGCGACCCGAAACCAAATAATTGCTGTCCGCGTGGCCAAATGTTAACTTCACTCCGTGGAATCCGTAGTCATTGTCATTGGCCTGCTCACGCTCGTCGCGGTCGCGGCGCTCATCGCCGTGGTGCTGCGCGAGCGCAACAAGCCGCAGCAGCCCGACCAGTCGCTGCTGCTTCTCCAGCAGCAGGTCAGCGCTTTCCAGGAGCGTCTCGATAAATTTGGGCAGACCGTCTCGGAGAATCTGCAGCAATCCAGTGCGCAAATGAACAGTCGCTTGGACAACGCCGCGAAGGTTGTCGGCGATCTCCGCGAAAAAGTGGGGCAGATCCACGAGGTCGGCAAGGCCGCGGCCGAACTGGTGAATATTCTCCGCGCGCCGAAGCTGCGCGGTGGGATGGGTGAATTGTTCCTCGGCGACCTGCTCGCGCAGATCCTGCCGCCCGAGCATTTCAAATTACAGCATCGCTTCCGCAGCGGCGAGGCGGTGGACGCCGTCATCCAGATCGGCAATAAGTTCGTGCCGGTCGATTCGAAGTTCCCGCTCGAAAACTTCCGCCGCATCATGGACTCGCAAAGCGACTCCGAACGCGTCGCGGCCCGCAAACAATTCCTGCGCGATGTGAAAAAGCACGTCGATGCCATCTCAACGAAATACATCATGCCCGACGAAGGCACTTACAACTTCGCGCTGATGTATGTTCCCGCGGAAAATGTCTACTACGAGACCATCATCAAGGAAGAGTCGAGCGCCTCGGGTGAAGAACGACCGCTGTTCAGCTACGCCCTGGAGAAGCGCGTCGTGCCCGTTTCCCCAAATAGCTTCTACGCGTACCTGCAGACGATCCTGCTCGGCCTGCGCGGAATGCAGGTCGAAGAGCGCGCCCAGGAAATCCTCAACACCCTCGCCCGCCTGCGCGGCGACTTTGAGCGCGTCCAGGAAAGTTTCCGCGTCCTCGGCAAACACCTCACCAACGCGCAGGGTAGTTATTCCGAGGGCGAAAAAGCCCTCGCTAAATTCGACGCCAAACTCGGCCAGATCGAGCAGCCCGTCCTTCCACCAAACGAGCAGCCGAAATTAACGTAGGTACCGGTTCCAGGCATCGGTCGCATACTTCTCGACGACCAGTTTCTCCGCAATCGCCCGCTCGGCGTCTGTGACCTCGTAGTCCTCGAAATCGACGCCCAGCGCTTCTCGGAATCCCCGCTTAAGGTGCTCGGCGGAAAGTTTCGCATCAATGGATCCCTGGTGCAGCATGCCGGACTTCGTGCGCCGCTGGGCGCCGCCGGCCAGTTTGCGACCGTCAGTTACCACATCGCCTCGCACTGGCTTCTGGAAACACTCATACTGACCCTGCGGTGAATAAAGTTCCGCCTTGTGGAGACGCGGTTGTGTTTCGAACGCGGCGGCGATGGCTTTATGCAACGCGCAATAGGCGTCCATGGTTTTCATGGCGTGCAATGAATGCCCGGGCGACACGACGACTGTGTAAGTCGTGTCCTTCACGTGATACACCACGCCGCCGCCCGTGGGCCGTCTCACCACTTCATGCCCATTCGCAAGATTCGCGGGAAACTTCTGAAAGTAGCCAAACGTAATCGCCGGCTTCTCCCACGAATAAACCCGCACCAACGGACGCCCACGTTTCGCCGCCGTGCGCAGCAGCGCTTCATCCAGCCCCATATTGAAGGCTGCCGCGGCGGCCGGCGAATGCAGGAAATCCCAAATCTCAGCCATGGAAGAATTGTAACGTGCTATGGCAAAACTGGCGAGTGCCGATCCCGACGGAACTGCGCAAAGGCGTCGTCGAAACATCCCACGCGGGTAAACGCCAAATGTCCATAGCGTATGCTTAAAGCTGCGCGCGCCTGCGGTTCCGGCAGGCGGGCGATTTCAGATAAATAAAGGGCCACAGCAAAACCCGTCCGATCCGCACCATGTTCACAGTGAATGAGAATCGGGGGGCGTGCCTGTTGCAGAATTGTCACGAGAGCCGAGGTTTGCTGGGGTGATGGCGACCGATCGCCTGCCAGTGGGAAGTCAACAAACTCAATCCCGGCCATCTTGCAGGCCTGCTGCTCCTGCGTATGCCACAATTCGTTCGTCTCAGGACGTAAGTTGATTACCGTGCGAAGCCCGTCCTCGGCGATATGCCCACGCAATCGCGGGGCGGACATCTGGGCCGAACGGTAGAGTTCCCCGGGAATGACCACATGATAATTGTCGTACCAGCCCGGCCAACATAACGTTGCCGTCAATAGAGGGAACACAATGGCCAGTACCACCATGCGTACGCGATTACTGGTTCGACTGTGAGCAGGGGGCGACATTCTCTTTTCTAGTATGCTCGTAGTGTACCGCGGATGTTGCGCGGGCACAATTGCTCGTGTATCCTGTGAGGTCTTGGAGTTCCCTTAATATGACGCTTACAGAAAAGATCATGGCCCGCGCATCGGGCAAGAAATCAGTACAGCCCGGCGACAACGTCTGGGTGAACGTGGACGTTCTCATGACCCATGATGTGTGCGGGCCGGGAACCATCGGCGTATTCAAGCGCGAGTTCGGCGCCGATGCGAAGGTATGGGACAAAGAGAAGATCGTGATCATCCCCGACCACTACATTTTCACCGCGGATTCGAAATCGAACCGCAACGTGGACATCTTGCGCGACTTCGTGCGCGAGCAGGGCCTGAAATATTTCTATGACGTGATCGATGACCCCGACGGCCACTGGGCGTTCGACGCCAGTAAAGGCCAACTCAAACGCCAGTACGGCAGCAACTTTGCGGGCGTTTGCCACACGGCTTTGCCCGCCAAGGGTCATACGCGGCCAGGCGAGATTTTGCTCGGCACCGATTCGCACACCTGTATGGCGGGCGCTTTCGGCGAATTCGCCACCGGTATCGGCAATACCGACGCGGGTTTTGTTTTCGGCACGGGCAAGTTGCTTCTCAAAGTGCCGGAAACGATGCGCTTCTGGCTCGAAGGCAAATTGCAAAAGGGTGTTATGGCCAAGGACGTAATCCTCGAATGTATCGGTGACATTGGTTTCGATGGCGCAACCTATCGGGCCATGCAATTCCAGGGCCCCGGCGCAAAAGCCCTTAATATGGACGACCGCATGACCATCGCCAATATGGCCATCGAAGCGGGCGGCAAGAACGGCATTTTCGAGCCCGACCAAACAACATTTACATATGTAGACGAACGTACCAAGGCCAACGGCACGAAGGCAAAGTACGAAGCGTTGTTTTGCGATTCTGACGATAAGCAGAAATTCGTTTACGACAAGAAATTCGACCTCTCAAAACTCGAGCCGACCGTGGCGTGCCATCCGAATCCCGGCATCCGCAAACTCGCCAGGGAACTGAGCAGCGTCACACTCGACCGGGCCTATATCGGGTCATGCACTGGCGGCAAGACCAGCGACTTCCTCGCGTTCGCCGAGATCATCAAGGGCCACAAGGTCAAAATCGACACGTTCGGCGTGCCCGCGACGCCCGATGTTGTGCGCGAGTTGCAGGCAATGAAGATGAACGCCAGCACGGTGTGGCAGGTCCTTGAAGAAGCGGGTGTGCAAATGACCGAGAACGCCAGTTGCGCCGCCTGCCTCGGCGGGCCGACGGATACCTTTGGCCGGTTGAACAAACCGATGAAGTGCATCAGCGCGACCAACCGAAATTTCCCCGGCCGAATGGGCCATCTTGAGTCGCAGGTGTTCCTCGCATCGCCATACACCGTTGCCGCCAGTGCCCTCACCGGGCACATCACCGACCCGCGCGAACTCCTGAGCTAATGAAGCTCTACTTGTTGCGTCATGCCACCGCCGTCGACGTCGCGTCGAGTGACGCGGAACGTGAACTGACACGCGAAGGACGGGACGAAGCGCAGGTCGTCGGCGCCGCTCTTGCGGGACTGGGTGTCAGACTTTCCCGCATCCTGAGCAGCCCCATGTTGCGCGCCCGCCAGACGGCGGAGATTACTGCAAAGGCGCTACAGTTCCCGGGTGACGTGGAGTTTCTGCAGGAACTCGCGAACAACACGACAACTCCTGCGTTGCTCAAATCCTTGAAACCCCTGGCCTCTGACGGCGAACTCCTGTTGGTCGGTCATATGCCGGCACTGTCCGAGCATTTGGCGGCGCTGATCGGCGCGGAAAGCGCGCAAGCCTTCCCACTGGGCAAGGCCAGCGTCGCCTGCATCGAGTTGGAGCAACTGCGTGTCGGCACGGGCCAACTTCGCTGGTTGATGCGCCAGAAACAATTGCGAGAGATCGCCGCCCGTTGAAACGTCTCGCTTTGACGTTGCGCGTGCCGGTCGCGTCCGCTAAAGTCTCGCGGACATGGTTCGCAAAACTACAAAATCCAAAGGCGCCACATCGAAGAAATCCGCGCCAATCCACGGCACGGCGCTGCAGCCGTCATGGTACAACCCCTTTCACATCTTGTCCCCAGGCGACAGATTACCGGAAGACCTCAACGCGTTCATCGAATGCCCGATGCGCAGCAAGATCAAGTACGAACTCGACAAGCGCAACGGCATCCTCCACATCAGCCGCACGCTGCACAGCGCGGTCCACTACCCGAGCAATTACGGCTTCATTCCCCAGACCTACTGCCGCGATCACGACCCGTTGGATGTTCTTGTGCTGTCGCAGGAACCGGTCATTCCCGGCTGCGTGATGAAGGCCCGCCCGATCGGCATGTTGCCCATGAACGACTCGGGGGCAGAGGACATCAAGATCATTGCCGTGCACACCAATGACCCGATTTACTCCAGCTATGCCGACATCTCGCAGTTGCCGCCGCACACGCTGCGCGAGATCCGCCATTTCTTCGAAATCTACAAGGAACTGGAAAAAGCGGGACAAGTGGTCGTCGAGGATTTTCGCGGACGCATCGACGCGCACACGGTCATCCGTGAATCGGTTTCGGCCTACAAACGTTTCCGTCCGCAACTCCTCAACTGCGAATATCCGGATTATTGAGTTGCGGCGCGGTGGTGGGTGACAGTTTGTTTCTCGTTTCGTCACCGTCGGGCCATCACCCTAGAGACCACGCACCAGTGCGCCACCATTTTCGTTGGATTGCCTAGGAACGGTTTCAACGATAAGATGTGTGCCGAAAGACGATATGAAAGACTTCTTCATCGGGCTTTTGGTCGGCGCATTCCTGACGGCGGGAACGGGCTGGTATTTCGTCGTCGCGCGGAACGATCCTCGCGTGGTCCACGCGTGGGACGTTGTCGATGCCAAACTGACGGCCTGGCATCTGCGGGGTGACGACGTCCAGGACGAACTCAAAAGCACCGGCAAGGTCCTGCGGCGTCAGGCCCGCGATTTCGGCGCGGCCATGGCCAACGCTTCCTCGGACGCCGCGATAACGGCAAAGATTAAAGCCAAGTATACAATGGAACGCGACCTCTCCCTGTTTGGTATCTCCGTCAACACCACCGACGGCCGCGTCACGCTGGCGGGTAACGTCGCTTCCCACCAGCAAATCGGAAGAGCGATGCTGATCGCACTGGAAACCGACGGGGTGCGCGAAGTGAACTCGACGTTGCAGGTGAAACCACCGGCACATCCGAGTTCATGATTTCGCACGGGGCGAACCGAAAGATCTGGCATGGACAAAAAGCAAATCGCGGAAGTTTTCGAGGAGATCGGCGCGCTGCTGGAGCTGAAGGGCAACAACCCGTTCCGTGTGCGCGCCTACTACAACGCCGCGCGCATGGTTGACGGCCTGCCAGAAGACCTCGGCACACTCATCAAGGAAGAGCGCCTTACGGACATCAAGGGCATCGGTAAGGACCTCGCAGCCAAGATCACCGAGTTGTACACCACGAACAAGCTGGGGTTCTATGACGAGTTGAAGTCTTCCATGCCTCAAGGCTTACTGGAGATGCTGAAGATTCCCGGCTTCGGGCCGAAGCGGGCGAAGATCTTATACGATAAACTCAAGGTCGATTCTGTCGAAAAACTGGAGGCTGCCTGCAAAGCGGGCAAGATTGCTGCGCTTGATGGATTCGGTGAGAAATCGCAGCAGAAGATACTCGAAGGCATCGCGCTCGTGCGCCAGTTCAGTGGTCGGCATCTTTATGACAAGGCCTACGCCGCTGCGAAGCCGATCATCGAAGCGCTGCGATCGCACGAGGGCGTTATTCGCTGCAGCATCGCTGGCAGCCTGCTCCGTTGCCGCGAAACCATTGGCGACATCGACTTCCTTGTCAGCGCCAAGCCGAAGAATGCCCCGGCGATCATCGAGGACTTCGCCGAAATGCCCGGCATCCTCAGCGTCAGCGTGAAGGGCGAGACGAAAGCCAGCGTGGTTTTGAGGGGTGGCATCCAGGCCGACCTCCGCGTTGTCACTGATGACCAGTACGCCTTCGCGCTCAACTATTTCACCGGCAGCAAGGAACACAACATCGCGCTCCGCGCCCGGGCGTTGAAGTTGAAGAATCTTTCGCTCAATGAATACGGTTTCTCGCCTGCCGGGGAGAAAGAGAAAAGCGCAAAGGAACTGGGCAGTTCCATCAAGTGCAAGACCGAGGAGGACCTCTACAAGGCGCTCAAGCTCGATTACGTCCAGCCCGAATTGCGCGAGGACATGGGGGAGATCGAAGCCGCAGAAACAGGGAAGCTGCCGAAGTTGATCGAACTGTCGAATCTCCGTGGCACCTTCCACTGCCACTCAACCTGGAGCGATGGCATCGAGACCGTGGAGGCCATGGCTCAGGCAGCGCTGGATTTGGGCTTGGAGTATCTCGGCATCGCCGACCATAGCAAATCCGAACACCAGGCCCATGGCCTCGACGAAAAACGCGTCCGCCTCCAGGCAGCCGAGATCAAAAAACTGAACGTCAAATTCGCCAAAGAAGATTTCCGCATTTTCTTTGGCACCGAGTGCGACATCCTGGCCGACGGCTCGCTCGATTTCGATGACCAGACGCTCGCGCTCTTTGACTACGTCGTCGCCAGCGTCCACCAGGGCTTCACCATGGACGCCGAGAAGATGACCAAGCGCATCTGCAAAGCGCTCGCTCATCCGCGGGTAACGATACTCGGTCATCCGACGGGCCGCCTGTTGCTGGAACGCGAAGGCTACGCCGTTAACATGCCACAGGTCATCGCCGCCGCCGCGAAGCACAATAAGATCATCGAAATCAATTCTCATCCCTACCGCCTCGACATGGACTGGCGCCTTTGGAAACACGCGAAGGAACTCGGTGTCAAATGCGCCATCAACCCCGACGCCCACAACATCCCTGACCTCCAGTTTCTCGGCGTCGGCGTCGGCATCGCCCGCAAAGGCTGGCTTACGAAAACCGACGTCATCAATTGCCTTCCCCTGAAGGACGTGGAGAAGGCGCTGGCGAAAATGAAAGCTGCGTGACCAACCCCTGCGACGCGGGGATACCCTCCGACACCTACATATTGGATGACGATCGGGAAGACCCTCTACCTGAACGATCGTGGCACGGCTAGGCACTCCACCAGCCGCCGCGACGACGTAAGACGGACTTGCACATTATTTGTGGTCGATCCGAACTCATTATTGGAAACCTTGTATGTTTTAGGCTAAGGTCGCTGGAATTGCATGGCTGGTCGCCCCCAAAAAAGTGCATCGCTGGGATCGTTCCTCATGGAATTGGGCGTGTACAGCGTCTTCGTCTTCGCCTATTTCTTCCTCATCCTCCACTTCCTCGGCGGCTGGATCAAACACATCTTCGACCAGAACAAAACCCTCTATGCATTCGTGGCGCTCGTGTTGATCATCGTGCAGGGCGTCGCTTTGGAAATGTTAACCACCGGGCTGCTACGGATGATTCGAAGCCGCGAGAGGTAAGTCATGGATTTCCTGATCTCAGGCACCCACATCCATCCCGTTTACCTCATCGCCGTCGGATTCATCGTCGGGATCTGTGGCGGCTTTTTTGGCGTTGGGGGAAGTTTCCTGGCGGGACCGGCGCTGTTCTTTTTCGGTGTGCCGATGAATTTCGTCGTGGGCACGGACCTCGCGCACATCGTCGGAAAATCCATCGTCGCGGCCAAGAAACATCGCGTGCTGGGCAACGTGGATATCAAGCTCGGCTTGATCATGGCCGCCGCCACCATCGTCGGCGTCGAGACAGGGGCGCAACTCATCCAGCAGTTGAAGCGACACAACAATGTGGACCTGGTGGTCGCCATCGCGTTCGTCGTCGTGCTGGTTGGTATTTCAACGTTCATCGCCTGGGAGTGCTGGCAAACCCTGAAGATGGGAAAGGAAACCACCGGCAAATCTTCTGGCGGCAAACCCCGGCGCGACCACTCGGCCCTCGCCTACATCGCCAAAAACTTCCAGCGCTTTCATCTCCCGCCGATGATTTCCCTGCCCAATTCCGGCATCAAGCAAATCTCCTTGTGGACGATTCTGGTCGTATCCTATGTCGGTGGCATGTTCAGCGGATTCCTCGGCGGCGGCGCGGGCTACATTCGCATGCCCGCCATGGTCTACATCCTCGGCGTGCCCACGCATATCGCCGTCGGAACCGATCTGTTTGAAATCATAATCTCCGCCAGTTACGGGACCTTCACGCATGCGCTCAAAGGTAACGTCGACATCCTGATCGCCCTGGTCATGCACACAGGCGCCGCCATCGGCGCGCAAATCGGCGCGACCTTGACCCAATACTTTCACGGCGTCCGCATCCGGTTGGCCTTCATACCCCTGCCGCTTCTCGGAGCCGGGCTGATCATTTATAGCCTGATGACAGGTCATCATTTCAAATAAGGCGACACGCATCCCATGAAAATCCTCTTCTGCACCGACGGATCAAGCCAGGCGGAGAACGCCGTGCGATTTGGCGCGTTGATCGCCGCCGCATACCAGGCGGAAACATCCATCCTCGGAATCGTCGAAAAAAACAGCCAGACAGAAACGGTTTCGCAGGCGCTTCGTCGAGCCCAGGAAATCCTGAAGGAGCACCAGTTCACCGCCGAGTTGATCACCAGGACCGGCCGCCCCGTACCCGAGATCATCAAGGCCACTCAGGAAACCAAATACGACCTCGTGGTGATCGGCGCTGCCCGCAAAGGGCTCCTCGGCCCTTTGTGCATGTCGGCCCGCGCCTACAAAATCATCGAGTCAATCGAACCGCCCGTCCTCGTCGTCCTCGGCGAGCGCTCCGCGTTGCGCCGCATTCTCCTCTGCACCAGCGGCGCCGCGCAGTCGGACGCAACCGTCCAATTCGCCGGTGAACTCGCCCGCCGCGTGAATGCCCCGGTTGATCTCCTGCACGTCCTCGCGGAACCGCCCGCCGTTTACGCCAACCTCGTCAAATCCGAAGAGAACGTCAGCCAGATGTTGCAATCCAATTCCAAACTCGGCCGTAGCCTGCGCCACCAAAAAGAACTGCTCGAGAAAATGGGCGTCCACTGCGAGGTCCGCCTGCACCATGGGCTCGTCCTCGATGAACTCCTCCAGGAGCTGCGACGCGCCGACTACGACCTCGTCGTCTCCGGTTCCTCCCCGGCCCGCGACCGCCTGCGCGTCTATATCATGGGCAATATCACCCGCGAAATCGTCGACCGCGCCGGGTTACCAGTCCTGGTCGTCCGCGGTTCGCCCACTGCGAAAAAACGCTAGCGCTTTTTCGCCTTCCGCAGTTGCCAAGTCCCGCATTCGCTGGCAATGTTACTCTAGGCAAGCGATGGCAATCGACCCAGACCTCAAGGCCCTTCTCGATGCGTGGGCGTACGACCCCGATGACTGCGTCCGCGTCGTCACTCTCGCCGACGGCCGCGAGGTCATGCAGGTCCGCCTTCCCCTCGGCATCGAACAATACGAAATCGACGGCCGCCCCGACGGCCTGCGCCCGCACGGCGCCGAATCCGCCCTCGACTACCATCTCGGTCGCTCCAAGAATGCCGGCGACTCTGCATTCGAACTTTCCCCCGATGATTGCGTCGAGCTCTTCAACGAAGGCGTCCTCTACTACTACCGCTACCTCCACCTCTTTCAGATCAACGACTGGCGCCGCACCCTCCGCGACACCGACCGCAATCTCGCCCTCTTCGATTTCGTCCACCGCCACGCCAACCGCTACGAGGACAAAAACTACCTCGAACAATGGCGTCCCTACGTCCTTCGCATCAACGCCATCTCCGCCGCCATGATCGAGCTGGCTGACAACTGCCACGAAAAAGCCCTGCTCATCGTTAAAAACGCCGCCGACAAAATCGAGGCCTTGCCGGAAATCGACGAAGATACCTTCAAGTTCGAGCGCCAGCGCTCCCTCGACGCCCTCCGCGACCTCGCCGACCAGGTCGAAAAGGCCGTGCCGCAAACCGAACTCGAAAAACTCGAACACCAACTCCACGATGCCGTCTCCGCCGAACACTACGAACAAGCCGCCCAACTCCGCGACCAAATCCGCCGCCTCCAAGACGGCAAAAAATCCTAACTCGAATGTTCGGCGGCGGTCTCGCCTGCCATCTGTTCGGCCGAATAAGTGACATATTGCTACTACCCTGCGTCACAACACCTTAACTGGGGGGTTCGTTTCGTAATTTGTGTGTTTTCAAGGTTTCCGTCGTCCGCCAAAGCCTTGGCTACTGCGAATCTGGCCTGTCAAAGAACCGATCCCAATCATACCCCCTCGGAACACCCCTGTCCAGTAAAATTATCAATTACCGATAAGCCAGCAATGTTCTCCTACTGGGAGGGGAACAAAGGGTAGGTTCTATTTCCCAACGTGGGAGGGGTATTCCTACCCCGACCGGTCATGCGGACTTGTCCACCATCCACAAAAAAGCGCAGGGCGCACTTTCGTGCGCCCCATGCGAATCCTGATTCCGACCTCCGCCTCAGTTGCGTTTGCCGTTGTCGGCTTCCGCCTGCGGTTCATTGACGCGCTTGGTGATTTCCTCGGTGAACTTCTCCAGGGACTCCAGGCCCGCCGCATTCTCCGCCATGCCGATCCCCGCCTTTTCACCCAGGAGCAACGCAAGGACCTGGCTGAGCAGATTAACCGAGCCCAAATCGCCGGCGCCTTCGCCATCCTTGCCGCCACCCATGAGTAGCACGCGGTCGGGCACGATTGGTTGCGCGCTCTTGGAGAACTGCTCCGCCACGAGGTTCAAGGCAAATAACCGCGAATCGCCGTACGCGCGAATCTTCTGCAGGAACACCGCCGCCTCCGACAATCCGATCTGCGCAATCCGCGCCGCTTCGCCGCGTCCGAGCAACTCTTTCGACCGCGATTCGCCTTCCGCCCGCGCGATGTCGCGCTTGGCCAACCGCGTCGCCTCGGCAAGTTGCGCCTCCCCCTTGTTCGCGGCCACCTCGACATCAATGTGCGTCTGTGTCAGTTCCGTCTGCTTCGCGGCCGCAGCCTGCGCCTCATTGAGCGCCATCAACCTCGCCGCCGCCTCCTCCTGCTTGCTGAATGTCGCTTTCTGTTCCTCGGCCAACCGCCGTTGCCGCAACTGGTCGAACAGCCGCTCGATCGGATCGACCTGTCCCGCCGCGACCTGCGACTCCGGTCGCCCAATGAGCACCGCGACGCAGTTGATGTCGTAATCCTTGAACCGCCTCCCGAGTTCCTCGGTCGCGCGCTTCTGGATTTCTTCGCGATGCGTCAACAAATCAAGCATGCTCGACGACTGCGCCACGTCGCGGAAGTACGCCGTCAAAATCGGGTCCAGCGTCTGGCTGATGAGCCGCTTCACGTCCCCGAACCGCTGCACCACACTCGGCGCTTTCTCGTAATCGATATGCAACACCAGCGACAGCGGCAACACCGGCTCATACCCGTCCGCCGTGATCAACTCGATGCTCGTCAGGTCCTTGTCGTACTGGTGCGCCTCCACCTGCCCGGTAATCCAGCGCAAGACGAAGTTCACCGTCGGCACCGGTTCGACCTTCAACGCGTACGGATTCAGCGCGTATTTGCCGGGCGGCAACGCGCCGCGCCACACACCGCGCGAGCCCGACTCGACCTGTTCACCGTACCGAAACGCGATGCCGGTCACATCCGAACCTTTGTTGCCGTAGTACGACACGACCACGCCGACAAATCCAATCGGGATCAACGTCTTGGCCTTGATCTCCACCGTCGCGAACCATCGATTGATGAAGAACGTCCCGTCCGTCAGCACCTGCAATTGCTTGCCGCGCTTGCCGCCCATCGTCAGGAACGCTTCGGGGTCCTGGAAATAATGATGGTCCAGCCCGCTCTCCATTGCCTCGATTTCCGGCGCGATGATCTCGCCGTGCGCAATCGGTGCGCCGTCATGCACGGTCACAATGCCCAGCGTATCGGTCGGGCCGAGCAGGCTCAGCGTGTCCCGCTCCGGTGTTGCACTCGTCGCCGCCGACCCGATCACCACCGGGTCGAATCCGCGCAGGCTATGCAATTGCGCCTGCCAGTCCTGGTAGGTTTTCTCTTCCTTGTCCCCCATGGGACCGCTGTACACGCGGTCCTCGGCGATGACCACAAACAACGCCTGGTTCAACGCGTACACACCCTCACGCAGGATCGCCCGCTGACGGCCGCGCTGGCCGCCATTGTTCAGAAATGCCGGCGCATCCTGGAATGAATTGCTTTCCACCACCGACCCGAGCGTCTGCATCGGCGGCAACGGCGCGCCGTCCCGCGCGTACACGTAAGCGATCTTGCCCTCGGCGACCGTCACCAACGGTTCACGATGGATGCGGTACTGCCACGGGAAAAGCCCGAAATGCAGACCGCCACGGAGTAGTTTCGTCTGGAATCCCGCCTCTCCCTGCCGGGCCACAATCCGCCCTTCCGTCAACGAACCTGACGACGACCACAGCTTCTCGATGACGCCGACCTTGTTGTGCGGGATGTACCGCACCCCGAACAACCACGCCAGGATCACGAACACCACCGGTAGAAGAACCACCACCGCCGCCACGTAAATCAGAGTCTGCATCTCGCGCTCCTTCCCTAGTTGCGGAAAGATTATCACCGCGCCCAACCCCCAGCCAGTATAATGCAGCCCCCCGTTTATAACGCTATTGCCCTGTGGGAGGGGTATTCCTACCCCGACTCCAAAAGTTCCCCTCCTCGGAGGGGAAGGGGTGGGTTGCCGTTACCGATACACTTCGCGCCGATGGCCGATGTGCAACACAACCACCTTTTTCGCGATCATACACGCTTATCGCGCTTCAGCCTGTCGACCACCTCGGCAAACGGGATGGACGGCTCATCGCGACGCTCACTCACGAGAAGAATGTCCCCCAACTCCTCCGCGATATCCTCGTGAGTAAGCAATTCAGCAATGAACGCTTCGCGCTCTTTGGGAGAAAGCTTCGCGACCTGCTCGGCTAGTTCTTTACCGTTCATACTCATAGATGAGTATGCCCACCTTGCTATTCCGTCAACCTCACCTTCGCCCTTGTAGGAGCACGGCTTTAGCCTGCGTTCCCTCCTCGCAAAGACTCTCGCCTCTCCCCTTGGGGGAGAGGAGCCCTGTTGGGTATTGCACAACGGCAAATCCGCGTACCTCGCAGCCCCATTTTACTGAGGTGTAGGCTAATAAAATACACGCCTCCAGCCTTAAACACGCTCGGCGGTGGATGAAAGTCTGCTGGCTGCGAAATCTACTTCGACGTTCCTTGGAATTCACCTTGCTTCCAGAGACCATCCTCTGGTTTGCCGTCCGGATGGGTCATTTTACCAGTCCCGTCCATCTTCCCGTCACGGAAATGGCCCACGTAATTACGGCCGTCAGGCCATGTGTACGTGCCAATGCCGTCCGGCGATTCGCTATCGCCCTTCGCGACCACCCAGTCACCTTTGTATTCCCGTCCGTCTTTCCAAGTAATTGTACCACCACTCTGAGTGCCGTCAGTTCTCCACGTCCCCACTCCTCTAGTGCCATCGTCGTCTACCCACGTGCCGTCCACCCGGTACGGCAGACCGGCACGCCATTCGCCATGTTGATTTGTCCCGTTCGTACCCGTGAGAGTTCCCCGTCCATCCGGCAGGTCATTCTTGAACCCCCCGATATATATCAGTCCAGTCTGCGACGTATACGTCCCTTGCCCATTTCGCTTTCCATGCTGATATTCACCGGAGTACTTTGATCTGTTCCTCCGTGTTAATGTCCCTTGCCCGTCAAACCTGCCATTCTTGTACATTCCCACATACGTTCCTCCATTTGTGCCCGCGAACGTGAACGTTCCCAAGCCATTTTCCAGGCCATCTTTGTATTCACCCACAAATACATTTCCACTCGGCCAGATGACTGTCGCTTGCCCAGTCAGCGCGCCATCCCGCACCTCCCCAATGACCATCCTTCCGTCCATCAGCTTGTTCGTCTGCTGACCGTCGCAAGGAGATGAGAGATGGAATGCAGTGAACATGGTTGCCAAGAAGAACCCCAGACGTTTCATTGGACGCCTCCAATCAGCGTGATTTCTCATTAGACCTTGTATCATTGTCACAGGTTCGCTTCAAGCCAGATCAGGCATTCTGCGAAATTTCAGCACTCGCGCCTCCAACTTATTCGCTGAGAATCGCTCGGTGGCGGCAACGGAATTCCCGAGGTTGATGGGGCAGACGGGTGTGGAAAGCCGGGCCTTGAGGTGCTCGGATCACGCTTCCTACTGAGTTCAGCATATCATGCCACCATGGTTGCCGTTCGCGTGGCAATCGGAGGCGAAGTCGGATGATGAAACCGCCCATCCTTATTGGAGGTTGTAAGTGGCGTCAAGTTGCAACCAGAAATCTTATTTGCGACAATCGTCGCCTTACCCGCTTAGTCGTTAACCTATTTTAGCTGTTGTTTTCATCAGCCAGTTTTATCGACCACCAATTCTCCAAAACTTCACGTATACTCTCACTGTCTCTGACAGTGTGAAAGTCTCTATCGTGACAGAGCAGTTTTTCACCCTCAGAAATTGTATAGACAAACATATACCCGATAGTCATGAAAGGGATTTCATTTGGGCAAAAAACAAGACCTTGCTGTTCCGAAACAGAGCGTATTTGATCGATTGTGGGTATAGTGACTCCGGCAGATGTTGCAACGCTTTGCTTCGCAGGCGTGCCGATAAGCAGGTATCCACCACCTATGAACCCACCGTCACATTCACTATAGATGGACTTTAGGACGGACGCATTCTCAGCCCAACGAACGCTGGTGCCGGACGAACGCAACAGCAACAAGCTCTTGCCTCTGCCAGGATGTTCAAAAACGATCTCCCGGCGGCCGCGGATGATTTGCCGACTCCGTTCTGACAACCATTCTTCCAATGAAAAACTGCCCGGCACAATCTTAGCATCCTGGTTCTGAGTTCAAAGGTCCCGACGTGGGATTTCGCCAGTTGCCATCGTGTGTGTCAAGATGATTTAGTAGCGAACCTTGCCCTTCGATGTTTGACGGCTCGGCAGCCAAATTGGGATACTCATCAACACTGTTAATGTGGTGGAAGGGTCCGTCGTCTGGATCGACGTAGCCTCCGCTAATCGCCCTATTAACACCTGCTCTCCGAGAATTTGCATAATTAAGCGATGTATCAAAATTAAACTGGAAATTCCCTCCCACGGGAGTTGGCGGAGGATACATCGGTGACTCGGGGTAACCATTGTGAACTAGTACACTATTTTTCCCAACGAAGAAATCATGGACGCCCTCCACAACAAGATTGTATGTGGTTTCGGACTGCTGAAGTTCGTAGAGAAAGACCGCCGAAATCGTCTCGATTTTCCCATCAAGGAACCGGACAGACATACCGCCTTGCAAGTTTACTGCTTCGACCCACCGCTCTTCATTTTCAACCCAAAATAGGTGATGCCGTGTCGCCTCAATCGTTTCGTTGCCAACCCGCACCTCAACCCAATAGTAGGTGAAGTTACGCGGCGTGTCGGTGACCTTGCGCTCGACGGTTTCCCTTGTCTCAAGGTCGTAAGCATAAACTGTCTCACCAATCTCGATATCCTCGATGTTTTTCTCACCTTGCGGCGTTGCAACCTTTGTGCCGGCCGCGAAGCACATGCCTCCGTTCGGGATTGCTCCTGCCCCGTCCACCGCGCCCACGCCGCTTTCGACAAGGGCATACGTAATGACCGCCGTATTTACCCACAGACTTCCCAACTGATAGCCTGCAGAAAAGGGTGCATTGAAGCCCCCGGTATTGTAGCACCCTCCGCTGTGGCGGGCGGCCCAACCGTACAGACCGAGGGTGAGAATATTCAAATACCTTTCCGACGCACCGACGATCCCACCACCTACGAATCGGGCGACGTCCCATTCGTCCGGAGTCAAGTCTATCCACGTCAGCCCCAACGGGTCGATGGCATTGATCGGATTGTTCCCGCAGTACGCGTACAGATTGTCATCCCCGCCCGCCGGATCCTCGCTGATTAACCGGCCCAGCGCCGGGCTGTAGTACCGCGTTCGATAGCAATAAAAGCCGGTGCCGTCGTCCTCGCGGGCGGTGAACTGGTAGCTGTTCTTGTTACTGGATCCCGTCGTGGTGGTCGCCCCGAACGGTTCGTACGCGTACTGCGTCTGAAGCGCCTGATTGGTGTCGGTCAGTGCCAGAACGCTCCCGATGCCCTCGGCGAGATAGATACGGTTAGTGGTGGTTGTGCCGTGACCAGTACCCGGCGTGACGTCAATCCTTTGCCATGGTTCATCCAAACCCGGACTACGGAAGTAGTCGGCAGCCACAGTCCCGCTTCCGTCCAATTGCTGGATTACATCCGAACCATCGTACACATACTTCTCGGTCAGCCCGCCAACCGTCCGCGTGATGCGACGACCCAAACCATCGTAGACAAAGTTTGCCGTCACACCCCCGGTAATATTGGTCAATTGACCGCGCGCGTTCCACATCAAATTGTTGGTCGTCGCGCCATTGATCAGATTGGTCAGATTGCCGTCGGCATCATATTGCAGAGCGTAGGAACTAAAAGTCAGTTGCCGATTGGCAAAGTCGTAGCTGGAGTTGGTGACGGCTGCAGGGAGAATGTACACGCTCAGCGCGGAGGCACGCGCCCTCCGATTGCCGTTTTGATCGTATGCGTAATCGACCCTGTTGGTAGCGGCCCCTTGATACGTGATATTCGTGAGGCGCGAAAGGGTGTCGTAGGAATACAGCACGTTCATGCCGTTCGGCAGAACCAGTTTCGTGCGTCGCCCGAGATCATCATAGAAGAGAGAACTAGTGAATGTGCCCTGGGTCACATTCGTCAGGCGATTCCCATTGTCGTACTTATAGAAGACCGTGTTCTCCCCGGCTACGGTCATGTTGGTCCGTAGGCCAATGTCGTTGTATCCGTAGCTTATCGTCCCGTTAACGTCGACCACGTTCGTGACTCGATCCAGTTTATCGAAGAAGAATCTGGTGCTGCCAGCAACCGAATCCACCACATTCGTCACCCGATTGACCTTGTCGTACAGATAGCGCACGTTGCTTTGCGTCCCGTAAACAACTCCCGTAGGAAAGCTCAACGAGTTGTACTTAAACAAATCCGTGAGGCCACGACGATCTACGTGGTTTGTCAGATTGCCGTTATTGTCATACGCGACCGTCTCGATTTTGCCTAGTTGGTCTTTCCGACTAGTCAGACGAAACATGGAATCGTAGCCGTAGAAGACTGTGTGATTGAGCGCATCCGTGGAGTTAGTCATATTGCCCACTGCATCATAGGCATAGCTATTCGTACCTAGGGAATTCACAATGACGGTCACATGATTTAAGGCGTTGTAGCTCAGCTTCGTTAAGCGTCCGAACGAATCAATCAACGCGTAGGGACGCCCGGCGCTATCGATCAGGCTCTGAGCATGGTTGCCGAGTGGGTCGGTTACAGATATCAAATCAAGCTGGGCGTTGTAGCTAAACGTGGTCGTGTTCCCCAGCGGATCCGTGACCGTGGTCGCAAGACCGGCCTGGTTGTAAGTGATCGTTGTCACCTTGCCAAGCGGATTGGTAATGCTAGTCAGGTTACCTTGCCCATCGTAGCCGAAGCTGTTCGTATGGCCTATAGGATCGATGGTCGAAGTCAGTTGATTGAAAACCGGTTCGTAGGTCAGTTTTGTGACTTTATTCAGCGCGTTGGTGATGGCAACGAGGTTAAAATTGGCATCATAAACGTAAGTGTTCGTGCGCCCCAAAGGATCAATGGATTTGAGGACCTCATTGTTCGCACCGCGAACGTAGATGTTTGTGTGGCCAAGCGCGTCGGCCCTATTAGTCGCAAACCCGGAGTCGTTGTTGTTGATTACGATCCTGGGTACACCGCCGACGCTAACACTGCTGGAAACGACCGTGACAAGTGTTGTCTTGATCGTGTAGCTAATGCTGTACACGGCGCTGCCCGCAACGATCTGGTTGGTTACGCGATTGCCGCCATCGTAGAAGTTCTGCAGATACAGGTTGGTGTTGGGAAGTGTAACACTGGTCAAGTTATTGGAGCCGTCATAGGTGTGCTGAGTAACGCCTCCGATGGCGTTCGTTACGGTGACCAATCTATTAGAGGAATCGTAAACGTACCCGACGCTGCGCCCCGCCGAGTCGGTGGCCAGAGAGATCAACCCGGAGTTGTTATACGTGAACGAAATTGAACGTCCACTGGGCTGCGTCATACTCAGCACATTTCCGCCCGGTATGCTTCCGCGATCGATCGAAAGTGTATTGTTGTTGGCGTCACGAATCGCAGTAAGGTCGCCGATATAGTCAAAATCATACTTCGTTCCATCCTTCATAACGGCGGAGTAAATCGGCTTTCCGCCGGAAGTGAAAAACTGGTAAATCCTCGCTCCGCCAAATCGATAATCATTCGTGCATACATAGGTCTGCACCGGGGCATTTGTCAGGTACGAGAAACGGTAACTGGTGTCGCTTGGAACGTTGAAATCAAGCCAAGCGGAGTTGGTGGCCCCGAAAGGATTCCCAGAAATTCGAAATTCGAAGCTAGCCAGCGTATTTACACCAAACACGTATTGACCCTGCCCCGGTACGTTACTGTCCTGATTTCGATAGACTCGGCCGAAGACAATGGGCATGAGTCCCGGCACGACTAGATCTGTCGCGGTTGTCTGAAAGACGCCGCTGGCCAGGTCAACCGGCTCCGCCGCGTGACCGCCCCGATCATCGGTGACGACCACTTCCGTATGGGATGATAGACCACAGCCAAACGTGTTGAACCCGGCATTGGCTTGTGGCTCGATTTGGAGATCATTGTCGGTTACTTTCCCGACGCCGTACTTGTACCAGCCGCCATGCGTCATGGGAGCGTATTCCCATAATTGCACGGGCGTTCCGGGTGGGTATTTCGCGGGATTACTGTAAACGACCCGGACATCCTTGCTGCAAAACGCACCACCCGGCTGAAGCGTGAAATGGTTCCCAAAATCCCGCACCAATCCCATCGGATAAATCGGTTCATCGTACGGCACTCGTGTAGCGGTGATCTCGGTCACCGGGGTGCCGTCGACCGAAGTAATCTTGGTGTGCGCGGGAACGTGAATCTCCAAGCCGGGGATCAGGGGCGTAGTATGAACGGTTTCTTTGTTCCAGTCGATCTTGGTCGTATGTGCCGTGTCGAGGACGGGCAGGTAAGCTTCGTAGGGCAGCACGTTGGCTTGCTTGGCCCGAAGCTCCCATCCGACCATCGCGATGGGATAATGCGTGCCGCCGTGGTCTGCAGAGCGTCCATCAATCATGTGTACCTGGTACCCCGCCGGCACATCTACCAGCATCCACTGACCTGACGAATTTGAGCGGGTCGCTTTCCTGCCCAAGCGCACGGTGACATTCGCCAATGGATTATCGTCGTGGTCGTTCACCTGTCCGATCACGCAGGTGACACCAGGGGGCGCCTGCGGGGTGCCTTCAGGAGTAACCGGAATCTTTGAATAATCCGGCGCGCCGTGGTAACCCCACATCTCTTCAAACTGCTTCGCAACGACAGGATCGGCGCCTTGTGCCGATGATTCCTCAGACGAACTACTAGTGGTGCCGTTACTCGTAGCACCTTGGGTAGATGCGGCGTTCTGAACCTGATTTGTAATGGCTGAGCTTTTGTTGAGATCAATGCGCCAAACCTGACCTGCCTTTTCGTCGGCTACATAGAGGGCCTTTTCATCAATCGCCATCCCGCGCGGCTGTGTGAGGCCGGTTACAAACGGCTCGAACGTTCCACCGCCAGTCACGAACACGCCACCCTCTTGTGGCGTTACCCCTGAGAAAAATAACGACCCTTGGCTGCTAAGCGCCAGACCGCTGGGTGTGATGCTGCCAACGTCAAGGATGCGAGTGACCTGTCCAAGTTCATCGATCTTGAACAGACCGGAGCCGATCACGGTCGAGACGGCACCCACGTAAGGATCGAAAAATCCTTCGGCGGCAATGAGAATGTTGTTCTCGCGATCCACGAGAAGCCCTTGTGGATCCAGGAACCCGGACGCGATGAGTGTCTGTTGGCCCTGAGTCGATATGCGGGTGACGGCCCCATTGTACGGCGACTCTCCATCGGCTGACGCCAGAAAATGCGATACCAGTAGATTACCAGTGGCATCAAACGCAAGGCAGCACGGGCTGATCAAATTGTCGGCGATGACCGCCGTATTACCTTGCCGATCCAGACGGTAAACTTTGTTGGCGGCGGCGTCGGCCACGTAGAGGTTCCCGGATTGGTCAAAGAGGATGTCGCGTGGGCTTTCAAATCCGCCGGCCTCCAGACGTAGGGTGCCCGTTGTCAATAGTCGATAGACGTCCCCTCCAGAAGAGTCCGACACGAAGAGTCTCTGGTGAGGCCCCAGCGTCAGGCCCGAAGGGACTGGTATGTGCGAAGCGATCAGCGTCAAACCGTTGGTCGATTGAGCGTCGACTTCTTTAGGAATGACCGCGCATAATGTGATAAACATCCCTGTCGCGATGACAAACAGCCACTGACAGAGTCGACCCGCGCGTTTCTGCTTAGTCCGCGTTCTCATGTTTTACCTACCGCCTTTTGACGCCCGTTTCGCTTTTATGGCCTTGCGATGTAAGGAATGAGTGCATTGACGCGCCACACCCGGTCTGTGTAAACAGGCATGTACACCGATCCGCTTGATAGAGTGAAATTCCCCGAAGAGAGAGTCCCCGACGCAACCAGATTGCTCCCCGAGACAGGATTGATGATGATATTGAAGGTAGTGCCAGTACTGATGTAGCTGGCGGCTACGGAGATGGTGGCCGTGTTCGGAAGATTTGTCACAGTCATGTCCGGAGTTGATGTGATTGAGCCTGACGGTGGCCACGGAGTGTTCTGTCCCCCAATCGAAGCAACCGTGATCGTGGGAGTCGGATTCAAGATTATTATCCCTGGCGTCGCAAATGTTGCTGACGGCGCTGTCGCGCTCATCCGTTGGTCAACACACGCTTCCAAACGAATTCTGCCTTCACCCCCACTTCCGTTGTAGGGAACAGCACTAATTACACCTTCGCCGGTGATTGTATTCGCCATCAGCTTAATTGCTCCTCCGCTGCCTTCTCCGTTGTTTCCAGTTCCTCCGTCTGCTGAGATCCTTCCCGACATTGTAATCGTTCCAGAGCTGGCGATCAGTATTGCACCTCCCCCACCTCCACCACCATAAGTTGCACTCGTTGCCGCTCCGCCTGAGCCGCCAATCATCGGGACCAGATCAATTGTTCCATACGCCCTCCTTTGTCCGAAATCATCACAGTTCAGTCCGAGGGTTCTACCAAAAGCCGCATTGTAATCACTGCCACAGTCAACCCCAAACCCTGGCCCATGCCCCCAGCCATCTTTCAAAGATGCATTGCCGCCACCGTACCCACCGGGCCCACCGTGTCCCGCCGTGGCCCCAGTGACCGTCTCTCCACTTACATCAATCGTCCCTGCAATTACTACATTACCGGTTGCGAGCAGATAGACGGGCGTGTTGAGCGTGTTCGCCGTGAATCTCACAGTCCAGGCGTTTGATATGTTGATACTTCTGAAGTTGAAAATGCCATCAGACTTGTTCGTCACTGTCACCACGTTGTTGCTAATGCTCCACCCAGTGGTTGGCATAGAATTGGTCGGGGTAAAATCTCCATCAGCACCGGTGCTACCGCTGGTGAAAGGGCATTGGCTAAATGCGCTGGGCATTTGGAAGATCAGCATTGCCACTCCGACCAACAACAATCCATTTGTGACATTCTTAACTTTCATATCGATCTCCTAGCTATTGCTGCTGATTTCTGTCTGCAATTATTCACGGGTATGTCCCTACGGAAACTGTTGGTGAATAAATTGGCCCTATGCCGGGCGGCAGTCCTGGCTGCGCGCTCACGGTTGATGAGTAAATCGGCCCCACACCAGGTGGCAGTCCCGGCTGAGCGCTCACGGTCGGCGAATAAATCGCCCCGCGCGGCGAAAAGATTGTGATCGTTGCCACGCCTGCCTTGAGTGGGTCGGCGTCGACGACGCTTTGCGCCTGTACCATCACGGCGCCGCTGGGCGGCGGATTTGTCGGGGCGGTATAAAGCCCACCCGTTGTTACCATTCCCAAAAGTGTATTGGTACCCGCGGGTATCCAACCGTTAATGGTCCAAGTGACGTTCTGAGTAGTCGTGCCAGAAACGGTGGCCGCGAACTGCTGGCCGAACGTTCCCGAAAGCGTTACTGCACTGGGCGATATGCTCACACCGATTCCGGCGGTGAACGTCCCGGAGTTTGTAGAGACACCCAGCGGGGTGCTCACGCTGATTAAGCTACTTACGGCATTCGTTGGTACAAGCACCTGAAGTTGATTGGCGGACGCATTAACCACTTTTGCCGTGATCGAGCCGAAAAGCACGGTGTCGTTTGCAGGCAGAGAGCTAAATCCAGTGCCCTGAAGCGTGATCGTCGTGCCACCACTTCCGGTCGCGGGCGAGAACTCGAACAGATTCACTGCGCCCACGGTTTGACGACGGATAGTGGTAATGTTTCCTACCGCGTCATAATCGTAGAAGGCAGCATCCGTGGCGTTGGTGGCAATGACGACGGCTAACCGACCGAGGTTATCATAAAAGAACAGATTCCGTAGACCCGGGGAGTTGGTATCGCTGGGATTCGTGCCGAAAAGAAACTCTTGGAGATTGCTGTACCCGTCCCCGTCAGGATCGCAAGATGCACAGGAGCTGCCATTGGTCGTCGTGCTCCCGCCAAAATAGTATTGCCGCCATCCGTCAGAGATGCCATCACCGATCGAGTCCGTTTGCCACGGGTTAGTATCGTATATCACCGCCAACCCCTGCAGGTTCATCGTCAGGTTTTTCGTGCTGAGTTCCCACAGGACTTCTTGGTAGTAATCCGGCGCTACAACCAACACATTTCCACTCGGAGCTGCAGAGATTGCGTTGGCAATGTTGAGCTTTGGCCCATGTCCATTGACTACAATATTGGTCAGTCCGTCGTATGTGTTGTTGCCCAAACCGCCGTCGATGTAATAGTTGGTTTGTCCAGCTGCCGTGTGCGGATTCGCTGCAGTTAAGGCCATTCCCAGCAGACATCCTGTGAACGCGAGCCATCGCTGGGAACTCACGGACCACCTCCTGCAGCGTAGACAAGCATCACCACTGGAAGTCCACTCCTTCATCTGCGCGCGCCGTGAATGTTTTTGAAGGGCATGCCTCTTAGGCGCCTCATGGGCTGTTCGTCTGTTGTTGGGAAACCTGCAACTGAATTCGCTGACAGGTCGCCAATTGCTTATCACGTGCGGCCGTTATGCGAATCTGCATGTAAGTGGAAGATGAAATAACGGTCAACGCAGATAGAGGCAGGTTCGTCTGCGAAGTCACGATTTGCCACATGCCGTTCGTATACGTTGCTGCTCGGTTAAACAAATCGACTTGGGCCGGGGTGATGGCATTGAGTTGGGCACGACTTGGCGTCGGCACCACGCCTGAGTTCCAATCTCCACTCCACGTACGGTTGCTACCGACCGTAAAAATGCCCTGCTCGGTTCCCGGTGCCGGGCTGTTTTGATATGAAGCGTAGTAATACTGCAAACGCTGGAAGTCAGTCGGCGCGGGCAACGCAAATGACAGATTGGTCTGGGTGGAGCCTGTTTGCGTAAGATTGGTTTGAGCGATCCCCACCCGCAATGGAAATACGGATAGCAGAACGGTCAGAACTACGAACGACAAGCACCTGTGCAGTTGAATATTTAGCGTTACTCGTTCAATGTTCATGGTGTACCTCACTTCCCTCGCACCCAAGCTGGCGGCGGGCTTCCCTGAAGCGTGCCGTTGTTGATACCGGTGGCGTCGGCGGTAGTCCCGCCGCTACCCTCGTTGAATTTCCAGTATCCGACCGTATCCGAATCAACAGTGAACGAGACCGCCGGCGGAAAACTGTTAGTATAGCGGGCTACCTTGGAAATACGGACTTCGTCAATCGTGCCATTGTATCCAAGTCCTGCTCCGTCATCGTAATCGCCAATTTCGAGATCGGCCGTTCCCCCCATGCTAAGTGAGGCAGCACCGCTGGTGCGGCTGGTGCCATCAATGTATACCGTGACTGTGCTGTTGGATTCGACGAGCGCGAAGTGATGCCAAGAGCCATCGTAAGCTTCCGCCGGCACGGGCGAAACATAGACTGTTCCGCCCCCCGTTTGCACATACCACTGATTCGCGCCGACGTTGTTAACGCAGACAAAATTGAATTCGGAGACACTGTTTTCCCAAGAACCGAGATAACCTCCGTTTCCTGTGCCGGTCGACTTTGCCCACCACTCGACAGTCCGCGTTGAGGTGGAATGATTCGGAAAAGCTGACACGCCCACATAATTCCCAGCGCCATTGAATTGTAGCGCAGACGTAATGTTGTTTGTCTGGTAGGTCAGACCCTCTGCCTGAATCAGCCAACTAGTTCCATTGTCCAGGATCTGGTACACGTTCAGAGCATTCGGTGACGTGTCCCCGCTAATTGGGATGCCGCCATTCGGCCAAAGAAGTGCCCCCGGCCATGCGTTGGTCCATCCGCCCGTTCCGTTTTCAATAGTCTGCAGGAAGATGAGACGGCCGGCAACGTGATTAGTGAACACCCAACTGACGTTGTTTGTCAGGGTAATGCGATAGAGAAGTCCCGTTTGTGAAAAATTAACCACTCCGTTCGTCAGATCGATCACCCCGTTATTTGAGCCACCTGGCCAATTCGTCTGCGTTACGTTTCCTAGCGTGATGGACCCGGCGGTCAAATTTCCTGTCACGGACAAACTGCCGTTCATCGTAAGACTACCTGCCAAAGCCTGCGTCGCGAAGAGCAACGCAGTAATCATTTGAACAACGCTCAACTGTTTCATCACCGGTCTCCCCGTTTGTTTAAGCTCTCGTTGCTTCCACTGTTTCGCGACACCGTGACTCGGTTGCCATTCTCGATAAACAACGCGCGCGCACGGTCTCACGACATCAATCGTCGATGGTGCTCGAAGGCGTGATAAATCTACGCGTGTTATTTCTGGAATGGAAAATTCAGACGATGCTTTGATAGAAGCGCGTTTTATGGGAAATGTGCGATGTTTCCGCGTCCCCGAAGAAGATTCAGGAGAATCAAATTCTTTTGGGGACGACTTTCCGGTGCGCGGGGGTTGCCTGAAGGTAACAGCTGCGGCCTGCAGATTGACTCGAGGATTGTTCGTTTTTGGACCTGCTTCACTCTGTTGTCCTCACCGCCTCATGTAAGAACAACTGAAGTCCTGCACCGACAACATCACAAACAGCACGCTACGTCCATAGCGGGACTGAATTATGATAGCAATGTAAAACGACTTTTTAAATACGATTGTTCTGCGGGCCATGCTAACGATGGTTTGCAAGGATGGTCACAAATGCATGGATTTCTTCGCCGTGAACAGTTAGCGCCCTAGGTTGCTTTTATAAGCATTCCCTACAAACACGTGAGGCCCGCTTTATATACCTTGCAAGTCGAGTGCTCGATTTTCGCGCAGGTAATGACGCTAAGGAGAGACTTCGTTCTCCTGTCATTGCACGGCACGTTCTGGGCTGACGAGGTGATCAGCCTCCATCGTCTCTTCTTTTTGTGGTGGTCCCAATTGCAGCAGCTTGGCTTCGAGTTCGCCCACGCGATGACTCGAAATCATTAGTTTCTCAACGAAGTTCTCTCGCTCTTTCTCCAGACGGTCGATGTAGTAGTCTTTTGCTTGATTGGTGATCCTCAAGTCTCTCACCTCACGTTCGAGACTCTTGGCTTCATCGCTCTCGATGTTGTCGCGGCTGGATGCCGAATTATCGGTATTGATTTCCGACGCCTTCGGAGCGCTTCTGTCGGGTTCCGAAGACTGAAGCGTCTTGCTGGTCTTTGCCTGCTCTTCTTTGATCGCCAATTCCACGCTTTGCAGTGAGATGAAATACCGCCGTTCGTTTGGATCGAAGTAGCAGTCGAGTCTCGGTACCCCCATTTTGTTCGGCTGGCACCAATTGATGATGCTGCGTTCGGTGCGAGCCACGCCGGCGGCTTCAAACATCCGCGCGACTTCTCGCACAGTGAGCGTATGGTTTTCTTTGCGTTCCGAATCGTTCCGAAGCACACGGAAATCTTCCGAAGATTGCGGAAGATTTCCGAAGGATTCGGAATCATGCGGAATGTTTCCGCTACGTTCGGAAGACTGGTTTGTGTCTGGCATGCAATTAATAATGTTAACTATGACGAATGCGCCGCGATAGGAAAGTTGTGCACAGGGACAAGACAGATCGCTTGTGTGATAATTCTACCATATGCAACCGATTAAGGAAATCATCCGCGAGCGCAACATCAAGCTCGATACGCAGAATCCGGTGGCCCGTGACGGCTTTACCCAAGTTCCAAATTTCATCCTAAGAGACTCGGGCATCTCAGTGGGTGCAAAAGTAGTCTATTCCATGTTTCTCAGCTACGCGTGGCACAATGATTCGTGCTTCCCAGGGCAGGATCGGCTGGCAGTGGACATGGGCCTAACGCGCGCGCGAGTGACGCAGTTGATCTCCGAATTGGACAGTGCAGGCTTGATCAGTATTCAGCGCAGGGGACAGGGGAAGACGAACCTGTACACCGTCCATTTTCAGGTCAAACAAACTGGGGATAAGACCTCCAGAAGTAAACAGGCTTACTTCAAGAGGTAAGCCCGCTGACATCCGGATGTAAGCCGGCTCACTTCACTCTATATAAGAATATACAGTTTAAGAATATGAGAAATCGCAGGACTTTTAGGACGAATCGCACTCGTCGCAAGGGGCGCGACTTATCCACAGGGTCGATTGAGCACCTCTTTGTGCAGTGGTTAGAAAGCGCTCTGCGAAACGAGCAGTGGCGCACCTTGATTCGTGAGCGACTCACCCGGGTCGACTCAATGCAGATCCAATTCTGATATGGCTCCGCTCGAGTTCACAGACGAGGAATTCCAACAGGTCCTGCATAAAGCGCAGACCTTTTACTCTGCCACCAGCCATGTCTACTGCCCATATTTCCGCCAACCCGTCCAACTGAATGCCCAAGGTTTCGAACATGTGCGCCACAAGACCTGGAATCGAGGCCGCGAACGACGAGACCAGTTTATGCGGCTAAAACACTTGCCGGAGGCGCCGATAATCCTACAGTTGAGCCACACGGTACAGGGGATACAGACCACGACCGAATGGGAGCGCCGACACCGTCATGGCCGATGGGAAAAACTCCTCGTACACGTAATCTATTACGAATTTGTGGCGGTGCTGAAAAGTCGACGATTCAAGATCATCGTCAAGCAACTGCCGGGTGGTGAACGGATCTTCTGGAGCCTGATTCCGTTTTGGCGGCAAACCGAGCAGGGGAGGACCCTCCATGAGGGCGATCCCGCCATCGATTGACAATCAAAAACCACCGGTTCTCGGTGGCTTTTGACTGCACTTGTCTGCGGTTTTAGACGACCGCTGGAGAGCGAAGGCCCTCACAAGTGCGTGTGCATTATATCACGCTCTGCCGCGAAAAAGAATGCCAACGACCACGCTACGCCACATTTGAGGCCACCATGTCAAGTGTGCTGCCCTTCAAGGTTGCGCCAAAGGGAGAAACTCGACCGCAGTCAAACCCTGAGAAAAATGGCTCGACCTTGACACTTCTCTGATTTCATGTCGCAGAAGGAATCTTGTGCGACATACAAACACCCCTATTTACATGGTATGTAGGGGCTATCGCTCACCAGTTTTCTAATTCGCGGCTCAACCGCCGCATACGAGTTCCCCCAACGTGTGTCGGCTACCGCCCGACTTCGCGCTTTTTCCATATGGCTATCGGGTTCGGGTCCGGCTAACCACCGACCCATCACCAAAAAGCGCGAAGTCGGGCGCTACCGGGCTCAATCGCCCTGCCCGACACACGTTGGGGGAACTGGTTTTGGTAAAGGACAACGTGTCGCTGATCGCGCCTTACGACTTCGCGCTTGCTGCCTAATCCCCAAACACAATTACCTCACCTGTGGAAAAAGCGCCCCCGATTTTTTGACCGGTTCACTGTTATAATGGGTTGCGTCCGACTTCAACGCCAGCCGCTATTACCTCATCGACTCGCACCCAACGCGTATGTCGATGCCACCGTCATGCCTGTGGACTCAAACAACGACGGGGTCTGCTTTGCGTGTCAGGAGTGGCGGTTGGCTTTGGTGCCATGAACCAACCCATCTACATCGGCCAGCGCGACTCGTGGGGCGACGACCCCGCCCTTTTTGGCGTGCATGCCGAAGATCGACGGCACCACGTGTACGTCATCGGGAAAACTGGCATGGGCAAGACGACACTGCTGCGAAATCTGATTGTCCAACATATTGCCGCCGGCCACGGCGTCGGCCTGATCGATCCGCACGGTGATCTAGCTGAGGAACTCCTTAGCCACCTTCCACCGCAGCGAGCCGATCATCTCGTGTACTTCAATCCGGGCGATCGCGACTTCCCTGTTGGTTTGAATCTTTTCGCCAACGTGGCACCCGAAGACCGCCACTTGACCGCATCGGGAATTGTCGGCGCATTCAAAAGCATCTGGAGCGATTCGTGGGGGCCGCGTCTCGAATACATTCTCTACAACGCTCTTGTGGCACTTCTCGACTGCCCGAACACAACGCTACTTGGCGTGAATCGATTACTTACCGATCCGGCCTATCGCGCATGGGTGGTGAACCAGGTTCGCGATCCTTTTGTCCGCGCTTTTTGGGCCGACGAGTTCGAGTCATATGACCCGCGCTTCCAGCGCGAGGCCATCGCGCCGATTCAAAACAAGCTCGGCCAGTTTCTTCTCACTCCCATCGTCCGCAACATCCTTGGCCAAGTCCGCCGGAAAGTCAGCTTCCCCTTCATCATGGACAACCAGCGCATCTTCATCGCCAACCTATCCCAAGGGCGGGTGGGCCGCGACAAAGCCAATTTGCTTGGCTGTATACTCACTACTCAGTTCCAGCTGGCCGCGCTCTCGCGCACCAACCAACCAGAACATTGCCGCAAGGACTTCTACTTGTTCATCGATGAGTTTCAGAATTTCACCACCGACGCGTTCGCTTCGATTTTGGCGGAAGCGCGCAAATACCGCCTGTGTCTTACGCTCTCTCACCAATACACCGAGCAGCTTCCGCTTCCCGTCCGTCAGGCTGTTTTCGGAAACGTTGGCACTTTGATTTCGTTCCGCATTGGACACACGGATGCGGAGATCCTACACAAGGAATTTGGCACGGTCTTCCCTCTCCAACGGTTTGTTGATCTCGACCGGTACGAAGTGCTCACAAAACTCTTGGTCGATGGAATCACCACCGAGCCGTTCCACGGCCGTTCTCTGCCACCGATTGAAAACAGAGTCGGCCGACGCGCAAAGCTGATTGATCGCTCGCGAGAGAGATTCGCCACGCCGCGAGCGACCGTAGAGCAGAAGCTTGCAAAGTGGATGACCCGAAACACAAGTTGATCCACATTATCCGATACTTCACTGACGACACGTCCCACTATCAGTCGCCGGTTTCTAGGCGCGTAGTCGACGCCCGAATGCGGGCTGCGGCGCCATCACCGCGGCGTACCTTGAAAATAGCCATACAAAAACTTCGCCCACGCAATGTTGTTAACAAACTCGACTGGAAAATAGGTATTTGCCAACAGATAGCCGTCGTGATCTGCATCGTTGGTAAATGCAAGTGCTGACTGGGGAAAGTATATCGACAACCCGTTTGACCCATACTTTCCTTGGCGGGACGGAGCTGCATAGTTGCTGAGGACACATGATCTAAGGAGCTGCCTAGCGCTTTGAGTCAATTGAACTGCTCGTACATCTGTTATACTGTCCGCATATTTATCAAGAAAGGCACCCATGTCAACATACGGCATCCCATAGTCTGGCGCGTAAGAATAACAATTTGTCCTCGCACCTTGAATCCAAGCAAGCTGGTTGGATAGGTGATCATTTGCATACACAGACCACTGGTGCACAGCATCCGCCAGTTTCGGTACCGCCTCCAGGTCGATAGCCGACAAAGTCGTATCCTCCGCACCTTGATACGATTGTTGATACGATTGTACTAGGGCATTCCCAAGATCCTTCGCGTCCATTTTCGGATTCTTTTCGAGGCGCTCTAGCACGTCCTCATAGTCCCATCCATTGCCCGGCTCGAGTTCCTGACTGGCAACCAATACGCGCGCAATTTCCCGCATACCGTATGCTGTTTCGATCATGGACATGAGACAAGCGTCATAACCGATCACATCAAGCTTCACGCCGCGCGACTTGAGCGAGTCTTGAATATCTCGATTGTACATCTTGTTTCCCGTATCCTCGTCATTGGACACATATCTGACGATTCCATGAACCACCTCACTTGTCGGCAGAACCGGCTCCTTGATCGGTCTACCTTTGGCAACCTGCAGATTGAACAGAGCTTTACGGAAGGACACGAACGCCCATCCGGTTCCAGATGCATTTCGCAAAGTAATCGCGTCCGCAAGTCTCCACCCTTGTCCGTGATCCCAAATGATCAGCATATGTTTTTTGGCAGGGTATTCCTTATACGCCCACTGCACAAACTCTGCGAGGTTGGCGCCACTGCCCATGTCGATCTTTCCCAAGTCCTGCGTCGCGTCGCGTTCTAGGGGTTGAGTATCTTTCTTCACAAAGAACCTCAGCGTTTTCGACCAGTCACCAGTTCCGGTAGAATCTGGTGGGGAATAGTGGTAGTAATGCCGATTTGGTCTGCCGAACTCCACAACGATGTGAACGCTATCTGTGCCACCTATCGACGACATCTGTCGAAAGTTGTGAAATGCGCATGGCTCTAAATTGTTCTTGGCGTTCATAAAGACCATTACGGTCCATTCGGCAATGTTGGTTCCGGCTCTATTTGTCCCCACGACTGCCGGCTCTGCCGCATCTTCTCCCAAGCAAGGATCGCTCAGGAAGACGGCAGCCACGGTTAGCATAGTGGATATAATGACCTTCGTTATCATCTTGCCCTCCTATGTCTCACACAAAGTTCACAGTATCTTCGTATAGCGGGGCGGGTTTGCGAATTCGCAAGTGTAAAGCACATGTAGTCTACCAATGGCAGCGCGATCGCAGATACATCACACGACGCAGCGTCTCCTAGACCCTCTGCACGTTAATCAGTTCGAATTCGCACTACTCATGCCATTCGTCACTATTGCAATAATTTCCGTCCTTTTTGACGTGACCAGCTCGCTCGCCTGTTTCACTAGTTTTTTGGCGTTAGATGGATCAGTCTGGGTAACGATCAGCTTGAGCGTGAAAGTACCTGAGTACTTTAGCTTCGCATCGTGCACATCATAAACCGAGGATCGGGGAATTCCGGGAAACCAACCGCTGGTTTGAACATTCCTCTCCGATAGTGAAATGTCTGTGTTCGAATTTATATTATACGAACCTAGGTCGAGCGGAAATGCGGCAATCGTGGCCGTTTGGTACTGTCGGCTAGCATTGACCCACGCACTGTCGATTTCAACGGCTACTACGGTTTTGACCTCATGTGTTGGGCTCCAAAACCATTTCCACAACATCCAGTTCGTCCATCCGTTATCACTTAGAACCTTAGCTTTTGATCGCGGCGACCGGTATATGAGCGGTTTTATCTGAAACATTGTACCGTCATGTGATGGACAAATACCGCACACCAAGTGGAATGCGTTCGTCCTGCACGGATCGACAAGCCGATTCATTTCCAGTCCGTAGTAATGTGGTACCCAAAAATCGTTAGTGCCACAGCTCGGCTTTTCCCAGAATTGGTCCAAAGCCGCAGCGTACCCAAACTGTGCCACGTAACGGTCCGACTCCGCGGCGAGCGAATTGGTAACCCAACCTATTGCCGCATTGACGGCGGCCAGAGCCAAGGGGGCTAGAAGCGCAATTGCTCTATCGCCGGAATTACAACCAATCTCTACTTGGCTGTTGTATACTTCTTTGGGGTAATTACCAAAAGCTGCTTTGAAGTCTTCTTTATAGGGCTCCATGCCGTCAACATTGAGCATTTTAATCTGCACTTCTTCCCCCTCAATGGCCAACGAGTGCGGGTGCGCAGGCAAGACGACATTACAACCGATGACTGCGAGGGCGATCAAAGGTAATACCACAGTAAAGAGTGCCCCCGGTTGCCTCCAGCACTTGTTCATAAGATGCCTCCATTCCGCTTGAAATGTTTGCGCGTGTTGGTCGTTGTCTTCGGAGCGTTCCAGTTTATCAGAACGGTAATCCTAAATGTAGCTTTTGGCCTTCCAATGATGCGTCTGCCTCATCCAAGACTACCGAAAACACAACTGAATTGCAGCAACTCCTCAAAAAAACTCAGCGGTCTGCCACAAAACACATACAGGCTGCGGTCCCTGTTTGCTCAGCACACAACCAGAAGCAAAATCATGCATCTATGTCGAGACAATTCTTACAGAGGGATCTGGTGCATGCAACTGCGAACCGGATGTTTTCGTAGAAAGACTTGGCCGAAACCCGATCCGCTGCACTGAATGCCACTCAAGCCACCGGGAAACACGGAGGGCGGCCCTCCCAGTTTCCCCTGGCAGCGCCATTCACTTTCCCCACCCATGCAGATAGCGCAGAGGGCCATCCTTGTCTGCGCGGGAGGCTTCGCGCTCGCCGCTGGCAAGGATGCCCCACTGCGCAACGGGTCTTTCTCAATTCCCGAGCTAGTTTTGCCTTTAAAGAAAAACACGCTCCCACACTCACTTCACAAGCGGCATGCTAAAATGGAATCGATGCTTCCCCGCAGAATACCTCGCTTTCGACGAGCGACAGACGTTGCTCCGATGCAATTCACAAACCGCGACCGCGAGATTGTGCGGCAGGTATTTCGTCATCGTTTCCTGCGTTCTCCACAAATTGCGGCTCTTGTCGGCGGTAGCAGACAGTCAGTCCTGCGCCGCCTGCAACTGCTTTATCATCACGGCTATTTGGAACGCCCTCGTGCGCAAATCGAGTATTACCAGCAGGGCGGTTCAAGGGTTTTGGTGTACGGCCTTGGAGACCGGGCCGCGGAATTGCTTCGGGCGGCTGAGGGTGAGGCGAGCGTGCAGGAGTGGGGCACGAAAAACCGCACCCTGAAGCGCCTCTTCATTGAACACGCACTCCTTGTTAGCGATACAATGGTGGCTTTGGAGATCGCTTGCCAAAGGCACGGCAGAGTGCGCCTGTTGCATGTTGAGGACATTGTTTCGCCAGACAACCCCCACACACGTCACAGGCCGTTTGGCTGGAAGGTGAATCTAAACGGCGGCGCAAAGGTGGGCCTCATTCCTGACCGTGTATTTGCATTGGAGTTCCTTGACCGGCCAATAGGCCGCCCTCGCGCCTATTTCTTTTTGGAAGCTGACCGAGCCACGATGCCGGTTGTCCGAAATCATCTGCGCCAAACTTCATTTCAGCGAAAGCTCTTGGCCTATGAAGCGACATGGACACAGGAGCTTCACCGCAGGCACTTCGGGTTTCATCGGTTCCGAGTGCTCACGGTGGCGACAAGCACTGAACGCCTTGCGCACTTGGTGAAAGCCTGTAACCAGCTTGAACGCGGGCACGGCCTATTCCTATTCACCGATACGAACTCCCTTGCCGCACACACCGACGCCCTCTCGCTTCCCTGGCAGAGCGTGAAGAGCGACCAAACGTGTCGCTTGATCGACGGATAGCCAAACCGAGTTCGCCGCGTTGGTTGCCGAAATGCGTCGCAACGCAAAGCGAGGGGGCGACGGCGCGAACCTCCGTGAGTTTATCGCGTATTCAGGCAGCCGTATCCGGGAGGCGACGGACTCTATTTTTTCGAGCCCGGTTTGAGAAATCCCTTCCGCATCTGACGGACGGCCATCGCATATGGGCCAGGTTCGAATTCCCAGACGATATTATCGTCCCCTGTCGATTTGATCGACTTCACGTTCAACTGCTCGAACCACTTGTCGATAACAGGCTCCATCGCCTTGTGGTCTCGATCGATTTCTATCGTCGCATCGCTGGCCTCGTCCTCGACATACACCGCATCAGTTGGGATAGTGCAAACCACATGCTGTTTCCCCAACCAGTGCCAAAGGTCATTCGCATACGCTGATGCCACTAGGATGTAAGGCATTCCGCCTTCCGAACTAACCAGAATGTAATCAAGCTCCATTGTGACGATCTCCTATTTCACAGCCTCGGGCCTAATCCTAACCGCCTCAGAGCACAATACAAGGTGATAAATCAGCGGGTTTGACAAACTGCCCACTACATTGTGCGTTGAGGTCGTGCGTATTTGGACGTGGTATGATTTCCTGCAGAGCCGCGATTCAATTCTACGAATCGCCAACCAGCACCTTCAAAACAGGAGAAATCCCATGCCCAAGTCCCGTTACGTGGACTTTCGTGCGGTCAAACAGGCCGTCACGATTGTTCAGATTCTCGATCACTACAAGCTCACCGACAGCTTCCAGCGCAAGGACGACAGCCTCAGTGGACCATGCCCGATTCACGAAGGAGAAAACCAAACTTCGTTCCGTGTCAGTGTTTCGAAAAACTGCTGGAACTGTTTCGGGGAATGCAAACGCGGTGGCAACATCCTCGACTTCGTCAGTCTGATGGAGAACGTAAGTATCCGAGAAGCGGCCATCCGCATTTCGGATTGGTTCAACCTCACATTCGACAAGTCGCCATCGAGGTCAGAGTCGCCGAATGCGGAGCAGAAACCGAAGCAGGGCAAAACGCCTCGTCCAAAGACCACACCGAAGCCAAAACGCGGCAAAGGGGCGCCATCGCCAGCCGCCGTAAAGCCTTCCGCCGACGAGCCAGAAACGGGGCCGAACAAACCCCTTGGCTTCCAGCTTCGTAATCTCGATGCGGCACACCCGTATCTTGCAAAGCGCGGCTTGACTGAGAAAACCATCGCCGAGTTTGGCGTTGGCTATTGCGACAATGGCAGCATGAAGGGACGCATTGTCATCCCCATCCAAACAGTAGACGGTGAACTTGTGGCGTACGCGGGCCGATGGCCGGGCGACCCACCCAACGAAGACACACCGAAGTACAAACTGCCGGCAGGTTTCCGAAAATCGATGGAGGTGTTCAACCTTCACCGCGCCCTGCAAGCCGACCCCGCCACTCCCTTGGTGATCGTCGAAGGTTTCTTCGATTGCTTCTACCTGTGGCAAAACGGAGTGGAACGAGTGGTTGCCCTCATGGGTAGTCAGTTGTCCCCCGATCAACAAGGGTTGATCGCCCAGCACGTGCATCCCGATGACCACATCATTCTCATGCTGGATGAAGACGAAGCTGGACGCAAAGGTCGCGTCGATGCCCTGCCACGCCTTGCTCTCAGTGCATTCGTGAGGCTCTTCTGCTTTGCGAAGGAAGGCCATCAGCCAACCGATCTGACCGGGGACGACCTACAGTCCCTGCTCGGAGGCGCGGAGTGAAGACCTACGAAGGAAGCCGTTCCCCTCTCGGATTGGAAGTCACCGTTAACGGTCAACCGCTCGATCCTCGTTTCGACTTGTGGGATCACAGTCCCACGGGTTTCGAGTGGGGCTACGGCGGCAGCGGCCCCGCGCAGTTAGCCTTGGCGTTGCTTGCTGACCATCTCAGCGATGACGAGCGGACAATCACGCTGCACCAGGACTTCAAATGCGCTGTGGTGGCAAAATTGCCACATTCGTGGACGCTTACGACTGGCGACATCGAGCGGACGTTGCAGTCACTTGTCGGGAAAGTGGGTAGTCATGTCTGACGCACTTGTAACCACGCCAAAGTTCCCCTTGGGTCAGACTATCATCACTGCAACCGCGAACGTGGCGTTACCAGAGCTGGACGTGATAGTGGCTCTGCAGCGTCACCAAAGTGGTGACTGGGGCGACGTGGACAACCACGACCGCCAGATGAACGAAGACAGTCTTCGCAATGGCAGCAGGCTCTTCTCCGTGTATCACACCACGGATGGAACTAAGTTCTGGATCATCACCGAATGGGATCGCTCAGCAACTACGGTGCTCTTGCCAGAGGATTACTGATCCCCATCTACGACCTCTCCCCCGCCGGGAGAGGTTTTTCTTATCTTCGTGCCACGTGTCCGCACTCATTCAGAGCTTGTGTCCAATCAATTGCGCTGATAATAGTGTCTCTCACCGATACCAACGGAGGAACATACAGAGTTCTATCAGGTGAGCTGATAACGGTGCGGCGTTTGCGCATGATCACTTTTCTACACCTTTCTGATATCCACTTCACAAATCGTGACCACGGAACACAGTTTGACCTGGACCAACAGATCCGTCGAGCGCTACTGGAGGACGTTGAGCAAAAACCGGCGGACGGCGTAGACTATGACGGAGTGCTGATAACTGGCGACATCGCATATCGCGGTCAGCAGAAGGAATATGACATTGCAAAAGTGTTTCTTAGTGAACTATTCGTCAGGACGGGTGCATCGGCAATCAATACGTGCATGGTACCCGGGAACCATGACGTTGACCGCAAATATGTTGAGCCAGATTTACCTCTGTGGGCGGCGCACGCGAAGCTTCGTGAAGCGAACAACCCCACAGTATGGCGCGATCACATCTACAAACAACTAGTCAAGGACCCACAGCGTAGCCTTCTGGCGCCATTGACCGGGTACAATAATTTTGCACAAGGCTACGGCTGCTTTACTGGAATGGTGCCATCTTTGGTGGCCGGTGAACCCGATATCCCCCAACTGGCGTGGCAGCGCATTTTTGAAAAACCTCTTGAAGACGGTAGCCGTGTACGGCTACATGGGCTTAATTCAGCGTTGATTTCCGACGAGGGTGATGCGCCTGGCAAATTACTAGTGTCTGACTTCCAAACGTCTCACTTTCAACGCACAACGAAGGTAGTGGACTTGGTGATGTGCCATCACCCGCCCGAGTGGCTGATGGACAAAGCGGATGTCCGCAAGGCACTACGCAGTTTTGCCCCGGTGGCGCTTTTCGGACACGAGCATGATGCACGTGTGACCGGTGACAAAAAAGAGGTCCATCTATTTGCCGGCGCGGTCCAGCCTTCCCGCCGTGACCCCAATTGGTTGCCCACATATCATATATTACAGTTGAGTATTGTGTTGGACGGCGATAAGCGAGTACTGGTGGTGAAAGTTCACACCCGTGAGTACACCACCGATCCACCGTGCCGTTTTCGACCTCGGCGGAACGAGGACGAACTCACTGTTGACGAGCATCACATTGTACTGCCTTCAGCAAAGATGGCTCCTCCGCGAAAAATCATTTCTGTCGCCTCAGAGACTACTTCCGCGCTACCATCCGGCAAGGAAAACACTATGCCAGCTGCCGAGCCAACCGCGCCAACTCCTGGTGATACTGCCCAGCACGAGTTGCTGGTGTATTTCTTTCAGCTTAAAACACCACAACGCTACGAAGCGGCGTTTAAGGCCGGACTGTTGCGCGATGGTGACGATGCACTCGATCCACAAGTCATGTGGGCCGAGGTCTTTCGCCGCGCGGCGCAGGAACAAAGACTGAATACCTTTTGGGCGGCTGTGGCGGACCACGTACCTGCGATGAAACAAAAACCCAACCCGTTCAAGAACGATCCCCATGCATAAAGACACCATTGATTGGTACCGACAACTAAATCTCACTTCCGATGCCACACTCGCCGCGAAGCGTTGGGACACAGCTAACAAAGTCGCCGAAAAGCTTACCCGAACCCGTATCGTTGAATTGCTGAGGCTGTACTTGTTTCCGCAGGTAAACTCGGACTTCGCGCAGAAATTTACCAGTGAACTTAAAGATTTCGACATTGAATTCCCCGGGGATGAAAATACTCCAGAACTTCGTCTAATGGCCGGATTGGTCGCGGTCACGACTTTTGGTGCCCCGTCACACGTGGCCACTGCGTTCGCATTGGGTATACGTGCGGCTAGCTTTCCACGGGATCGTGTGCAGCCCATTGAGCCTGCGATTATTGCCGAATCGGAAAAATACTTGCGCACTGAGACCAACAGGCTTCACTCGGATGATTTCGCGACTGATGGATCCGATCTGAAAAAGGGACTGAATGCGCGGCTGAAGGCAATAGCTGATGCCGTGGCGACAGGAGACGCCGCCAAAATAGTCGCGACGGAGGAGGCTTATCGCAAGTCCGTCATCGGAGCGATATCGGAGAGCAACGCAAGAATCTCTGGGCACTTACAACAGCTTGCAGAAGAGAGCTCTATGCTTTGGTGGGTGGTAAGCGAATTCAGCGATGCGTTTCAAAAACCAGTTACTGACCTTGCTGCTCAGGAGTACGCGCTGGCCGCTGCCTCCGAGGCCGCGCAGCGCACTCGATTGCTACCTCCGCCTCCGTGTATTGGGCCACTTATCGATCGTGCGCTCAAACCCTGCAAGCCCGGCAAAAAGCAGCCCGTATTTGCTGACTATCTTGAGGCGACAAAGCCGGATTGGCGTGCTACCCAAGTGAAATTATTGTCGGTCGCTGATTGCCGCGATCTCGTTCCTTTTTGTGTAGCGCTTGAAAAGACAGAGGAGCTTGGTGAGGCGGCCTCAGCGCTCAAGGTTTTGTCGAAGCTGTGCCCCGGCGTATCAGGCGAAATGCCACTTCCGCCCACCGACGCGGCACAGCAATTCTACGCAGAGCTGATTTTCCTCCGTGCACTCGCTGAAACGTCGACGGATTGATTACTATGCTGCGGTGCAAGCTAGATAACTGCCCCGTCTCCAAGGACGGTCGCTGCCTAGAAGGGCGGGAAGCATCATCGTGCCCAAATCTGATCGTCGAAGCTGAAACGTCCCCAGCCGAGCCACTGCTTCCTTCAGTTCCCGCAGCAAAAGGTGCTCAACCAGTTTTTGATTCACTACCAAAGGTTTTACCATTGGAGATCTCTGAAGCGCGCATCTTTGCACGCCGTGGAAGGGCGATAGTTGTAGCATTAGCAGGGATGCCGGATTGTGGGAAGACCTCGCTGCTGGCACGATTGCACCAACTTTTTCAGGCTGGGCCATTGTCGGGCTTTGATTTCGCAGGGTGCCGGTCTTTGCCGCATTTCGAAGAACTCAATTGGCTGGCCACGGTCGAGAGTTGCGTTCAGCAGCCAAAAATGCCTCACAGCTCAGCACAGTTTGATAATTCTCTTCTCCACCTTGCTGTGCGCCATACCGTCAGCAGCCCGCGCGTGGACCTCCTACTTAATGACATTGCCGGTGAGACCTTCGAGAGGGCTGTCGCCGCACAGTCAGCCTGCGAGAGGTTGCTCCTTCTCTCTCGTGCCGACCATCTCGTAGTGCTAGCGGACGGCGCCGCTCTGGCGGACCCCGCTCGTACGCACCATCACGTCGCTCAGGTGCACGACTTTCTCCAACGCGTGATTCAAAGCGGCCAATGCGGTGTTCGGACCGCGTTGCACCTTGTGGTCTCCAAACTGGACAAACTAGGTGGCAACACGAGCGTTGCTGACAGATTGGAGGCAAGTATTAAGGCTAGCTTCATGGAAAAGTTCGGCAGTATCAGTTGTTGCCGCGTTGCCGCGAGGCCGATGGACGGATCGCTGCCAACAGTACAACCTATCACCAATCTGTTTACATCGTGGGTGAATACGACGCACCGTTACCCGATGCCGCTTCTCCCCTCAGTATCACGCAGTGTTTGGGCACGCGATTATTGCCGATACGGTAGCTGAGACTTTCAACTCATGGAAGCCAACGAACAACAAGTACTTGTAATAGGGCTGCCGGAAACCGGGAAAACTAGCTTTATCCAGGCTCTGGACGAAGTTCTGAAACACCCTGCCACGCAGCAGGCTTTGCGCGCCGACGGTTTAGCTCATGACCGCAGTTACATCCAAAGCGGCAAATCAGTGTTCCTCGCAGGCGAAATACCCGGTCGCACCGAGCGCCCACTCGAAGACACCGCCGTCGAACTGTGGTTCCAACACCCGCCCACAGGCCGGCGTGGTCGCCTTTACTTGCCGGACGAGAAGGGCGAGGTATTCCGCGATCAGTGGGTAAATCGACGATGGGAACAGGATTACCACAAGAGCCTCGTTGACATTGCAGGCGCACTAGTCTTTGTCCGGGCTGACGAAAAATCACGAAATGACGAACGTCTCGGCATCTTAGCCGCGCAAGTTGTAACCTCAAATATCGAACGTCCTTGGGAAATGAAGGAGGCCAGCGCGCAGGTACAGCTCGTTGATGTGCTGCAATTCATCGTAGAGCATGGCGGGCCACCAAGGCCGCTACGAGTTGCGGTGATCATATCAGCATGGGACACTGTGGGGCACGCGGGCGATCTTCGACCTCGCGATCCAATGAAGTTCTTAGAACGCGAGTGGGCACTACTCGCGCAATATCTTCGAGCAAATCCTGAGTATTACACTTCGAAGATATACGGGGTGAGTGCCTATGGTGGCAAGCCTGGGGCACTCGGCGCATTGGCAGCACTGCCGCCGCACGAACGCGCGCAACTCGTCGAAGGCACCGCGACGTCCAGCGACCTCACTCGCCCGTTGCGTTGGCTGCTTGCGCTGGATTGAATCTCGCAACTGTGGAATTTACGTTACACCAAGCGCTATTCGGGTACGACGGGGGGCACCAACTCCTCGCCGCTTCCTTACGTTTGCCCACCGATGCCAAGCATTTTCTCGCAGTTGCGACCGACTTATCTGGCCCAGCCCCGCCGAGCGGTTTCGACCAAGCATACTCCGGTGTGCCCCTGTCGGGAACGGACTTTTACGCTCTGTTTTGCACATGGCTCGCGCCGGAGATGCCGCGTCCAGGCTGCGTTTGGAGCCACGTTGTACTGATCGAATTAGCTGACCTAGCTCAATTGGTCGACCTTGGCGAATTGCGACGTTGTTTTAAAAGGCCCAGTCGCACAAGCGAACAAATGCGGTACGACCCTTTGTCCTTAGTCCCGCGACGTAACAGCGCGGCCCCGATTGCAACCTCCCTGGAGGCAGACGGCCTTCAAATTCTTGCAGCGTTGTACGCTAAACCACAAACACCTGCTGTGATAGAGGCCCCCAGCTCGGAAACATATACAGATTTAGTATTCGCTTTGTGGACACAGCAGTGGCCGCGGTTGCGTCGCAATTTCCGCTTTTCAACCGGATCATTTGCTGACCGAGGTCGCAGCGGTGTGCCGTTTGATCTCCAAATAGCTCCGGCTGCAAATCGTCGGGCGTGGCAGCGCGAAGAGACGCAACCGTCGCTCGAAAGCGCTAACACAAGCACTGACTTGTTGCAACCGCCCACCCACAATTGGTTACGCTTGGCGGTTGATGACTTGCTTAACCCGGACATAAGCACGCTTCGATCATTTTTTCGTGAGTATGGGTCCGACGTGGACAACCCACGCGAATCGTTTGCACGACTAGCTTCGGCCAGTAATCGACTGAAACTCCATCCAACTGATGATTGGGTTGAAAGGCTTCGATACATTGGCGAGTTGTTTCCGAAATCAACTGAGGCGCAACACCTGAAAGAGTCATTAATTACGCTGCATGACCTTCCCGAATCTGAGCAGACGTTCGACCGCGTTTGGGCCACAGTTTCCTTTCTTCTCACCGCGGATGAATCAAGTGCCTATTCCGGTTTGACACCCGATTATGCCGGCATAGCCACCAAGCTTTGGCAATCAGGCAAAACAGAGGTCCTTTCTCTACTCGCACAGTTAGTACGTCGGCAGGAAAACCCCTCAGCCGCAGCGTTTGCTTCTGCAGTGGCAAGTCTCATCCAACCTAGTGAACTCAGTTTAATCTCACGCGAGCGACCTGAATTGGTTCCTCTTGTCTTATCCCGACGCCCATCACTCGCCGTTCACCTTGAAACTTGGCAATTGCCAACGAATACGCAATGGCGAATTTACGAAATTCTCGACGGACTGCCGTTGGACCCAAAAAACTGGGCCCAAATCATGGGTGCCATGTTTCTTGCCGGTACAACCGTAGCCATCCGTGACGCCGTGAGACGGGCTGGACCCTCCGCGATTGACGGC